>ERZ1740059.2-NODE-2-length-170988-cov-6.957960_pt1 | contig 170988 bp, 160 predicted proteins | sample MGYA00581744_ERZ1740059 | MGnify/ENA primary metagenome ERZ1740059 (study PRJEB43018, sample SAMN04849738) | marine metagenome | isolation source: floating plastic debris | place: Pacific Ocean | collected 2008-08-28 | study: EMG produced TPA metagenomics assembly... | reverse complement strand
CCTGTCTTGGGTCCTTCCTGGCGCTGTGTGGGGGGTCTGCTCGCGCCGTCGCCGCCGCCGGGGGGAGTACGGAACCGGTCAGAGCCGAAACGCCATCAGGCAGCGTTTTCTCGGATCTCGACGATGTGGCCGGGGAGATGACTCTCTCGCCAGTCAGCCGCATCCTGGCTGAACTTGGGACGGGCGATCTGGACGAAGTCGCGATCAAGCTGGACCTTGTTCACGTTCAACGCCGGGGTCAGAAGGATCTTCGCGAAATTCAATGCAGCGCCCATGCTCCTGAGCCAAGTCGAGCGAAGGTCGGACCGACCCGCCACCGCTTGCTGAACAACGGTCTCGAAGCTTTCGGGCACGCGACCGCCAACCTTTTCGACGTCTTCGGTGGGCGCATTCACGGCAAAGGTTCCGCGGCGATACTCATCCGCGTAGATCGCCAACTGCGACACCATCGCCTCGGAGTAGTTCGCAGGCGGCAGTGCTCTCAGCGCCTTCGTCATCATCTTCTCGGGAATGTTGATGTAACGGACCCTCCGGCCCAAAGCGCGTCCCATGGCCGCCGCGATGTCATCCGGTGACATCAGCTCCGGCCCTGTTGGGCGATAGTGCTTCCCGGCATGGATGTCCGGATCGGACAGGGCCGCGACCACGACGCTTGCGATGTCTCTGTTGGATGGCGGCGCGTTCCTCTTCTCGTGTCCAGGTCCCAAAGGCATGGTGAACAGGCCAAGGTGGGCCGCCATGTCCAAGACCATGAGGTAATTGTCGGCGAACCACCCCGGATCAACGGAGGTCACTGTGAACTTCGGAGACATCCGGGCCAGGAGGTCGGAGAGGTATACCTCCCGTGTGAACAACGACGGGTGGTCCGCGGTCGATAACCACTGGCCCAATGTCACCACGTGTTCCACCGCAGCTTCATGGGCAGCAGCCGTAAACACGGCATTGAAATGCAGTCCATTGGGGGCAGTCGGCGCGCATTGATACGCGCGTTGGATGCCCGTCACTGCACGGCGCATATCCGTCAGCGAGTACTGGTCACCTTCGAACACCTCTGCTCCGGCCCGCGCAAGGACGTCGGATCGCGCATCCCGCCTGCGCACGAAAGCTCTCACGGGGAAGCCCTTTTCGAGCAACTGCTTGGTAACGTGCTGGCCGGTTTTTCCGACAGCGCTCGTCACGAGGATCTTGGGCAAGGTTGACATGGCGATGCTCCTAGTCGAACTGTACTTATGCAAATAAAGCGATCACTTTATTTTTTAAAGTCACGCTTTCGTGAGGAGATCATGGCCAAGACGCGATCCTACAAATTGCTCTGCCCAATCGCCCGCGCACTCGATCGGATAGGAGATCGTTGGACCTTGTTGATCCTGCGGGATCTGCATGCTGGGCCAGCGAGGTTCATCGAGTTACAGCGCGGGCTGACGGGCATCGCAGCCAATCTTCTGACCGACAGGCTGGCGAAGCTGATCGAAGACGGATTGGCGCGCAAGGCCGATGGTGGTCATGGTGCGTCGGTCTACGAACTGACCAACCTCGGCAAACAAACCTCGGACATCATTCTCGATCTCGCCATGTTCGGAGCGCGGTTCGAGCCTGAGGGCGAGGTGGCGCCACCCGGCAATCTGCGAACCGTCGCCACGACGATGGGCGCCGCCGCCAGACGCGTTGCGACCCCGGACATGAGCTTCGATGCGGACATCGTGGTCGACGGGGAACAGATGCATCTCCGCGTCAGAGGCGTCGATGTAGGGATGCGCTATGCGGAAGCGCGCGACCCCGACCTCGTGTTCTCGACGAGCTACCCTGCGCTGCTGGCCGTCACGGAAAGGGACATGGATCCCAATGTGTTCATGAGCGCGCACAGCAATCTGCAAATCCTGTCACCGGGCAAGGAGGCCGAGTTCATGGCATTGATGGCAGGGATTGTCGGCTTGATGAGGGAATGAGGTCGCCAGAGGGAAGGTGACCGTGGGCCGCCGTCTTCGCCTCAGAATGCGCTCAGAATTCCATCCGCGGCTGGGGCGCTGATGACCACGTCTCCGACTTCAGCAGTTCCGCGCCTTTGACGAGGGGGCGCGAATAGCCGAGACTTGATGGGCGTTCAGGCTTGCGGACGTCGCCCCTCCAGAGGATCTAGTTTCGCTTTGATCGCGTCCCCATAGAAGGATTGAGCGCAGACGAGGGTGAATATCGTTGTAGCTGCAAACCGCATTCACCAGCCATTCGCGCGACAAAAGCCAATGACGGGAAAGTCCGTCTAACGGCCATCCGGCAGGCTCACGGCGAAGGTCCGCTTTCCGCCCGAAGTAGCCGACTGATCAAGACTGCCAGAGCGTTTCGTGAGTTCCGCTATTCGGATAAAGCGCTCAGAAAACCTTGCCAGCCGTCAAGTCCGCTATAAAGCGACTCCGAGTGATGCCTTCACTATCGATCCGACTTGCCGTTGCGCAGTGCTGCGTAGGGGAGATGGATACAGGGGACGTCTCGGCTGCAGCATCTAGAACGAAACAATTGGGCTCTTTGCTCAAGTCGAGCTCGTCTTTACGCCGCATTCGCTCCAAGTCGTTTGCTGGCTGAACCATCCTCTCAGTCGACAACAACGTGCGGGGTGGATATTTTCCGGCAGCCCTTCAATAGTTGGCCTGCAAAGGGGGACAGAAACCATCCAAGAAGGGGATTGCCTTGCGGTTGTGTTCGAATTCTCGGACGTTTGCGTTTTCGGTCCTCGCCGTCGCTTGTTTTGTCGGGTCTTCATTCCCTGCCGCGGAGACTTCGAAGGAAGACGTCCAACACATTCTGCAAGAGCTCAAAGCCGACCTTGGCGCGCAGAAAGAGGAGCTCGCGCGCCGCAAGAGGCAACTAGAAGAGCAGCGGCGGACCATTCTGCAAAGCGCGCGTCTTATTGATCTCGAGAACGCCGCACCTCCGCTCAAGCCGGCGGCGGCGACCCGCCCCCCTGCTTGCGCCGCGGCGACTGCGTCGACCCTCCAGGGGCTGACCGCCAAGCATCCGTTGACCTACTTTTACGGCAGCGCTCGCTTTGCGATAGCAGAGAGCGCGCTCCCGACCATGAGAGATTGCGCCGCGCGCGGCGACGGCTTCTCCCAGCTGCTCCTCGCCCTTGATCGCACTAGTCACGGAGAAAGCATGGGGTCGGTGTCGAAAGAGTGGTTCCTCGATGCGATGCTGCACGTGGCCTATCTTGGCGAACCCGTCGGCGTTCGCGCGGCGGCCCATCTCATCGGGCTGCATCTCAGCGACATGGCCCAGGAACCGAAGTTGTTCCGCGGAGATCGCTTGACCAAGCTCGCTCAGATGGCGTCGCGCCACGCCTACAAGCTAGAAACCCTGGCCGAAATCCCCGGCGATGCCAGTGAGGCGCGACGAACGGTGCAGACCTGCGCCGAGATGCAGCTCGCCAATACTCAGGCCTACGAGTTCGGCGACGCGTCCATCTTGGAGGATTACAGGAAAGCGACAGCACGGGGTGAAGAAGTTTGCGCCGAACGCGGCGTTGATATCTACGCCTACTCTCGCAAGCCGGTCTACGACGCCAAATGGATTGCCGGCCTCGAAGACTTCTCGCTTGTTTCGGGTGGGAAGATATACACCGCACGCGAGATCGGCCGTGCGTTCGACGGCTGGAAGAAGTTTCAGCGGCAGAACAAGGGAAATGTGAATTTTCCGGATTTCATCTTGTTCACTGACGACCGAGGCGCCCATTACGTGGCCGGGTTCGAGGCCGATCCTGCGAAGTTCGGAATTCGCGAAAAGCACTTGTTTCATGTGCTGCGGTTCGATGTCGGCTCGCTGCAGGAGCATGCGCGCGCTATGTACGACACGGCCAGAGGCCTATACGGCGGGACGCTGATCAAAGAATACTCCGATCACCGCGATGCGGCCTACTCGGCGCAAGACGCCGGCTTCGCCTTCGTCCGCGATCACTTTAAGAGTTACGGCGGGACCTGGATGAGTGTCGAGAGCGGTCTCCATGCCATGAGAAGTGAAGCCGAGCCATTCGAGCAGCTCCTCGCCCGGCTCGCACCGGGAACGCCCCAGGCGGTGGCCGGCCGACCTGCGCAGAAAGAGGCGGGAAATCCGGAGCTGCAGGAAAGCGCACCGGTTCTGGCTCCGGAGACGCCGAAGCCAAAACCCAAACTCGACGCCGGGCAGCTCTACTGAGTTTTGCTAGCCAATGCGCTCGATCGACCAGATGATCGCCGTCTTCTCAACTCGGTGGGTAGAAATGAAGGCCTGCGCGACGGGGCTGAAGCTGATCGTGTCGATCCCAGCGGGCGTGACCTCATTCAGCCTAAGCGGCTGATCCATCAGTCGCGCCGCCCCCCCTTTCCAAGAGCCGTCCTTCGTCGGCCCCGAAAGGTCCCAAAGCAACGGGCTATCGTCCTCTTCCGCCAGAGAGATCAGCATTGTGGAGCTGCAGTCGAACAGCATCGCGCGAATGCTGTTCTGATGAAGATGATTGTTCATCGACGTGGAGTGGCCCTTCAGCAGCATTGGAATATCGTCGTCAAAGTCGAAGATCTGCAGGTATCCAGACGAAGACCCCACCGCAACGAAGCGCCCATCCGGCGATGTCGCCGCATAGTCGGCGAAACCCCGAAAATGCTCGCATGCGGCGCGCTCCTCCTCTGACGCGATGTCCATCGCATCGAGCTGTCGCCGCGTCCAACTAGAACTCGTCTGATAGTCTTCGTCATCTGGAGACAGCTCCTGGAGGAGCCGACCCGTTTCGGCGCTGTAACGCCGGCACCCAGATGCGGACGTCACGACAACTGTCGCCCCGTCGGCGCTGAAGCAAGCCGAGGAGAGGTTTACGTCCGACGCGATAGTCGCAATCGCGTTCAATGCTATCCTGTTTTCGTTCGACACTTGATGCGCCTACCTCTGTCGTGTCACTGCCGAGCTCGCGAGCGAAGCAACCTCAAGCTTCATCGCGGCATATGCAATCGGCATCGTAAAGGGGCAGCATCGCTCACCCCAGAGCAGACTTCACGAGACTGACGTACATTGTTGATTTCAGTCCGCCGAGCGGCCGTCCAGTGGGATCGCAGCCAAAGTCCGCTTCCCGCCCGAAGGCGACATGAGTTTTGCGCGGTGAAGCATCCGGTCGGACAACATCTCCCGGATGAAGCGTTCGACGGACGCTGGCCGATAGGCGTCGGCTTCCGAACCGATTGCAGACTCAGAGGATCGGAATGGCCGCGCTCGCGTCGTTACTCTGGAGACGCCAATTACAAGATGAGGGGATCGGTGAGGGGGCCACACTTCGCTACCTAGTGAAAATCGATATAAATCAGGTAGATACTAGGCCCATGTGGCGGAGGGACAGGGATTCGAACCCTGGATACGGTCTCCCGTATACACACTTTCCAGGCGTGCGCCTTCGACCACTCGGCCACCCCTCCGGGAGGCGTGAACTTACGGAGTTGGACAGAGGATGCAAGGGGCGCAGAGAAGTTAAACCGACTCGACAGGGATCTTTGTCTCGAGACGGCCCGGCGCCTGCGCATAGCTTCGATGAAAGGCGTCGCGATGCGCGCCATAGACGTCATCGCCGTTGAGTATGAGAAAACCGCTCTCGGCCGCCATTCTCTCCCCCCAAGGCGCCACGATGTCAAAGCCGCCGATCAAGCGATAGGCGCGCACGCCGCCCCGCGCGCGATGCGCCGGTCCGAACAACGTGTCGATCCCGACAGGCTCGTAGAGTTCCGCGAACCTCTCTTCCCGGATCACGTAGCTGTTCAGCGCCCCGTCAGGCCCGCGCAACGCATCGCGATCCGGCCCCAGATTCGTAACAATGAAATCTCCCTTCCGGGCGATATTGACCGTCTCGACCCCGTCCCAGAATGTTTGAATTCGCTCGCGTTTCCTAGCGATCCGCGCGGCGACTTCCCCCACCTTGTAGGCGCAAAACGGAACGCGGCGCAGCGTCCTCGCGATTGAAAAGAAGTCCTCCCGCCACAATCGGCGATCCGCGATCAGGCGCTTCCATCCGCGCGACGTCTTTTCTATCCGCACCATACCGCGTGCTTACCACGAAGCGCTGGAACATGTGCGCTTTTGCGGCGGCCGAGCGCTATTCCAGAAACAGGAACACGACGCATCCGGCGACAAGCAAACCCATCGTCACGTTGAACGTCCGCAACCGGGCGTCGGTGGACAAAAAGCGCCGGATGGAGACGCCGAAGATCGTCCACGTTTGAGAGGACCCGATGCCCGACAGCACGAACACGCCAGCGCAAATAGCGGCTTCTTTAACGGGAGCAAGACCGACCATGAACGCGGACGCAGTTCCGATCGCCATGCTCCAAGCCTTGGGGTTGATCCATTGAAAGCCCGCGGCCTCGACAAAGGTGAAGGGCCTTCCGCCGCCGGCCGTCTTGGTGCGGCCAGCGGTGGCGATGCGCCACGCGAGATAGAGCAACAGCGCCGCTCCGGCCCACTTGAGCGTTTCTCGGAAAACCGGCGAGGCCTTGAACAGCTCGCCCAAACCGAGCGCGATCAAAAACAGCATGATCGGAAACCCCAGCGCCACGCCAAAGGCGTGCGGCTGGCTGGCGCGATACCCAAAGGTCGCCCCGGAATTGGCGAGCATGATGTTGTTCGGTCCCGGGGTCCAGGTGCTGGCGAAGGCGAAAGCCGCCAGGGCGAGTAGCCGCTCCCATTCCATTTTCGGATCCCCGAGTTCAGCTCCGGCGGCCGCCGCTCTGCGATCCTGCGGAAGCCGGTCGGCGACTGCGCCTAATCCTCGCGAAGGTGTCGAAGCAGCTGATCGCGGTCCAGCGCGAAATTGTCACCGATCCAATGTTGTTCAGCGCGCCTCAAAGCCGCTCCGAGTCCCGGGCCAGGCGACAGACCGTCCGCGATCAGGTCCTTGGCTGACAACGGGAACTCCGCCGCTGCGCCCCGTTCCGCCTGTGCGAACTCGCTAGGCAGCGCGTTGCGCGCCTCAGCGCTGCTCAGCCCCCGCGCGGCCGCGGACAGTATCAAGGCGTCGCGCGAAGCCCGGGCGCCCAAGCGATATCCCGCTTCGCCCGGCGACATCGTCGTCGCCCGCGCCAGCGCGTTCAGCTCGGCGACCTCCGCCTTGGAGAGCCTCAGCGCTTCGCCGACCACCTCCGCGCCTCCGCCCCCCAAAGCCTTGAGCCGCCGTATCCAGGAGGGAGCTTCATCGATCGCGGCTTCGACGCCTTCAAGCCGTTCGAGGCCCTCGACCGACGCACCGGGCAGCACGATCGCCAACACTCCCGCGGCCGCCATCCGCTCGGTCGCATGCGCCGAGCTGGGCGCAGTCAGAAGCTTGCGGACTTCATGGCCGATCCGTTCGCGCGCCAGCTTGGCGACGCCGTCCTTTAGCCTTGTGATCGACGCCAGATCCGCGTCTTCGATGCCGGCGTCCCCATACCAAGCCGTAAACCGGAAGAACCGCAGTATTCGAAGGTAGTCCTCGCGGATCCGGTCCTCCGCCAGCCCGATAAAACGCACTCGGCGGGCCTTCAGATCCGACAGCCCATCGCCAAGCGGGTCGTAGACCCGGCCGTCAATATCGGCGTAGAGCGCATTCATCGTAAAGTCGCGACGCATCGCGTCTTCCGACCAGTCTTTGGTGAAGGCCACGACCGCGCGGCGCCCGTCCGTCTCGACGTCGCGCCGCAGCGAGGTGATCTCGTATCCGTGGTGAGACGCCACGGCTGTGATCGTGCCGTGGTCGATCCCGGTTGGAACCGCCTTGATCCCCGCGGCCTCGAGCAGACGCGTGGTCTCCTCTGGCGCGACGTCGACAGCGATGTCAACATCCGTGGCGCCCGCAGCCAGAAACGCGTTTCTGACGCAGCCCCCGACGAACCGCGCCGTCGCGCCGCCGGTTTCAAGCGCGGCGACAACGCTCCGAATCTCTGGGTCGGTCAACCATTCGGCGGAAATGATCTCAGCGCTGGGAGTGTCCATTCAGCGGGGATAGGCGTCACAGGCGGTTTCGTCCAGCGGATCGAACCGGCGAGGCGACCGCCCCGCTTTCACGCGCCTTGTCCCGCGCCGCCGCCACCATCCGCATTCGGTCGGACAGGTTGCGAAGCATTCCCGCTGTCGCGCCCCAGATGTAGCGCTCGGGGCCATGCGGTTCCGCCCAGGGCATCGCATAGAACTCGCGACGCCGCCCCATCCACTCTCTCGAATGGCGTTGGTGATTGGCCGGGTCCATTAGGAAAGACAAGGGCGTCTCAAACACTTCAGCCACCTCGTTGTCGTCAAGGATCGGCTGAAACCGCGGATCCACCAGCCCCACGAAAGGCGTAACGCTGAAGCTGGTCGAGGTCTCGTAAAGATCGATCGCGCCCAGCACGTCGACATGATCGCGGCCAAGACCGATCTCCTCCTCGGCTTCGCGCAAGGCCGTGGCCAACGGCGATGGATCGAAGGCGTCCACCTTGCCGCCTGGAAACGCGATTTGACCCGGATGCTTGGAGAGGTGATCGGCGCGCCGCGTCAGGATCACGTGAAAGCCGCTCGGCCGCTCGACGATCGGGCAAAGCACGGCGGCGGGCCGCAGTTTCCGGGTCGGCGGCAACAGCGCCCGCGCATCCGGCGCCAGATCGAAGTCGCTGCGCGGAGCTGGCTGCGTCGCCCCCCACACAGCCGCCTCTATCGCGGCGCGGTCGATTTTGTCGAACAGGCCAGCGCTCATCAGACGTCATCCACCGTGATCTCGTCGACAGTCGCCAACGGATAGAACGCACCGCCGGACCACAGGCCGAACATCTCTCCCTCGACGGCGCCGATATCCACCAGACGGTAAAAGCTCTTGCGGTCGATCCGCGCCTCCAGACGCCCGCGCACCAGGACATAAGGCGTCGGCTCGCCGGTGTCCGGGTTGCGCTTCACCCGGATCGGGTTCTCCGGACCGGCGGCGACCTCATCGCCGACATTGGTCTGGAACACCAAGGACTGCGCCTTGCCGTCGCCCTCCGATCGGAAATCAACGGCGACGAACGGAACGTCGTCGACCCGAATGCCGATCTTCTCGACGGGGGTGACCAGATAATACTTGTCGTCGTCGTCCCGACGCAGCACCGACGAAAACAGCTTCACGAGCGGGGGCCGGCCGATCGGCGTGCCGAGATAATACCACAGACCATCCCGTGCGATCCGGATGTCTAGATCGCCGCAATAGGCTGGATTCCAGAGATGCACCGGCGCGCCGCCAGACTTGGCCGCGGATCTCGCCGCCTCCCCCAATCGGCGCGCGATGTCGTCGGCGCTGACCGTTTGAACGCTCTCGACCGCTTTTTGCACCGGATCAACCATGCCTGCGCCGCCTTTGGACATTGTCTCGCCTCGTTTCCCCTTCGATCTTGTGATCGCAAGCTTCGCCTGGACGGTGGAAAGGGCTTTCGTGGGACCTTTATATCATGAAGTCTATTTAGAGTGAGATCGAGGCGGTCCAACCGGTCGACCGCCCCTGACAGCCCAAGACTGATCAGCCGCACGGCTGATGAACCCAGACGACTGAGGAAGCCATATGACTGACCCTAGTGCGGCCCGACAGGACAGCGGCCTTGACCCGGTGACCGAGGCCCGGCGCGCGGCGGATCTGCTTGGACGGGTGCGAACCGAGATCGCGAAACGCGTCATCGGCCAGGGCCAAGTCGTCGACCTTTCGCTGATATCGATCCTGTGCGGGGGCCATGGTCTGCTCGTCGGGGCGCCTGGGCTGGCGAAGACGCGGTTGGTCGAGACGATGGGAACCGTCCTGGGGCTGAACGCAAAACGCGTCCAGTTCACGCCGGATTTGATGCCGGCTGACATTCTCGGCGCAGAAGTGCTCGAGGAAACCTCCGGCGGCGGCCGCGCCTTTCGGTTCATCGAAGGTCCGATTTTCTGTCAGCTTCTGATGGCGGACGAGATTAACCGGGCCTCGCCTCGCACCCAGTCGGCGCTGCTGCAGGCGATGCAGGAGCATCACGTGACGGTGGCGGGTCGGCGGCGCGATCTGCCCGAGCCGTTCCACGTTCTTGCGACCCAGAACCCGATCGAGCAGGAGGGAACCTACCCGCTCCCCGAAGCCCAGCTCGACCGCTTTTTGGTTCAGATCGACGTCGACTATCCCGACCGCGACGCCGAACGCGACATTCTGCTGTCGACGACCGGGGTCGACGACGCGGCGACCGCGCAAATGTTGGACGCGGCCGAGTTGATGCGCCTGCAGCGTCTTGTTCGTGAAATTCCCGTCGGCGACAGCGTGGTCGAGACAATCCTGACGCTCGTGCGGTCGGGACGGCCGGACGAACCGGAAGCGCATCCGATGGCGCGAGAAACGCTTTCCTGGGGCCCAGGGCCCCGTGCGGCCCAGGCGCTGATGCTCGCGGTTCGTGCGCGCGCCTTGATCGAAGGACGCTTCGCGCCGGGGGTCGAGGATGTCAAAGCGCTGGCGCCGGCCGCGCTGAAACACAGGATGGCGCTGACATTCGCAGCCCGCGCAGAAGGGAAACGCCTGGATCAGGTCATCGGGGCCTTGATCGAGGACGCCTGTGGCTGAGGTCGCCGCAAACCCGGTCACGCTGCGCCGCGACGCCGAGGCGCTCTCCGCGACCCTGCCGCCGCTCTTGGCGCAGGCTGAACGGTTGGCCTCGACCGTCGTGCTCGGAGCGCATGGGCGCCGCCGCGCAGGCATGGGGGAGACCTTTTGGCAATACCGGCCCGCCACGCCCGGCGACGCCGCCTCCTCCATCGACTGGCGCCGTTCTGCTCGGTCCGATCAGCTTTACGTGCGTCAGACCGAATGGGAGGCCGCTCAAACCGTGTGGCTGTGGTGCGACCGCTGCGCTTCGATGAGCTACAAGTCTCGCGCCGCGCAAACCGACAAGCGCGACCGCGCCGCCGTGCTGGCGACGGCGTTGGCGATCTTGCTGAGCCGCGGCGGCGAGAGATTGGCGGCTCTGGGCACCGACGCGGCCCGACCGGCGATCGGCGAAAGCCAGATGACCCGCATCGCGGCCGCGTTCTCAGAACCCGAAGACGACGATTTTGGCGCCCCACCCGCGTTCGAGGCCGTTCGCGGAGGGCGCGCTGTCTTTGTGAGCGACTTTTTCGGAGACGAACAAGCGATCCTGGCGGGCGTGAACGCGGCCGCTTCGCAGGGGGTCGACGGCCTGCTGCTGCAAGTCGTGGATCCCGCCGAGGAGACGTTCCCGTTTGACGGACGGATCGTCTTTGAGAGCATGCGCGGCCTGTTGAATTACGAAACCGACAGAGCAAAGGCGCTGCGCGAGGACTATATCAAAGCGCTGTCAGCAAGACGCGATCGTCTCGCCGACGCTGCGCGGCGCGCGGGCTGGCGCTTTTCGGTGCACCGCACCAGCGACGCGCCGACGCCGGCGCTTTTGTGGCTGAGCCAGGGGATCTCGCAACCGCGCAACGGGTAAACAACGGCCCGCGCTTCCGTCGCGCGGGCGCCAAGGGAGACGACAATGCTGACCTTTGGGACCCTCGCTTTCCTGCAGCCGCTGTTTCTTGCGGCGCTGTTGGCGTTGCCGATCCTTTGGTTGTTGCTCCGGGCTGTGCCGCCCGCTCCAAAACGCGAGCGATTTCCAGGCGTCCGAATTCTGATCGGCCTGGACGATCGGGAAAGAACGCCTCAGAGGACGCCTTGGTGGCTGCTTTTGTTGCGTCTGATCGCCACCGCCTTTCTGATTTTCGCGTTCGCCGATCCTGTGCTCAATCCCAAACCGCGCCTCGGCGGATCGGGCCCGCTTTTGGTGGTGATGGACGGCGGATGGGCGTCCGGGTCGGACTGGGCGGATCGCAGAGAAGCCGCGCTGGATTTCATCGACCAAGCCGCAGCAGCCGATCGTCCCGTGTCGTTTCAGCGACTGTCGGACCCGACGCCTGCGCCGGAGCAGTTCTCCTTTCAGACAGCCGACGCCGCGGGCCGTGTCGTCGCCGCGTTGGATCCGCTTCCCTGGGCCCCGGATCACACGCGCCTCGATGCGGCGATCGAGGCGGCCGAGAGCCTTGACGCGATCTATCTGCATGACGGCCTCGACCACCCCGGCGCAACTGATTTGGCCGACCGGTTGGCGGCGAAAGGTCCGTTGCGGATGATCGGCCCGGCGGAAACGGCCCTCGCCTTGGCGCCGCCCCGGATCGAAGGGGGCGACATGACCATTTCCGTTCTGCGCGCGGAGACCGGCGACGTTCTTTCGGCTCGCCTGGCGGCGTTTGGCGCCGCCCAGGACGGGGGCGAGCGCCGCATCGCCTTCGCCGACGCCGAGCTGGCGGCGGATACGCTGACCGGCGACGCCTTGATCGAGCTTCCGCTTGAGCTGCGAAACGCCGTTGCGCGGATCGCCATCGCGGGCCAACCGCATGCGGGCGCGGTTCAGCTGTTTGACGATCGCTGGAAACGGCGGAGCGTCGCGCTCGTATCCGGCGAACGCGGGCGCGGCGAACAACCTTTGCTGGAAGGGTTGACCTATCTGCGCGCCGCCCTTGCGCCACACGCATCCTATCAAGAAGCCGCCCTTGAGGACGCGCTTGAACTGAATGTCGACGTGATCATCCTGGCGGACATCGGCCGCATCGACGTCTCGGCCGAAACCGCCCTGCTCGACTGGGTCGAGAGCGGTGGCTTGCTGATCCGCTTCGCGGGTCCGCAACTGGCGGCGGCGGTCGCGGAGCAAAGCCGGCTTGGCCGTCTTGCCGGCGCGCCGCAAATGACGCCTGATCCGCTTCTTCCAACCACGCTTCGCGGCGGCGGCCGCGCGCTGGGCGGCGCGCTTTCCTGGGGCGCGCCACAGGGCCTGCGCTCGTTTCCCCAGGACAGCCCGTTCGCGGATCTCGCCGCGCCGACGGAAGTGACAGTGAGCCGGCAAGTGCTTGCCGAGCCTGGACCGGAGCTCAGCGAACGGATCTGGGCGTCGCTAGCGGACGGAACGCCCCTGGTCACCGCCGCCCCGGTCGGAGACGGCCGCATCGCGCTCTTCCACGTGACCGCCAGTCCCGCATGGTCGTCTTTGCCCCTATCGGGACTGTTCGTCGAGATGATGGGCCGCTTGGTCGCAGCCGCACCCGCATTGGCCGGGGGTGAGGCCGCGCGCGCGGAGAGCGTCGAAACCTGGCGCCCCGAACGCGTCCTGGATGGCTATGGCCGGCTGGAGGCCGTCGGCGACGACGCGGCGCCAGTTGACGGCGCGACCTTGGCCAACGGCGTCGCGCCGGGGATCGCCCCGGGCGTTTACTCACCGGCGACGGAAGACGTGGGAGGGGCGTCCTTGGCGGTCAATCTCATCACCTCGGAGACAATCCTCGCGCCTCGAGCGGCTCCACCGGCCGGGGTCTTCGTTGAAACGCTCACCGGAACCTCGGAGACCCCATTGAAACCCTGGTTGCTGACGGCCGCTATGGCTCTGTTGTTGCTCGATATCCTCGCCGCGCTGTTTGTCGCCGGACGACTGCGCCGGAGCGTGGCGTCGCTTGTCGTCGGCGTGATCCTGGCCGCCGGCGTGATCAGCGACGCGCCGCCGGCTTTCGCGCAATCAAGCACGGAAACCACTGAAGACGCCGACCTGTTCGCCGTCGACCCGGCGGAAAAGCGCGCGGCCCTTGAGACCGTCCTGGGCTTTGTAACGACAGGCGATCCACGCGTTGATCGCATCAGCGAGGCCGGCCTGTTGGGTCTTTCGGCCACCCTCAATCAACGCACAGCCATCGAACCCGGCGAACCAGCGGCGGTCGATATCGAAGCCGACGAGTTGGCGCTTTTCGCAATTCTCTACTGGCCCATCACAGCGACCCAGCCCGAGCTGTCTGATACTGCGGTTCGACGGATGAACGCCTTCATGCGGTCGGGCGGACTGCTGATTATCGACACCCGCGACACGCATGAGACGTTCGGATCTGCGGAAGGCCCGAACGCGCGCAATCTCCGTCGGCTGGTCGGCCGCCTTGATCTGCCGCCGCTCGAACAGACGCCGCCGGATCATGTGCTGACGCGCTCGTTCTATCTGATCGACGCGCTCCCGGGCCGTTGGTATGGCGGTCCCGTCTGGGTCGAAGCCGCGCCCCAAGGCGGAGAAGACGGTCAAACCGTCGTGAACGCCAACGACGGCGTTTCCCCCGTGATCATCGGGGGCCACGACTGGGCCGGCGCCTGGGCGCTCGATGAGCAGGGCGCGCCGCTTTTCCCGATGGGCCGAGGCGGCGAGCGCCAGCGGGAGATCGCCTACCGCTTTGGCGTCAACGCCGCGATGTACGCGTTCACGGGCAATTACAAATCCGATCAGGTTCACCTCCCCGCGCTGCTTGAGCGGTTGGGAAATTAGAGGCGCGCATGAGTTCCATTTCCGACATCGTCGCCCGTCCTGCGATCCCGATCGAGCTCATCATCGCTCTTGGGGCCGTCGCCGCGGCGTTGATCTTGTTCTCGCTGTCGCGGGGTCTCGCCGGCGCATGGCTGCGCCTTGGCGCCGTCTTGGCCCTGATGCTCGCATTGCTCAACCCGGCGGCGGTGAACGAAACGCGCGACGGTCTGACCGACGTCGGGGTGATCGTCGTCGACGAAAGCCCGAGCCAAACGCTCGAAGACCGAATGGCGACGGCGACCCAGACGGCGGCGGCGCTGGAGACGGCGGCGCGTCAGCTCGACGCTGAAACGCCGGGGCGCGCCCCGCTCGACCTGCGCGTTGTCCGCGTCGCGGGAGACGGCGCTGAGGGAACCCGTCTCCTCACGGCGCTTGGCGAAGCCTTGGCGGACGTCGCCCCGGAGCGCGTCGCCGGAGCCGTGATGATCACAGACGGCGCTATCGCAGACGCCGACCGGCTGCCAACGATCTTTTCTGGCCGCGACGCCACGGGAAACGCCGCATATGCGCCGCCGCTCCACGTCCTTTTGACAGGACGCGAAGACGAGTTTGACCGCCGCCTGGTGCTCGAGACGGCGCCGGGGTTTGGACTGGTCGGCGAAAAGGTGGCGCTCCGCTTTCGCGTCGAAGAAAACGGCGAGGCGCCCGCCGGGCTCGCAGCCCCGGCGGTTCGCGTGCTGATAGACGGACAGCCGGCCGCCGCCGCGCTCGCCCGCATCGGCAGGTCGATCGAGTTGGAGATTGACGTCGCGCACCCAGGTGTGAACGTCGTCGAACTGCGCCTCGATGTGGTCGAGGGCGAACTCACCGACCGAAACAACTCCGCCGCCTTCACATTGAACGGCGTTCGCGACCGGCTGCGGGTGCTGCTGGTGTCCGGCGAACCACATGCGGGCGAGCGCACATGGCGCAACCTGCTCAAGTCCGATCCGTCTGTTGATCTCGTGCACTTCACGATCCTGCGCCCACCGCGCAAACGCAGCTTCGCGACCGTGAACGAGTTGGCGCTGATCCCCTTTCCCACGCGCGAGCTGTTTGAGGTGAAGCTCGACGAGTTCGATCTGATCGTCTTCGATCGTTACCGGCGCTGGGGCATCCTCGAGACGCGCTACATCGAGAACATCGCCAACTACGTGAAAGAGGGGGGCGCAGTCCTGATCGCAAGCGGTCCGGCCTTCGCGGGACTGCAGAGCATGTACCGCACCCCCTTGGCGGAAGTGCTTCCCGCGGCGCCGACCTCGATCGTGGTTCAGGAGCCTTTCCTGCCGGAGGTCACGGATCTGGGCGGTCGTCACCCTGTCACTCGTGAGTTGCCGGGCCGCCAGGCGAATGCCGGCGCACGCCCGTCCTGGGGTCGGTGGTTCCGGCAGATTGACGTCGAACTGCTCGGCGGCGACGTGATCATGAGCGGGGCGGCGGAGAAGCCGCTGTTGATCCTGGACCGCGTTGACGAGGGACGCGTCGCGATGTTGGCGTCGGATCACGCCTGGCTTTGGGCGCGCGGCTATGACGGCGGCGGTCCGCAGGCCGAGCTTCTGAGGCGCCTCGCGCACTGGCTGATGAAGGAGCCGGAGCTGGAGGAAGAGGCCTTGACCGCAGCCCCGGCCGCCGGCGGGTTCACGATCGAGAGACGGTCGCTGACGCTGGGCGACAAATCGGTCGTCACCGTTTCGCCCGGCGGCGAGGAGACGAGCGTCGCGTTGACGCCGGTGCGCGACGGGCTCTGGCGCGCCGTGGTGGCGACGGAGGAGCTGGGTCTTCACAGTATTCGAGACGCGGAGAGCAGCGAGATCGGGGAGGACGGCCCGCTTCAGGCGATCGCGGTCGTGGGTCCGGCCTCGCCGCGCGAGTTCGCCAATCCGATCTCGACTGCGGATATCCTGGGACCAATGGCCGATGCGACCGGCGGCGCTGTTTGGCGGCTGGGGGAAAAGGGCGTTCCGGACCTGCGCCGCACCCGCGAAGGGCGCGCGGCGGAAGGGTCGCGCTGGATCGGTCTCGCCCGGCGGGACGCCTACACCGTAACCGGCGTCGAGCTGTCGCCCCTAGCGCCCCCTTGGCTGATGTTTGGTCTCGCCGGCCTCTTCGCGATCGCCGCATGGCGTGTCGAGGGCCGCTAGAAACGGCCACAACAGGGCCAACTCGATTCGAAAGCGGCGCAGAGTGTGCGCGCGGGTCCTTGCCGAACGGGCGCTGATATGGTGTCGTTACGCAGTGGGGCTGTCTGCGACGGGGCGCGGATGCGATACTCCTGTGTGATTTTAATCTGCGCGATGATGTTCAGCCTGGGCGCGGCTCAGGCGGGATCTGACATAACCTTGCTCAAACTGCCGCCGGATGAACGCGAAACGCGGCGGCTGTTCGCCGACTGCACCACCCGCGACACCACGACGGACAATGCTCGGCACGAGTGTTTGTCGGACGCGGATGAAGCGACCGCGCCGGAGAACTTCTTTTTCGTCGAGGCCGAGACCGTCGTCCGGCATTTGAGCGGCGGCGGCGATCTCTCCGAATGCCCATATGAATTCGACGGCTATGTCGCTGTCGTGCCGATGGCGGGCATCACCCGCCCGACCATCGCCCGGCTAAGGGCCTCGGCGACCGGCCCGCAGGAGGCCGGGATGGGACGCGGCTGGGCTTCGTGTCAGGGCGACTTCGTCCTCAAGCGCTATCGCTGAGCGCGCGGCGCACATCGCCTTTCACGCCCGCCATGGCGTCCGGCCCAAGCTCTACAGCCAGAATGCGATTGGGGTTGGTCGGCGGCGGAAATCTCAACTCCTCGGCCAATGCGCGGCGGAAGCCAAAACGCCGGTAATAGGGCTCGTCGCCAATCAGCACCACACGCAGCCACCCAAGGTCTGCGGCGATCTCCAGACTTTCGAGGATCAAGAGCGCCCCGATCCCTTCGCCTTGACGGGTTGGGTGAACGGCGACGGGCCCGAGCAGAACCGCGGGGGCCTTCTCGTCTCCGATCTCGATCGGCCAGTACCGGATCGCGCCGGTCACGACGTTGTAGTCGTCTCGAGCCAGCAGACACAGCGCGGACACAGGCTCGACGCCGTCGCGCAGCTGATAGGAGGACAGCGCCGTGCGTCCCGGCGCGAACGCCAGATCAAACAGGGCCTCGACCTCGTCGCGATCGTCGGGACTTTCTTTCAACACCCGAAGCGCCACGGGCCCGCCTCGCTTACCAACTCGCCAGCATTCAGTTCGCCGCGGGTAACATGCGGACGCGAAACGGTCTATATCGCCACCGGAGCAATATTTCCTGAATGATCAACGGAGTTGCGCGTGTTCTACCGCCCTGCCCACGACCCGCACGGTCTCGCCCATAACCCATTCAAGGCGCTCGTCGCGCCGCGGCCGATCGCCTGGGTGTCGACGCTCGACGCCGACGGACGCGCCAACCTCGCACCTTTCAGCTTTTTCAATGCGGTGTCTGAAGCCCCGCAGATCCTCATGTTCGCGGCCTATGGCAAGAAGCCGGCGGAGGATCTCAACAAAGATACGCTGCGGAACGTCCTGGAAACCCGCGAGTTCGTCATCAATGTCGCCCCCCTGGCGCTGAAAGACGCCATGAACGCGTCCGCCGCGCCCTATCCGGCCGGCGTCGACGAGTACGAACGGGCCGGGCTGACCAAAGCCGCTTGCGAGATCGTTCAGCCGCCGCGGGTGGCCGAAAGCCCAGTGGCCTTCGAATGTCGGTTCATGCAACGGGTCGAGTTGCCGTCGCCCGACCCGGACTACACCAACGGACTGGTGCTGGGCGAAGTGGTCGGGATCCATATCGACGACAGTGTGATCAAGGACGGCAAGATCGACGTCAAAAGCTACAAGCCATTGGCCCGGCTTGGATATATGGATTACGCAGCGATCACCGAGACCTTTTCAATGCCCCGGCCACAGGCGGTTTGATCACCAATGCGCTCGCGGTTTTGCCTGCTGGAGATCGCGCAGACCTGACAATCTCGACAATAGGCATGGAACAGTAACACTTTCGCGGCAATATCAATGGCATGAGCGCGAATGAGCTTCCTATCGGAGCCGCGTTTCGCGGCGATCCATCCGGTCCCTTACCCCAAGGGCTGACCGGTTGGCTCGCGCGTGTCGCCGATCGAGCATCCAATGGGTGCGACCGGCGAGACCTCACATACCACGCTGAAATTGAACGGCTTTTCCCCGAAGGTCTGTTCCTGGCGGATTTCCATTCCGACACGCTTCTGTGGGGCGTGGACCCTTGGAGGCCGCGTTCCAGCGGTCACATGGATCTTCCGCGCCTGTTCGACGCGCGCGTCGGTCTACAGGTGTTCGGCGGACCAACCTGGACGCCTTTGCCGATGAAGAACTCCGAGCAGCAGCTCTGCGTGTCTTGTGAGAGCATCGACCAGAGCGACGCGCTGTTTCCAAGCCAATGGCTCGACAGGCTCCGCCGGGGCAAGAGCCACTTGCGCCGCGGCCGCGCCTTTCGTCTGGCCGAACGCTTCAATCAGATGATCCTCTCGGATCGCGACGCGCGGCTGCGCCCGATCTACAGCGCCGGCGATCTCACCTCTCTGAACCATACTGGCGCCGACAAGAAGCTCGGCGTGATGCTCAGCCTGGAGGGCGTGCACTGGATCGAACCCGATGACAGCAGGGCTGCGATCGAGGCGGAGATCAACGCTCTGCGCGCCGCCGGTTATCGCATGATCGCCCCTACGCACCGGTTTTCAAACGGTTTGGGCGGCGCCAGCGAGGACTGTCACGGCCGCAAGGGCCTAAGCCGCGCTGGCCGGATCGCCTTGACCACCTGTTTCGAGCACGGCGTCGCGGTCGACATGGCGCACGCCTCGCCGGCGATGATCCGAGAAGCCGCAGGTCTCGCTCTGGTCGCAGGCGAACGGCCACGGCCTCTGATTGTGAGCCATGCCGGCGTGCGCGCGGCCCATCGGGTCGAACGCAACCTGCGCGACGCCGATATCCGCGCGGTGGTTTCCACAGGCGGGGTGATCGGCGTGGGCGTCTGGATGGAGGCCATCGGCTTTGACCTGAAGGATCCGTTCGAGAGCAAGATGACCCGCATCGTCGACGCGTTCGTCGCTGTGATCGACGCCCTGAAACCGGCGGAGTTCGTCGAGGAGATGGAAGACCGGTACGGTCGTTTCGATCCTTATGAACACGTGGCGATCGGCTCCGATTTCGACGGCGCGACCATGACGCCGTTCGACGTGACCGGTCTCAGCTGGCTGCTGGCCGCGCTCGCCGAGCGCCGAGACGCCGACGGCGCGCCCATCTTCCCGGCGGAGAAGCTGCGTCTGATCGCCGGCGAAAACACGCGCCGCGTCCTGAAAGCGGCTCTCGAGCACTAGTCAGCAGACTTTTCTCCCTACGCGCTTCATACAAAATCCTTCTTCGCGACACTCATCTCTTGGAGGGCGGGAGAACGCATCGCCCGTCAAAGCAAGAAGATGACGGCTCATGTTCGACGACAGCGCCAGATCAGGATCGCAGATGCGTGCGCGCCTCGACGCGGCGCATCCCGACGCCTGGCGCTGGTCGCTCAGCTGCTGCCGTGGAGATCGGGAAAGCGCGATGGAAGCATTGCATGACAGCTATCTGGCGATCCTCGAAGGGCGCGCGCGACACTCGGGACAGTCGTCGTTCAAGACGTTCCTGTTTGGCGTGATCCGTCTCACCGCCAGAGCGACACGCCGAAAAGCGGCGTTCCGAAACCTGCTCACCGCGCCGATCGAAACCGCGGCGACGCTGGGCGTGGACGGCGGGCAAGAGACGTCGGCGACGGCGCGACGGATTGATCACGCCTTCATCAAGCTTCCCCAGCGCCAACGCGCGGTGGCGCAATTGGTTCTGACCCATGATCTGACCGTGACCGAAGCCGCGGAGGTTCTGGGAATGTCGCGCGGCGCCGCCAGCCGGCATTACGCGCTGGCCAAGTCCCGCCTGCGGGCGCTTCTGAAAATCGAGGAGAGCGGCGATGACCTCTGACCGCGAGGATCTGCAACTCAAAGCCCTGGCGCGCCAAACGCGCGTCGACGCGCCCGCCATCGACGCCGTGCTCGAGTTCAAACCGGCGCGGCGGCGCGTGCGCCCGATCGCGGTGGCGGCGCTTTTGCTGGCGTTCGGCGCCCCGATCGGAGCGGTGTTGGTCTCGCCAGCGCCCACCGCCCCGAACTACGCAATCGTCTTGCCGAACTACACCGCCGCCTTGGCGCCGCCGAAAGCCGGCGCCCGTCTCCCCACCGTTCCGAAACCGAAGAGGACCGATTCATGATCGAGCCGAAACACTGTCTTCTCATCGCAGCGCTTGGCTTGGGCGCTGTCGTCGCCGCTCCGACGCTCGCCTGGTCTGACGAACCAATCGAGGTCACGCTCGTCGACCATGTCGAAGAAGAAGATGAGGACGAGGACGACCCGTTTGCGGAGTTCCTGTTTGAGCCAGAGCTGGTTCTGGAGCATTCAGCCGAGCTCGGCCTGACGGACGCTCAACGCGACGCGCTCATTGATCGCGTCGTCGACATTCAGGCGGAAGTCACCCGGATGGAGTTGAAGGCCGCGCGCGACCATGGCGAGCTGATGAGGCTGCTTCAGGAAGAACCAATGGACGCCGACGCCATTCTACCGCTTGTCGACAACCTTCTGACCGTCGAGAGCGAAACCAAACGCAAATACGTGCGGCTGCTGATTGAGATCCGCAACGAGCTCACCCCGGAGCAACGGGCTCAGCTCGACGCCATTCGGCACGAAGACTAGCCGCGGCCCCGCGTCAAGACTGCGCCGGCTCACGGCCGCGACGGGAGACCGTCGCGGTCTTTTCAGTCGCCGATCCAAACCCTCTGTCCAAACGCAGCCGGCTCGCTTTAGGTTGCCGCATGTAGAAGATGCGAGCGGAGAGCGGCGGCATGGCGGAAACAGTGGTGGGCGTTATCGGCGGCAGCGGGGTCTACGAGATCGCCGGGCTGGACGACGCCGAGTGGCGCACGGTCGAGACGCCCTGGGGGGCGCCGTCGGATCAGGTGCTGACCGGGACGCTCGACGGGCTACGCCTCGCCTTCTTGCCGCGGCACGGACGCGGACACGTGCAGTCGCCGACCAGCATAAACTACCGAGCCAACATCGATGCGCTGAAACAGCTTGGCGTCACCGATGCGATCTCGGTCTCCGCCTGCGGCTCCTTCCGAGAGGAGATGGCGCCGGGCGACTTCGTGATCGTGGATCAGTTCATCGACCGGACCTTCGCGCGCGAAAAGAGCTTCTTCGGCGCAGGCCTCGTCGCGCATGTCGGTTTCGCCCACCCTGTCTGCCCGCGCCTGGCCGAGATCGCGGCGACCGCGGCGGAGGCGACTGGCGTCACGGTTCATCGCGGCGGAACGTATCTCGCCATGGAGGGTCCGCAGTTCTCGACGCTGGCCGAAAGCAAGCTCTACCGCGAGGTCTGGGGCTGCGACGTGATCGGCATGACCAACATGCCGGAGGCCAAGCTCGCGCGCGAGGCCGAGCTTTGCTACGCCGGCGTGGCCATGGTCACCGATTACGACTGCTGGCATCCAGACCATGACAATGTCGACGTCGCCGCCATCGTCGCGGTTCTCCGAGGCAACGCCGACAACGCCCGTAGTCTCGTTCGTCAATTGCCGCCCCTTTTGGCAGGGGAGCGGGCGCCGTGCCCGCACGCATGCGATCGCGCGCTGGACGCCGCGATCATCACCGCGCCTGATGCGCGCGATCCCGCGATGATTGCAAAGCTCCAAACGGTCGCTGGGCGGGTTTTGGGAGAGACAGCATGAACCTGAAAGACCATATCCGCACGATCCCGGACTTTCCCAAACCCGGGATCATGTTCCGGGACGTCACGACGTTGTTCGCGCATCCGGACGGGTTTCGAGAAACCATCTCGCGTCTGGTCGAGATCGCGCGCGTCGGCCGACCCGATCATATCGCCGGCTATGACGCGCGCGGGTTTGTCTTGGCCGGCGCCATCGCCGAGAAGCTTGGCCTGGGCGTCACTCTGCTGCGGAAAAAGGGCAAGCTGCCCGGCGACACGATCTTCGAGGAGTACGAACTTGAGTACGGCACGGCCGCGCTCGAGATCCACTCAGACGCCGTCGGTCCCGGTCAACGGGTTTTCCTGGTGGATGATCTGATCGCAACGGGCGGAACCGGGCTGGCCGGCGTCAACCTGATCCGCCGCCTGAACGCCGAGGTCACGGGGTTCGCCGCCGTGATCGACCTGCCTGAACTCGGCGGCGCGGATCGGATCCGCAGCGCCGGCGTCGAGGTCGAGGCCCTGGTCGCCTTCGAGGGCCACTAGCGCCCCTCGAAGACTTGAGCGCTTGGCCCTAGCGACCTTGAACCGCCGGGGCGAGCGGATCAAAGCGCAACAACTTGAACTCGCCCAGCGATCCGTCCTCGCCGCCGTTCAAGGGCGGCGAGCGGTGCAGCTCATTGATCGTCACGTAAATCTTGCCGTCCGCGCCGATCGCAAAGCCGTCGGGCCAGGAATAGGCGTCGTCTTGATAAAGCGTCTCGTAGGAGCCGTCGGGACGCACAACGCCGATCGCATCTTCGGTGATCGCGGTGATGTAGACGTTGCCGCCCGTGTCGACGGCCGAGCCATCCGAGATCGGTTTGTCGCCGTAACGCTCGACCCGCGCTTCAAGTTCGGCGGCGGTCAGGTCTTCGTCCAGCAGATCCGCGGTCCGAACGCGGTACATCGCGGTTCCGGACATCGGGGCGAAGTACACCCACTCATTCGTCGGATCGACGGTGATCGGGTTCGCGCCGATCCGCGCCGGCGCATTCCCCAGGGTGATCACGCGCTCGTCAATGACCATGTCGACGTCCTCCGGCCGCGTGAACGCCGATCCTTCCAGCACCCGCCGCGCCCGACCGGTCTTCAGGTCGACAACGATCAGCGCCGAGGTCTCCGCCGAAGCCGTGTCGGTGACGTAGACCGCCTCATTCTCGCGATCGATCGCAAGATCGTTCAGGAAACTATCCGGACGAGAGATCGGCGCGCCGAGATAGATGATCCGATGCAGTTGCTCGGCCTTCGTATCCCAGGCGACCAGACGCCCCACGCGTCCCTCGGCGGCGCCGTCGAGCAGCCATAACACGCCCTCTCGATCGACATTCAGACCAAGAACGCCTTTCAGGCCTGGACCATCCCCGACCGGCGCTCCTGCCCATTCCGGCGTCGGGTACGGTTTCGTCGCGCCGCCGTCCAGGACCTCGACGACCCGCGTCGCCGGCCCATAGAACTCATGCAGGCTCATGAAGATCCGGCCATCGGGACCAATGGCGATGTTCCCTGGCGGCGTATCACGCTCGAACGTCGCGACCGTCTCGATTTCTGCGACCGCCGGCGAAGCGATCATGGCGGCGGCCGCCAAACTCAAAAAGACGCGCTTCATCAAATCCTCTCCATGTCGAACCAGCAAGGCCGATGCATCGGCACGCCTGCGCGATACCCTCTGGACGAGCGCGGGGCGACCTGCTGAAGATCGAAGGCATCTTTCGGAATTTTCGAATGCATAGCGTAACAGACCTCGAAACTTTCATGGCCATCGTCGAGCGTGGCGGGATTTCCGCCGCGGCCGAGGCGCTGGGGTTGGCGCCGGCGACCGTCAGTCATCGCCTGAGCAAACTCGAGAACGCCCTCCGGGTGAAATTGTTTCACCGGGACAGTCGCCACTTTCGGTTATCCTCGGATGGGCGCGTTTATCTTGAACGGCTCGGCCCAGCTCTCGACGCTTTGCGCGCAGCCGAAAGCGCGGTTCGACCCGGAACCGACATGTTGCGAGGTTCGCTGCGGATCACCCTGCCCCCCTGGGTTCTCGCGACGAGCGTCATGCCTCGACTTCCGAGCTTCACTGCTCGGCATCCGGACCTTCATCTCGACTTCCTGGCCACCGACCGCTTTGTGAACCTGGCCGACGACGGCGTTGACGCCGCGATCCGGGTGGGCGCGCTCCCGGACGGTTCGCTGCTGGCGCGCAAGCTCGCCGACAATCAACGCATCCTGTGCGCTGCGCCGAGCTATCTTGACCGCTCGGGCCGCCCCAAGACCGCGACGGACGTCGCCGATCGCGCCTGGGTGTGTCTGCCCTGGCAAAGGCAGTGGCGGCTTCATACTGCGCACGGCGAGATCAAGTCCTTCAGCGGCGCCAACCGGATCACGGTCTCAAGCGCAGACAGCCTGACGGACGCCGCGATCGCCGGTCTCGGCCTCGTCGTGAAGTCCCGGCTGGCAGTCGCCGAGCATCTGGAGGCCAACCGTCTCGAAGAAGCTGCGCCCGGCGTTCTCGCCGAGGCCGACGCGCCGATCTGGTTTTTGCGAGCGCCTCACGCTGTGAGGTCTGCGCGGGTGGAAGGGTTCTACGCCTTCATGCGCGACGTGATGCGTTCGGACGGCGACAGCGAAAACGACAACGCCAAACCATTCACCAGCTCTGATCGGTGACCACACAACACCGAGTTGGACTTCGCCCGCCGAGGCGCGCCCTACTGCCAGCGACACGTGGAGGCGATGATGAGCTACACCCTTTGGATCGGCAACAAAGCGTATTCGTCCTGGTCGTTGCGCGGGTGGTTGCTCTTGGAAGCGTTCGACATCCCGTTCGAGGAAAACCTTGTTCGGATGTATTCGAGCGAGTTCGAGGCCGCCCGGACCGAGCACTTCCCCAGCCGCACCGTGCCGACGCTGGTTTTCGAGGATGGCGATCGGCGCCAGATGATCTGGGACAGCCTCGCCATCGTAGAGTTTCTCGCAGAGCGGCATCCGAAGGCTGGACACTGGCCGGAAGACGCGGCGGCCCGCGCCGCCGCGCGATGTCTCGCTGCGGACATGCATTCCGGTTATCAGGCGCTGCGCTCGAACATGCCGATGAACCTCAAGCGCGACTATCCGGGCCGTGGCGTCACGCCGGGAGTTCTTCAGGATGTCGAACGTCTGGCGGCGCTCTGGGCCTGGGCGCGCGAGAGCTTTCCATCGGAAGGGCCGTATCTCTTCGGAAGCCGACTAACGGTCGCCGACGTCTTCTTTTGTCCTGTCGCCAATCGCCTTGCGACTTACGCTGTTGAATTGCCGGAACCCGCCTCTGTCTACTGCGCCGCCCTGCGCGCTCATCCCGCGATGGAGAAATGGCGCGCAGCCGCGGTGCAAGAGCCCTGGGTGGAGCCGCGTTACCAATACGAGGACTGATGAGCGCCGTTTCGATCCGACCAGCGCGCGCCGCGGACGCTGAGGCGATCGCCGAGGTTCACGCTGCGAGTTGGCGGGACGTTTATCAGGATACGATGCCCGCAGACTATTTGCGGGATCGCGCGCTGGCGGACTTGACCCGGCATTGGCGGGAAACCGAACTGAGCGCGGACGAGGTGATTCTGGTTGCGACGATCGGCGACTAAGTGGTCGGCTTTATCGCGATTTACCGTCGCCCCGAACACGGCCCGACGCCATATCTCGACAACCTGCATGTCCGGCCGAGCAACCGATCTGGAGGGCTCGGGGGAAGACTTCTGATCGAGGCCGCGAACCAGCTTCGCAAGCTTGGCGAGAACACGCTCTATCTCTGGTTGGTGGACGGCAATGACGCTGCGCAGCGGTTCTATGAACGACTCGGCGGTCTCCCGACCGAGCGCTCCAGCAAGGAGGTGTTCGGCGTGCCGCTCAAGACGCTCAAAATCGAATGGGACGATCTGGGCCCGATCATCCGCGGCGCAACAGCAGCTTCCCAGTGAAGGACATCGCGATTTCGCCGCGCTGGTTCTCGGCCCAATTCCGCATCAGCAAGAGGCCCCAGTCCCGCATCGAATTGAGATCTCGCACCTCGAGCGGCATCGAGAAACAGCGCAACGTGTCGCCTTCCAAGACCGGGCGTCGCCATCGGAGATCCTCAAAACCCGGCGATGGGCCTCGTTTGACCTGAGCGTTCGTCTGCTCCTCAGCGGGCAGCGTCGCCATCGCGGCTTGATGCGCCGCCGACATCCGCCCCATCCAAACCGCCGTTGTGTGCCAGCCGCTGGCGGCGAGACCACCGAAGAGACTGGCGCGGCCCGCCTCTCGATCCAGGTGAAACGGTTGCGGATCAAACTGCTGGGCGAAGTCCACGATCGCCTCGGCCGTGATCTCCTCCGACCCCAGATCGAACGCCACTCCAACCGGCGCATCGGCCGGGTCGACATATGTCATCTCGCTGCCCGGCGCGATCCTCTCCGGCGCTTTCTCCGGGAGGGACGCCTTCTTGGCGACCGCGCGAGCGCTCGACGCGCCGCCGGGCGAACGGCGCGCAATGAGAACCACGAAACTCTGCGTGCATAGAATGTGCTCGGGCGCGCTCAGGGTGAATTCAAATGACACCAGCCCCGCATCCGGCCGACTGCCCGAGGGCCGAGACCCGGTCACGTCGCACCGCAGCCGCATCGGAACATTGGCGTAGACAGGTTTGCGCCAACGCACTTCCGAGACGCCGGGACTGCCGAGCCCGGCCGTTCGAAGGATCACCGCCTCCGCATACATTCGCATCATGAGCGCGCAAGTGTGCCAACCGCTGGCGGCCAACCCGCCCAAGAGCGAGGCCCGAGCCGCCTCACGATCGACATGGAACGGCAGCGGGTCGTAGCGTCTGGCGAAGGCGATCATCTCCTCCTCGGTCAGCGTGCGCTCGCCGCAATCAAAGCTCTGTCCTTCGGCAAAGTCTTCAAAGTGCAGGATATCCTTCACGTCCGCTCCTCCTCGACCGAGAGGACGGCGCCGGGGTTCATGATCCCGACTGGGTCCAGCGCCCGTTTGATCGCCCGCATCGCCGCGAGCTTCGCCGGATCGCCATAGCGTGCGAGGTCGTCGCGCTTGGCCCGGCCGATCCCGTGCTCGGCGCTGATCGAGCCGCCGTAATGATGCGTTAGATCGTGAACCGCCCGGGTCACAAGCGGCGCCAGCACCTTGAACTCCGGCTCGTCGCGGCGGCGCCCTTCGGGCGGGTAGAAATTGTAATGCAGATTGCCGTCGCCAAGATGGCCAAAGCAGTTGATGCGCGCGCCCGGCGCCACCTTCCTCGCCATGTCGTCGCCTTCGGCGATGAACTCAGCGATCCGGCCGATCGGAATTGAAATGTCATGGCTAGCGATAGCGCCGACTTCCGCATTGGCGAGGGGGATGTTCTCCCGCAATCGCCACAGCTCCTGACGCTGCGCCTCATTCGACGCAAGAACAGCGTCCTCCAGATACTCTTCCCACAGTTCGCCAAGCGCGCCTTCAAGAGCTTCCGCAGCGCCGGGAGCGCCGATCTCCAGCAACGCATACCATGGGTGCTTGGCCTCCATCGGGTCGCGGCTGCGGTCGATATGATCGAGCACGAAGTCGACGCCCTGTCGCGCAATCAACTCGAATGCGGAGACGCTTTCGCCCAGCGTTTCCTGCAGCTTCCGAAGCAGCGTCAACGCGTCCGCCGGAGAGCGCAGAGCACACAGCGCCGTCGCTGTCTCCGCAGGACGCGGAAACAATTTCAGCGTCGCGGCCGTAATCACGCCAAGCGTGCCCTCCGCGCCGATCAACAGGTTGCGCAGATCGTATCCGGTGTTGTCCTTCCGCAGGCTCTTCAGCCCATGAAACACCGACCCGTCCGGCAAGACCGCCTCCAACCCCAGACACAAGTCGCGCGCGTTGCCGTACCGGATGACCTGCACCCCGCCCGAGTTCGCGGCAAGCGCCCCGCCAATGCGCGCGGAGCCTTGGCTCGCGTAGCTCAAAGGGAACAACATCCCGGCCGCTTCAGCCGCCTGTTGCACCGTCTCCAGCACGCACCCGCCTTCAACGGTGATGGCCGCGTCCTCGCGGCTGACCTCGCGCACGCGGTCCATGCGCTCCGTCGACAGCAGCACTGGCGTCGGGCCGTCCGTCGCGATCTGCCCGGCCACCAGCCCCGTTCCTCCGGACACCGGGACCACGCCGACGCCGGCGGCCGCGCATCTGCGCACCACTTCAGCGACCTCTTCCGTCAGAATGGGTCGCGCGATCAGCGCCCCGCGGCCGCGCCACTTACCACGCGGTTCGGTGAAGTAGCCGGGATGCCCATCCGCAGGCAACCACCCCTTCGGACCAAGCAGTTCTCGCAACCCCTCGAGAAACGCGGCGGATGGTTCGGACAGATGGGTCATTTCTTTCTGCTCAACGATCTGGGGTCACCATGGGGTCACGCGAAGCACCGGCCGCGCCAACGGCGAGCGCGCCGCTTTTTTGCGATGGGCGCCGGCGTTGTCGAGAGCCCGATTGGGTTTGATCATGAACGCGAAGATCTCGTCCAGCCCGAACGGCGCATCTTCCTGTCCAAACCGGTCTTTGAACCAAAGGCGCACGGGTGCCTGGTTTTGGATGTCGACCAGACAATACAGCTCTGCGAACACGGACGCGCATTGACGGATAACGGCGTCCTCAGTCTCCCAACAGAGGTCTTCGGGACGGAGGATCTGGCTGAAAACCGCGGTCTGCTCGATCGCCGAGGAGGCCGCATACCGCAAATGCTTCACGATTCAGTCTCCCAAACCTTGCCCTTCCGACGCCAACGTGGTGTTCAGGCGGCTTATTGCTTTGTCAAACCGCTTTGAAGGACCTCCTATGTCCGCGCCGACATCTCCATTCCTTGAGGGCGTGAAAGAAACCGCCGCCGCCCTGACCGCGGTGCTCCCACCGACGCCGCTGCAGGAGAACCTCTACCTTTCGGGCAAGCACGGCGCGCGGATCTTCCTCAAGCGGGAGGACCTGACGCCTGTTCGGAGCTACAAGCTGCGCGGAGCGTTCACATTCTTTCGCAAGGCGCTGTCCGCCGCGGTCCCACCAAAGCGGTTCGTTTGCGCTTCCGCTGGGAACCACGCGCAGGGCTTTGCGTTCGCCTGCCGCCACTTCGACGTCGAAGGCGTTGTCTTCATGCCGGTCACGACGCCCGGCCAGAAGATCGACAAGACGCGCGCCTTTGGCGGCCAGAACATCCGCATCGAGCTGCAAGGCGATATCTTTGATCAGTGCAACGCCGCCGCTCTCGCGTTCGCCGAGGCCGAGAACGCCGTGATGGTGCCGCCCTTCGATCATCCCGACATCATCGAGGGACAAGCCACTGTCGGGTTCGAGATGCTGGCTCAGCTGCGCGAACCGATTGATATTCTCATCCTACCTGTTGGCGGCGGCGGCTTGTCGGCGGGCGTCGCCCAGGTTTTCGACGCGCTTTCGCCGGAGACGAAAATCATCCTGGTCGAGCCGTCGGGGGCTCCGAGCCTTCGGCGATCGCTCGAGGCTGGAGAGCGCGTGAAGTTGGCGCAAGTCGACAACTTCGTCGATGGCGCCGCCGTGGCCCAGATCGGGGCGGAGAATTGGAAGGTGCTCCAGCGCTTCGATCCTGGCGATGTGACGCTCGTCCCCGAAGACCAGCTGTGTGTGACAATTCTCGACATGCTCAACATCGAGGGAATTGTCCTGGAGCCGGCCGGGGCGCTTGAGGTCGAGGCTCTGCGTCACCTGCCCGCCAAGACGATCACGGGCAAGACGGTCGTGGCCGTCACCTCCGGGGGCAACTTCGACTTCGAGCGCCTGCCGGAGGTGAAGGAACGCGCGCTGAAAGCGGCGGGTCTGAAGAAATATTACATCCTTCGCCTGCCGCAGCGTCCCGGCGCGCTGAAAGACTTTCTCACGCTGCTCGGGCCAGACGACGACATCTCGCGCTTTGAGTACCTGAAAAAGTCCGCACGAAACTTCGGCTCGATTCTTCTCGGGATCGAGACGAAGCAGGCGGGAAACTTTGAACGGCTGGAAACCGCGATGGCGCAGGCCGGGTTTCAGGCACGCGACATCACCGACGACGAGGTGGTCGCCAACTTTATCGTCTGACGCGATTTGGTTGCCGACGCGCCCGCTCGCTTTAGCTGAACGGCGAACATGTTTTCCGTTTAGGTGATCCTCAGTGCGCAATCGCAGTTACAAACCGCGCGGCGTCGCCGTGCCGCAAAGCCGTCTTTCGCGGCTCGCTCGGTTCGGCGGAATGGCGACCGGGGTCGCCGGCGGAATGGCGTTGCAGGGCGCGCAACAGCTTGCGAGCGGAAAGCGCCCCAGCATGAGCGACCTGTTGCTGACGCCCGCGAACGCGCGGCGGGTGACCAACCAACTCGCACAAATGCGGGGAGCGGCGATGAAGGTTGGCCAGCTGATGTCGATGGAAGCCGGGGATTTCCTGCCTTCAGAGCTCGGCGACATCCTCTCTCGCCTGCGCGCGGACGCCGACTACATGCCCTCGCGGCAACTGAAACAGGTGCTGATCGAGAATTGGGGCGCGGACTTTCTCAAACGCTTTGAGCGCTTCGACACCGAACCCTTGGCGGCGGCCTCGATCGGTCAGGTGCATCGCGCACAGACCAGGGACGGGCGCGATCTTGCGATAAAAGTCCAATATCCTGGCGTTCGACGCAGCATCGACAGCGATGTCGACAACGTCGCCTCGCTGATCCGCCTTTCCGGTCTGCTGCCGACCGAGCTGGATATCTCGCCGCTTCTGAGCGAAGCGAAGCGCCAGCTGCATGAAGAGGCAGACTATGCGCGCGAGGGGCGATATCTCGCCCGGTTTGGCGCCTTGCTGCGCGACGACCCAAACTTCCACGTCCCGGAACTGCATGCGGATCTCACGACCGAAACGCTTCTGGCGATGAGCTTCGTTCGAGGAAAAGCGATCGAGACCTTAGAGTCCGCTCCTCAAAGAACCCGCGACCATGTCGTCACCCTGCTCGTCCAGCTGATGCTGCGGGAGCTTTTCGAGTTCCGTCTGATGCAGACAGACCCGAACTTCGCCAACTACCGCTTTGACGAAGCCTCCGAGCGCGTCGTTCTGCTGGATTTCGGGGCCGCCCGAGAAATCCCTCAACACATCTCAGATCAATATCGGGAATTGCTGCGAACCGGCATGTCGGGCGACACCGAAGCGCTGCGCGCCGCGGCCATCGACATCGGCTTTTTCGCCGCCGACACGAAACCACGTCACCAGGCGCAGGTGATGGCGATGTTCGAGATGGCGATGGAGCCCCTGCGCCAAGAGGGACCTTTCGACTTTGCGACGACTGACGTGACCGCTCGACTGCGAGACGCCGGGATGGAAATGAGCCGTGAGCGCGACTTCTGGCACATTCCGCCGCCCGACACTCTGTTTATCCAACGCAAGATCGGCGGCATCTTCCTGCTGGCCGCGCGTCTGAGGGCGCGTCTCGACATGCGCCCCATGCTTCAGCGCTATCTGTGAGCGGTTTCTGACGGTTGTTCACAACTTTGCGTTCAGAGGTGATTGGCGAGAACGACGGCGACGTCGCATTTAGAAGCGCACGGGATCGTCCCGCACAGCTCAATTTCGGAGTTTCGCAAATGTCTTTCGCTTCGACCCTTAAAGGCGCATTTGTCGCCGCAGCGCTGTTCGTAGCGCCGACCTTCGCCATTGCAGGACCACAGTTCATCGACAACTCAGGCTATGCGGCCTCGGGTTACGACGTTGTCGCGTACCGCTCGCTCGAACAGGCGCCGATCGGTCAAGCCCAGCCGAAAGCCGTGCCTGGCAAGAAAGAGTTCACGACCGAATGGAATGGCGCGACTTGGGCGTTCGCATCGGCCGAGAACCGCGATCTGTTCGTCGGGAACCCGGAGTTCTACGCGCCGCAATACGACGGCCACTGCGCTTATGGCGTCTCCAAGGGCGGCAAGGTTCCAGGCAATCCGAACCTGTGGCGCATCGTCGATGACAAACTGTACCTGAACATCACGCCGGTCGTGGTCGGCTTCTGGGAAGAAGACGTGCCGGGCAACATTTCGATAGCCGAAGGCAACTGGCCCGGCATCGAGAGCAAGGACTCGCCGCAGAAAAATGCGCCGAAATTCGACTCGAGCCTCGCGCCGCAAGGCTAAGCGGACGAGCTCTGACTGAACAAAAAAGAAAGAGGCCGATCGCGGCCTCTTTTGTCTTTGTGGGCTTTGCGGCGGTTAACTGGTTTCAAGCGTCTGCTTGAGACGTTGCAGCACGACAGGCCAGCCATTCATCAACGCGCCGTATTCCGGGCTTTGCCCCGAGAAACCGCGATGCTCCAGGTGAACCAGCGTCGTCGGGCCCGCACCTTCGATCCGCCAACGCACGATCGAATCGATCTCCGGTCCGCCGATCACGCGGAAGCTGTGCTCCAGCGCTTCGTCCTCAACAATGCTCAGCACGGCGCCGCGGATCACACGACGCTCTGGCGAGCCAAATGAGATCAACTGCCCGGGCTCGGTGATGTCGGCCGCCATCGGCGCCAGATGGTACTCGTCGGCGATCGCTTTCTCAGTCAGCGCCGACCAGACCTCTGTCGCTGGCGCTGCGATCGATACTGTTTGGAAGTAAGACGCTGTCTCCGGTTTCTGCGGCGCTTCATCGAGCGGACGAACCGCCCCGACCGAAACCATCGCCGTAACGGCCAGAACCGGGGCCAACACTCCGTTCAAAAAGGACATCTGCGACTTCCCTCTCGCTGCCTCTGAACCAATCACCGAGATGATCGCGGTTAATCCTTAATTTTTCGGAAACCATGGTCGCGGACCCGCCGGTTCTCGCCGTCTAGCATCTGTAAATTGACATTCGAGCCAGTCTGACCACAAAATGTAGGTAGAGCAGTGAGAGAGTCGCAGAAGACGGCTCCTCGGAAGACACGCGCGCAGCGCGGCAACGAGAGGCAGGCTGATGGGTTTCGACGACTTTCACGCCTTCCGGGCTCAAACCCCGGACGACATTGTCTATGACCATTTCTCCAAGCAGGTGTCCGAGAAGCTGGGCTACTATGTCTACCGCCTGGTCGACCCCCGCAACAGCGAGACCTTCTACGTCGGGCGCGGCGTCGGCAATCGCGTCTTCGACCACATGGACGAGGCGGCGGAAGGCAAGCGGTCGAAGAAGACCGACCGGATCAACGAAATCCACCGAGACGGCTGGAAAGTCGCGACGATCATTCATCGGCACGGTTTGCGCGACGACGATGAGACCGGCACGCTGGAAGCCGCCATGATCGAGGCTTATGAAGAGCTCACCAACCGAGTCTCAGGCGAGGGCACGCGAGAATTCGGCGCTCGGTCGACCGATCAGGCGATCCGACAGTATGACGAGGCGCCAGCCAGGTTTCTAAAGCACCGTTGCGTCGTTCTGTCCGTGTCGGAGAATTGGCCGCGAGAAGAGGACGATGAACCAGTCGCGTGGTCCGCGCTCTACAACATGTCCCGGTACGGCTGGAAGCTCGACATCGCAAAAGCGCGCAGGGCGGACTACGTCGTCGTGCAGGCGCGCGGCATCGTGCGCGCAGCTTTCATAGCGGATGAATGGCTTCCATCTGACGACCCGGTCTTTGCGGCGTTCCCCAAACCAAAGGACACGCCTGCTTGGGGGTTTGTCGGGCGACCGGCGTCCTATCCCGCATGGGAGGCATGGGTCGGGCGCAGGGTGCCTGACAAATACCGCACGCGGTGGAACCAGACGGTTCGATACGTGAACCTTTGAGCGGCGCGCCGAGCTTAATCGGCGGGCGGGGACAGGCTCGCGTCTAGGTGATCCAGATCGGCGGCGAAGTTCTGATCGCCGTCATCCTCCCCCCCGATCGAGATCACGTGCTCAAGCCCGAGCCGATGGCAGATACTGAGATAACCGGATTTGCAGCCTTTCCGGCCGAACACCTCGACGACGCGCGTCCCCGGGGGCGCGAACAGAATGTTGGCGAGCGCGGCGCCATGAACAGCGACGATCGTCTGCGCCTCCGCACAGAGCGACACCTGGTCCGCAAAGTTCGAAGCCGCGGGCTGGAAAGCTTCAAAGTCGTGGCGCGCCATCAAGGCGTCCATCTCCGCGGTGTTCGTGAGGTTGCGTAACTTTTCCTGGCCTCGGCGCAAGTAGAGTAGCCGGCGGCGGGCCAGATCGGCTGTTCGTCCGAAATGCGCCAGCAAGATCTCCCGCAATTTATCCGCAGTCTCTCTGGTCACCGGGAACCAGGCGCTGGCTGGGCGCCGCCGACGATAGAACACGGCTTGCGAACACAGGACCTTCTCGTTCGGCGCGACCATCCGGAGCTCGGCGCCATAATGCGCCGACAGAGCCGCCAGCGTTTCGGTCGCAAACGTCTTCTGGTTGGCGGCCGTCAGGATCACATGAGGACCGCCCAGCGCTGCGCCGCTTTCGAAATAGTCGATGATCGGCGTCGCGGCGTCGATCAGGAAATGGAAGTTGTTGTTGAACCTGGGCACGGGCAGCGCAACGGCCTCAAGCGCAGGTCCCTGGCGCAGAACTGAGATCTTGTCGCGGTTTATGCTGTCCGCCTCGCCCCATTCGGTCACAACGCCCCGAAGATCTCGATCGATCAGTCGACCTGTATGACCAAGAAACGTCGCGTCTCGCAGCTCGAACTGCTCGAGCGAGAACCGCCACGGTGTTTGCCAATAGGTCTCGGAAAACCCAAGGTCGTTGCTTTGACAGTAGTCTCGGATGAAGTTGGTCTGTTCAGCGCGAAGGGGAGTTTCATACAGCCGATCGTTCGCATAGATCATCCGTTCGGCCGCGTCGGCGACAGCCACGCCGGCGCCATAGAAGTTGGTCACCCGTTTCAGCGCCGGCGCCGCGGCGACGACCGCTTTTGACGCCGCCCAGCGCAAGGTTCTGGCGTTCATGCGCCGCCGCCACGTGCTCTTATGCCAGGCCACGCACCGCCCTCGCCTCTTACGTCTCGCGCTCGAACAGCGCTTCCGCGATGACTCGGCGCACCAGGTCCAGATCGACATCCTGCGTCCGAAACGCCTGTCCGATCCCGCGCGCCAGGATGAATGTGAGTTTGCCTGCGCTGACCTTCTTGTCTTGGGCCATCAGAGCCATCAGCGCATCAGCATCCGGCAACTCCCCCGCAATGTCCGAAAGCTGCGTCTTCATCCCCATCTTCGTCAGGTGCGCCCGGACGCGCACTGGATCCTCCTGCGAGCACAGCTGCATCCGCGCCGAGACCTCGAAAGCGAGCCCCATCCCGATCGAAACAGCTTCGCCATGCAACAACCGCTGCGAGTATCCGGTCGCCGCTTCCAACGCATGCCCGAAGGTGTGGCCGAGATTGAGCAGCGCTCGATCGCCCCGCTCGGCCTCGTCGCGCGCGACGATATCCGCCTTCGCCTGGCAAGAGGTCTTGACGGCGTAGGTCCGCGCCGAAGCATCGCCGGCCTTCAAGAGAGGACCGTTCGTCTCCAGCCATTCGAAAAACGCAAGGTCGCCCAGCAGCCCGTACTTCACAACCTCGGCATAGCCGGCGAGGAGCTCACGTTCTGACAACGTATCGAGCACGTCGATATCGGCCAAAACCAACGAGGGCTGATGGAAGGCTCCAATCAGGTTCTTGCCCTGGGCGGCGTTCACGCCCGTTTTTCCACCGACAGAGCTGTCAACCTGCGCAAGGAGGGTCGTCGGGATCTGCACGAAGCGCACGCCGCGCCGCAAAACGGCGGCGGCGAAGCCCGCAAGATCGCCGATCACGCCGCCGCCGAATGCGATCAGCAAGTCGTCCCGCTCGACCTTGAGATCCAACAACTGCGCCAGCACCTGCTCGAGCCGCGCCATGCTCTTGGTCGCTTCGCCGGGCGGCAACGTGATGGCGTCCGCCGCGATCCCCACCGCCGACAATCCGCCCCACAGCGTCTCAAGATGATGCCAACTCGCCGTCTCGTCGGTAATGACGACCACGCGCTCGCGCTTGAGCAACGGCGATATCAGCTCCCCGGACCGGCCCAGCAGCCCACGGCCGATCTCAATGTCATAGGAACGATCGCCAAGCGCGACGTGAACTTTTTCGGCAAGCGTTCCAGCTGGGTCGGTTTCGACCCGATCGCTCGATGTCATAAGGCGCCCTTACGGGTTAGTGGTTTCTCTCGAGGACGCCACGTCGTTCGCTTCAAGACCGCCGGCGTCCGCCACAGCCTCAAGAACCCGCGCCACCGTCACTTCATGCGGTTCCTCGCCGCTGTGCACGACCAGCCGCGCCTCCGCGTAAACCGGATAGCGCTCATCGATCAACCGCGACAGAATCGTGCGCGGGTCGCCTTTCTTTAGCAGCGGTCTATTGCTTTTCCGGCTGCAGCGACGCGTCAACGTGTCAAGGTCCGCCTTCAGCCAAACCGTGATCGCCTTTTCGAGCATGATCGAGCGCGTGTCAGGATCCATGAAGGCGCCCCCGCCAGTGGCCAAGACATGGGGCGGCTCGGTCAGGAGCCGCGCAATGACGCGGCGTTCGCCAGCTCGGAAATACGCCTCGCCGTGACTGGCGAAAATCTCGGGGATGGTCATCGCCGCGGCGGCCTCGATCTCAGCATCCGAGTCTCGAAAGGTCGCGCCCAACGCCGCAGCGACGCGTTTTCCGATCACGGTTTTACCCGCGCCCATCAGCCCGACAAGCGCTACCGTCCGAGACAAGCGTCGCCGGTTAGGGGCCTTCGCATCATTCGTCGTCCTGTCCGGCATCAGACCTCTTCCACTCCAGACCCCTTTTCCTCACCGTGACGGCGCGGTAACGACTGCTCAAAACTCAGATCCAGTCGGGCCGCGACTATGGCGCGCTCGGCCGTTGGGCGCAAATATGCGCACAGATGAGCAGGCGGGACGGATCAGGCGATGCGAAAAATGTTGCGGTTTATTCTGTTCTTGCTGTTGCTCGCGCTGGCCGCGGGCGCAGTCGCCGTCATGTTTATCGATATTCCGCCCCCGACGGAGCGAATTGAGAAACCTGCCGCCTTGCCAGAAACGGAGGAAGCGCAGTGACCCGGACGCGCGCCCGCGCGGCAGCCCCGCGATTGACGACATCGCTGCTGATCTTTTGCGCAGCCTTGTCGCAAGCGCCCCTCGCCGCAGCGCAGGAGCCTCGATCGGTGATCCCGTGGCTTCAAGGCGAAGACCAACCAGTCGGCGAACCGATCCAGCCTGCCCAGCCCGGCGACGCGAGGGCGAACATCGAAGCCCCGACGATCCCGGACGGCGCGCCGCAACCTGCGTCTCCGCAGCTTCAGGGTGCGACGCAAGGCGCGGCGCCGGTGGCGGCTGGCGCGCAAGACGACGCGCTCCCAACTTTCGCCGCGCCGGGGCCCAACGATCCAGCGCGCGTCGAGGTCGCAGCGCTTGGCCCGGTTGGGGTTGGCGCGGCCGGAACGCTTACGCCAGCAGAGGTTGGCTTGCCGAAAGACGCGTGGCGCGGAACCGACGCCGCGACAGCCGTCTCGCTGATTGAAAGGGTCGCACCGTCGGATCTGCACGCGGCGAATCGTCTGGCCGTCAGGTTGCTAAGCGCGGCGTTCACTCCGCCCAGCGACGGCGCCGCGGTGTTCAACGCGCGGATTGCGGCGCTCTCGCGGTTCGGGGCCGTGGGCGCCGCCACCAGCATCGGCGAGACAGCGGGCGTCGCCGTCGCGGTGAACGAGCCCGCTTGGCGCGCGGCGGCGCTTGTCTCCGGCCGCGACGCGGTTTTTTGCCAGGAGGTGGTCGATAATGGCGCGCCCGCCGGAGATCTTGAAAGCATCTACTGCAGGGCGCGTTTAGGCGACGCGCCCACCGCGCTGCTCCTGATCCAGACCCAACGGTCGCTCGGCGGCGCGGATCCGCAGGTGCTCGACCTCCTCGAAGCCGTTGCGGATCCGACCTATACGAGTTTCGTTGAAGCCCCTGGCGACGCGTCAGCGGTCACGCCTTTGGAGCTGGCGGCGCTTCGCGTCACGGGGGTTCCTCTACCTGCTGGTTTTGGCGACACGGCGCCTCTGGTCTTGATGGGCGCTGTGCCGGACGTGCAAGCATCTCCCCGAGAGACGCTCGCAGCGCTGGAGCGGTTGGAAGCCGCCGGCGCGCTTGAGACCGCAGGGTTGCGCACCGCTTATGACGGGGCCGCATCGGCAGAGTCCGGTGGTTTGTGGGGCCGCGTCGAAGTCTATCGTCGGGTAATCGACGGCGGCGGCGCCGCTCAACTGACCAACGCGGCGGCCGCTCTCGCCAAAGCGAATGAGGCCGGACGAGAGGCGCAGATGGCGCGCCTGTTGGCGCCGACGTTCGCCGGATCGCCCGTTGAGGGCGACGCGCAAACTCGTCGGCTCTTGCGTTTGTGGGGCGATCTTGGCGAAGCAAGCCGTCGCATGACCGGGGCCGAGAGCCCGGAAGAACGCGGGCTGGATCGCGTGGCCAATCGCGACGCGTTGTCTCTTTGGGCGTTGCAGGACGCGGCCCCGCTGACCGCGAAGACCGTGCGCGGCGATCAGGTCGCGGGTCGCCAGCTCGCCGCCTTGATCGCGTTTGGACTGGCGGTCCCTGATCCGCAGCTCTATCCGGGTCGGAACGACTTGAGCTTTGTGCTCGCCGATGGGCGGCATGCCGAAGTCGCCTTTGAAGCGCTGTCGCGGCTTCGCGCCGGTTCCGCCGCCACTCCCGAGGATCTCAATCAGGCGTTGCGCGCGCTTTTGGCCTTGGGGCTCGACGCGGAGGCCCGGCAGATCGCCGTGGAGGCGACACTGCTCGGACGATGATCGAGCGGACAGCATGATGGAGCCGTCAGACGCAGCCCTTGATCTCGCTCGGAGGTGGATCGACGCCTTCCTCGACGCGATTCGCGCCGAACGGGGCGCGGCCGACAATACCGTTCTGGCCTATCAGCGCGACCTGAGCGCCTATGCCGGGCATCTGGCGGCGAACGGCGCCTGTTTTGAAACCGCGACCCAGGCGCATATCGAAGACTACCTCGCCGAACTGAAACGCGGCGGTCTGGCGCCGGCGACCCGCGCGCGCCGCCTGTCCGCCCTTCGACAGTTGCATCGGTTTGCATTTGAGGAAGGGTTTCGGCAAACCGATCCTGCCGCGACAGTTGAGGGACCAAGCCCTCCGAAAAGGCTCCCCGGGACGCTGGGCGTCGAGGAGGTGGATCAACTGCTGACGGCTGCGCGGGCGGCCGGCGCCGACGCGCCCCGCCGGATCTGTCTGATGGAGATGCTGTACGCCACCGGCATGCGGGTCAGCGAGTTGGTCAGCCTGCCCGTCGCCGCCGTTCGGGGAGATCCCCGGATGATCTTGATCCGCGGCAAGGGCGGACGCGAACGCATGGTTCCACTCTCTGAAGACGCGCGCGACGCCGTGGTCGAGTGGCTGCGCGTTCGCGACGCCGAGGAAAAGCGCGCCAAGAACCTGAGCCCTTTCTTGTTTCCGTCGCGATCGAAGGCAGGCCATCTGACGCGAGAGCGCTTTTTTCAGATGCTCAAGGACATGGCGGTGAAAGCGCAGATCGACCCGGCGCGGGTGTCGCCCCATAAGCTTCGACACGCCTTCGCCACCCACCTGCTCGCCGGCGGCGCAGATCTCCGCTCCATCCAGGTGTTGCTTGGACACGCCGACATCGCGGCGACCGAGATCTATGCTCATGTCCTTGACGAGCGCTTGAAAGATCTCGTGCTCACCAAACATCCCCTCGCGGCGAAAGAGTGAGGTTTCCGACCCCAACCGTCGGAAAAACGATAGTCTGCCCGAGGAACATCCGCTTTCGTGTGAGCGAAGTTCCGGCAGCAAACAGGATCGGCCATGAGCGCACCCTTGACCCATATCGAGCACCGCCGGGATATGGCGGCCGCCTTTCGCTGGACCGCCCGGCTCGACATGCATGAAGGCATCGCCAACCACTACAGCCTGGCGGTCTCCGACGACGGCGCGCAGTTCTTGATGAACCCTTATGGCCGACACTGGTCCAAGATGCGCGCGAGCGATCTCGTCGAGCTTGACGCCAATCGAGAACCCACCGATCTCGGCGATCGGGTCGACCCGACCGCATGGGCGATTCACGGCGCAATCCATCGAAAGGTGCCGCATGCGCGCTGTGTGATGCACTTGCACTCGAAGTATGCGACAGCGCTATCCTGCCTGAAGGATCCCACACTGCCGCCGATCGACCAGACGACGATGCGGTTTTTCAACCGCGTCGCGATCGACTTCGGCTTTGACGGGATGGGGCTCGACGACGAAGCCGAGCGGCTTGCGACGATCCTTGGCAACCGCTCGGTCATGATGATGGGCCAGCACGGCGTCCTGGTCGTCGCGCCGACGGTCGCCCAGGCCTTCGACGAGATCTACTATTTCGAGAAGGCGGCCCAGAACTACATCGTCGCGCTCTCGACTGGGCGCGAGCTCAACATTGCTTCCGACGACGTCGCCGAGAAGACAGCCCGTCAGTGGGCGGATTATCCAAGCGCGGGTCAGAAGCACCTGGCCGCTATTCGCGATCTGCTCGACGAAGAAGAGCCCGAATACGCGCACTAGTCGCGAAGGCGGGTTCTAAGCGCTCACATCCCGTTCTTCAGGATGTCGAGGTCGACGACCTCGGACCGGATCGGCTTCGCCGCCTCGGCGTAGGCGCACAATATCTTCAGCCCGTGATCCAGGCGGTTCACCAGCCAGTCCGGCGCCTTGTTTTCCGGATCGCCAGGGCGGAAATCAGCCGCCTGTCGGATAATCAGATGGTCCGGCAGCCAGTGCGCATAGTTGTTCTTGCCGCCCGTCATCCGCAGCTCTGCGATCGGATACGCGCCGCCCGCTCCGGCGGAAACCGCGACCAGATATGCGGGTTTGAACGCCAGTTCCCTCTGATCACAGCAGCACAGGAGGTTTTTCAGCATGGGAGACGCCATGCCATGCCATTCCGGCGTGACCACCACCAATCCATCCGCTTTCTTGAGTCGTTCCGACACAGGCGCCCAAACGGTGTTCCACGCGCTGTCGGCCGGCTTGTCGGAGCTCCATTTCTCCTCATCCCACATTGGGATGTCCACGTCTCTCAAAGACAAGAGGTCGACCGTCGCCCCCTGCGGCTCCAATCGGGCTGCGATCACTTCGGCGATCCGGTGCGACTGCGACGCCTCGCGGTTCGACCCGCCGATCACTACAATATGCGGCATGCTCTGCCCCTAGCCCCGTAACAGATTAATTCGCGCGTGGCGGTTTGTTTAACCTTGCGCGGTAAGCTAAGTCGCACAGCAGCGCCGGAAAGTCATCTGGCGCGATGAAGACGAGTTTCCAGTTAACATCTCTTTAAGGGGTTCACGCCGATGGGCGAGACGCTCACCGTAGACACCGCAGACGCCGTCATCTCCGGCGCCGCAATCTGGTGGACCGCAGGCGCGGTTGCGACCCTCCTTTTGCTCTCCGGGTTCTTTTCCGGATCCGAGACGGCGCTGACGGCCGCCAGCCGCGCGCGCATGCGGCGACTGGCCGACGAGGGTTCGAAAACCGCCGAACTGGCCCTGTCCCTGCGGGAGGACAATGAGCGCCTGATCGGCGCGATCTTGCTGGGCAACAACCTCGTGAACATTCTCGCGACGTCTTTGGCGACATCGCTGTTGGTCGCGCTGTTCGGGGCCGACGGCGTGGCTTACGCCACTCTCGGAATGACGATGCTGGTTCTGATCTTCGCCGAGGTGCTGCCCAAGACCTATGCGATCACCCGTCCAGAAACAGCCGCACAGGCCGCCTCGCGGCCGATATCGGTCGTGGTGCGGATCTTTGCGCCCGTCGTTTCCGTCGTTCGGGTGATCGTCCGCGCCACGCTCTCGATTTTTGGCGTCTCGACCGACCCGGACGCGCACGTTCTCGCACAGGAGGAGATCCGCGGCGCCATCGACCTCGGTCACTCCGAAGGGGCGGTCGAGCGCGAAGCCCGCGACCGGCTTCTCGGCGCGCTGGATCTCGACGAACGCGACATCGACCAGGTCATGATCCACCGCCGCAACATCTTCATGATCGATGCGGACGAAAAGCCGGGCGTCATTCTCGAGGCCTGTCTCAAGAGCCCGTACACGCGGATCCCGCTCTATCGCGAAGACCCGGAGAACATCGTCGGCGTGCTTCACGCCAAGGATCTTCTGCGGGCGGTCAACCACCGGCTGAACGGTCAGTCGAAGGACGACGACCACAGCGCAGCCGCCCAGATCGATCAGCTAGACGTCACCGAGATCGCGATGGAGCCTTGGTTTGTGCCCGACACGACGTCTCTGTCCGATCAGCTCCGCGCGTTCCTCACCCGCAAGAGCCACTTCGCGCTGGTCGTTGACGAGTACGGCGCGCTCCAAGGGCTGGTGACGCTCGAGGACATCCTGGAAGAGATCGTCGGCGAGATCGCGGACGAGCATGACGACGAGGTTGAAGGCGTCACACGCGAAGCGGACGGCTCGCTTGTCGCCGATGGCGTGACGGCGATCCGCGATCTGAACCGGACCTTTGACTGGAAGCTGCCAGAGGACGAGGCGACGACAATCGCCGGCTTGGTGATCCACGAAGCGCAAACCATCCCGGTGGAAGGGCAGATCTTCATTTTCCACGGCTTCCGATTTGAGATCCTTGAACGTCGCCGTCATCAGATCACAAAGTTGCGGGTCAAGCCGGTGGCCGCCTGACTGGCGCGAGAGGCCCAAAGCGACTAGCGTCCCCCTCAACCGAGGGAGGTGCAAATGAAAGCCGCTTACTACGATCGCTTTGGCCCGGCGCGCGATGTTCTGACCGTCGGCGACTTGGAGACGCCACAGCCGCAAACCGGCGAAGTTCTGGTTCACGTCCGCGCGTCTGGCGTCAATCCGTCTGATGTGAAGCTGCGGGCCGGGAACCGGCCTGGCGGCGTCGCGGCGGAAATGCCCTTCCCAAGGATCGTCCCGCACTCGGACGGCGCCGGGGAAATCGAAGCCGTTGGCCACGGCGGCGATGCAAGCCGGATCGGCGAACGCGTCTGGCTTTGGAACGCACAATGGGGGCGCGCCTTCGGCTCGTGTGCGGAGTATGTCGCTTTGCCCGCCGAACAAGCCGTGACATTGCCCGCGGCGACGTCCTTCGCGGCTGGGGCATGCGCCGGCATCCCGATGACCACCGCCTGCCATTGCGTTTTCGCCGACGGCGACGTGACCGGCAAAACCGTGCTCGTGACCGGCGCCGCCGGCGCGGTCGGACGGTATGCGGTCCAGATGGCGAAACTGGGCGGCGCGCGCGTGCTGGCGACGATCAGCGGCGCCGAGAAAGCGCAGGTCGCCAAAGAGGCGGGAGCTGATGTGGTGATCAACTACCGCGAAGAAGACGTCGCGTCGCGGGTTCTGGCCGAGACCAATGGCGCCGGCGTCGATCGGATCGTCGAGGTCGAATTCGGCGGCAACCTCGCCGTTTCAAACGCGATCATCGCGCCAAACGGCGTTATCGCCACCTATGCTTCGATGGCGGCGCCGGAACCCGCTCTGCCGTTCTATCAATTGATGTTCAAGAACGTGACGTTGCGGATGACCGTGGTCTACCAACTCTCTTGGGACGCGCGGCGCGCCGTGCTCGAGCGCCTCACCCCGTGGCTTTCGGCGGACGCGCTCGAACACAAGATCGCCGGCGCGTTCCCGTTGTCCGAGACGGCCGCCGCCCACGAGATGGTGGAGGCTGGCGACAAGATCGGCGCGGTGGTCGTCGAAATCTAGATCGACGGTCTATGCGGCGCGCGCGACGGAAAACTCCAGCAGCAGTCGGCCATCTGGCGTTTCGAACAACAGATGGTCGTAGTCCGAACCGAGCAGATTGGCGCGCTCGCCCGAGGCGTGGGGCAGCACGCGGAAAACCTCCACCTCGTCCACGCCGAAGAATGTCTGCATCAGCTCGTTGAACTCGCCGACGATGGGCTCGGGCAACTTTCGCGCAAGCCATTTTGTCCCCAACGCCTGGAGATCGGCGCGCCAGTCTCTCGCCTCCGCAAGGTCAAAACTCATCTGCTCGGAGTCGCTGTCAAACGCCGCAAGAAGAGCCTGTTCCCGCTCCTCCTCGCCGTCGCCGATCCAGTCGAACGAGTAGAAAAACGCCACAGGCTCCGGAGCCGACAGCACGGCCGTCGCCGTCGCCACGCCCGCCAGAAAACCGTCGATGAAATCTCCCGAAGGACGCTCCTCGATCAGCGGTTCTTCCAAACTGAAATCGGCTTTCGCCTCGTTCATCTCGCGCAACCTTTTAGTCTTACTGGTGTTGATACGGCGGCGGCTCAACAGTGTTGGCCACCATTGATGTGAAGCTCGGAGCCAGAGACATAACTGCTCTCAGGCGTGCAGAGGTAGTAAATCGCCCGTGCGACTTCGTCTGGCGTTCCCAGCCGCCTGAGTGGGATGTCATTCGCCAGCTTCTTGCTGCCCTCCGAAAGGATCGCCGTTTCGATCTCGCCCGGCGCAATCGCATTCACCCGCACCCCAAGCGGACCATAGTCGAACGCCATCTCTCGCGTGAGCGACGCAAGGGCCGCCTTAGAGGTCGCATAGGCCGCGCCTGCGAACGGATGCACCCTTGAACCCGCAATCGACGTGACGTTGACGATCGCGCCCTTCGCGGCCGTCAACTCCTCGCGCAGCCCCCGCGCCAACATAACCGTCGCGAAGAAGTTCACATGAAACACCTGCGCCCAGCTCTTGAGTTCCGTTGTGATCGTGTTCAAACGCTCGCCGTCCGGCCCCTTTGGCGAGATGCCCGCGTTGTTCACCAGGCCTTCGAGCCGCCCGTTCCCGAGCCGCGAGCGGATGACGTCGATCGCAGCTCGCGTGTTGTTCGGATCGGACAGGTCGACCTGGATGTGGTCCTCGGGTCCGGCTTCCCAAGGGCAGTTCTCGGGGAAAGGTTGACGCGAGCAGGTGATCACGCGCCACCCTTCTGAAGAGAAGCGTTTGACGGTCGCGTGGCCAATCCCGCGGCTTGCGCCGGTGAGCAGCAAGGTTTTTCGATCGGTCGATTCTGATGTCGTCATGGTGACTCACGCTTTCCACATCGCCCTGTCGCGATGCATCGTCATCTCCAGCCAATGGAATGCAGGCGAACTACCGCACCTCGCGAGTCGCCGAAAGCGAAAAGGTTCTCGGCTGGTCATCTTCACGTGAGGTCGGAACGCGCCTCACGGGTTGAGACGTTGCGCCTTCCATGCGCCGGCGCTGTCTCTGCTCCAGCGAAACCGGTCATGCAGCCGAAAATCGCCGTCTTTCCAGAACTCGATCTCGCTCGGAACGATGCGGAAGCCGCCCCAGTGCTCGGGCCGCGGAGGGTTCAGCGGATACCGAGCTGCAAAAACCGCCGCTTCGGCCATGAGCGCGGTGCGGCTCGACAGTGGGCGCGACTGCGCCGAGGCCCACGCGCCCAATCGGCTTCGATAGGATCGGGAGGCGAAGTACTCGTCACTCTCCTCGGCGGAGGTGCGCACGACGTCTCCACGCACCCGAATTTGCCGCTGCAAGCTCTTCCAATGCAGCACCAAAGCCGCTTTGGGATTGGCGGAAAGCTCCGTCCCCTTGGCGCTCTCATAGTTCGTGTAGAAGACAAACGAGCCGCGACCGTCGCCGTCGCCCTCGATGTCCTTGAGCAGAACCATTCGAACATTCGGCAGGCCGTCGGCGTCCACGGTCGCCAGCGCGATCGCATTGGGATCGTTCGGTTCGGTCTTTTCAGCTTCCGCTAGCCAACGTCTCGCAATTCCAAAAGGGTCCTCCCCCGCAAAATCGTCGGACCTGTCGCTCATCTGCGCTCTCCTGCGGCTTGCGGCATGCGGCCTGCTTTCCACTTTCAATGACTACGTCATAGTTCGGCCGGAAGGACCCGCCAGAAAAATACTGTCGACGGAATGGGACGTTATGGCCGTAAAACCGTCGCAAACCCCGATTACCGACCGAGAATTGAACGGGTTCTAATTGTCTAAAGGAGAGACGCTAATGAAAGCGATGCGTTCCCCGATCGTCGCGACAGTCGCAGCGCTGAGCTTGGCCACTGCGGTCGCCGGCTGCGCGCAAGGCCAGGGCGGCGGCATTAACAAGCAGACGATCGGCACCGGCGTCGGCGCCGTCGCCGGCGGCGCCATCGGCAGCATCTTCGGCGAAGGCGGCGGCAAGACCGTAGCCATCATCGGCGGCGCGCTGATCGGCGGCTTGCTGGGCAACGAACTGGGTCGCCAGATGGATGAGAACGACCGTTTGACCGCCGAGCGCACGACTCAGCAGACGCTTGAAGGCGGCCCCTCGGGTCAGACGGCGACCTGGTCGAACCCGGACACCGGCTACGGCGGGGCGGTTACTCCGCAGCCCGCATACAAGAACAGCTCGGGCGAGATCTGCCGCGAGTACGAGCAGACGATCACAGTCGACGGCCAGCAAGAAACCGCCGTCGGCGTCGCGTGCCGCAACCCGGACGGCACCTGGCGCACCGTCAGCAGCTGATCGTGCGAGACCCCGGCCGCCAGACGCCGGCCGGAGCTTCAACCTATTGTTTATAAACAGATTTGACCGCTTGCTTCCGCTGCGTTAGCGCGCGTTGACCAAGTTCGGCCAATGTGTACGATGCCGCCAGCCGCCTGCGCCGCTTACAAGCGGACGCCACTCAAGTCGCGGCGACACCACGATCCGATGTTCACATTGATTGGGCGGCGCGAGAAACGACATGAACACAAACGGCATTATGACCGGCAAACGCGGTTTGGTGATGGGCGTCGCGAACGATAAGTCCATTGGCTGGGCCATCGCGCGGCAGTGCCGGGACGCTGGGGCCGAGCTCGCTTTCACCTATCAAGGCGAAGCGCTCGAACGGCGCGTCCGCCCCCTTGCCGAAAGCGTCGGCTCGGACCTCGTGATGCCCTGCGACGTTACGAACACCGCCTCGCTCGACGCTGTTTTCGAACAGCTTTCATCGACTTGGGGGTCGCTCGACTTTGTCCTCCATGCCATCGCGTTTTCCGACAAGGACGAGCTGCGCGGGCGCTATGTCGACACCAGCGCCGAGAACTTCGCGATGACGATGAATATCAGCTGCTACTCCTTCACCGCTGTGGCGCAACGGGCGGAAAAGCTGATGACGAACGGCGGTTCGCTGCTGACCTTGACCTATTACGGCGCTGAACGCGTCATGCCGCACTACAACGTCATGGGCGTCGCAAAAGCGGCGCTTGAGGCCAGCGTGCGGTACATGGCGATGGACCTGGGTCCAAAGAACATTCGCGTCAACTCACTCTCCGCGGGCCCCATGAAAACGCTCGCGGCCGCTGGGATCGGCGATTTCCGCTACATCCTCAAATGGAACGAATACAACTCGCCCCTGCGCCGAAACGTCAGCCAGGACGATGTCGGACGTTCCGGATTGTACCTTCTCAGCGACCTTTCATCAGGCGTCACCGGTGAAACGCATCACGTGGATTGCGGATACCATGTCGTCGGAATGAAGGCCGAAGACGCGCCAGACATCTCCGTGAACACCCCCTGATTACAGCGCGTCGGCATCCGCCGCCGATCGCAGCCTTGGCGCGGCGAGATCGATAAACCGCCGTGTTCGCGGCGAGGCCTGCCGCCCTTCCGCGTGCAGAAAGTGAATCGGCATCGCCCGATCGTCGAACGGCCTGAGAACCTGCACCAGCCGTCCCGAAGCGATGTCGTCCCTCACCTGATAGGACAGGCTTCGCGCCACGCCCCATCCGTCACGAGCCGCGTCGAGCGCCGCCGGCAGCGTATTGGTGACGAGGCGCGGGTTGATGCGCACCACCGTTCGCCTCCCTGCAGCGACGAATTCCCAGTCCAGCGTCGCGGCGCCGCCGCTGAAATGGACGATCTGATGCGCACGAAGGTCTGAGGGCTCCTTAGGTTCTCCAACAGCATCAAGATAGGAAGGCGCGGCGACGACGACCCGCCGAACGGCTCCGATCCGCTTTGCGATCAGAGAAGAGTCCGGCAACTCGCCGATCCGCAGGGCGACGTCGATGCCTTCCTCGATCAAGTCGACCGCCCGATCGAGCAACAGCAGTTCGGCCCGAACCTGGGGATGCGCATCCAGGAAATCGCGCAGGATCGGCGCGAGATGGCGTTGACCGAAAATCGTTGGCGCGGTGACCCGCAAAAGCCCCGTCGGCGCATCGCTCGACCCGGACGCCGCCGCCTCCGCCGCGTTCAGCGCCTGCAGGACGTGTTCTGCGTCCCCGAATAACCTCCGACCGTCATCCGTCAGGGACACGCGCCGCGTCGTCCGATTGAACAGTCGCACGCCCAAACGTTCTTCGAGGCCGCTGATCAGACGCGTAAGGCTCGCCGGCGACAGCCCGATCTTGCGGGCGGCGGCGCTGAACGCGCCCTCCTGCGCCACCGTGACGAAGGCCTCAATCTCCCGGAAGCGATCCATAATTCCACCTCGCGGAATAAAGTCTTTCGATCTGAGCTTATTCCTGTGCTGGATGAAAGCAAACATAGTCTCCAGCAGAGACGCCGTTGGCGGCGAACATCAAAGCTAGGAGACAGTCATGGCTCGCGCCTTCACCGAGATCGCTTTCACTCCGTCAGTCTTGGCGGAACAACATCGTCAGGGGACAGAGGACCTCTACGCGAAGTTTCGCGCTCCGGAAGCCGACCGCGCGGACCGTATCGGCCCGGCAGAGGCCGTCTTCATCAGCAAACGCGACGGCTTTTATCAGGCGACCGTGTCGGAAACCGGCTGGCCTTACGTTCAGTTTCGCGGTGGCCCGCGCGGTTTCCTCAAGGTTCTGGACGAACAGACGATCGCCTACGCGGACTTTCGTGGAAACCGACAATACGTGAGCGTCGGGAACCTCGGCGAGAATGACCGCGTCTCGCTCATTCTGATGGATTACCCAAATCGCCGCCGGCTGAAGATCTGGGGCCGCGCGAAGATCAGCGAGGACCCTGAAGTGATCGCGAAACTGCGTCAGGACGGGTACCGTGGTCTGCCAGAGCGCGCGGTCATCATCACCATCGAAGCGATGGACTGGAACTGCCCGCAACACATTCCTCAGCGTCTGACGCTCGACGAACTGGAAGAGACGATCGCCCCAGTGCGCGCCGAACTGGAACAGCTTCGCGCCGAGAACGCGAAGCTGAAACACAAGCTCGATACGAGATCGGACGAACTAACGCCCCTTGAAGAGCGACCCTAGAACGCCGCGAATAAGCGACCGTCCGAGGCGAGAACCCGCGGATCGCATCGCCGACTTAAAGAACGCTTCCGACGCGCTCTGGCGACGGGAGCTTCTTCCGGACGACGTCCGTTTCGCTTTGGCTTTCTCTTCAAGTTCAGCGTCTCGATCGGCCTGTTCCGCCGCGTCTTCTGCCTGGCGCTTGAGGATCTCAAACGCCGATTCCCGGTCAATCGCTTCGTCGTAAATCCCTTTCAGCGGAGACGCGTTCATCACCTGGCGGCGGGCGGCGTCGTCCGCCGGGCCAAGCCGGGACGCCGGCGGACGGATCAACGTGCGCTCCACCACGGAAGGCACGCCTTTGGCCTCGAGCGTCGACACCAGAGCTTCCCCGACGCCCAGCTGAGTGATGACGTCGATGGTCTGGAACTCGGGGTTCGGACGAAACGTGTCGGATGCAGCCCGGATCGCGCGCTGGTCCCGCGGCGTGTAAGCGCGCAGCGCATGCTGCACCCTGTTGCCCAACTGGCCAAGAATGTTGTCGGGCACATCCGCCGGGTTCTGTGTGATGAAGTAGACGCCGACGCCCTTCGACCGGATCAATCGGGCGACTTGTTCGACCTTTTCCAGCAACGGCTTGGGCGCGTCGTCAAACAGAAGATGCGCTTCGTCAAAGAAGAAGGCCATAACCGGTTTGTCGGGATCGCCGACCTCCGGCAACTCCTCGAAAAGTTCCGACAGCAGCCACAGCAGGAACGTCGCGTAGCGCCGTGGGCACTGCATGAGTAGATGCGCCGCCAGGATGTTCACCTGTCCGCGAGGTCCGTTAGAGCGGATCATGTCGGACAACCGCAGAGCAGGCTCGCCAAAGAACTGCGCCGCGCCCTGGTTCTCCAACACCAGAAGCCGCCGTTGAATCGCGCCCACCGTCGCTTTCGAAACGAAGCCGAAGGTCGTCGAGAGCTCGCTCGCACGCTCGCCGACCTCGACCAGAATTGCGCGAAGGTCTTTGAAATCGAGCAGGAGCAGCCCGTCTTCGTCGGCGACGCGGAACGCAATGTTGAGCACACCTTCCTGCGTCTCGTTCAGATCGAGCATGCGCGCAAGCAACAGGGGCCCCATTTCGGAGACGGTCGCCCGCACAGGATGGCCTTGTTCGCCAAAGAGATCCCAGAAAACGACCGGAAACGCGTCATACCCGTAGTCGTGAAAGCCGATCGTCTCCGCTCGGGAGATCAGTTTGTCATGCAACTTGTGATCGGCCGATCCCGACTGGCAGAGCCCCGACAGGTCGCCTTTGATATCAGAGAGAAAGACGGGAACGCCGGCGTTTGAGAACCCTTCGGCCAGCACTTGCAAGGTGACCGTCTTGCCTGTGCCCGTCGCGCCGGAGATCAAGCCGTGCCGATTGCCGTATTTCAGCAGCAGCGCCTGCGCCTCGTCTTGCGTCGGACCACCGCCGCCAAGAAACAGTCGGTCGTCAAACCCGGCGTTTATGGCGATCGACGCCCCATCTCCATTGCTCACGCTGCTCTCCTCGCGCTCTTCGTTGGCCCCGACGCGCCTGGCTTCCTCCGCGCCTTCGCACGCCGTTAACGCATCCGGTTAGCGAAGAACGCCGCTTAAATCCAGCCGTCCGAGACGCGTTAACCTCGCATTGAGGTTTATGAGCGATAACCATGAAAGGGATTAAGTCCCTTCATTGAGCCTCCCTTTTACTGGCCGCCGCTGGCGGCCATTTTTTTGCGCTTGCAATTTCTTAGGACCCGCTCGGCTAGGATGATCGTTCGACATCGCCGAGACGGACCGCAAACCATGCCTCTTGATCATTTGGCGCCCACCGCCCCTTCTTCCGCAGACACGGTCCTGCCTCGTGTGCTGGACTCGCTCGTCGCCGAGGCCGAACGGCTGATGAATGCGCTGATGGACGCCAACGAGAGCATCGCCGCCGTCGATCCGAACCGACCTGTCGCGCTGTCGCGGCGTGGAGAGATTTTGCGTCTCAGCGCTCGTTTGTCGCGCCTGGCGGGTTGGCTGATCTGCGCGCGCGACGCACAAGCCGGCAGAGCGGCCATGCCCGAGATTCTATTGCTCGAGACGGCGACCCCTGGCGCGCTCGATCAGCATGTCGAAGCACCTGAGCTGCGCGAGTTGCGCGCGCGCCTCGACCATCTCGCCGAACGCACGATGCGAGTCGCGAAAGGCCCTGCAACAGCTTGATATTGTTGATAAGTTCTTCTTGTCACAGAGACGCCTGCGTCGGGCGGGACGCGCCGTGCGTTTGATGGATTCGTCACATCTCCTGTGACGAGCCGGTTATTGCCTTTCGCCTGTTTCACAGCTATCCCCGTGCCGTTCCGCAGTTGGCGGCTCTTTGGGCCGGCGACTGTTTTCGTGAGAGAGAAGGGGCTCATCTGTGACGAAAAAGTTTTTCCTTGCGATCGCCGCGATGGCGATGGCGGCAAGTTGGTCGGCGATCAGCCCCGTGGCGGCGCAAGACGGCGACGTGACCGGCGAGGCGCCGGTTAAAGAGACCTTCGGGGATTGGGAGCAGCGCTGCGCTGAAGACGGACGGTGCTATATCTTTCAGCAGGCCGTGAACGAAGACGGAAACCCGCTGCTGCGCGTCCGCATCGCGAAACTGGCGCAGCCGCTTGACGATGGTCAGGGCGCCCAAGTCATCGCGCGTGCGGACATCATCACCCCGCTTGACGTGTTCCTGCCAAACGGCGTCGGCCTCCGGATCGACGACGGCCCAATCCAGACCGCCGTCTTTGTTCGGTGTCGTCCGATCGGCTGTGTCGCGCGGCCGCCTCTGACAAATCAGCTCATCGACGCGATGAAGTCGGGCGGCGAAGCGACGTTCGTCCTGTTTCAAGACCCGCAGGACGGGCCTGTTCTGGCGCCGATCTCCCTGTCGGGTTTCACGGCGGCGATCGACTCGCTCTAGGACGATTTTCCAGATTGAGAGATGGCGTGGCCGGATCAGGCGCCGCGCCATTTCCGCATGGCGACGACCGCGTTCAGGCCGCCAAAAGCAAATGAGTTGGACAGCGCCGCCTCGATCTCGACCTCACGAGCCTCGTTAGGGACCACGTCGAGATCACAGTCGGGGTCGGGCTCGTCATAATTGATCGTTGGCGGTATGACGCCGTCTCTGAGCGCGCCCAAAGTGGCCACCATTTCAAGCGCGCCCGCCGCGCCGATGCAGTGGCCGTGCATTGACTTGGTCGACGACACCATCAGCCCGTCGGCGTGTTCGCCAAAGACATGGCGGATCGCCGCGCATTCGGTTCGATCATTCGCCGCTGTCGCGGTTCCGTGCGCGTTGATGTATCCGATCTCGCCCGCGCCCAAACCAGCGTCTTGCAACGCCGCACGCATCGCCCGGGAGGCGCCGTCTTGGTTCGGCTGCACGATGTCGTTCGCATCGGAGCTTGCGCCAAAGCCAACCACCTCGGCCCAAATCGGCGCGCCGCGTGCGATCGCGCGTTCGAGCTTCTCGAAAATGATGATCGCCGCCCCTTCGCCCTGAACCATCCCAGTGCGGTTCTTCGAGAACGGCCGGCAAGCGTCGCGCGCCATGCCGCGCAGGCCTTCCCAGGCTTTCAGAACGCCAAAGGTCAGTTGCGACTCGCAGCCTCCGGTGATCGCGACGTCCAAAGCGCCCGAACGCACCATCTGGAAGGCCTGCCCCATCGCGTGGTTTGAGGAGGCGCATGCAGTGGTCACAGCCCATGACGGACCTCGTGCGCCGAACGCCATGCTCAGATGGCTCGCCGGCGCGTTTGGCATCAACTTGGGCACTGTAAAGGGGTGGATACGGCTTTTGCCTTGCCGGTAGATCAGATCGTAGTTCTCATCCAGCGTATGCATGCCGCCCATTGAGGTGCCGACGACCGCGCCGGCGCGCAGGCTCTCCTCGTCGCCGAGCTCCAGTCCAGCGGACTGGACCGCCTCCTCGCCAGCCGCGATCGCCATTTGTGTCACACGGTCCCACAGGGTCAGCTGGCTGCGCGAGAAACGCGCTTCCCCGTCGAACTCTTTGGCCTCTGCGCCGATCTTAATCGACAGCCCTTCAGCATCGATCATGCTGAGCGGTCCGATACCTAAACGCCCTTCACGCAAGCCTTGCATATGCGTCGCCGCATCGACGCCCAAGGCCGAGACGACGCCAACACCTGTGACGACAACTCGATGAGTCATAAGCCCAACCGACTTTCCATAAGAGTGCGCCCAGGAAGGCGTCGGTGAAAATGAAGGAACCTCAAGAGCCTCGATTCAGCGCCGACGGCTTTGAGAAAGGACGAGGCGAAATAGCCTTCTGCCCGCCTGACGAGGATCACGTCGTTTGTTTCTGTTCTTCGATCAAACGCTTCACCGCGTCGACAACCGCCTTGACGGTTGAAAGATCGAAGTCCGAGGTCGATGGATCATTCGCGTTGTACGGCACCGAAACGTTGAAAGCCTCCTCAATCGCAAAGACGATTTCGACAAGTCCTAGCGAGTCGATCCCAAGCTCTTCGGGCGTCGAGGCGAGTGTGATCTCGCTCTTCCCGACCATTGTTTGCTCGGCGACGATTTCGAGAACCTTTTTCTCGATCTCTTCATCCGTGGCGATCTGATCCGTCATTCCGTCTATTCCTTGCTCGGCGAGGTCTCGTCGCCGCCGACGCCATTGGTAATCGCCGCCTGCTGATCGCACAACACGCAGCAGCTCGTCAGTATGCGGCCAATTCAGCTCTTCACAAGCTCTCAGTCCACTCGCGGTTCATTCCGCCCCGCTCGCGGCGCGCCAACCTGTCAGACAATCCGACGTGCCCAGCCGCGCCAGCTCTATCGAAGGCGTCCCAGCCTTACCACCAGAAAACAGTTGGCCCCTTTAACCGTTCGTCTCTCAGTCTGAAAAGCGTTTTTTGAGCGCTTCGATATCTTCGACCAAACGCGGCAGTCGACGTTGCGCCATAAGCATTTTGCCCAACTCGTTGCGCGGCAATGCGGGCGTGCCTCCGTAGATCGAACCAGATTTGACGTTCCCTGACGCGCCCGACGACGCCATGACCAAGACGTCGTTTCCGATTTTGGTGTGATCTGCAACGCCAGACTGACCGCCCAGCACCACCCGGTCGCCAATCTCGGCGCTCCCGGCCACGCCCACTTGGCCGCACAGGATACAGTTTTCGCCAATAGAAACGTTGTGGCCCACCTGAACCTGATTATCGAGCTTGGAGCCGGACCCGATCACGGTGTCGGCGACCGTTCCTCGATCGATTGTGGCGCCGGCTCCGATTTCGACGTCGTCGCCGATCCGCACGCGGCCGAGCGAGTAGATCCGAGCCCAGACCGTGTTCTCGGCGCCGGCGACGACCGTTGCTCCGCCGCTCTCCTTCGCCGCTTCGACCGCTCCTTTTTCCGGTGTGACGAACGAAAAACCGTCCGAGCCGATACAGGCGTTTGGATGGATGATCACGCGGGCGCCGATCTCGACGCCCGCACAGATGCGCGCGCCGTGGTGGATCAACGCGCCCGGGCCGATCCGAGCGCCGGCGCCGATGGTGACCTGCCCCAGAATGCGGCACCCGTCGCCGATGCGGACGCCGGTCTCGAGAACACAGAGCGGGCCGATCTCGACGCCGTCGCCGATAACGGCGTCCTCAGAAACGATCGCGCTTGAGTGGATCCCAGGGGCGGGGTCTCGCACAGGCGCGAACATTTGGGTGACCCCCGCCATCGCGAACCGGGCTCTTCCCGTGAGGATCGCCGCCTCCAACCCCAAGGCGCGCCAATCCGCGCCTTCTGGGATCATGGCGGCGCGCGCCGCTCCCTGGTTCAATAGCGGCAGGTATTTTGGATCCATCGCAAGGGCCAAAGCGTCCGCCGTCGCCTCCGAAGGATGCGCCGGGCGCAAGATCTCTATCTCAACGTCGCCCTCCGCCTTAAAGCCGAGCGATCGCGCGATCTCTGCGATGGTTGGCATAGCGTCCCCTTTTGTGAGCAGTCCCCGCAAGCCGAGGAGCGAGGTGTCCGCGTCGGCGATGCATGACCGTCTGTTTAGCGCAATGCGCCCAGAACGCCCCGCCAAGTCAAGGCGAAGCGCGGTCAGTCTCTAATCCTATGGCAGACCGGCTTCTATCGCCGGGCGCTTAGCTTGAAGGCAACTCGACCCCGGCCTTCCGCAGCGCCCGCGCGACCGAGCGGTCCCGACGATAGATGTCTTGACGCTGTTGCAGCTCCCCGGCGTCGTCCACCCACGCCGTGCGGTAAGTCAGGTACACAGGAACCGGCGCTTTCAACTCATAATAGCGCTCCCGGTCGCCGCGCACGGCGCGCTTGTACGCCTTTGACGGGTCGGCCTTCTCGACGGCCAGCAGCGCTTCGGCCAGCGCGCGCGGTTGCGCCACCCGAACACAGCCATGGCTGAACGCGCGATAGCTGCGCCGAAACAGCTTTTTGGCCGGCGTATCGTGCAGATAGATCGAATACTGGTTGGGGAAGATGAACTTCACCTCGCCCAGCGCATTTCCAGGGCCCGAGCGCTGTTTGATCCGGTAGGGAAAGAACTCGGTCGAAAGCGAACTCCAGTCGATATACCAGGGATCTTCGTAACCGCCTCCAGGGCCGCTCACCCACATGTTTTTCCGGTCGAGATAGGACATGTCAGCCTGCACCGCGGGCAATATCTCCTCAGTCGCGATGCTGTAGGGCACATGCCAGACCGGGTTGAACACGATGTGAGTCATCTCATCGTTGAATTCAGGGGTCTCGTGGTCCTTCGCCTTCCCGACAACGACATCGGACGTGAAGACCGGCGCGCCGTCCTGAACGAGCGCCATCGTGAAATCCGCGATGTTCACACGGATATGCCGCTGGCCTCGGTCATAGTTAAGCCAGCGGATCCGTTCGAGGTTCACGGCGATTTTTTCGACTTTTTCGGTCTTCGGGGCGTTGAGAGCCCGTCGCGTTTGCGGTCCCACGACACCGTCGACAGCCAGCCCGTTCCGCCGCTGAAAATCACGAACCGCGTCAACCAGCTCGTCGTCGAACTCGGTCAAACGGCCTTCTTCGCGCGCTCGGGCCAGAGCCTCCCGCGGAAGAGCTCCGATCGCAGCGAGGCGAACACGCAGGCGTGCGATCTGAGGACGATTCTGCCCCGGTTTGAGGGTCTTGCGGGTTCGAAGCGGCTCAGCCGACGCAGCGCGCTCGGCCTCGACCTGCGCCGCCGCATACTCTTCGAGCAATCGTTGATAGTCCGCCGATTGGGGCGCGAAGCTTCTGAGCTTGCGGGGTTTATCGACAGCGGCGCCGATCTCCACAATCAGACCGGCCATCTCCGGCCGGCGCGGCCGCACCTTGATGTCTTTGTCCGCGCGCCGCGGTTCGATCGCGCCGCTTGAGACGTCGCGGACATACGCGGCGAAGACCCGGGAAAGGTCTCGCTCTAGCTCGGCGGCGCGTTCGAGACGATCGCGCGAAGGTCTGACGCCGCCATTTGCGTCGACAAAAGCCTGCACGCGCCCTCGCAGCGCGCTGGATCGGTAGCGCTGAACCGGCAACGCATGCCGACCGGCCAGGTCCAGCACGTCCAGCAATGCCGTCGCTTCCGGGAACGTGACGACGCCCTGGTCGTCTTCATGCGCCCAGATCGGACGAAAGCCGCGCCGTCCGTAAGCTTCTCGCAGCTCAGCGTTGGAGTTGCCGCGCAGCTCGTCCTGGAGCGCCGCGGCAAAGGCGGTGAAGTAGCCGCTGACCCGGACCGTCGCCGTTGCGGCGACGACGTCGGGCGCGAGGCTCGCTGTCTGCGCCAAGGCCCCGCCGACGGACGCTGCGCCGACAGCCGCGACCGTGGCGATGCGAGCGATGGTTCGCCTCAGTCCGATGACTTTGAACTCCGAGCACATCTGTTCACCCCCAATGCGAACGACGTCGCAGCACCTTAGGCGGTTCGTTTATGAGCCGAATCGAACATCGCCTTCCCCATACCGATGAATCCTATCATCGGACACGAAAGCCAGCTCTCGCAACTGAAAGCTGCGCTGGCCTGCTCACACTCTGAGCGGAATGCAGCCGCGGCGCCATTTTGAGCGGCACGCGACACTCGACAGGTCGCCACTTGGTCGAAAATCAACTCACAAATTCACTGTCAATGGGCGAATGCCCCTTTCCAAAAACGGCTGGTTGCGGCATACAAACCATGTCGTGGGAAATGGTGAACGATCGCCTAACTGCTTCTGTCTGACCCTGCGGGTCGTGGAGGTTTTTTCATGAGCGGTCGAACCAGAGGGTAGTAGTTGTGTGGAAAAATAATCGTCGGTTCCGTGGTGGCGCGCTCCTGAAGTCTGTCGACACCACAGTTTCTCGTCGCGAAGTTCTCGGCTACGCAGCGGTCGGCGCTGGCGCAGCGGCTGCAGCGGTCGTAAGCCGCGGCGGCGGGGCGCAAGCAACGCCGTCTTATCTGCGCGGTCTCGGTGACTTCCGGCGTCTGAATCTCGTCAATCACCGCACGGGCGAGCGCCTGAACATCATCTACTACGCAGATGGCGAGTACATCGCCGAAGCGCTGGATGAGGTGAATTACCTGATGCGCGACTGGCGGCAGAACGAGATCATGCCGCTCGACAGCCGCACGTTGAATTTCGCTGCGGCCATGTACAAGAAGCTCGATACGTCGGAGCCGTTGCAGGTCGTCTCAGGTTACCGCAGCCCGACGACGAACAATATGCTGCGCACAAAGGGGCGCGGCGTTGCGAAGAATTCCTTCCACACCCGCGGCATGGCGCTCGACTTGTCTCTTCAGTCGCGCTCCGTCGCCCAGATGTACCGCGCGGCAAGCGCATGCCGCGCAGGCGGCGTCGGCCGGTATACGCGCAATCATTTCGTCCACGTAGATTGCGGACCGAACCGGACCTGGGGTCGCTAGTCGTCACGGCACGCCAAATTCAGAAGAGCGCACACTGCAACGTGCGCTCTTTTTTTGTTTAGGGCCGTGTGGTCCCGTCGCCCTCGACGAGATACTTGAACGAAGTCAGCTGCATAGCGCCGACGGGGCCCCGCGCGTGCATCTTCCCCGTCGCGATGCCGATCTCTGCTCCCATGCCAAACTCGCCGCCATCCGCAAACTGCGTCGAGGCGTTCCGCATCAAGATCGCGCTGTCGAGGCGCGCGAAGAACTCGGCGGCGGCGCCATCGTCTTCGGTCAGGATCGCATCCGTGTGCCCTGCTCCGTCGCGGCGAATGTGTGCGATCGCCGCGGCGACGCCGGCAACGACGCGCGCCGCAATGATCGTATCGAGGAATTCTGTCCCCCAGTCGGCGTCGCTCGCTGCAACCACGCGATCATTCAGCGCGGCCACGTTCGCATCCCCCCTCACCTCGCATCCGGCGGCGACCAGATCTTCGATGATCGGGCGCAGATGCGTCTGGACCACGGCGCGATCGAACAGGACACACTCCGCTGCGCCGCAGATGCCCGTGCGCCGCATTTTGGCGTTGACGACGACCTTCCGCGCTTTCTCCAGATCCGCGGCCGCGTGAATGTAGACATGGCAGATGCCCTCGAGATGGGCGAAAACGGGCGCGCGCGCCTCGGACTGGACACGGCCGACAAGCCCCTTCCCGCCGCGCGGCACGATGACGTCGATGTATTGCGTCATGTTCGAGAGCATCTCGCCCACAGCCGCCCGATCGCGGGTCGGCACGCGCTGGATCGCAGCCTCTGGCAAACCGGCCGCCTTGAGTCCTTCCACCAAGCAAGCGTGGATCGCGCCGGAACTGTGAAAACTCTCAGACCCTCCCCGCAGGATGGACGCGTTGCCCGACTTCAGACACAGCGCGCCGGCGTCGGCGGTCACGTTCGGACGGCTCTCGTAAATGACCCCGATCACGCCCAGCGGCGTGCGGACGCGTCGGATCGTCAAGCCGCTCGGACGCTCCCACTCGTCGATCACTTGGCCGACCGGGTCTTCCTGCTCCGCGATCGCCTGGACCGCTTCGACCATTGCGCGGACGCGAGTCTCGTCGAGCCGAAGCCGGTCCAACATCGCCGGGGAAAGCCCCTTCTCCTGGGCGAACGCCATGTCTTTCGCATTCGCGTCGACGATCTGCGCTCGGCGCTCCCAAAGCGCATCCGCAGCCGCCAGCAACGCGGCGCGCTTGCTTTGGGACGAGGCGCTCGCAAGCTCCGCCGCCGCAACTTTCGCGCTCTCTCCGATCTCGCGCATCAGCGCGGGAATGTCAGCGGTTTGATCGAGCATGCGGGAGACCCTCTTATTCTAAGTCAGCTCCATAACACCATATCGTCGCGGTGCGCCATCGCCGCCCGCCCCTGATATCCGAGCAGTTCAGCGATCTCGGCGGACTTGTGCCCGGCGATCATACGGGCTTCCGCGGCTGCGTAGCCGGCCAAAGCCGCGCCCAGGCTGTTCCCATCGAGGTCGACGATCGCGACGGCGTCGCCCCGATCGAACTCGCCTTCGACGCTTCGGACGCCAGCCGGTAAAAGCGACTTGCCCCGGCCAAGCGCAGCCGCCGCGCCAGGGTCGACAATCAGACGTCCCATGGGCTTCATCGCCCCAATCCAGTGCTTGCGCGCGACCGTGGGCGACAGAGAGGCCCGAAACCATGTGCAGGGCGCGCCATCGCGCAGCGCCTGAATCGGCCGCATCGCATCGCCCTTCACGATCGCCATCGCGCACCCGCCCGTCACCGCCGACTTCGCCGCCTGGATCTTTGTCACCATTCCGCCTTTGGCGCCGGCCGAACCAGCGCCTTCGGCCATGGCTTCGATTGCCGGCGTGACCGCATCGACGACCGGCAATCGATGCGCTCCTGCGTCGGTTCGGGGGTTTCCTGTGTAGAGCCCGTCGACGTCGGACAGCAGGATCAGCTTGTCTGCGCCGGCCATCAACGCGACTTGCGCCGCGAGACGATCGTTGTCGCCATAGCGGATCTCGTCGGTTGCGACGGTATCGTTCTCGTTGACGATCGGGGCGACGCCCATTGCAAGCAGGGTTTTGAGCGTCGCGCGCCCGTTCAGATAGCGCCGCCGATCCTGGGTGTCGCCAAGCGTCAGCAAGACTTGCCCCGTCGGAATGCCAAAGGCGCCGAGCGCTTCCGAATAGGCGCGCGCGAGCTCGATCTGACCGACCGCGGCCGCCGCCTGGCTTTGCTCGAGCGCAAGCGCGCCCTCAAGCCGCAACACTCGACGGCCCAGAGCGATTGCGCCGGATGACACGATCAGAACATCCGCGCCGCCTTCGCGCAACGCCGCGACGTCGGCGGCCAACCCCGCCAGCCAGTCCGACCGCAATCCGCTTTCAGAACTGACCAGCAGCGCCGAACCGATCTTCACGACGATGCGGCGCGCGTCCTTCAACATCGCTGCGCTGTCGATCGTAGCGTCCCCAACCGTCAGATCGGCGACCATTTCGGCGCCTCCCCCGTTCCGTCTTCCCGATCCTGCGCATCCTGATTGATCTGGCTGTTCTCGGCGCGGTTCCCGGCGATCTCGCGCCACAATTCGCGAAGAGTTTCCGTGACGCCCTTGTTGGTCGCGCCGGACAACAACAGAACGTCCTGCGCCCCGGCGGCGCTCAGCTCGGCAAGCTTCCCCCCGATCTCTTCGGGGCTGAGCGCGTCGATCTTGTTCAACGTGACGACGCGTGGTTTTTCCGCCAGTCCAAGGTCGTAATCGGCAAGCTCCTGAACAATGACCTCGTAGTCCGCGCCCACGGTCTCGGACGTTCCATCCACCAGATGCAGGAGCACGGCGCAGCGCTCGACATGCGCCAGGAACCGATCACCCAGACCCGCCCCCTGACTGGCGCCTTCGATCAAGCCAGGAATGTCGGCCAGAACGAACTCTCGCCCGTCGATCTCCACGACGCCAAGGCCGGGAACGAGGGTCGTGAACGGATAATCCGCGATCTTCGGCTTTGCGTTCGATACAGCCGCCAAAAACGTCGATTTGCCGGCGTTCGGCAACCCCACGAGACCCGCGTCGGCGATCAGCTTCAACCTGAGAAGAAGCGTGCGCTCAACCGCCGGCTGACCCGGATTTGCGCGCCTTGGCGCCTGATTGGTCGAGGACTTGAACCGGAGGTTGCCCCACCCGCCGTTGCCGCCTTTTGCGATCAGCGTGCGTTGGCCGATCTCGATCATGTCGGCCAGCAGCTCTTCGCTCTCATAATCGTAGATCTCGGTGCCCTGGGGCACTTTCAGAACAACATCCTCACCGTCTTTGCCGGTGCGGTTCTGGCCCATGCCGTGTTCACCGTTCTTGGCTCGGAAATGCTGCTGATACCGATAGTCGATCAGAGTGTTGAGCCCCTCGACGCACTCCGCCCAGACATCGCCGCCCTTGCCGCCGTCGCCGCCGTTGGGCCCGCCATACTCGATGAATTTCTCGCGCCGGAACGAGATGCAGCCCGGACCGCCCGCGCCCGCGCGGATGTAGATCTTGGCTTCATCGAGAAACTTCACGGTTTCTGCGCTCCTGCGCCACAAAACAAAGAAAGGGACCGGCCTGGCGGCCGATCCCCTGAAAACGTCACGCGAGGCCAGAAGCCGCCGCAGCTGGGGGACGGCCTATTCGGCGGCCCCTGCCGGCAAAACCGAGATGAACAATCGGCCTTTGAGACCTTTCTTGAACTCCACGTGCCCTTCGCTCGTCGCGAAGATCGTGTGATCCTTGCCCATGCCGACATTCTCGCCCGGCCAGTACTGGGTGCCGCGCTGGCGCACCAGAATATTGCCCGGGATCACGTGTTCGCCGCCGAACTTCTTGACGCCGAGCCGCCGGCCAGCGGAGTCGCGGCCGTTCCTAGACGAGCCGCCTGCTTTTTTATGAGCCATGAGTCGCGCTCCTGTGTGTCTGACCGACTAATTAGTCGTTCTTAGCTTCTTCTGCGAGGCCCTTGGCCTGTTCAATCCAGTTATCGCGGTCGATCCGACCTTTGAACGAGAGCTGGTCGTCCATAAACGCCACTTCGGACGGACCCCACTCGGCGATCTGCCAGAAGTGGAAAACGCCGTTATCGTTCAGCTTCTTAGACAATCCGGGACCAACGCCTGAGATCTTCGTCAGATCGTCCGCCTCGCCCTGAGCCGCGTCCAACAGGTTTGACGGCTTTGCGCCCTCGACCGCTGGGGCTTCTTCCGGCTTCGGTTCAGCCTTCTTCGCCTTTTTCGCTGGGGCCGAGGCGCCCGACGCCAGGATCTCGGTGATCTTCACGACCGTGAGCGACTGACGGTGGCCCTTGAGGCGCTTGGAGGAGTGTTTCCGGCGACGCTTGTGAAAGGTGTAGACCTTTTCGCCGCGGATCTGATCAAGGACCTCGCCCTGAACCGCCGCGTCCGTGATCAGCGGTTGGCCGACCGTAATGTCGCCCTCGCCTTTGCCAAGCATCAGCACTTCGTCAAAGCGCACGGCTTCGCCAGGCTCCGCCGTCAGCTTTTCGATGGTGATTTCGTCGTCTTTGGCGACTTTGTACTGTTTGCCGCCCGTCTTGATGACCGCGAACATCGCGTATTCCTTCTTGTTCCGCGCCCTGCGGCGGCATCCCATGAGATGCTCTTTCGCGCGGAGTTCGCGCGCCTCGGACTGCGATTTCGTCTCATCGTCGCGAGGATATCCCCTCGCGCAAATACAAAGACGGCGCTCGCGCGCCGCCGAAGACGCGCTTATCTTCGGGAACGTCTCAAAAGTCAAGAAAGAGCCGCCGAGACGCTTGCAAGCGCGCGACGAGCCGACTAGGTTCCGCGCTCGTCGCTGCGCAGCGTCTCAACGCGCCGTCGCGACACCCCGTGGAGAGGTGCCGGAGTGGTCGAACGGGGCGGTCTCGAAAACCGTTGTGCGTGCAAGCGCACCCAGGGTTCGAATCCCTGTCTCTCCGCCATCGCCGCCCCACAAACAGCTGATTTTCCTGAACTCCTTTCAGGAGACCATTCTCTGTTTTCGGAGGCGTCGGACCAGCAAGTAAACCTGGCGGGCGACGCGGCGGCACGGGATAAGCAAGAGCGTCGCGGCCGACCGAGCGCTCTTCCAGGACCAGATGTGATCCTCAGCCGAGATTTTGCACTCCAAACACTCCTGCCGCTGGTTTGGCCGATCAGGCCGAACTTGCGCGCTTGCATAAACTGTCTGACACTTCCACCCGTCCAATGCGACGTCAGGGCGAACAAAGCTTTTGGATCCGTAAGCTTCTGGGCGAACCGGAACGCGAATGTAACGAAGAACAGCCGCGTCGTTTCTGATCTCGTCGGACCAGAAACCGCGTGAGGCAAACGGAGCGACGCCCGTCATGGCGGCTGAAACGCATCTCTGTCATCGGATCGACGGTCTGCAATACGCAGCGTGGTCAGAGACTATTTTCCGGCAGATGCGCGAAGGCGGCCTCGACGCCGTCCATGTCACGATCGCCTATCACGAGACGTTCCGGGAGATGGTCCTGAACCTGGAGCGCTGGAACCGTTGGTTCGAGACGCATTCAGACTTGATCATGCCGGGCCGCTCCGGGGCCGACGTCCGTCGCGCGCGAGAGCTGGGCCGAACGGCGATTTTCTTCGGTTTTCAGAACCCGTCGCCGATCGAGGACGATATCGGCCTCGTGGAGATCTGCCACACGCTCGGCGCGCGCTTCATGCAGCTCAGTTACAATAACCAGTCCCTGCTTGCGACGGGCTGCTATGAGGCTGAGGACCCGGGGCTGACCAGAATGGGGCGCGAGGTGATCGCCGAGATGAACCGCGTTGGTCTGGTCGTCGATATGAGCCATTCAGCGGAGCGCTCAACGCTGGAGGCGATCGAGCATTCCGCGCGCCCCATCGCGATCACACACGCCAATCCGTCTTTCTGGCGACCGGCTCTGCGCAACAAATCGGACGACGTGCTGCAAGCGCTGGGACAAAGCCGCGGGATCCTGGGCTTCTCACTCTATCCGCATCATCTCCAGGACGGCTCAGAATGCACGCTTTCGAGCTTTTGCGAGATGGTCGCGCGCACGGCCGAACTTATGGGTCCCGACAAGATCGGCGTCGGATCGGATCTTTGTCAGGACCAGCCTGACAGCGTCGTCGAGTGGATGCGCACCGGTCGTTGGACCAAACGGATCGACTATGGCGAAGGCTCCGCGTCCGCGCCCGGTTTTCCACCGATGCCCAAATGGTTCCAGGACAACCGCGACTGGCCAAATATCGAGACCGGTTTGCGCGCCGTGGGCTTCTCCGCGACGGAGGTGAACGGGATCCTGGGCGAGAACTGGCTGCGCTTTTTCGACGAGAGTTTCGGACCAATCCAGGACCCGGCGCCATGAGAGACGAGGCTTCGGGTCCGGAAAACGACACGCTTCGCCCACCTGAAGAGGTCATGCGGTTGGCGCGGCTGGGGTCGATGCACCCGACGCGCCTGTCGTTCATACGCTCCTTGCTGCGCGGCCTGCATGCCGAGGGGTGGCGATTTGACCGCCCGCTCTGGGATATTGATGCGACGGGCGTCGGGAGGGCGGTTTATCGGGCGATCGGGCCGGAACACACCTACTCTCTCGTCGCGTTTGCGCACGACCTGCCTGACGCGCAACGCTCAGATCGGGTGATCGCGACCGCTTGGGATGCGACCTTCGCGCTCGTGGACGGCGAACCCGATGCAGCCGATCTCGACAGGCTGGCGCGCAACGTGCCGTTGCAGGAAGCCGGGCGGATTTCAGACCGCGAACTTTCGCTGTCGCGCGCCAATCGGTCGGTGCGGCTTTGGTCGCATGTCGTCGAAAGCCTCGCCGCAGGGGTGCAACCGGACGTCGAGCAGATCGACGGTGTCGGCTATCTCATGCGCACAACCGCGGTTTACGGCGCAGGGAAGTTCGGCGCCGCCGACCATGCGTTGCTGGCGGGACGCGGGCTGATGTCGCGGCCCTTCCACGCCGAGATGCTCGCTGTTTGGTTGATCCGGAGTTTCACGATCGACCTGGTCGAACATCTTGGCCGCGCTCGATCCGGCGATCGCGCCGCAACCCTTGAGCCAAAGCTGCGCCGCCGGCTGGGCGTCGGCAATTCGACCGGGTTGGGCATGGCGCCGTTTCTGGTGAACCACCCTGCGCTGATAAATGCGTGGTTCCTTGCGCGTGAAACCGCTGTCGCTCGGGTCCGATCGATCGAGGAGGCGAGCCCAGCGGAGCAGGCCATCTTCCGTGACCGTCTGGCGCGTGCGCGGATCAACGCCGCGCGCTGGCGTTCCGACAGTTCGATACAGATCGCCAAACTCTCGGCGCTGAGGGCTGATCTGGAGGCTCTTTCAGCTCACGTTGAAGCGCACGGGCTCGACGGGCCGCGCGTATGGGATCGCCTCATGCTGTGGGCGACGGACAATCTGAGCACCGAGGGGCAGGAGCAATGCGCCGCGCTCATTCTCGAGCCCTATGGCGACCTCGTCGACGGTCTGGCCGATGCGATGGGAGCCGACGAGCAGGCGGTGTTCCGCATCGACGGCGCGATGACGGTCGCCGCGCTGCGTTCCGTGCTGACGCGACGTTTCGGATGGGCGCTGGGCATTGATTTTTCGGAGCGGGACCCGCGCGCCCGCTTTTGGTACGTGTCTGAGGAGAAACTGGAGCCGCGGCTCGGCCAGCGCTTTGAAGAGCCAGGGGCGGAACGCGAGCAACCGCTGGCCATAGCGCGAGATGCGAGACTGTTGAATGACACGCTCGCGGAGTGGGACGATCTGGCCTCGGTCGCGGAGTTCCTGAGAAAGCATCCGCAGCATCGCCATGTGGTTCGGCGCGCTCAGATCGCCGCCGACCGCCCCTACGCAGAGATCCAGGACAATCTCATCGACGCGTCCGTGCTTCCTGTGGATCTGCTGCGCGCCAAGCTCTCGATGTTCGGCGCGACCCGTTTTGACCCCAGGTCCGACCGCTGGGTTCGGATCTGCATGTATCAGGGCGCGCCCTTCCCAGCGGAACTCGCCGCCGAAGATCCAGACGAATGGGCTTATCCGCCGATTGAAGCCGCCGATGTCTGACGACTGCGCGGCGAAAATGCAGCGCGTGACGCTCTCGGAGTTGGAGGCTGAGTGCAGGAAGGCGGCGCGCGGAATTGGCTGTCCTTGGGGGATGGCGGAAGAGGCTGGAAAAGCCGCCCGATGGTTGGCCGCCCATGGCCTGCCGGGACCCGAGGCCATGGCCCGGTTTCTGTCGACCCGTCGGAGATGCTGCTGCGCCGAGAGCCATTCGCCGTCGCCCGCCCCGCCGCACTGTCCGATCGCCTTTGGCGCAGAGTTGAATGATCGCGCCGAGATGCTGGCGAAGGGGGAGACGATAGCGGGCGCCGATATCGCCTATCCACTGATCGTTCTCGCCTTCGCTGGTCAGGCGGCGACGGCGCTGAAGCAACCTGTTCGGATCGAATGGCCGGAATTCGAAGCAATCTGTCTCGAAGCCGGCCTCCACCTAGATCGCGGCGGCGGCGTCGCAGCCGCCAGAGCCGGCGATGTGGGGTGCGCGGCGACGGCCGCAACATCAGCGTCGGCGACCCGAACAGCCGAAGACAAAGCCTGCGACGTCGAACAAGAAGCGTGGCGCATTCTGCAGGATCTCGCACAACGGACCTATGTCCCGAGCAACGCGGCGAACCGGATCGCCGGGGCTGGCGCAGGACTGGCAGACAACGACTAGTCGACACGGGGCCAAACCGCGTCGTCGCACGTCGCCCCGCGTGGCGCAAAATCGGGGAAGCGACGGTTGTCGAGCTTTCGAAACGCTCACCTGCCCGCTCGCGCGCAGTCGAAAAAGGACGGCGTCGGGAAGAACGCCTGGGTCTTTCTAAATCTCTTTCTCGACCCACAATAAGCCTCTGAGAAAGTCGGACCATTTCCATTACGGCGGATCTGCCTTGCGCAGGACCCTCAGAGCGATAAGGCGAAACCTATGACGCAGTCAGACGACTTCGGGTTTGGAACCCAGATCCGCAAATCCCCCTACTTTGACGCGACGGTCCGCTGGGGCGCGAAAGCGTTCTCCGTCTATAACCACATGTACATCCCGAGGGACTTCGGCGACCCGGAACAGAACTTCTGGAACCTCGTGAACGACGCGATCCTGTGCGATGTGGCGGTCGAACGGCAGGTCGAGATCACCGGGCCGGACGCCGCGGACTTCGTCCAGATGCTGACGCCGCGCAACCTTTCGAAGATGGCCGTCGGACAGTGCAAGTACATTCTTGTCACGAACGCCGAAGGCGGCATTCTGAACGACCCGATCTTGTTGCGGTTGGCGGAGAACCACTTCTGGATCTCCTTGGCGGACAGCGACGTCTTGCTCTGGGCGCAAGGCGTCGCGGTGCATTCGGGAATGGATGTCGCAATCCGCGAGCCCGACGTCTCTCCGCTCCAGCTACAGGGACCGAAGTCTGGCGAAGTGATGAAGTCGCTCTTCGGCGAGAGCATAACCGATCTCCGATACTATTGGCTGCGCGAACTCGACTTAGACGGCATCCCGCTCGTCGTGTCGCGCACGGGATGGTCTAGCGAACTGGGCTACGAGCTCTACCTTCGCGACGGATCCCGAGGCGGTGAACTCTGGGAGAAAATCATGGCTGCGGGCGAGCCGTTTGGTCTCAAACCCGGCCACACGTCCTCGATCCGCCGGATCGAAGGCGGCATGTTATCGTATCACGCCGATGCTGATATCAGCACCAACCCTTTCGAACTGGGGCTGGATCGGCTCGTGGATCTCGAGATGGATGCGGCGTTCATCGGCAAAGCCGCTTTGCGTCGCATCAAGCACGAAGGCGTGCGCCGCAAGCAGGTTGGACTGGTGTTGGACGGACCTCGTTTGACAGGCCCGAACACAACCTTCTGGACCATCGCCAAGGATCGCGCGGTCGTTGGAAAGGTCACCTCCGCAGTTTACTCGCCACGGCTCGAACAGAACATCGCGCTGGCGATGATCGCGGCCGAGCACGCTGTCATCGGCAACGAGTTCGAGGTCGCCACCAGCGCAGGCTCCGTTCGAGGCGCGATCGTGGAGCGTCCGTTTTTCGATCCCAAGAAGACCATTGCAGCCGCCTGAGGAAGATGCTGAAGGGATGTGCAGGCCGGCGCGAGGGTCGGTCTGACCTCCGCCATGCACGGGCGCCTGAGGCCAAGGCGCTGGCGCCGCAAGAAACGCGTTTCAGACGCTCACAGGGCCTTTGCGAAGTGCAGTCGCTCGAGGCCCCCGCCGATGGTTTTCGTGCTCATTTCGTTGGCCGTCTCTCGTTTCGTGAGGACATAGCCAGTCCGTTGGTAGAGACGGATCGCATTTGTCTGGATTTCCGCCGTGCTGAGCAGCATCGTCTGAAATCTCAGCGCGCGCGCCTGCTCTTCGGCATAGGCGAGCATGCGAGACGCCAGTCCGCGTCCGCGGTGCTCTTTTGACAGATACATGCGCCGCAACTCGCAGGTGTCGTCGCCGCGGTTCTGGATCCCAAAAGTTCCAATGATCTCCGGTGTGGCGACGACCCAAAACCTGTTTCGCGTCTTGGGGTCGAACGCCTCTTCGATCGTATCGAGCTCCGCTTTCAAGGCGGTTCGGATATACGTTTCAAACCTGTCTTTGAGATGCTCCGGCGCGAGGTCGCGGTTTATGCGTTCCCACAGATCTCTAACGTGGGCCAAGTCGCTGCTCTCGTACTGGCGGAAAACCGTCATGCCATGATCTTTTCGGTGGGGTTGGTTGCGCCCACGCCACCAGGCGGCTTGCAACCGCAGTCGTCGGGCGCGCTGCTGGAGACCTGTCTGGGATCACCGTGCATGCTTTATCGCAAGGCGCCGTAGTCGAAGCGGCGCGTCGAGATCGGCTAGCGACGCCAAACGCAGCGTCTTCCCACAAGGTGGACAGGCGTGCAGCGCCTCTGGCGTCGCGAAGGCTTCGCAACGCTGTCTCGCGCAAGGATGACGCCCGGACTGCCCGCCCAGAGCCGTTGCTCACACCGCTGCTTGCTGAACGTCCGAGAGTTTCTCAAACAGCCGAGCCACAGCTTCCGCCCCTGGATCATTATGTCCGGCAAGGCTTTCCGCGGCGATGTAACTCGCCCGTCCCGCCCGAGCACGCGTGATCTTCGCCGTCGCATCCGCTCCTTCTCGCGCTGCCCGCGCGGCAGCCTGCACCCCGTTGTGCAGCGCTTCGAGCGCCGGGAACAGCGCATCGATCATCGTGCGATCGCCTGGCCTGGCGCCTCCGACTTGCTGCACGCGATCCAATCCGGCTTTCAGCGCGCCGATGACGTCTTTCCCGCTTGCAGACGCATCGCCCGCCGCGGCGAAGAAGATCGCCAGCAGAACGCCTGAGGATCCGCCCATGGTTTGGCTCAGCTCCTGGCCGATCGCTCGGTACAACTGGGTCTGATCCGCGAGCGGCAATCGATCCAGCGCACCGATCAAAGCGCGAGCAGCCGTCGCGAGCGTGCTGCCGGTGTCCCCGTCCCCCGACTTTGCGTCAAGCGCGTTCAGATCGGCTTCGGCCTCAATCAGAATGTTGCAACAGCGTTCGATGAATGCGCGCGTCCCGTCATTCTTCGAAGCGATTGGCTGAATGGGCGTCAAACCATCCGGCAATGGCTGGGTGGCCACGTCGCTGACGGGAACACACCCTGGCCACGCGGACGGGGCGACGGGCGCCCGCAGCGCGTCGTCTTCGGCCTTCGCGGTCGGAAGCAGCGAGACCGAGAAGCCTTGCATATCAAGGGATGTCATCATCGCCGCAGGTCCAACGATGGCGCGGATCCGCCCACCAATCCGGGACCGCATCAGCTCTTCCGCGAGAACCGCCATCTCCAGAGGCGTCGAGCCCCCAAGGTTGTTCAACAGGGCTGTGTGCGGGCCGGAGCCCAGATTGGGCGCAAGGCGATCGACAACCATCTCCATCGCCGTCTTGGCGTTCGAGAAGCTCACCTGCTCGATCCCGGGTTCGCCATGGATCCCCAATCCGAGTTCGGCCTTGCCTGCCGCGATCCGGTCTTCCTTGGGCGATCCCGGGATCGTGCAGGTGTCGAGCGACATTCCGATCGACACCACGCCCTTCACGACCCGTTCCGCCGCGTCGGCGACCGTGTCGAGATCGGCTCCCTGTTCGGCGAGAGCGCCTGCGATCTTGTGCACAAAGAGCGTGCCCGCCACCCCACGCGCCTGCGGCAGGTCGGGCAATGCGATGTCGTCGTCGACGATGACCATCGCGACTTTCAGTCCCTGGGCCCGGGCCCGCTCAGCAGCAAGACCAAAGTTCAGACGATCGCCCGTGTAGTTCTTCACGATGAGCAAGCAGCCAGCTTTTCCCGTCACCGCCAGGATGCCTGCGAGCACCGCGTCGACTGACGGCGAGGCGAAGACCTCGCCGCAGACCGCCGCCGTCAACATGCCCTGTCCAACAAAACCGGCATGGCTTGGCTCATGACCTGAACCGCCTCCGGACACGAGCGCGACCTTCGACTTGTCCCAGTCGGTTCGGACGACGACCTTGATATGCGGATAGCCATCCAGTCGCGCCAGCCGCCCACCAGAGGTGCGCAGCGTGCCGTCGATCGCCTCGGTGACCAGGGTCTCCTTGGTGTTGATGAACTGCTTCATGGTTCCTCCTTGCCGGATCCTTTGGCCGTCGGCGTCGAAATAAAGCGGGTTGCGAGGGTGAATGGCGACGGTGTCGCCGGGCTCAAGGGGTGTATGCACGTCCGTCAGAGTGACGAGGTCGCACCCTTCCAGGCTGAGATGCAGTCGCGTCTGATCGCCGAGATGCTCGACCCGGACGACTGCGGCCGGTTTGCCGTCGCCCTGCACGATATGCTCAGGCCGCAGACCAATCGTCGCCGCGCCGGACGGCGCCCCTCCGAACAGGTCCGCCGGCAAGGTGTTGATGCGCGGCAAACCCAGACGCCCGGCGACGTAAAGGCTGACGGGGTCCTCATAGATCTCTCGCGGGCTGCCGACCTGAACCAGCTTTCCGCTGTCGAGCACCCCGACATGGGTCGCCATCGTCATCGCTTCGATCTGGTCATGCGTGACGTACAGCATCGTCGCGCCGAGATCCGCCTGGATACGCTTGAGTTCCACTCGGAGTTCGGCGCGCAGCGCAGCGTCGAGCGAGCTCAAAGGTTCGTCCATCAGGTAGATGTCCGGACGGCGCACCAGCGCGCGACCGATCGAAACGCGCTGCATCTCGCCGCCCGACAGCGCCGTCGCCTTGTTGTCGAGTTTGTGCGGAATGCGAAGGACTTCGGCGACCTCGGTGGTTTTCCTTTCGATCTCGTCTTCCGGCGTCTGCAGCATCGGCGAGCGCAGCGGGAACGCCAGATTCTCGCGCACTGTCATATGCGGGAAGAGGGAGTATTGCTGGAACACCCTCGCGACGTTGCGCTGCGCCGGCGTCTCCTTCAGAACCGAGCGGTCCCCGATGCGGATGTCGCCGCTCTCGGGCGTCTCCAACCCGGCGATCAGACGCAATGTGGTCGTCTTGCCGGCGCCGGTCGGACCCAGAAGCACGAAGAACGCGCCGTCGGGGATCTGCAGGCTCATATCATCGACCGCCACGGTGGACCCGAACGCCTTGCTTACTCCGGACAGGGTGACGTCAGCCATGCGACAAGACCCCCTCATTGAGCGCCGAGCGGATCGCTTTTCCGGACTGGGTGTCAAAGAGCGTGACAGTCGCACCGTTGAAGGAGAGGCCGACCGTCTCGCCGACGCTGGCGCGCCGATCGGAGGGAACGCGAGCCTTTACCTCGCCGTTGTGGGTGCGCAGCGTCACGATCTGGGTTGTGCCGAGATACTCGGTCGCGATGATCTCGCCGCGATAGCCGCCGGCGTCGTTCAACTGCACGTGCTCAGGACGCACGCCGTAGATCATGTCGCCCTCAAACGGCGCCCGCGCCTCTGGCACCTCTAGGCTTTGATAATGCATCTCAACGCTCGTGCTCCCGGCGGCGACGCGCCCATGGAACTTGAGGAAATTCATGGAAGGCGAGCCGATGAAACTGGCGACGAACAGCGTCGCCGGCTTGTCGTAGATGTCCTGTGGCGCGCCGAACTGCTCGACCACGCCGTGGTTCATCACGACGATCTTGTCGCCCATCTGCATCGCTTCGAGCTGATCATGGGTCACGTAGACGGTGGTGGCGCCCATTCGGTCGTGCAGGCTGCGCAGCTCCTCGGCCATGTGCTCTCGGAACTCCGCATCGAGCGCGCCCAGGGGTTCATCCATAAGGAAGCACTTCGGGTCCCGCACGATCGCCCGCCCGAGGGCCACACGCTGACGGTCGCCTCCGGAAAGCCCGCTGACGGGCCGGTCGAGAATATCCGAGATCCCTAGAATTCGGGCGACCTCCGCCACTTTCTCGCGCACCTGATGCGAAGGCATGCCTTGGCTGACCAACGGGTAGCTGATGTTTCTGCGAACGTTCATGTGCGGATAGAGCGCGAACATTTGGAAGACGAAGGCGATGTCCCGCTGCGAGGCCGGCTTCTGACTGACCTCCTCGCCGTCGATCAGCACCTCGCCGGAAGTCGGCAGCTCGAGCCCCGCGATCATCCGCAGGGTCGTCGTCTTGCCGCAGCCTGAAGGACCGAGCAGCATGAAGAACTCGCCGTCCTCGATCTTGAATGTTGAAGACTGCACGGCGGTGAAGTCTCCGAACTCCTTACACAGCTGACGAACCTCGATCTCGGCCATCCTCTACTCCGGAAAATGGCTGACGATGATGAACATCACGGTGCCCACCAAGGTGACGACAAAGGAATAGGTGAAGGCCCAAAGCGCATAGGGCTGCATCAACATGATCACGCCGATCGCAATGAGAACCGAAGCGACCATTTCCCACGGCCCTCGGCGGAACCGCAGCAACGCGTTGAAGAACTCGCTCATTTCCGAACCGCTCCGAAGGTGATGCCGCGTAGCAGGTGCTTGCGCAGAAGGATCGTGAAAACCATCACCGGCATCAGGAACAAGGTCGCGCCGGCCGCAACCGCAGGCCAGTCCTGCCCCGCGACGCCGATGATCGTCGGGATGAAAGGCGGAGCTGTCTGCGCCGCGCCAGAGGTCAACAGTACGGCGAAGGCGTATTCGTTCCACGCGAAGATCAGGCAGAAGATCGCCGTCGCGGCGATGCCGGTCGCGGCCTGGGGCAACACCACCTTCGTGAACGCCTGGAACCGAGTGTACCCGTCGATCAGCGCGGCCTCCTCATACTCGCGCGGGATCTCGTCCATGAAGCCCTTCAGTAGCCAGACCGAGAGCGACAGGTTCACCGCCGTATAAAGCAGGATCATGCCCAGATGCGTGTCCGACAGTCCCAGGGATCGGAACATCAGGAAGATCGGGATCGCCACCGCGATGGGCGGCATCATCCGCGTCGACAGGATAAAGAACAACAGGTCGTCCTTGAGCGGAACCCTGTAGCGCGAGAACGCATAGGCCGCCAAAGTTCCCAGAAAGACCGACAGGAAAGTCGAGCCGAAGCCGATGATCACCGAGTTGGTGAAGCGTTCGCCGAAGCGCGACGGTCCGACGATCGCGAGGCCCTTCTCATGAACAAGCTTGCCATACCATGTGTCCGGGGGGGGCGCCTCGGCCTGCTCCGGCGTCTGCAGAGTCTGGGTCGTGAACAGGTTCACATACCCCTCGAGCGAGGGTTGGAACGCCACCTTCGGCGGGTACGCGATCGCATCGGAAGACGACTTGAAGCCGGTGGATATGATCCAAAGCAGCGGCAGCATGGTGATCACCGCATAGGTGACGACCAAGATTGCGGCGATCCATTTCTGTCGGCGCGAAGGCTCGGTGATGGAGTAACTGCTCATCGCTCTTTCACCTTGTTCAGAGCCTTCACGTAGATCGAGGCCAGCCCGAAGACCGTGACGAATAGAATGATCGCATAGGCGGAGGAGTAGCCGGTTCGCCACTTCTCGAACGCCTCGCGCTTGAGGTCGATCGAGGTCAATGTCGTCGTGTTGCCCGGCCCTCCGCCGGTGAGCTGCACCACCAGATCGAACATCTTGAAGTTCTCGATGCCCCGAAAGAGAACCGCGAGCATCAGGAACGGCAGCACCATCGGAACCGTTATCGTCCAGAATTGTCGCCACTTGGACGCCCGATCGCATTCCGCGGCCTCGTAGATCGAATCTGGGATGGATCGGAGCCCGGCAAGGCAGATCAACATCACGAAGGGCGTCCACATCCACGTGTCGACAATGATGATCGCCCAAGGCGCCAGCGCCTTGTCTCCGATCATCGAGAAACTGGTGACGTCCGCGCCGGTGAAGAACGCGACGGCGTAATTAAAGAGGCCGATCTGCGGCTGGTAAAGGAACGTCCAGAAGTTCCCGACCACCGCGGGCGACAGCATCATCGGCAGCACAATGATGGTCGTCCAAAGATCGTTGCCCTTGAACTTGCGATTGATCAGCCACGCGAGCGCAAAGCCGATCAGCACCTGCAGAAGCAGCGTCCAGAACAGGAAATGCGCCGTCGCCTGCATCGTCAGCCAAATGTCGCCATCGGTCAGGATGCGTTCGTAGTTGCGCGTCCCGATCCACTTCACTTCGGCGTTCGGCCGGTTTGCGCGGTAGTTCGTGAAGCTGAGCTGGATCGTCCAGATCAGAGGGAAGATATTCACCGCCAAGAGCAGAAAGACTGTCGGGGCAATGAAGATCCAAGCGATGGCTCGATCCGATAGCCCTTTGATCTTTCTCGCAACGCCCGCCGGCGTCGCCCGTGCGGCACGCTCCATCGCTGCCTCAGACATGAGACATCCTTCCCGGAGTTCTTTCCCTGAATGCGCGGGGCCACGCGCCATCCGTTTGGCCCCGCAGTTTGATACGCTTTCGCGCTAGAGGCGAGAGCTTTGCAGCTGCTGGATCAGAGCTTGCCTTCGTCCTCGAAGACCTCTGTCCAGTCGTCCACAAGACCATCCAGCGCTTCCTGAGCCGACCCCTCGCCCGCAATCACGTACTTGTGGACGCGGTCCTGCATGGCGAGGAGCAAGGAAGCGTAGGCGGGCTCCGCCCAGAAGTCCTTCACGATCGCCATCGAGTCTAGGAAGGTCTGCGCAAAAGGTTGGCTCGACGCGAAGCCCGGCGCTTCGACGACCGCGCGCATCGCAGAGGCTCCGCCGACATCCCACCAGCGTTGCTGGATCTCTGGTTGAGCAAACCACTGAATGTACTCAAGCGCCGCGTCCTGGCTGTCCGAGTACGACACGACCGATATCCCCTGACCGCCGAGCTGAGCAAAGTGTCCGCCAGGGCCCGCCGGATTGGCGAAGTATCCGGACTTGCCGCCGCCGACGTTCGGATCGGCTTCGACGCCCGGCCAGATGAAGGCGAAGTTCATCTGCATTGCGACCTGACCCGACTTATACGCATCGATGTTCTCGGACATGTACCAGTCCGACGAACCCGGAGGCGTACAGCAGTCATAGAGCGACTTGTAGAACTCGAGACCCGCGATGGACTCCGCCGAGTTCACGACGCCGTCGAGCTTGTAGGGCTCGTCCGCGGTGCCGTAGGTGAAACCGTAGTTGTAGAGCGCGTTGGTCACGCCCATGGTGATGCCTTCCGAGCCGCGCTCGGTGTAGATCGACATGCCGTAGACGGTTTTGCCGTCGATTTCCCGACCCTGGAAGAATTCGCCGATCTGCTTGAGCTCTTCGAGCGTCGTCGGCGCCGCCAGCGCGCGGCCATGTTTCGCCTGGAATTCAGCCTGCAGCTCCGGACGCTCGAACCAGTCCTTGCGATAGGTCCAACCGACGACGTCCGCGTATGCCGGCAACGCCCAGTAGTTCGGCGTTCCTTTCGGCCATTCGGCGTAGCCTGTCACGGTCGCTGGCAGGAAGTCGCCCATCGAGATGCCGTTGGCGTCGAAGAAGTCGTTCAGCTTGACGTAGTGCCCGGCCTCGGCGCCGAGACCGATCCACTGACTGTCGCCGATCATCAGATCGCAAAGCTGACCGCCAGAGTTGAGCTCGTTGAGCATCCGGTCCGCGAAGTTCGGCCAAGGCACGAACTCAAAACTCATGTTGTGGCCTGATTTGGCCTCGAAGTCCTTCGACAATTCGATCAATGCGTTGGCCGGATCCCACGCCGCCCAGCACAGCGTCAAGTCGTCGGCCGCAGCGCGCTCAGCACTCAACCCGAGGGTCGCCGCGAACGCCGCCGCTGCTAAAAGCTGTGTCTTCTTCATTGATTATTTCCTCCCTTCTCAAGCGCGAGCAGTCTCGCGCCGCGTCATTGGAATCGATCTCAACGACAGTGACCAGAATGACGAGGGGCGTACCTCTTGTCGACCTATTTTTGAGGTGCGTACCTCATATCGGCGCTTTGGGTGACAAACGACCCCCTGGCCAGCCGCCCGCGCGAACGAGGCGCATGCGCAAATTGTGGCGAGAGCGACGCTCTCTGCACCCTGGAAACCATCTCTGCCGACGACCTCAGCGGCTCACTCAGGGGAGGTTTTCGCGAAGAACGACGTCGATGCGGATACGCTCCTGCGCATCAAAGATCGGCATGTCGTCGCAAAGACTGCGAAGGACGCGCAACGCGCTCCGCACCAAGTGACCGACATTCTGCGTGATCACGGCCGAGATCTCGTTCTGCACCAGAGCTTGCTTGGTCACGGGGGTAATCTCGTGCGCGATAACAATCAAATCATCGAGCGCGCCGCTCCGCCGCAGCGCGTTGAGCAACGACCGGTTTCCAAACCCCATCGAATAGACCCCCGCAAGGCGTGGACGGCGCATGATCACCTCCAGCACGATTTCTTCCATCCGCAGAGAGTCGTCGTAGGACTCGACGCTCGGAAGAACGCTCACCCGCGGAAAGTCGCCCGCCATCACCTCGTCAAAACCAAGCCGTCTCTCCAGACTATCCCTTGATCTCAATGAGTTAGTGACAACCAAGACCTCACCTTGAGCCCCGACGAAGCGCCCCATCAGCTGCCCCGCCGTCTTGCCCGCGGCCACGTTGTTGATGCCAATGAAGTAGTCCCGCTCTGAGTTGGGCAGGTCCGAAGCAAGCGTGACGACCGCCATCCCTGCGTCTTTGAGGCGATGGACGGCGTCTCGGACCTGGGGCGTTTCGGGGACCATGATCGCGACGCCGTCAAGGCGCTTCGGGTCAAAGGACAGCAACGCCCTCACGATCGCATGAGCGTCGTGGGTTGGGATGCCGACCACCTTCACCGAGACCCGGTCGGCGATCTGCGACGCATAGGTCTCTCTGAGCGCAACCTTGAGCGTGTCGGTGAACTGGCTGGGGCCGTCGGGCAGCACGAACGCAAACTTGTATTGGCGCTGCCGGGCGAGATTGGCGGCGGACGCATCCCTCACGTATCCGAGCCGGGCGACCGCCGCCTGAACCTTGGCGATCGTTTTGTCTCTCACTCCGGGTCGCGCATTCAGCACCCGGTCAACGGTTGCAAGGCTGACCCCGGCCTCTTTCGCAATGTCGTGAACCGTGGGTCTGCTCATCGTCGACGTCCTCTAGAGAAACCGTAATGAGCAAAATGAGGTGCGTCAATCAAGGTAGTGGAAGGCCACCCCGGCAGAGTGGGCATGACGCACTCCCCGCAAGCAAAACCAAGCTCGAGGGGAGTTCGACACGCGGTGAGGCGGTTCCGTCGACGATTTGCTTTCGACCAATTCCAGCCGCCCGTCTCGCCCAGACGTCTTGTCGGCAAGGTCTTGTCCGTAAGCTCGCAAGCAACGGCATCGCGTTTGCAACGCCCTTTGTCGAACAAGACCCCTCCGATGCCGTCAACCGCCATCGAGGCGCAAGAAGGCTTTGACTGCGCTGCCGCTTTGCCGCCATGGATGCGCAATTGGGGGCGCACTATTGGGGCGCGTTTAAAGACAGTGAAAGAGGCTCAGCCCAGATGTCCTTGCTGACCCATCTCCGACGCCTTGAAGCGGAGAGCATCCATATCATTCGCGAGGTCGCGGCCGAGGCCGAGAACCCGGTTATGCTTTATTCGATCGGGAAGGACAGCTCGGTCATGCTGCACCTGGCGATGAAAGCGTTCTACCCTGCTCGTCCGCCGTTCCCTTTGCTTCACGTCGATACGACCTGGAAATTCCGGGACATGATCACCTTTCGGGACCAGCTCGCCGCCCGTCTCGGGTTGGATCTTCTTGTGCACATCAACCAGGACGGCGTCGCTCAGGGCGTTGGGCCGTTCACCCATGGATCCGCGACGCATACCGACATCATGAAGACCGAGGCGCTCAAACAGGCGCTGGACAAGTACAAGTTCGACGTCGCCTTTGGCGGCGCGAGACGCGACGAGGAGAAAAGTCGCGCGAAAGAGCGCATCTTCTCCTTTCGCACGGCCCAGCATCGGTGGGACCCGAAAAACCAGCGGCCCGAGCTCTGGAGCCTCTACAACACCCGTAAGCACAAGGGGGAGTCGATCCGCGCGTTTCCGATCTCGAATTGGACCGAACTCGATATCTGGCAGTACATCTACCTTGAGAAGATCGAGATGGTGCCCCTCTACTTCGCCGCCGAGCGCCCCGTCGTGGAACGGGATGGCGGACTGATCATGGTCGATGACGACCGGATCCCGCTACGCGACGGCGAAGAGCCGATGCTGAAGAAAGTCCGGTTCCGAACGCTCGGGTGCTACCCGCTCACCGGCGCGATCGAGTCGGAGGCGGACACGCTGTCCAAGATTATCCAAGAGACTTTGCTGAGCTCTTCATCGGAACGACAAGGCCGCGTGATTGATCACGATCAGTCCGCCTCCATGGAGAAAAAGAAGCAGGAGGGCTATTTCTGATGGCTCACCAGGATGCGCTCATCGCTCAGGACATCGAAGCTTACCTCCGCGCTCAGGAGCAAAAGTCGATGCTCCGCTTCATTACCTGCGGCTCAGTCGACGACGGTAAGTCCACACTCATCGGACGCCTGCTGTTCGAGGCGAAGCTGATCTACGAAGACCAGCTCGCCGCCCTTCAAGCCGACTCAAAACGGGTCGGAACGCAAGGCGGAGACATCGATTTTGCGCTGCTCGTGGACGGCCTTGCCGCAGAGCGTGAACAGGGGATCACGATCGACGTCGCGTATCGGTTCTTCTCGACCGAAAAACGAAAGTTCATCGTCGCCGATACGCCGGGCCATGAGCAATACACACGCAATATGGCCACGGGCGCATCGACGGCGGATCTGGCTGTTGTGATGATCGACGCTCGGAAAGGCGTGCTGACCCAGACCCGCCGACACAGCTTGATTGTCTCGATGCTTGGCGTGCGGCACGTGGTCCTGTGCGTGAACAAGATGGACTTGGTCGACTATGATCCAGCTGTCTTTCACCGGATCCAGAACAAATACCTGTCGTTCGCCGCTTCGCTGGGCTTCAAGGACATCGCCGCCGTCCCGGTTTCCGCCCTGCGCGGAGACAACATCACCGAGCGCAGCGAGGCGACGCCATGGCACGACGGTCCGGTGTTGATGCCGTATCTTGAGACGCTGTCCGTCGACGAAGAAGAGCAAGCGGCGCCCTTCCGAATGGCGGTGCAACTGGTCAATCGCCCAAATCTGGATTTCCGAGGCTTCGCGGGCCGGATCGGGAGCGGCTCGATCGCGCCCGGGGCAAAGGTAAAGGCGCTGCCCTCCGGCAAAGAGAGCACGATAGATCGCATCGTCACCTTCGAGGGCGATCTCGAAGACGCCGTCGCGGGCCAATCGGTCACTCTGACGCTCGCGGATGAGATCGACATCTCGAGAGGCGACGTGATCTGCGAGGCGGGCGCGCCAGTCGAAACCTCCGACCAGTTCAAAACCACGCTTTTGTGGATGTCAGAACAGGAGATGCTGCCTGGCCGCTCCTACGCATTCAAACTCGGAACCGCGACCGGCCTCGCTCAACTGGCCGAGCCGAAGTACAAGATCAATGTGAACACCGGCGAGCATATGGCCGCGGCGACGCTCAACCTCAACGAAATCGGCGTGTGCAACGTCGCCCTCGATCGGGAAATCGCCTTTGAACCCTATGCGCAGAACCGTGAGCTGGGCGGGTTCATTCTGATCGATCGTCTCACCAACGAGACCGTCGGTTTGGGACTGATCGACTTCGCCCTGCGTCGGGCGACAAACATCCATCGCCAGGCGCTCGATATCGACAAGTCGGATCGGGCGCAGCTCAAGGGCCACAAACCACTGGTTCTTTGGTTCACTGGCCTGTCCGGCTCCGGCAAGTCGACCATTGCGAACATCGTCGAGAAACGCCTTCATAAACTGGGCAAGCACACCTACACGCTCGATGGCGACAACGTCAGGCACGGGCTCAATCGGGACCTCGGCTTCACCGATGCCGACCGGGTGGAGAACATTCGCCGCGTGGGAGAGGTGGCCAAACTGATGGCCGATGCGGGGCTCATCGTGCTGGTGTCGTTCATCTCTCCCTTCCGGGCTGAGCGAGAGATGGCGCGAAGCATGGTCGGCGACGGCGAGTTCTGGGAAGTTCACGTCGACACGCCGCTGAAGGTCGCAGAAGCGCGCGATGTGAAAGGGCTTTACGCCAAGGCGCGATCGGGCGAGCTGAAGAACTTCACCGGCATCGACAGCCCGTATGAAGAGCCCGACAGCCCCGAAATCCGCGTCAATACGGTCGAGACATCCGCCGAGGAAGCCGCCGAACAGATACTCGTTAAACTGAGAGAACTCGGCGTTCTGAGCGGGTGAGCGCCGCCTAGAACCAGCCGCGCTCTATGCGGCAGAGCGCACGATTGAGCCGCCCCAATCCTGTTGGCTCGCCCCGGTTTCCGCGCGCTCCGTCGCAAAGCGGTTGGCCGGTCTCGGACGCCCCCCTCTGGCTGAGCTGATCGCTTGCGGGTTCAACCGTTTGCGCTGGGGTCGGAAACTCAACGACCGTCAAGCTTGCGCCGGCGCTCGCCGCGTCGGCGGGAGCGACGACCCGCCAGTCAAGCCCATCGCCCTGCGGACGTTCAGCCTTTGCAGTTGCAGTTGCAGTCATTGCACTTTCTCCGTTCTGGCGTGTCGGTCGCGGATCGCGATCCACGCCGCCTTTCACCTACCATTCGGTAGATCAGAAGACCCCTTGGATAAGCCGCGTGCATTCACTATCTAGTGATAGGTACAGCACAAGCTGCCGCACATCCGATTGGGAGAACAGCCATGTCCGCGAGCCGGACCGATGAGATCCTTGACGTGGCCGAGGCGAGCATCCGCAAGGGTGGGTTTGACGCCGTGAGCTTCCGAGACATTGCCGCGGCGATTGGCATCAAAAGCGCTTCGGTGCACTACCACTTTCCGCATAAGAGCGACCTTGGGCGCGCGGTCGTGTCGCGTTACGGCGAGCGTCTGTTCGCCGCGCTCGGCGCGCCTGACGCACCGGGCGCCGCCCCGCGAAAGCGGATCAAACGTCTGACGCAAGCGTACCGCGACGCGTTGGCGCCAGAGGGCGACGCTTGTCTGTGTGCTGTGTTAGGGGCCATGACCCAAGGGCTGCCCGAGCCGGTCAGCAAGGAAATCTCCGCATTCTATGATCGTCTTCTGGGGTGGACGAAGACAGCGCTCAAAGGCGGCAAGTCGACCATGACGCCGGAGATGATCGTATCGTCGCTCATCGGGGCGATGATCCTCGCTGTCGAGCGGGGTCAACCGAAGCTGTTGGCCGATGCAGAGAAGGCGATTTTGGCCGCCGTCGCCGATTAAGCGCTATGAGCTGCTAGGCTGACGCGCTGGTCTTCAGCCGCTGTAGGACGAGATCTGCGCCGCGCTCGGCGGAGGCCAGGGCTCCCTCTAGCAAACCACCATGTTCCCGGTCGACCTCGGTGGACGCGAAGACCAGACCGTCTCGCGCGAGCCCCTCGAGCGAGGACGGCATGCCGTAAGTCGGATGCCCGCTCAGCGGCGTGAAGTCCTTATCCGTGGCCGTAAACCGTTCCTGCGACCAGTCCATCAACCTGAGCTCCGCAAGGGATGCGGCCTCTTCGCCAAATAGGGATGCGAGCTGCCGGCGCACGCCAGCCGACAAGGCGGCTTCCCCGATTCTGGAACGATCCGATGGATCAACGCCGACGAAGCCGAACAAAGCGCCGACGCGCCCATCGGCAGGCGACGCGTCGTGGATCTGCACGAGCGGCCCACGGTGGCTGATCACGTCTCCAGACAAGCCAGCGTCGCGCCAGAATGGTCGCGCAAATACAGCGAGCGCCTTTGCATGCCCGGCCATCCAAGTCGGAATGCGCTGGATCGCAGCCGACGCGTCGGTCGGCAGAGCTGGCGTGAAACGGATATCGCGCGCGGCCACCCTCGGTGGCGTCGCGATCACCACCGCCTGAGCGAAGACCTCGATCATCGCGTCGCCGCGCTGCAGTTCGACGCGCCAGCCATTATCCAGACCGTCGATCCGCGTCGCGACCGTTTGCAGAAGAACGCTGTCGTTCGGAACGGCGGCGGCAAGCCCTTCGATCAAGCGGCCAAGCCCCCCCTCGACCCGCAGAGCGTCGCCATTGAGCGCGAATGTCAGATCCCTCCGAACCGCTCCACCCCGGTCCTCGAAGACGGTCGCCCCCTGTGAATACTGTTTGAACGCGCGCAAACCCAATTCTGAAACCAGGGTGGCGATCCGATCTTGGCCGGGCCAGAACCAGGCTGGGCCAAGGTCGAGACCCGCGGCCTCCGTCGACAGAATCCGGCCGCCGAGGCGCGCCCGCGCCTCAGCCAACACCACGTCGAACCCATTGTCTCGGAGGCGGCGGCCCGCGGCCAAACCGGAAAGTCCAGCCCCGATGATCAGAACGTCGGTCCGCATGAAGACTAACCGCCCACCGCGTCGGTCAGGTGGCCGCTCTTGATCCAGACCTTGGCGCCCGCCGCCCCTGCTGTCGCGGCGAGCGTCCCGCCTGGCGGAAGTCGCAACCAATCGCGTTCGCCCAGAGAGTCGCCGCTCTCCTCGAAGGACCCCTCCAGCACAAACACTTCCCCGCCGCCGGGCAGGTCGAGCGTCACGTCCGAATGAGCCGCCCACTCTTCGACACGCACGTCCTCGCGATCATCTGAGAACAACGGCGTCACCGTCACACCCGCGCGATCCGAAGGGGCGACGCCACGCATTTTCCCCATTTCGATCCGAACATGGGTACGGTCACTCGGGTCAAACTGATGCAATTTCACCAGGATCGTACACCCATCGACCGAGCTGGGCGTGTGGCTCGACGTCGGAGGGTTCCGAATATAGCTGCCGGCCGGAAAATCCCCATGCTCATCTGAAAACACTCCGTCGAGCACCAAGAACTCTTCGCCGCCATCGTGGGTGTGCGCAGAAAAAGCGCTTCCCGGAGCATATCGGACAATTGTGGTGGCCCGCGCGACTTCATCGCCGATGCGATCGAGCATCTTTCGATCCACGCCCTTCATCGGCGATGGAACCCAGTCGACCGTCTCCGAGCGCACGACGACGCGTTGCGTAAAATCAGCATTCACCCGCACGAGCTTACTCCCTTTCCTGCTGCTGGCCCGGTCCATGAGAAGGCCTTGCCGCCTATCTACCTAAAGGTAGACGAAGAGCCGTGGATATCAACCCTCCGTTTCGCGCTCCCACGACGCAAGGTGGGAAACGGTGACGGCCGCGATTTTCGGTCGGATCGTTTGAAACGACTATTCGACGCGTTGAGGGCGCTCGGCTGGGCGTGACGCGGCGACGAGTTTCTGATCGCGCAAGTCCATGACCCGGTCGAAGCTAGAGGCCAGATCCGGAGAACGGCTCACGACGACGAATGCTGGACGCTGACCACGTTCGGTCCACAGCTCGTCGAGCTGCGTGAAGATCTGCTGCTGCTCTGTGACGTCCAGGGCCTCGAGCGCACGGTCAGCCAAAAGCACCCGAGGTCGGCGCAAGACTGATTTGGCCAATGCAAGTTTTTGCCTTTGCACTGGCGTTAGGGCCCGCCCCCCTGGTCCGACGTGACGCGTCAAACCGGCGATCGCCAACGTATCGTTCATGCCAAGCCGCTCGAGCGTGTCGAGTATCAACTCCCGAACCTCCTTGGCTCCCTGCGCAGCTTCCTGACCGACGCCTGCGCCGTGGCGGATGTTGCCAAAGAGAACGTTCTCGCTCAGCGTCGCGTGCTGATTGTAGCTGTCCAGATCAAAAGCCTCGAAACGCTCTCTCAGCGTCGCTGTGAACTCCCACCCCAGCTTGAACCGCACGCCCAGGATCTTCTCGCGAAGGTCGTCGGTCAGAAGCCCCAGCTTGTGCTCTGGTTCGATGTAACGCAGCGCGATGTCGAGGACGTCGACCTGATCCGTCCAACTGAGAGACGGCGGCGGGCCGAGCGAACTGCGGGCCAGGAGCGGTCGGAACGTGTTCGCATCCTCTTGGGTAAAGAGCCGCGAACTCGGCGCGTTGGAGAAGGCGTCGCTATCCAGACGGCGCGTCATGATCTGCGCCGAGCGCCAGCCCAGATCCAACAGCGGCTGCAGGAGACCTCGCCTCTTAAGAACCTCGCGAATAGATCGCCTCATCATAAAGCGAGCCGTCGCAGTCCGGCTTTCCTTTGGCGCGCCAAAAGTGAGGTTCACACCGATTGACGCTTCATGCGCGTAGTGATCGCGATCGAATGGCTCGATCAGATCCAAGTATTGCTCTTCCTCCAGCCAAAACCGCATGAGCGCGCGCGCTTGGAGAACGTCCAACGCCAGGTCTGGGCGCGCGTCCGGCGCGATGCGGGCGCCCAAACCCAACTGCAAGGCGTCGTCATAGAAGTTGAGCGCCCTGAGGATCTCCAGCGCGAATTGCTCGAGATCCGCTGCGTCTTCAAGTCCGAGCCGCGCGTAGTCGACCCAATCCGCCGAGAGGTCGATCGGCGCGTCCTCGGTCGCGACGATCGGATTGTCTTCAACGCCGTATTGCGACAGCGTCGGCGGCTGCCGCAGACCCGACAACAGACACTCCAAGATCGAGCGATTGGGCAAGACAGTGTGCGGGCCGGCGTAGCCGAAGAACTGGCTGCTGGCGCCGCGCGAAACACGGCTGAGCGGGGCGTCGCCGATCAACACCTCTCCATCCACGGCTTTTCGCCGACGCGTAAACAAGTCCGAAAGCGCCTCGCCGCCATCCTCGACGTCGCCGGTGATCAACAGCCGCTCTTCTGGGTGAACCGTGAGATCGACGGCGTTGAGCGATCGGCCATGCGGACCGTCTAAAGTCGCCTTTCGGAGAACCACCGGGCCCTCCAAAGCCGCGCCGCCGCCCAGATCCAAGCCCATCGCCTCTTCTTCGGGTCTCAGGTCCGGAATGTCGAACTGCTCGATGACTTGAGTGTATCGCGACTGGATGTCGACGCGTTGCTGATCCCAACTGATCAACTCGCGGATCGGTGTCGGAATCTCGCGATAGGCGACGATCACAGCGACAAGTTGCCCGACATCGAGCTGCCCTCGGATCGCAAAGTAACCGCCAATCGAGTAAAAGAAGAGCGGCGTCAACTGGGACAGCAAGTTGTTGAGAAACTTGATCAAAAACTTCTTGCGGTAAATCTCGTAGCGGATGCCGAAGATCTTGAAGAGATGGTTTGAGATCTCTGCGCGTTCATAGACCGCCGTGTTCTCCACATCGATTTCGCGCGCGCCCTCGACGAGCTCGCCGACGCGACCCGCGAGCCGACGCGCCGCCAGTTGGCGCGCGCGGGCCAGGCGCACAAGCTGCCGGCGCAGACGTGGGATCACAGCCGTTTGGACAAGGATGATCGCGATGGCGACGCAGCCCAACGCCACATTTTGCGACAGGATGAAGAAAATCCCCGTCAAGGCGAGGCCGCCGCTGAGGATCGGCCGCACAAACGCATCGCCGATCATCCCGCCCATCGGCTCGACCTCGTCCTTGATCATGGTCGAGATCTCGGAAGGCTTCACACCCGCCATGCGATCCGGCGGGAACCGCAGCACGCGCGTGACCAACTCCAAACGAAACTCGCGCAGCGTGCGCTCGCCCAAGCGGCCTTTGTACGTATTGATGTAGTATTTGAAGACGCCGTTCACGATGGTGAGCGCCAAAAACGCCGCGCATAGAAGAAACAGGTCTTGCGTTCGGGTCGTCACAATTCCGGAAAAGATGTCGCCCCCAAGTAATCCCGTGGGATCGGGAAAGCGGAAGGTGACCGTTTGATTGGTGTCCGGCGTGTAACCGATCCCCTGTATCGGGCGGTTGACGATCAGCTTCGTGACTTCCAGCAAAACGAAATAGACGGGGAGCGACAGGAAAACAATCGCGCAGACCCAGATCTGGTTGGGCTTGGTTCTCTCCCAAACAAACTTTAAGAAATTTCGCTCCATAGACCCCACTCCTTGAGCGAAAACGATATTAATTTCAACCAAATGGACATTGGCAGAAGGTTAGCGGCGTTATATGCTAAACCCATGCCGCGCTGGATGAAACCCACGCCGGCCACACGGCGGTCTAATGATCTGTGCGACTCTGAGTAACGCCAAGCCGCAGATTTTTCATCGATTTTCTGCTGGCTTCGCATCCTGAAAGTCTTAGGGTTCTGGCAGAATGAAGGGCGAATTTTCGACGTTATGGCACCCTCAAACGCGCTTGATCTCTCGGTCGGTGAGGTCCGCCAATGCGCGGTCATCACCTTGGTGGGGCGCTTGGATCACACGACCGTCGACACCTTCAAGACTTCGATCGACGAGGCGCTGAACAGCGGCGCGCCGCTTTACAAAGGCGTCGTCATCGATCTCACAAAGCTCAGTTTCATGTCGAGCGCCGGGCTGAGAATGCTGCTTGCGGCTCGGAGAACGGCGCTCGAAGCGGGTGGGAGACTTTGTCTGATCAGGCCGCAAGGAGCGGTGCAAGAGGTGCTGGACGTCAGCAATCTAGGCGGTCTTTTCCTCGTCTTTGAAAACACCAGCGACGCCGTCGCCGCTCTTGTCGATACGAGCGCGCGGCGAGACGCTGCGGCGACATAGCGTTGCACGGATGCGAGCGCCCCGCTTCGACCTCGGATCAGTTCAGGCCGGCATCGCCGCATTCCGCAGCAAAGCTCGCGAGCTCATCGCCGAAACGCGGCGCTCTTTGGGGGAGACGATCGCCTCCGTTCGCCGTCAGGGCCCGCCCAGCGGAACATGGCTGATCGCGGCGTTGACCCTTGTGATGGTTCTCATGGGAAGCGGGTTAGAGCCGCCTTGGCGTCGCGCGTGGTTCGACTTCGAACACAATCTTTTTCCGCGAGAACGGTCGGCCGTCCCGGCCGTCATCGTGGCCATCGACGACAAGAGCCTCGAAGAGGTCGGACAGTGGCCGTGGCCGCGAGACGTCCATGCTCGGCTGCTGGATGCGGTCGTTCAGGCGGGAGCGGCCTCGGTCGCCTTCGACGTCCTCTTCGCCGAGCCGGACCGTAGTTCGCCGCGCAATCTGGCGGAACGCTTTGAGAGCCAGTTCCCCGATACGGCCGCAGCGCTGCGCCAATTGCCCGATAGCGATGCGGCGCTCGCCGCAGCGCTGGGGCGCAGCTACAGCATCTTGGCTGTATCAGGCGCGAACAGCACCGAAGGGGTGCAAACCGACCCGATTGCTTTGAAGGCGCCGCCTATCCTTTTGACGCCCCCGCAAGAGGGCGACGTGGTGACGAAAGACCCGCCAGCCGACACCTATCCAGAGCTGCTGCGAAACCGTCCGGAACTGGACGCGGCGGCCGCCGGGCATGGCGCGATCTCGGTTCGGTTGCCGCATGACGCCGTTCTGCGACGCGCCCCCGCCGTGCAACGGATCGACGGTGTTTTGTACCCGTTTCTAAGCTTGGAGGCGTTGCGCGTCGCGCTCGACGCCCCTTGGTTGGACGCCACTGTCGATGCGCGCGGATTTCGCCAGCTTTCGATGTCTGCGGAGGGCGCCAGCATCGTCATCCCGTTGCAGCGAGACGGGACGTTCTGGCCCTACTTCGGACGTTACGATCCCACACGCTATGTTTCAGCGGCAGACATTCTCTCAGGCGAGGCGGCGCCAAACGCCGTCGCGGGCAAAGTCGTTTTCATCGGCGCCACCGCGGTGGCGTTGGAGGATCGGAAGACCTTTCCGATCGCGGCCGCCCCCTTGCCGGGGGTCGAAGCGCATATGCAGGTCGTCGAGGCGGCGTTGGCCGGCGCGTTCCTGCATCGCCCTGTGATCCTCTTCTGGATGGAGACCGTGGGCTTCATCGTCGCCGCAGTGCTCTTCGGGTGGTTCATACCTCGGCAGAAACCGACCCGCTCCCTGATCGCTCTTGGGGCGGCGTTGCTGGTGATGATGGGGGGTGCGCTGCTCTTCTTCCGGTATGGCGCGCTGTTGCTCGACGCGGCCACGCCGTCGCTTGCGCTTGTCGTCTACGCGCTGCCGACACTCGGTTTGTCGCTGATCGAAACCAGCCGCGAACGGCGTCGCGCCGAAGCGGCGCTCGCCGAAGAGCGCGTCACCCGCGCCCGGTTCGAAGGCGAACTGAACGCCGCCCGCGTGATCCAGATGAGCATGGTGCCCAAAGAGCCGCTGATCGCGGCCGAGCACGGGGTCGCCATTCACGGGCTGATGGAGCCGGCCTTGCAAGTTGGCGGCGACTTTTACGACTACTTTTTGGTCGAGGATGAACGCCTGTTCTTCACGATCGGCGACGTCTCTGACAAGGGCGTTCCCGCGAGCCTTTTCATGGCCCTCGCCAAAAGCCTGTGGAAGAGCATCGTGCTTCGCGACCCCAGCGATCTCGAGAAGATCCAGGTTCAGACAAACGACGAGATCACCCGCGACAATCGCGAGCAGATGTTCTTCACCGGCCTCGCGGGCGTGATCGACCTGCGAAGTCTGCAGGTGAAGCTCTCCTGCGCGGGGCACGATCTGCCTTATCTCCGCCGACGGGACGGATCGGTGATCCAGATCGAGGGCGAGAGCAGCATGCCGATGGGCGTGCTCGAAGAGATCGACTATCCTGTGATCACCCTTAGTCTCGAGCCGGGCGATACGATGGTGATGTTCACCGACGGCGTCTCCGAAGCGCTGAATCCAGAGGGCGAGTTCTACGGCTTAGAGCGTATTCAAGAAGTTCTCGAGGAACGCGACATCGACGGAGACGGCGCAAGCGTCGTCGCCCATGTGAAAAGTCGACTGGACGCTTTCGTGAACGGCGCGCCGCAAAGCGATGATGTGACGATCTTAACCCTCGCAATCGATTCACCCCCGAAGACTTAAACACTGCGCGTAAAAAATGCTGATTTCTCGGGCTTTTCTCCAGCGAAGAGCCTGCTAGTCTTGAGGTGACGAAGCGCGTATGACGATCGCTGTCGCATTTGACGCGCAATGAGGGGAGTTGGGGCTGAATGAGTTTTTCCGTCGAGGAACGGGAGGAAGCCGGACGGACGGTTTTTGCGCCCAATGGCCGACTGGACACGGTTACAGCGAAGGAATTTGAGACCTCGCTTTTCGACCGGATCGATTCAGGCGCCAAAGACGTCCTAATCGACTTTAATCAAATCGATTACATTTCTAGTTATGGATTACGCGTAATGTTGAAAGCCGCAAAACAATTGAGCGGCGACGACAAGAGCTTTGGGATCTTTGGCCTCAGCGACACGATCAAGAACGTCTTTGTGGTGAGCGGTTTTGGAAAGATCATCGCAATCTCGGATACGTTGGATGAAGCTCTTGGGGTCGGCTAGAACACGGGGAGAGTAGACGGGATGACATGCTGAGACGTGACCACTCGTTAACGCTCTCAAGCGATCTCTCGGAGTTCGAAAAGCTTGTCGACTTGGTCGATAGGTTTGCAGACGCTTATGATCTGGACCCGGTCACCCGTCACCATGTGCATCTAGCTGTCGAGGAGTTGTCGACCAACGCCATTCGGCACGGCTACCGCAACAATCCCAATGGATGGATCCGCGCTGCGCTCAGACCCGCCGGCGATGGCAGGGTGCTGTTGAGTTTTTCCGATGGCGCTCCGAGCTTCAACCCGTTCGAAGACGCGCCGCAACCTGACGTTGACGCAACGCTCGAGGATCGTGAGATCGGAGGTCTTGGGCTCTTTCTGATCAGGGAACTCGCGGACGAGTGGCGCTATGACCGGCTGCCAGGACAGAACCGCGTCATCGTCGGCTTTGGGCCGGACAAAACTCGCTCCCCCCGAAAACGCGGTCTCTTCGCACGGCTCTTCCTGCGCAGCCCCGCGTCCAGCTGAATTGAGGCAAAGGCCCGTCGCGACTACGAGCTTATCTCTCTGATCGGAGCGCCGGCGCGCCATGCCGCGATTGCTTCCACCGTCTCGCGGTAGAAGATCTCATATGTCTGGCGCGTCACGTAGCCGATGTGGGGGGTCAGGATCAGTCTACCTGCATCGATCAACGCGGCGTCGCGGACGGGATCATCGCGCGCGACCGGTTCGGTTTCAAAGACGTCGATCGCCGCCGCCCCGAGGCGATCGGCCCTCAGCGCCTCCAATACAGCGCCCTGATCCACGATCGGGCCGCGCGAAGTGTTCACCAGCACCGCGTCTGACTTCATTCGCGCGAGCTGCTGGGGCCCGATAAGACCCCTCGAACGATCAGACAAAACGAGATGGATCGAAACAGCGTCCGCAAGAGTCAGAAGATCATCCAGGCTCGCCGCGCGTTCCACGCCGACCTCAGCGCACCGCGCATCGGTCAGGTTCTGGCTCCAGGCGAGCACATTCATCCCAAACGGTTGGGCCAGTTCGACCATCTGCGCACCCTGCTTGCCGAGACCGATCAGGCCCAAGGTCAGACCATGCAGGTCGCGGCCCAACCCAAATTGCCAGCCGCCGCCTCTCATCGAAACCGCCTCCGCGATGAGCCCGCGCATCGCCGCCAGGATCATGGTCATCGCAAGCTGCGCCGTCGACGGCCCGCGACCGTTGGTGCCACAAACGGTCACGCCTCGCGAGCGCGCCGCGGCGACGTCGATGGAAAGGTTGCGCATCCCGGTTGTGACCAACAGCTTGAGGTTGGGCAGCGCGTCCAGCGCCGCAGCCGGCATTGGCGTGCGCTCGCGCATCAGGCAAATCACGTCGAACGGTCTGAGGCGCTCGATCAGAGGCGGTCCCGAAATCGTCTCCCGGAAAACGGCGACGTCGGCATTGAGCGTACTCCAATCAGCCAAGCTGGTTGAGACGCCCTGATAGTCGTCCAAGACCGCAATCTTCATAAGCATGTACCGTCGCGCGGCAGCTTCGGGGGGCTCCCGAGCAGGGTGGGCGATAAGCGTCTCGCGTCTCTCGGCTCAGGCGACGGCGCGGGACAGCGCGCATTGCGCCCATAGCTGGCTCAGCGCGTCGACCATGCGGTCGATCTCAGCATCCGAATGCAACGGCGACGGGGTCAGGCGCAGTCTCTCGGTTCCCTTTGGCACCGTCGGATAGTTGATCGGCTGCACATAGATCGCGAAGTTGTCCATCAGGATGTCGCTGATCATCTTGCACTTCACCGGATCCTTGATCATGACCGGCACGATGTGACTGGGGTTCGGCAGATGTGGGATGCCGACAGCGTCCAGCCGCTCGCGCAGCCGCGCCACCTGACGCCGTTGGCGGGCGCGCTCAAGCTGGCTTTCCTTGAGATGCCGGATCGAGGCCGCCGCCCCCGCCGCCACCGCCGGCGGCAAAGCCGTCGTGAAGATGAAGCCGCTGGCGAAACTGCGAATGAAATCGCACAGCGCCGCCGAGCCGGTGATATAGCCGCCCATGACGCCATAGGCCTTGCCGAGCGTGCCTTCGATCAGGGTCACCCGGTCGGCCACGCCGTCGCGTTCCGAAACGCCGCCGCCGCGTGGTCCATAGAGGCCCACCGCATGCACTTCGTCGAGATACGTCATTGCGCCGAACTCGTCTGCGACGTCACATATCTCGGCGATCGGCGCGATATCGCCGTCCATCGAATACACCGACTCGAACGCCACCACCTTCGGCGCGTCGGGGTCGCAGTCCGCCAACTTTCGCCGCAGGTCTTCGACGTCGTTATGCGCCCAGATTTTCTTGTCCGCGCGGGAGTGTCGGATGCCTTCGATCATCGAGGCGTGATTGAGCGCATCCGAGAGGATCACGCAGTTTTTCAGACGCGATCCGAGCGTCGACAGCGCCGCCCAGTTCGACACGTAGCCGGACGTGAACAGCAGCGCGGCTTCCTTCCGATGAAGATCCGCCAACTCCCGCTCGAGCAGCACGTGGTGCCGGTTCGTGCCCGAGATGTTGCGCGTGCCGCCAGCGCCGGCGCCGCATTCGGCGAGAGCCGACTGCATGGCCTCAAGTACCTTCGGGTGTTGCCCCATGCCCAAATAGTCATTCGAGCACCAGACCGTCACATGACGCTCGGCCTCGTCGCTCCCATGCCGGTTTGTCGCCTTCGGGAAAGAACCGCAGTGCCGCTCCAGGTCGGCGAAGACGCGGTAGTTGCCTTCGTCGCGAAGCTGGTCAAGCTGCGCCTCGAAAAGCTGATCATAATTCATTGCGTTCCTCCCGTAGGTATGCGTGCTCTAGGCGCGCGGTATAATCCGCGTCTTCTCGAGAAATCTCGTCTCGGCTGGCGGGTAAGAGCCAGCTCCACAGTTTGGCGTCTGGCAAAGGCAGCACCATCAGCCAGTGTTCCAAAAGCGCGAGCGCGCTCAAAGCGGCGAGCAATGCGAAGCCAATCTCGGTCGGCGCGCCCGCATCTTGCGCCAGCATGCGTTCGATCCAACACCCGACCGCAAAGCTCAACGCTGTGACGGAGATCGGAAAAAAGGCGTTCATCGGCGCAATCTTGAAGTGACTTTCAAGGTGCCGCATCGGCTCTGGCAGAAAGTCGACATTCACGTTTGGCACGCCGAGGTACAGGTTCAACTTCGCGCTGATCCGCGCAAAGAACAGGACGGCGAAAGTCCACATGCCGAATGCGTTTGGCGCGTCCCAGGCGAGCGCGATCACTGCGATCATCGTGGCGATCAAAGCCATCTCGGAATAGGCGATGGCGCCCCAAGCGCGCACGAACCGCTCCCAGGCGGGCACGTCCGGCGGCGAGGGGGTCATGTTTGGCCCGGTGATGACGCCGCACAGAAACGCGAGTTCAAACCAGCCCCAGATCAGCAGCGCGGACACAAATCCGAGATACACGCCCATCAGGCTTGGCTGGTCGAGGGTCTGGATAAAGCCGAACCACCCTAAGGCGAGCAGCGGCAGACCGAACAGCGTCGCACGCAGATGCGCGCTGCGATCGGGATTGCGGGCGTCGGCCCGATCCGCTCGCTTCACAACGATCAGAATGACGCCGGTGGAGAACCACCAGAGGAAGACGGCGATCAGAACCGCCGTCCATCCATTCGCCAGGATATCCCAATCGCTGGTCAGCACGTCGAGCCCCTCAGTAAGCCGGTTCGAGGCGGCTGCTCATCGGCGGCGCATTGTCTTTCACGGGGATCAGATACAGCCCAGCGAAGGCGACGCCCGCGCGCGCGCCGGCCCACATCTTGCCGAAGAAGCCGGAGATGCCCCCGCGGCGTTGGGCGGCGTCCATATCCGCAAACGCCCGCTCGATCGCGACGAGACCTTTTTGCCAGCGCGGGTTGTCGAGATCGAGCTCGATCGGGAAGACCTGGCGCGAGATCTCTGACGTGATCCGCAACACCTCGCGGTCATACCATTCGATGTCGACGCCGAGCGCCTTATGGAAGGCCGGTCGCGCATGATCGCGCACATACATGGTCGCAAAAACCGCCACGAGGAAGAAACGGATCCACAGCTTGTTCCAGCCGCTCGTCAGTTTCGGGTCGGTGCGCATCAGCAGGGCGAAGGCTTCGCCGTGGCTGAACTCGTCGTTGCACCACTCCTTGAACCACTTGAAGATCGGATGGAACCGCTTGTCAGGGTTGCGCTCCAGATGCCGGTAGATGGTGATGTACCGAGCGTAGCCGATCTTCTCTGAAAGGTAGGTCGCGTAGTAGATGAACTTCGGTTTGAAGTAAGTGTACTTCTTGGTTTTCGTCAGAAAGCCGAGATTGACGCCGATGCCCGCCTCGCGCAGCGCGTCGTTGATGAAGCCGGCGTGCCGGGCCTCGTCACGGGACATGTAGCTAAAGAGCTCACAGATATCCGGGTTGGCCCCGCGGCGCTTCATCTCCTTGTAGAGAACGCAGCCGGAAAACTCGGCCGTCAGCGAGCTGACGAGGAAGTCGATGAACTCTTTCTTGAGCTCTGGCTCCATGCCGTCCCAGTCGATCTGATCCCACTCCTCGTTCTTTTTGAAGTGGCGCTTGTTCGGATCCGACTTCATCTGCGCCAGCAGCGCGTCCCATTCCTGCCGGACGGGCGTGACGTCGATCCGGTCCATCTCGTCGAAATCGGTGGTGTAGAACCGCGGATTGAGCAGCGTCGTCTCGAGCGCCATTTCCGTGGTTTCGTTCATATGCGGATGCGCAGCGGCCAGTTCGGCGGCGACTTCCGCGCCAGATGTCGGGGCGTCTCTCATAGCCGCGCCTCCTCTGAGAAGGAAAACTCACAGAGCTCCATGAATTCGAGATCGCCGGTGAGCCGCGTCCAGACGCGCTCAAGCCAGGTCGCCCGGGTGATCGTCGCGAGACGATCCACGGCGATCACCTCGCCATAGGCGGCCAGAACAGGTTCGCCATGCACCAAGACCTCGTCGCCCGGGTAGATGACCGCCCCATTGTTGAAACGCACATGCGCGTGCAGGCTCTCGAATGTGTGCGAGACCTCCACCGTGCACGGCGCTTGTTCGCGTCGCTTAAAAATCGACAGCACCATCGTTTCTTCCCTCTAGTCCAAAAGCCGCGCGAAGGCGGCCGTGTTGTCGGCTCCAAAGCCGATGAGTTCCGCGCGCCACCCTGTCAGGTCATCGCGCAGAGCGAGGCGGCCATCCTGGTATCGGATCAGCCGCACCGGCTCGTCCGCCGCCACGCCATGGGTGCCGCGCACCCGCGTGAGAGCTCTCGACACGCCGCTGATGAAGCCCCCTTCATCAGGCCTCAGATCGGCGACGACGCCGCCGTTCTGGTCGAGCACGCGCGCCGCGCCGTCCTGGCGCGCGTAGATGTGAATGATGCGCTGCTCAGCGATCGGACCGTCCAGAGGCAGCGCCTCCAGCGGGCGGTCGCTGAGCACGGCGAACGTGGTCAACACCAAGCTCAGCAACATCAACCCTCCGACCGCGCGCACCAGGATCCGTGGCACTTGCTCCCGATCTTCGGGAAGCTTCGGATGGATGGAGGTCAGGCGTTGCATGGTCGTCGTCCCCTATCCCGCCGCCACAGGATGGGCGGGCGCCGCCGCCTCTACCTCGCCCGGCTTCAGCGCGATTTCGGTCAGTCGCGCTTGAGCCGATTCCGCCAGCAGATGGGCGATCTTCTCAGCATCCGGGATACACCGAAGGGTCGGCTCCGTCTTTGACATGCGCCAAGGACGGACATGCGGCCAGCAGACAAGGTAGGACAGACGCGTCGAGCCCATCAGCTGCATGGCGATCGAGCCCGTGCCGTCGCGCCGCTTGGTCAGATCAACTGATCCGATCCACTTGTAGGGCAGGTTCAACGTGACCGTCAGCGCGGCCCCGATCCGCATCGCCACGCGGCGATTGGTGATCGTGTAGACGGTCGTCTTCGCCTGCACATAGGCGATCAACGCGATGATCCCGCAGGCGATCGCGCCGAGAACCAGCATCGGGATGGCGCTCTGCGCGCCCTCCGCCACCGTCCGCGCCGCAGCGACGTCCACCGCCCGCCACACGGCCATGACCACGAAGTAGCCGGCGACCCAATAGAGCTTGAACGCATCCCGCGCCAACGCACGCCAAGATGGCGCGCCCTGCCATAGGATTTTCTCACCCTCCGGCGGAACTTCCGGCAGACCGCGGATCGGTTCAATCTGGAAATCGTCGTGCGACATCACCGCCTCCCCTTAGACCTGCGGCTCTAACCGCTCTTCATTGGCGTAGAGCTTGCCGCCGCAGTAATAGGCGCAGATCTTCTCTTCCTCGAGCATCGTCACCTGGTTCGGCGAGCGGGTGCGCGGGATGTTTGCGAAGTGCCTGCCGTGCAGCGAGTGAACGCGAACGCCGTACTTGCGGACGCGCGCGAGCGGCATCGGGAGAAGACAGGCGGTGCCGTCGTTCAACTCGATCTCAAGATACCGGACGAGCTGCTCGGGCTCGTCGATCCAAAGGTCGTTGATCTTGCCGACGACATCGCCGTCATAGGCGGCGACCGGCAGTCCCCGCGGGTCGCGGCCAGCCGAGATCTGGAAGTTCTCCGACATGCGCATCGGCACGATCTTCGGGTGACCGTGGCCGTCAAGCTCCGGCAGATCGCGACGCTCGGCCCAGGCTGCGGGTCCGATGCCGTCGACCAACGGATCGCCAGTCGGCGTGAACGGTGAACCGCCGGACGGGGAGGTCAGCTCCATCGCCAGCTCGCGGCTGTCGCCTTTGCCGTTGGGCGCGCTCACTTGACCGCGGCCATGAGGCAGCTTGAATGTCTTCGGATCCGGCAGCGGGAAGAGCCCCTGAGCGCCGACCGGGTTGCCCTGCTCGTCTTCGAGGGGATAGCCCTCACGCATGTTCTCGCGCTGCAGCCAGTACACCAGCCCCGCGAAAAACAGCCAGAAAAGATATAGCGACACCAGCGCCAGATCGATCCTTCCTACGATAATACCTTCCATTTTCAGGTCCTCCGATAGTCCAAATCAGGTCGGAAATTCAGCAAGACCGATCTTGGTCTCGCTCTGCGGCTCCCTGGGTTCCGTAGTTGGCGCCCGCGGCCGCCAGCGAGCCAGCGGCCCCAGCACGACGAGCGTCAAAAACAGCAGTCCAATCTCCAGGTGGTAGACAAACGAGTAGCCCGTGGCCGGGTTCGCCAGACCGGGGCCAAGAGCGCCCGAGGCGGCCGCGCCACTGACGAAGTCGCGCAAACCGCCGCCCAAGGCGACGCCAACGCCCGCTGCGGTCGCCTGCGCCGCGCCCCATGCTCCCAACGCGAGCCCACGGCCCGCGGCGCCTGAGGTCGGCATAGTCATCGCCGCGGTCAGCGTGGCGACGCCGAACAGCCCGCCGCCCAAACCAATCAGCCCTGCCCCAGCGAAGAACAGAACGATCGAGCCGACTTCGAGATGGACCGGCTCCGCAAAGATCACCGCGCAGAAACCGACGACGCCAATGCCGAGCCCGCGCGCGGTCATCCAGTACGGATCGTGGCCTCGGCTCAACCAGCGCGCCGCAAGTGCAAAACCGATCAGCGCGCCGCCGGCCCACATTGCGGTCAGCAGTGTGGTTGCAGCCACGCTCAGACCAAGGATCTCGCCGCCATAAGGCTCCAGCAGCACGTCCTGCATGGAAAACGCCATCGCGCCGATCGCCACGACAGCCAGCAGACGCCCTGCGCCGCCGCCGCTCATCAGGTCCGCCCACGCTTCGGAGAACTTCGGTTTCGGCGCCGCACGCTCCGCTTTGGTCATCGGCGTCACGTTCTCCTGACGCCACAGCGCGATCAGGTTCAAAAGCAAGGTCACGACCGCCGTCCCCTGCACGACCTGGATCAATCGCAAGCTCGAGAAATCGGCCAGCAGCGCGCCGACGACCACGGCGGAGACGGCCATGCCCAGAAGGAACATCACGTAAAGCAGCGCGACGACGCGCGGGCGGGTCTCTTCGGTCGCGAGGTCCGAGGCGAGCGCGAGACCGGCTGTCTGGGTCATGTGGAGCCCGAGCCCGGTCATGAGAAAGGCGATCGCGGCCAGCGCCTCTCCGGCCCAGGCGGGCCCGACCATCTGGTCGCCTGACAACACGAGCAGAGAGAACGGCATCACCGCCAAACCGCCGAACTGCCAGAGCGATCCGAACCACAGATACGGAACGCGCTTCCAGCCGATGGCGGAACGATGATTGTCCGACCGGAACCCCAAAAGGGCCCGGAACGGGGCGATCAACACCGGAAGCGCGACCATGACCGCCACCAGGATGGCAGGCACGCCCAGTTCGACGATCATCACCCGGTTCAAGGTGCCCAAGAGCATGACCGTGGCCATCCCGACAGACACCTGGAACAGCGACAATCGCAGCAACTTGCCCAGCGGCAGTTGGTCCGAAGCCGCATCCGCGAAGGGCAGCATCTTCGGTCCCAATTGCCGGAAAAAGTCTGGGCCGGGCGAAATCATCCGCGCACCTCCCGGCTCAGCTCCATCGCCTGCGAGATGTAGAAGCCGCGCGCAACGCGCAGGACGTTCGAAAGTCGCCAGTCCACGGCGCGTGTTTTGATCAGCTCTCGGCTCAAACGGCCCGTGCTGATCGGCGCAATCGCCGGTGACCGGTCGCCGCGGGGAAATGCTTTGCCCGCTGTGTGCATCGCAGTCAGCAACGGCGTGCGCGGCGCGACCGTGAAGACGATCGATTGCTGCGTACGTTCGGAGAGCCGCGCCAACACCGAGGCGATGTCCGCAGGTCGATAATGGATCAGGCTGTCCATTGCGACGACGTAGTCGAAGCCCCCATGCGCCGGATCGAGCATGTCGCCGGCGACAAAGTCGATCGCTGGCCGCAACGTCTCCGGCGTCCGCTCCCGCGCCACGTCCAGCAGCTTTGGCGAGATGTCGACGGCGGTGACCTTGGCGCCGCGCTCGGCGAGTTCGATCGCCATCTGCCCCGCGCCGCAGCCCGCGTCGAGCACGCGCGCGCCTGTGAGATCTTCGGGCAAGCGGCTCAGCAGCGTCGCGCGCATCTGGTCGCGCCCCTCCCGCACCGTCTGACGAATGCGCGACACCGGCGCGTCAGAGGTCAGACGCGCCCAAGCCGCCGCCGCCGTACGGTCGAAATAGGTTTCGAGCCGAGCCCGCGTATGCGCGTAGGTCTCACTCATCAATCAAACCCCAACAGTTCGAAGATCTCGCGGTCGGGCAGCGGCGCGGGCGCCAGAGGCTCGGTGCCGTTCCACAGCAATTCGGCAAGGTGGATGTATTCTTTCTGAACCGCGACAATGTCCTCGTCGTCCGGCATCTCGAACAGCGTCTTCTTCTTCAGCCGCGACCGCCGGATGGCGTCTAGATCCGGCATATGCGCAATGCGATTGAACCCGACGCGTTCACAATATCGGTCGACCTCGTCGGTCTCGCGTGAGCGGTTCGCAACGCAGCCCGCCAGCCGGACCCCGTAGTTCTTCGACTTCGCCTGCACCGCGGCGATGATCCGGTTCATGGCGTAGATCGAGTCGAAATCATTCGCCGTGACGATCACCGCGCGGTCCGCGTGCTGCAGCGGCGCTGCGAACCCGCCGCACACGACGTCGCCCAACACGTCGAAGATCACGACGTCCGTATCGTCGAGCATGTGATGCTGCTTGAGCAGTTTGACGGTTTGACCAACCACGTAGCCGCCGCACCCAGTCCCCGCCGGCGGGCCGCCAGCCTCGACGCATTGCACGCCGCCATAGCCTTCGAACACGAAGTCCTCAGGGCGCAGCTCCTCCGGGTGGAAGTCGACCTCCTTGAGGATGTCGATCACCGTCGGAACCAATCGGCCCGTCAATGTGAAGGTGCTGTCATGCTTGGGATCGCACCCGATCTGCAGCACGCGTTTGCCGAGCTTGGCGAACGCGGCGGAGAGGTTGGACGAGGTGGTCGACTTCCCAATCCCGCCCTTGCCGTAGACCGAAAAGACCTTTGCAGTCTCGATCTTCAGCGACGGATCCATCTTGACCTGAACGGAGCCTTCTCCGTCCTGGCCCTTGATGGTAGGCGCTCTGTTGTCCAGCGGGCTCATCGCCCCTCCCTTTCTTTCCTTGGCGGTCCGAGCATCGAGGTCAGACCGTTTTGTCGTTGCGCTGCGCTGTTATTCGGCAGCGACGCTGCTGATGCCTTCCAGTTCGTCTTCAATCTCCATCGCGCCTCGGCGCAGCGCTTCGAGCGTCTCTTCGTCCGGGCGCCAGTAGTCGCGTTCGTGGGCTTCGAGCAGGCGGTTCGCGAGCCGCGCGCTCGCAGCCGGGCTCAACGCCGCGAGACGTCGCCGCATCTCATCATCCAGCACGAAGGTTTCGGTCAGCCGGCCGTAGACCCAGGGCTCAACCTGGCCTGTGGTGGCCGACCAGCCGAGCGTGTTGGTCACCTGCGCCTCGATCTGGCGGACGCCTTCGTGGCCATGCTTCAGCAGTCCCTCGAACCATTTCGGGTTCAGCGAGCGCGAGCGCGTCTCGAGCGCCACCTGCTCGCGGAGCGTGCGGACCTTGCCGTCGCCGCGGGTCTGGTCGCCGATATAGACGGGCGCTTCCTGCCCACGGGCGCGGCGAACGGCGCGGCTGATGCCCCCGAGCGTGTCGAAGTAATGGTCGACCGTGGTGACGCCCAACTCCACGCTCTCGAGGTTCTGATAAGCGAGGTCGACGTCCTGAAGCGCTGTCTGCAAAAGCCGGGGTTGCCGCGCCGACTTGCCGTCGCGGCCATACGCGAAGCACTTGCGTTTCTCATAGGCGTCGGCGAGCTCGTCTTCGTCGCCCCAAGCGCCCGAGTCGATCAGCTGGTTCACGTTTGAGCCATAAGCGCCCTCAGCGTTCGAGAACACGCGCAGGGCCGCCGTCTCGAGATCGACGGACATCTTTTCGGCATAGGCGAGCGCGTGGGCGCGAACGAAATTCTGCTCCAGGGGTTCGTCCGCGCTGGCCGCAAGCCAGGCCGCCTCGGCCAGCAGCTTGGTCTGCAGCGGCAGCAGGTCGCGGAAGATCCCGGACAGCGTGATGACCACGTCGATCCGCGGCCGGTTCAGTTCCGCAAGCGGAATGAGATCCGCGCCCGAGAGCCGTCCGTAGCTGTCAAAACGCGGCCGCGCGCCCAGAAGCGCCAGCGCCTGCCCGATCGGGCCGCCGTCGGATTTGATGTTGTCTGACCCCCAGAGCACGAGGGCGACGCTGCGCGGCAGTTCGGCGTGCTTCTCCAGAAGCTTCTCGGCCTGGCGCGCGCCATCCTGAAGCGCATAAGCGGTCGGCATCCGGAACGGATCGAACGCATGCAGATTGCGCCCGGTGGGCAGGATCTCCGGCGCCCGGATCAGGTCGCCGCCCGGCGCCGGGCGAATAAACCGTCCATCGAGCGCCCGAAGCAGCGCCGGCAATTCGGTGTCGCGCTCCAGATCCTCCGCGGCGCGCGCGACCGCCTCCGGATCGGCGCCGGCCTCCGTCATCGCCTCGATGTGACCCGCGCGAGCGCTTTCGGAAAGGGGCTGACCGACAACATGCAGCCCCTCGGGGATCAGTGCATTCTCACTTTCAAGAAGCGTCAACCAGAGCGTGTCGGGCGCCGTATCCGGGTCGAGATCCACCGACTCAGCCTGGCTGCGGATCAGCTCTTCGAGCTCGCCCCGCTCCGACGCCTCAGGACCGGCGGACCGCCAGCGGCTCACACTGTCCTTGAGTTCCAGGAGGCCTTTGTAGAGACCCGCTTTCGCCAATGGCGGGGTCAGATGGCTGACCAAAACAGCGCCCGAACGCCGCTTGGCCAGTGTGCCTTCGGACGGATTGTTGGCGGCGTAGAGATAGACGTTCGGCGCGTCGCCAATCAGTCGGTCGGGCCAGCACGCGCCGCTCAAACCCGCATGTTTGCCGGGCATGAATTCAAGTGCGCCGTGCATGCCGAAATGCAGAACCGCATCGGCGCCGAAGTCCTCGCGGATCCAGCGATAGAAGGTGCTGAAGGCATGGGTCGGCGCGAAGCTCTTCTCGAACAGCAACCGCATCGGGTCGCCCTCGTAACCGAAAGCCGGTTGCAGGCCGACAAAGACATTGCCGAACTGCTTGCCGAGCACGAACACCCCGCCGCCATCCGACTGGTGCCGGCCAGGCGCAGGACCCCAGGTCGCTTCGATCTCGGACAGGTGCCGTTCGCGCGCGACCATATCGTCGGCCGTCACCCGAGCCGCCACGTTGGCTTCTTGCCCGAACCGCTCCGCATCGCCGCGCAACACGGCCTCGCGCAAGGCGTCGACGCTCTCTGGCACGTCGAGAGAGTAGCCCTCGGCCTTCATCGCGTTGAGCGTGTTCCACAGACTTTCGAATACGCCGAGATAAGCGGCCGTGCCGGCGGCGCCCGCGTTCGGCGGAAAACCGTAAAGGACGACGGCGACCTTGCGTTCGGCGACCTTCGACCGGCGCAGCCGCGCGAGTTTCTCAACCCGGCCGACTAGGCGCTCCACGCGCTCGGGGCACGCCGACATTTCGCGAGCGGCCGAAGTCGCAGCGCATCTCCGCGCACAGCCGTCGCAGGTTTGCGAGTCGAGCCGCCCGCCAAACACGATCGGATTGGTGGCGCCGTCAATTTCCGGCAACGCCACAAGCATCGTCGTTTCAACAGGACCTAACCCGCCGGAGCTCGCGCTCCACTGCGCCAGGGTTTGAAACTCCAGCGCGTGAGCTGCGACATAGGACACGTCGAGCCGCGCCAAGACTTCTTCCGCGGCGCCGCTGTCGTGATAGGCCGGGCCGCCGACCAGGCTGAAACCAGTCAAGGACACCAGCGCGTCGATGTTCGAGCGACCATTTTTTTCGAAGAACGCTTCGATCGCCGGACGCCCGTCCAGACCAGCGGCGAAGGCCGGGATCACCCGCAGGCCTCGCGCCTCCAACGCCTCGATCACCGCATCGTAATGCGCGGTGTCGCTGGCCAGCACATACGACCGCATCAGCAGCACGCCGATCGTTGCGACAGGCTCGGCCGGCGCGGGCAACTCGGCGAGGTCCGTTGTCATCCGGCTCGCAAGTCCTGGATGATACAAACCGGTCTCGGGATATTCGACCGGCGCGGGCGCTTCGACGCTCGCAAAGCCGTCGCGCTCCGAATAGCGCGAAACCAGGTACTGGATCATCGCCTGAACGTTGTCGTCCGAGCCGCCAAGCCAGTACTGCATCGTCAGGAAGTACGCGCGCAGGTCCTGCGCCTTGCCGGGGATGAACCGCAGGATGCGCGGCAGACGCCGCAGCATCTTCATCTGCTTCTCGCCGCTCGAAGCGGACGCGTCTTTCTTTCTCGATCCGCGCAACTTCTTGAGCAGCGCCATAACGCCGCTCGCAGGTTTGCTCATGTCGAGCCCGCGCATTCTCGTCAGCGAGACGATCTCGCTTGCGGCGATCAGGCCGATCATCGCGTCACAGTCGTCGCGGCGCGCCTTAAGATCAGGAAGGATCGCGCGGATGTGTTCTTCGAGGAACAACAGGTTGGCGATCACGATGTCGGCTTTCGCCACCGCTCGCTTCGCCTCGACCAGCGTCTCGGGATTTTCGGCCCACCCCGCCGCTGCGTGCACGCTCAACTGCAAGCCTGGGAACATCTTCGCCAGCCGCGCCTCGGCGCGCGCCGCGGGCCCTGCCGCATGCGCGTCCAGGGTTACGATCGCGATGCGATACGGCGCTGGTCCCGAAGCGCCTGTTATGCCGCGGTCATCGAGCATAATGCGCTTTCGCCTCGTACAGGGTGTCGACGGAGATCTCGCCGAGCCCCTGCTCGGCTGCGAATTTCTCGGTGTTGCGCCGCGCCTTCCCGCGCACGAAGAACGGCACCTTGCGCAGCTCTTTCTCAGCGTCGGCCAGCCAGACCACCGCGCCGTCGTTGACCGGCGTCGGCGCGACCGGCTCGTCCTCGCCAACAAGACGCAGCTTCACCGGCCCATGTCCGGCATGGTGGCTCGGGCCAGCGGCGTCATGGAACTCGGGATCTTCGCGGAACATGTGCAGGAGGTGTTCCTCCAGCCCCATCACCAGCGGATGCACCCAGGTGTCGAACAGGACGTTGGCGCCTTCCCAACCGACCTGAGGCGAGAAGCGCGCGGGGAAGTCCTGCACATGCACCGGCGCCGAGATCACCGCGCAGGGAATGCCCAAACGCTTGCCGATATGGCGCTCCATCTGCGTGCCGAGGATCATCTCGGGCGCGAGCGCCTCGATGGTTTTCTCGACCTCAAGATAGTCGTCGGTGATCAACGCCTCGACGCCATACTCTTCGGCGAGGCGGCGCAACGGGCGAGCGAACTCGCGATTGTAGCAACCGAGGCCGACAACCTCGAAACCCATCTCGTCCCGCGCCACGCGCGCCGCGGCCATCGCATGGGTGGCGTCGCCAAAGATGAAGACCCGCTTGCCGGTCAGGTATGTCGAGTCGACCGAAGACGACCACCAAGGCAGTCGCAGCCGGCTTTCATCGGTGCTGACCGACGCCAGACCCGCGAGCTCTGTGACCTCGGCCAGGAAATCACGCGTTGCGCCGACGCCTATGGGCGCCGTCTTCGTGAAGGGCTGCCCGTGCCGACGCTCGAGCCAGCGCGCCGCGCCTTCGGCCGTCTCCGGGTAGAGCAGAACGTTGAAATGCGCTTCGCCCAGACGCGCAATGTCGGAAGGCCGCGATCCCATCGGCGCCACGACGTTCACAGCGACGCCAAGCTCCTCTAACAACCGGCTGAGCTCCTCAACGTCGTCGCGATGCCGGAAGCCAAGCCCCGTGGGGCCAAGAATATTGCACGACACCTCGGGCGTCCGTTCGCAGGGAACCGCCAGCGTCCGTACGATCTGCAGAAACGTCTCGTCGCAACCGAAGTTCTCTTTGCGCTGATAGGACGGCAACTCCAGCGGTATGACCGGGATCGGCAGCCCCATCGTCTCCGCCAGACCGCCCGGGTCGTCCTGGATCAACTCCGCGGTGCAGGAGGCGCCGACGATGATCGCCTCTGGCTGGAAGCGCTGATAGGCGTCGCGGCAAGCGATCTTGAACAGCTCCGCCGTGTCCGATCCGAGGTCCCGCGCCTGGAAGGTCGTGTAGGAGACCGGCGGGCGCTGGCCCCGCCGCTCGATCATCGTGAACAGCAGATCCGCATAGGTGTCGCCTTGCGGCGCGTGCAGAACATAGTGCAGCCCTTCCATGCCGGTTGCGACACGGATGGCGCCGACATGCGGGGGGCCTTCATATGTCCAGACGGTCAGCTTCATAGGCGAAGCGCCTCCCGCCGCCGCAACGGGCGCGCGAAAAGCTGTGCGAGATCGCCCGCCTGCTCGTATCCGTGCACCGGGGTGAATACGAGCTCGATCGCCCACTTCGTCGCCAGACCTTCGGCCTCCAGCGGATTGGCGAGGCCAAGCCCGCAAACCGTCAGATCGGGCCGGGCGGCGCGGCAGCGATCAAGCTGCTTGTCGACGTCCTGGCCCTCGGAAAGGGTCGGCCCGTATGGCAGCAGGTCCAGATCCGAGCCCACCACGCCCTTGTGGATGAACGGAGCGCCAACCTCGATCGGCCGCATCCCGCATTCCCGCGCGAGAAAACGAGCCAGCGGGATCTCCAACTGGCTATCCGGGAAAAAGAAGATCGACTTGTCGCAAAGCGTCTCGGCCGCCGCCGCGATCGCCTTCCGAGCCCGGGCTCTGGGGGCCGCCGTCACTCTTTCAAACACAGCGGCGTCCACCGCAAACTCGATCGCGGCGGCGCGCAACCATTCCGTCGTTCCCTCTTCGCCAAACGCGAAAGGCGCCGGAATATGGCGGGCGCCCCGACGCGAGAGCGCTGCAGCTGTGTCGCCCAGGAACGGCTGCGCGAGCAAAAAGCGCGTATTGGGGCCGATGCCGAGCTCATCGTCGGCCGTTCGCGTCGGCAGCACCTTCACCGACGGAACGCCGAGGTCGCGCAAGAGCCCGAGCAGCTGATCTTCGACCACATCGGGAAGCGCGCCCACGACCAGCAGTTGCTCGGCTTCGGTCGACGGCAGATCGGGAACCATCGAGGCCAGGCATGCGTCCTCGCCTTGCGTGAAGGTCGTTTCGATGCCTGAACCAGAGTAGTTTTGAACCGCTACACGCGGTGCGAAGCGCTGCGTAAGCCGTTCGGCGGCGCGGGTGAGATCGAGCTTGATCACCTCTGACGGGCACGAGCCGACAAGGAACAGACGGCGGATGTCAGGTCGGCGAGACAGCAGCCTCTCAACCTCGCGGTCGAGCTCGTCATGCGCGTCCGCAAGGCCCGCGAGATCCTGCTCTTCGAGAATCGCGGTGCCGAAACGAGGCTCGGCGAAAATCATGACGCCGGCCGCAGATTGCAGGAGATGCGCGCAGGTGCGTGAACCGACAACGAGAAAGAACGCGTCGGGCATCTTCCTGTGCAGCCAGATGATGCCGGTCAGACCGCAGAAGACTTCGCGCTGACCTCGCTCCTTCAAAACCGGCGCATCGCGGCAGCCGGGCGATTTCAGGGCCAGACCAGACGGTGTTGGGGCCAAAACGCTCATGCGGCCGCCTCCGCATCAACGCGCTCCAGCGCAGCTTCACGAATACGGCCAGCGGCCTGTGGCTGGCTTTCAAGGCGCGCCGCGCGCAGCTTGAGAAGGAACTGCGCCGCGTTCACGACATAGGCTGCGTAAGCCGCCAAAGCGAGCCACATGAGCCCTGTGGCTCCGAGAAATTCACCCGCTAAAGCAACAAGGTAGGCGGTATGGAGGGCGATAACGCCGAAGCTGACGACGTCTTCCCAAAAGAAAGCGGGGGCGAGCAGGTACTGTCCAAAGACGACCTTTTCCCAGATCGCGCCAGTGACCATGATCGCGTATAGAAACGCGGTCTTGACGATGATTGAGACGGTCGCCGCCTCGTATCCAGACCCTGTCGCGAGGTAATGCAAAACCAGAACGAGCGAGACCGCGAACACGATGAACTGCAACGGCGCGAGCACCCCTTGCACCAGTGTCCACACGGTCGCGTCCCGGCGCGCGCGCTGGGCGTCCGTGTATAGGCGGTTCCCGCTGCTAGGCGCGCCGCTCTCCGCATTAATGTCGGTCTTTGAGGCAGCCGCCCGAGCCGGCATCACGTGACTCCTTCGCCTCGCGTTCATCCAGAAAGCTAGCGCCTGGGTCAAAAAAGTGTCAATGCTAATTTACACTTTGAAATTGACAGTTTGCTATGGACTCGGGGCACAGCGCCGCGAATTCGGCGTTTCTGTTGACAAAAAACGCTCCACATCGATCCAACGCGCTGAATTAGTTTTGAAGGTGGACGGATGTGTCTGACGCCTTTGACATCCGCCGCCGGCTGCGACATGATGTCGTGTGCTCGCAGCCCGACCGGATTCGCGAACTTAAGTTCTCAGACCTAAGTTCAACCGGCAGGTTCTCATCTTGAGGCGTGAGCGGAGCGTCCCGCGACTTTCGGGGCAGAGGTGGCGCCATGCCAGACCGCCGCAGAAAAACATCGCCGACAGCCAGCAATCTGTCCACAGGGGAGGTTGCCGCCCTGGCCAAACGCGCCCTTGCGGTCGTGGCGTCTCATGCGCAGACAGACGCCCTGGATCTTCGGCGCGCTCGATACAATGAACTTTGCGACGCGCTGGTCGACGTCGACGAGGCCCGTCGGCACAACGTGATCGCTCGCCTGATCGCCTTCGGCGTGAGTTCCGACGAGATCTACGAATGCTATCTGCCCCAGGCGGCGCGGATGCTCGGCCAACGCTGGGTGGACGACGAGCTGTCCTTCGCGCAGGTCAGCGTCGGCGCCTCGCGCCTGCAGAATCTCGCCCGCGGCCTGAGCGCCCGCTATGAAAGCGGCGGCAAGACGATCCCGCTCGGCCACACCGCCCTGATAGTCGTCCCGCAATCAGAACAGCACACGTTTGGCGCGTTCATCGCTGCGAGCAATTTCCGGAGACACGGTCTGTGGGTTCATATGGCGTTGGACATGTCGAACACCGAAATCGTCGAGACGCTTCGAGCGCATAGCTTTTCGATGGTCGGCATCTCTGCTTCGAGCGAACGCTCGCTCCCCTATGTGCGCGATCTCATCGACGAGATCCGGGCGTGCGACGCACCGCAGGCGCCATTAGTGGTTGGCGGCGCTGTGACACAGCTAGATATTGACGTCCAGAGCGCAACTGGCGCAGATTTGGTTTCCACAAATACGCGGGAAGTTCTTGATTTCTGCGGCCTCAACGCCCAGCAGACTTCCCTCTCGCCAGCGCGGCTGGTTTCTTAAGGGCGCAGCGCGTCATACGACGAACAAAACGTACGAGAGACGGCGGCAGTGACGAGACACGAGACGCAATTCAAGGGCAAAGATCAGCGCCCTGCGGTCTCGCCCGACAAGTTCGGTGCGATCCTCGCCTCTAGTTGCGACCTTGCGATCGTCGTCGACGCAGTCGGCGTGGTCGCCAGCATTTCCGTGAATCCCGAGAACCGCAGCCTCGGCTGCCTCGATCACTGGGAGGGACGGGCGCTCGAGGAGTTCTTGACTGTCGAAAGCCGGCCCAAGCTGAAGTCGCGGCTGACAGCGCTCAAGAAAGGCGACGAACGGGGATCCAAGCCCTTCGAGATCAATCACGTCGACAACGCGAACTGGGAGTTTCCCATTCGCTACACAGCGCATCCGGCTAATGATCAAGGCGCTCTCATTCTTTTGGGACGCGACCTGCGCCCAATAGCTGAGGTGCAGCAGCAGCTCGTCAAAGCTCAGATGGCGCTTGAAAAGGACTACGAGCGGTCCCGCGACTTTGAAACGCGCTACCGCGTGTTGATGGAAGCGATGACCGACGCAGTCGCGATCGTCGACGCCAGCACAGGCCGGATTTTGAGCGCCAATTCGGCGACTGCGCGCCTGCTGAACGAAGACGTCGAAAGCCTGAGCGGGACATCGTTCATCCAGGCGTTTGAAGGGCGGCAACGCAAAGAGTTTCTCGATGACCTCAGCGATGCCGCGGTTGCATCCTCTTCGCGAACCGTTTCGGCGCGCACGCGCAAAACCAGAAAAGAGGTCTTGATCGCGCCGACGCTTTTCCGCTCGGCCGGCGAGATGATCTTGCTTTGCCGGATTGAAGCCGCGGACAAGACGGAGCCTGTCACCGAAGAGCTGCGCGACGCGCTGCACGCGCTTTATGAAAAGGGACCCGACGCCGTCGTTATCACGGATGCTCGCGGAGATATTCGCTATGCGAATGAAGGGTTCTTGATCCTCTGCGACATCGCCCAGATCAGCGATCTTCGATCAGCTCCGCTGTCCGATTTCCTCGCGCGTGGCGCCATAGACTTGAAAGTGCTCACCGAGAATGCCGCGAGGACAGGGCGCATGCGGCTGTATGCGACGCAGCTCAAGAGCAATTACGGCACGATGGTTCCGGTCGAAATCGCGGTGACGCATCTCAAGGACCGCTCCGAGCCCTTCTTTGCAATGACCATCCGAGACGCGACCAGGCTCGACGCGCCGCGTGACGGGGCGGTCAGCGACGAAGGCGTTCGAAACGTGATGGAGCTTGTCGGCTCCGCGCCGCTCAAGGATCTTGTGGCGGCCACCACCGACGTCGTTGAAAAGATGTGCATTGAGACCGCCGTTGAGCTCACCCGCAATAACCGCGTCGCGGCGGCGGAGATGCTCGGCCTCTCTCGACAGAGCCTTTACGTGAAGCTCCGCAAGTACGGCCTTCTGGACAAGAACTCGGACAACTAGCCGTCGCCGCGCACGCACCGCGCCGATCTGGGTTTTGACCGAGAAAAAAACTTTTCAGAATCTCACTGTTGCTGTTTAGTTGACACCATGAGTGTCTCGTCAGATTTACAACCTCGCGCGCTGCCCGCGCCGTCGGCGGTTCTGGAGCTCATCAAGCCGATCACGTGGTTTCCCCCCATGTGGGCCTTCGCATGCGGAGTCGTTTCGTCCGGGGCCACCTTGGGCGGGCTGACCAGCGGTCGTTGGCCCGAGCTGCTGCTTGGGGTGCTTCTTGCGGGTCCGATTGTTTGCGGGATGAGCCAGGCCGCCAATGATTGGTGCGACCGGCATGTCGATGCGATCAACGAGCCGCATCGCCCGATCCCGTCGGGCCGAACCCCGGGACGCTGGGGCCTTTGGATCGCTCTCATCATGTCGGTTCTGGCCCTCGGCGGCGGCGCGTTGCTTGGTCCCTGGGGCTTCGGCGCGACGGTCGTGGCCGTCCTGTGCGCGTGGGCCTACTCGGCGGAACCCGTGCGTCTCAAACGCTCAGGGTGGTGGGGTCCGGGGCTTGTCGGACTCTGCTATGAAGGCCTGCCGTGGTTCACGGGCGCCGCCGTGATGAGCGCCGGCGCGCCGTCCTGGCCGATTGTGATCATTGCGGGCCTTTATGCGCTCGGCGCTCACGGGATCATGACGCTCAACGATTTCAAGGCGCTGGTCGGCGACCGGGCCATGGGCGTGCGGTCGTTGCCGGTGACGCTCGGCCCCGAGCGCGCGGCGCGGGTGGCCTGCTGGGTGATGGCCGGGCCGCAGATTGTGGTCATTGGTCTGCTGCTGTGGTGGGGACAGCCGATTCATGCGGCGATCATCGCAGCGCTGCTTGGCCTCCAGGCGCGGGCCATGCGGGTCATGCTGCGCGACCCGAAGGGCCTGGCGCCCTGGTACAACGGCGCGGGCGTCACGCTTTACGTCGCGGGCATGATGGTCGCCGCGGTCGCTTTGCGAAACCTATCGATTAGCGGACTGGAGACGGGACTATGACCGCATCAGACGCACAGTCGTCCATACGGACCCTGTCATGGCTGTCGATCGTCAGGCTGGGCTTGGTGCAAACTGCTTTGGGGGCCATCGTCGTCCTGACGACATCGACGCTGAACCGACTGATGGTGGTCGAACTGGCGCTGCCCGCCGTTCTGCCAGGCTTCTTGGTCGCCCTTCACTACGGGGTTCAGATCACGCGCCCGAACTGGGGGTATCGCTCCGATGCAGGCGGAAGCCGGACGCCGTGGATCATTGGCGGCGTCGGCGCGCTCGCATTGGGCGGGTTCGCCGCGGCGCTTGGGGTCGTGATCATGGAGAGCGCCTTCGCCTGGGGGCTCGTGCTATCGATTGTAGCGTACGCGCTGATCGGCGTCGGGGTCGGCGCATCGGGAACGTCGCTGCTCGCGCTTTTGGCGACGGCGACCGCTCCGCGTCGACGCGCGGCCGCCGCGACGATCACTTGGATGATGATGATCGCCGGCATTGCGATCACAGCGGCGACCGTCGGAGCGTTCCTGGACCCCTACTCGCCGGCCTTGCTGCTCAAGATCGTCGCCATCGTCGTGGGCGGCGCATTTCTGGCGACCTGTCTGGCGGTCGTGGGCGTAGAGCGCTCGGTTACGCTCCCGCAACGCGGCGATGAAAAGCCGACGCCGTTCTTCGAGGGATTGCGCGAAGTCTGGGCCGAACCCAAGGCCCGACATTTCACAGTCTTCGTGTTTCTGTCGATGACAGCCTACTTCATGCAGGAGCTGATCCTGGAACCTTATTCCGGCCTGGTCTTCGCCTTTACGCCAGGTCAGTCGACATCGCTTTCCGGCGCTCAGAACGGCGGCGTCTTCCTTGGGATGCTGACAGTGGGGATCGCGTGCACGGGCCTGCGGATCGGCACCCTGAGGTTCTGGGTGCTGGCTGGATGCCTCGCGTCCGCGGCCGCTTTGGCGCTCATCGCGTTTCTCGGCCAGCTGGGTCCGACCGCGCCTCTCGTTCCGGCGGTCGTCTTCCTCGGCTTCGCCAACGGAGCCTTCGCAGTTGCGGCGATCGGTTCGATGATGCAGCTCGCCGGCGAAGGGCGCAGCTCTCGCGAAGGCACGCGTATGGGCCTTTGGGGCGCGGCACAGGCGATCGCGGCTGGGTTTGGCGGCTTGCTCGGCGCTGGCGCGGTCGATGTGATGCGGGCGACGATGACCGCGACGGCAGACGCGTTCGCAGTCGTTTTCGTTGCTGAGGCGGGCTTGTTCATTCTGTCCGCCCTGCTCGCGCTTCGCGTTGTCGACGGCGTCTATCCGGCCGCGTCGCGAACGGACGAAGACGCTTTTTCATCAGGAGATTTGTCATGCGCTACGACGTCGTAGTCGTCGGCGGCGGCCCCTCGGGCGCGACAGCCGCGGAACAACTTGCCCGCGAGGGGCATAGCGTGGCGCTGCTCGACCGAGCCGGTCGGATCAAGCCATGTGGAGGAGCGGTGCCGCCCAGACTGATCGAGGACTTTGAGATCCCCGACCATCTGCTCGTCGCAAAGATCAACACCGCGCGGATGATCTCGCCCACTGCGCGCAGCGTCGACATTCCGATTGAAAACGGGTTTGTCGGCATGGTCGATCGCGAGGATTTCGACGAGTTCCTGCGAGAGCGCGCCGCGGCGGCCGGGGCAGAGCGCATAACAGGAACCTTCAAGCGCATTGAGAGGTCCGAAGCGGGCCCGCGCGTCATCTACCGCGATCAGAAAACCGGCTCCGACGAGAGACTTCCAGCAAAGCTGGTGATTGGCGCAGACGGCGCTCGATCCGATGTCGCCCGCGCCGAGGTGCCGGGCGGCGACGAGATCCCCTACGTGATCGCGTATCATGAAATCATCGAGGCGCCGGCGGGTTCCGCCAGCACTTACGATCCCAACCGCTGCGACGTGATCTACGACGGCGCGATCTCGCCGGATTTCTACGGCTGGGTGTTTCCGCATGGTCAAAAGGCCAGCGTCGGCATGGGAACCGGCAAACCCGGCTTTGATCTCAAGGCGGCGACAAGATCCCTGCGCGAGGCGTCCGGACTGAACGAGTGCGAAACGATCCGCCGTGAAGGCGCGCCGATCCCGCTCAAGCCTCTTTCTCGCTGGGACAATGGCCATGACGTCGTGCTCGCCGGCGATGCGGCGGGCGTGGTGGCGCCGTCTTCCGGCGAGGGCATCTACTACGCGATGATCGGCGGGGAATTCGCGGCGCAGGCGGCGTCGGCTTGCCTCGCATCCGGGAAAGCGAAGGATCTGCAACTCGCGCGCAAACGGTTCATGAAAGAACACAAGACCGTTTTCCAGGTGCTCGGCGCAATGCAGGACGCGTATTATCGTTCCGACGAACGCCGAGAGCGTTTTGTCTCCCTGTGTCACGACGTCGACGTGCAGCGTCTGACGTTTGAGGCCTATATGAACAAGAAGCTCGTGCGCGCACGACCTCTGGCCCATCTGAAGATCATGGCCAAGAACATCGCGCATCTCACAAGGTTGATCCCGGCGACAGCCGGCTGAGTTCGCAAATGACGACAAGCGACACGAAAATCATGATCCCGGCCTGGGTCGAGGGAAAGCTGACGCCCGTCGAAAAGCTTGAGGCGCATGTGCTGGGTCTGCGCCACAAGGCGATTTCCGTTTTCGTGATGGATGGCGACGACCTGCTGATCCAGCGGCGCGCGATGGGCAAATATCATACGCCTGGCCTGTGGGCGAACACCTGCTGCACCCATCCGTACTGGGGTGAGAACGCGTTGGATTGCGCGTGCAGACGTCTGAACGAGGAGCTTGGGATCACAGGGCTCCAACTCGACGCCCGCGATCGGATCGAGTACCGCGCAGATGTGCCGACCCGTGACGGCGCGCCGGCGCTGGTCGAGCATGAGCTGGTTGACATCTTCGTAGCCGAAGCCGCGCGGGACCGCTTCCAGATCCGACCAAACCCTGATGAGGTGATGGATTTCCGGTGGGTTTCGCGCACAACGCTCACAGCCGAGATCGCCGAGACGCCAGACCAGTTCACGCCGTGGCTCCGGATCTATCTGACCGAGCACAGCGATCAGATCTTCGAAAGAACCGTAGCCGCTTAAGCGATAGCGGACCCTGTTCCGAACCTCGGCGCCGCGACCCCGAGCGCATTCAGGGCCGTCGCGGCGATATCATCCGCTGTCAGACCGGCTTCCTTGTACATGTCCTCTGGGCTCGCCTGATCAATGAAGTGATCTGGCAACGTCATCGTACGGATCCGCAAACCGTCGTCGAGCCGACCGGTCTCGGACAGCCAATGCAATGCATGAGCGCCGAAACCGCCTCGCGCGCCCTGCTCGACAGTGATCAGCGCGGCGTGCTCATCTGCGAGGCGGCCAAGAAGATCTGTGTCGATCGGCTTGGCGAATCGCGCATCGGCGACGGTCGTTGAAACGCCACGGGCCTCGAGCGCCTCGGCGGCGATCAGGCATTCAGACAGATGCGCCCCGTAAGAGAGGAGCGCCACGCGCGTCCCTTCGACCAGCACCCGCCCTTTGCCGATTTCGAGAACCTCGCCGCGTTCCGGCATATCGACGCCGACACCTTCGCCGCGAGGGTAGCGGAAGGCGATTGGACCCTCGTCATAGGCGGCCGCCGTGGCGACCATGTGCATCAGCTCCGCTTCATCGCCCGCAGCCATCACAACCATGCCCGGCAAATTGGCGAGATACGCGACGTCGAAAGCGCCGGCATGCGTGGCCCCATCGGCGCCGACGAGCCCCGCGCGGTCGATCGCGAACCGGACAGGCAGTCCTTGAAGCGCAACATCGTGCACGAGCTGATCGTAACCGCGCTGCAAGAAAGTCGAGTAGATCGCGCAGAACGGCTTCAGCCCTCCAGCCGCCATGCCGGCGGCGAATGTGACGCCATGCTGCTCGGCGATGCCGACGTCGAAGCTCCGAGCCGGGAAACGCTCCATCATCAGATTGACGCCGGTGCCCGCCGGCATGGCGGCCGTCACAGCGACGATCTTCGGATCGCGCTCAGCCTCCGCGACAAGCGCCTTTCCGAAGACCGACGTGTAGCTCGGCGCATTGCCTTTGGATTTCTTCTGTGCGCCCGAGACCACATCGAATTTCGAGACGCCGTGGTACTTGTCCGAGGACGTTTCGGCGGGCTGATACCCCTTGCCCTTCACTGTGACGCAATGGATGAGCACCGGCCCTGTGGCCCGTGCCCGGGCTGCACGCAACACCGGAAGCAGCTGGCTTAGATCGTGGCCGTCGATTGGCCCGACATAGGAGAAGCCGAGCTCCTCGAACAATGTGCCGCCGCCCAATCCGGTGACCAGCGACCGCGCCCGCTTCGCCCCCTCGCGGAAGGGCTGCGGAAGCGTCTTGGCGAACCCATCGGCGATCTCCTTGAGACCAAAGAGCGGCGTGTTCGCATAAAGCCCCGACAGGTACTGCGACATCGCGCCGACAGGCGGGGAAATCGACATCTCATTGTCGTTGAGAATAACGAAAAGACGTCGTCCCTGATCGCCCGCGTTGTTGAGAGCTTCATAGGCCATGCCGGCGCTGATCGCCCCATCGCCGATCACCGCGATCGCGTCGCCTGTCGACTCGCCCATATCCCGAGCGACCGCGAAGCCCAGCCCGGCTGAGATCGAGGTCGAGGAATGGGCTGCGCCAAACGGATCGTAGACGCTCTCCTTGCGTTTGGTGAACCCGGAAAGCCCGTCCTTCTGGCGCAGCGTGCGGATCCGGTCGCGCCGCCCGGTCAGGATCTTGTGCGGATAGCACTGGTGCCCGACATCCCAGATGAGTTTGTCATGAGGGGTGTTGAAAACCGCGTGGATCGCCACTGTCAGCTCGACGACGCCAAGGCTCGATCCAAGATGTCCCCCGGTCACCGACACCGCGGAGACCGTCTCCGCTCGCAGTTCATCCGCAAGCTTCGTCAAGGAGCCGTCGGGCATGCTGCGCAAATCGGCCGGACCCGCGACGCGGTCGAGCAGTGGCGTCGCTGGACGGTGAGCGGGAAAACCGGTGTCGATTGGCGCGGTCATCTTGTTTTCTTTCTTTGCTCAAGCGCTCCGCCCCTTAGACGCTTTCAGCCCTCCCTGAATCCCCCGGGCGGGGGTAAAGCGCCCGCGATGCGAGGGAAGCTGCACCGCGGGCGACGAGACCGAAGAGCATCAAGCGACCCCATGTGGGGGCAAGGATCGCCCAACGAGGGTTTTCGGTCTTTATTGGGCGCGCCTATTCGTAAACAGGGGCGCCAGTGGTTGCGAGCTCGGGCCAATCCGAGATCACGTCGAGCCCATTCATCGGCTTGTTCCAACCCTTGTGACAGGTCTTGCAAGCCGCTTTCGGAGCATCGCCATGCTTCGGACCCAACCGGTTCTCCGGATAGGTGTCCTTGAGCGGCACGAGGTACTCGTTGTTCGTGTCCTGAACCATCAACCGCGCGAGCTGAGCGACAGCCCATTGCGGGGTGTGCTGCGCCGGGTCGTAGAAGGCCCGGGAGTTGTGGCAGAAGGTGCAGTTCACGCCGAGCGAGTTCGAGAAGTAGTTCATGAGCGAATAGGTGCGCTCCGTGTGCTGCCAGGCCCGGTAGTCGGGATCCGAAGCCAGCCCCGCCACGCGCGGCTCGAGGTCATGCACCGCAACGTCCTCTTCGCCGAGCAGATACCGCTCGAGCGCGTCATGCGGCAACGAGGTCGACACGGTCTGCGCCGTCGCAAAGTTCTGGACAGCCGACCAACCGGCCGAGTTCTCCTTCAGAGGCGCAAGTCGGAACCAGATGTCCGACGGCACGTTCTGACCGCGGTGACAGGTGTAGCAGTTCACGCCGGCGGCGCCGACATGGTCGCCCCACTCCTCGTTGAGCCACTGGTTCATCTGGATCATCCGCCGGGAGACGACCTTGGTGTAAAGATCGTCGTCAGCGTAGTTCCCGTCCGCAGCGCCCGCATGGCAGTACTCGCACCCCTGCTCGGGCGAGACCCATTGGGTGATCGCGCCCATCAGCCGAGTAAAGTTGTCCTCGGTCAGATCTCCGAGCACCTGCACGTTCTCATAGACGTCCTTGGCCAGAACATCGCCGGCTTCAGGCGTGTAGGCTTCTTCGGTGTAGTAGTCCTCCACCGTAGGATCGCCCGCCCGCTTCATCGAGATGAACTTCGCCACGCTCATCCCGGTGCCCGCAGGTCCGGTCTGTTCAGACTCGGTCTGGTAAGGCGAGCCCCAGGTGATGATCAGAGCCGCAAAGAGCACAGCGCTGAACGCAGCTCCGATCACGATCGCCGGACCGAAGACATCGGTCGGGTTCTTCTTGTTCCACTCGGGAAACCAGGGAAGGTTCCAGTTTGGCATTACTCGTTTCCTCCCTGATAGGCTTCGTAGCCATAGGCGCCGCCATATTCCGGCGCGAAATTGTGCTCGACCGCCCAGAGGAACCAGTTGTCGACCACCGTTCCGGTCAACAGGATGCCGATGCCGCCCGTGATCGGGGTCAGGATCGCAAACCACCACGCCCAGCGGTGGATCCCCTCCATCGTGGCGTTGAAGCCCATGGTCCAGCGCCAGAACAGAGCCGCCCGCTCAGACGCCGTGCCCCGGTCATAGATCTGTTCGAGTTCGCGGTCGCCGCCCAGGCGGGTCACCGCCATGATCGTCGCGCCGTGCATCGCGAACAGGAGGACCGAGCCGTAGAGGAAGACGATCGAAAGCGCGTGGAACGGGTTGTAGTAGAGGTTCCCGTAGCGAATGGAGAACGCGGTCGTCCAATCGAGGTGCGGGAAGATGCCGTAGGGCACGCCCTCGGACCACGACCCCATCAAGAGCGGCCGGAACAAGCCAAGCACCAGGAACAACCAGATCGCGGCTGCGAACGCCCAGCAGATATGCTTGCCCATCCCCAGCGCCGAGGCGCGCAGGTAGGACCTCACCCACCAGCTCAGCACCGAAACCAGCAAAAAGAAGCTGGCGATGATGTACCATCCGCCATCGTTCAGAGGCGGCATGCTCAGTCCGTGTTCGGGACCGGGAGGCTCAAGCGCCAACCAAAAGCCCTGGCGGATGAACTCCGGGATCGACCAGCCGACCGACGCCAGCATGTTGAACCCGATGATGTTGATCGCAAGCGTGCCGGTGATCAGCGAGATCACCCCGAACCAACCCAGATGGATCGGCCCAAGCTGCGCGTTGCCGAACCAGCCGATCCAGGTCGAGAACCCTGGACTGCCGCCGCGCTCTTGCGCGACGCCCTCTGGCGTGTCCATGCCCCATTCCGGCGGCCCCTGGACCTGCAACTGATTGAAGATGTTTTGATATTCAGCCATGGATCATGTCCTCACAGATCAGAGGCTCGGGTTTGGCCAGATCGGCAGCTCGAGCCACCAATTCCACCATTCCGGCCAACCCTTGGTCCAAACAGGACCCGAGATGATGATGCAGACCGCCGACCAGAAACCGGCGTTGAGCGCGAGCAGCAGCCCAAGGCGGTGAATGCCCAGCGTGCCGACCGAATAGCCGATGAAGTCGCGGAAGAAGGTGTCTTCGTGATCCGGCGTCTTCGCCTCATGACCCTTCTCAGGGTTACAGGCCGACAGAACCAGACCGCCATGCAGCGCCAGCGCGAGCGTCGTGGTGAAGAAGAACGTCACCGCCAGCATATGCGCCGGGTTGTAGTGGAAGTGCAGGTAGGAATACCCGACATTCGACACCCAATCGAGGTGGCTGAAGATACCGTATGGGAAGCCATGTCCCCACGCGCCCAGCAGCAGCGGTCGGAAGACCACCAGCGTCGAATAGGCGAGGATCGCAAAGCTAAAGGCGACTGGCACGTGATAGCCGATGCCAAGTTTGCGACAAATCTCGACCTCTCTCAGCGCCCAGCTGATGAAAGCGCCGTGCGCGCAGAAGGTGATGATCTGCCAAAGACCGCCTTCCGCCAGAGGCGCCATGCCAAGACCGTATTTCAAGTCTGGCGGGGCGATGTTGATCGTCCATGGGTTGAACGTGCCCTGAAGCGCGGCTCCCCAGAAAATCAAGATCGTGCCCAATGCGGCGAAAAAGATTGTGGTGACTCCGAAGAAGCCGACAAAGAAGGGGCCGACCCAGAAATCGAAAAGGTCGCCGCCAATTAGCGTGCCGCCGCGCACGCGGTATTTCCGCTCAAAGTTGAGTAGCGCCATGTGCCCGTCTCCGCTCTCGCATTTGTTTAGCGCGCATCCCGGCGAAAACGCGTCCCAGGCTCGCTTTCGGCGGGCGCGGTCGTTCAGTGCCGGTTCGCTAGTCCAGTTTCTGCCGCGGGCGAGAGCATGCGCTGACGCCCGCAGCGTTCTTGGAAACTGGTCGTGACAAAAGTCGCCGACGACGGAAGGCTGTTAGCCCCCCGCCGACGCCGCTGCGATCTCGAACCAGTTGTAGTGTTCCGTGCTGAGCAGGACGAGGTGGATCATCGCCGCCAGCAGGAAGAGGAAAACACCCTGGGCCACGAAGACGCGACGCGGGTCGAAGATCAGCCAGATCTTATAGAACTTGCTCATGCTTCACTCCTCAGAGGTAGAACCACGGGCGCCAGATGAACGTCGCCACATGAGCGATGATGGCTATGGTCGAAAAGAGCATTAGCCCGCTCATGTAGACGGAGTGCAGCTCCTGCGCCTGCTCGTCTGTTAGACCTGTGAACGACAGGTCGCTACGATCAGCCATGTACGGTCCTCCGCAAAGGTTGACTGATGCCGCGGGAATCGCGGCGGTGACGCCGAACCAGCAAAGGCCGGATCGACTATCCCTCCCCCCGAGTTTGGACCTACGGGAAGAGAGGATGGGGAACTCCGCGGGTTAGGCGGAGAAGATCATGGGCGTGACGATCTGCGCCTCACGCCACGCACAGCTGATGAAGTCGCGCCGCGGCTTGTGCGGGTCTTTCCACACAAGCGACGCCAGACAGCGCACCAGCGAAATCGGTAAGGCGATCAGAAAAATGATCGCGAAGTAGACGCCGTACTCGAACTGTCCGCGCTTCTGGCGCGACCGCCGCGGCGTCGCGGCTGTATCCTGGTAGGTCATGTCGTCCTCCCGGCTTTGGATTCTTTAAGAGCCCGCGCCAGCGTCGGCGCGGCTTCGGATGAAGGCTTGAGCGAGGCCACGGTCGCACGACCCACGCAGGCGGCGCCGCTGTCGAGCGCGACTTTCTCAGCAGCGTCGCGCAGTCGCTTGGCGGCGGAGATCCGAGTGAGCACCGGATGCTGCGCGACAATCTCGTCGAGCAGGGCCTGAGCTTCGGGATCCCATGGGAAGTCGCGGCGCAGCGTGCTGGGCGTCGCTTCGGCGGCGTCCATCTCCGCACCGAGCGGCAGAATGTGAAACAGCGCGTCGAAGAGACCGTTGCAGACCTCTTGCAGCACATACGCCGCGCCCGCGTAGCCCATGAAGGGCGTTCCAGTCGCGCGGCGGATCGCAGCACCTGGGAAACTCGCTGGAATGAAAACCGGCTGCGGTCCGCGACCACCCCCGGCGCCCGCGCTCTGTTCCGCCAGATAAATCTTCTCGTTGATCGACCCAAAAACGATCATCGGGCGCTGCTGTGTGATCAACCCGCGAACGCGTTCGTTGTCAGTCTTCGAGCCCGCCGATCGCGCAACCGAGAACGCGCAGGGCAATCCAAGATCGGTCTCGAGGAAATAGCGAAGCCCCCGCGCGTAGGTTTCATTCGCGACCACCGCGAAGTTCACCGTTGCGAAAAAGTCCTGAGTGACCGACCGCCAGAGGTCCCAGACCGGCTTCAACGTCGAGTGTTTCTCGCGCTCGATGAAGGGTTCAGGATCGAGGTTCAGAAGCTCGCCCAAGGCGCGCAGGAACAACGTGGTCGACTCCATGCCGATCGGCGCTTGCAGATACGGTTTGCCCAGAACATCGGCCAACCCGCGGCCATACTCTCGGTACATCACGACATTGACGTCAGCGTTTACGAGCTTCGGCATGTCGGCCAGGTGCGCGCCGAGCGGCATCACCATGTTTACTTCGGCGCCAACGCCCTCGATCAGGCGGCGGATCTCGGCCAGATCGGACGGCATGTTGAATGCGCCGTACATCGGGCCAAGGATGTTGACCCGAGGCTTCGCGCCATCCTCGCGCTTGGCCTCGCGCGGCATCCGCCCCTTGGTCATCCCGAACTCCGTGAAGAGCCAGGTCATGGCGCGGTCGGCGGCCTCCCATTGATCCTCGTCGATCGTGCGGGGCAGAAAGCGCTGGATGTTGGTGCCCTGCGGCGTGACGCCGCCGCCGATCATCTCGGCGATGGAGCCGGTGACGACAACCGCCGGCAGCGCCGGGTCGAGCGCCCCCCAGGCGCGCTTCATGGCGCCTTCGGTTCCGTCGCGGCCCAGCTCTTCTTCGCCCAGGCCCGTCACGACGATCGGCAACTCGTGCGGCGGCAGCGCATCGGTGTAGTGCAGCACGGACGTCACCGGCAGGTTCTCACACCCGACCGGGCCGTCGATCACGACCTGCAGACCCTTGGCGGCGCAGAATGCGTAGACTGCGCCCCAATATCCGCCAGCTCTGTCATGATCCTGGATCAACATCAGATCATCTCCGCCGCTTTGGCGGCGCGCGCCTTTTTCTCAAGTTTCTTCAGATGTCGCGCCCGGAACTCCGGCTGTACGTTCGGGTCGCCTTCCCAGACCCCCGCCGTGTCTCCGCCGCCTACGCCTTCAAAGAAGCTGCGCATCGACGCCATCCGGTCCTTGTTGGCCATCGCGGCGTTCACGACCTGCGCGAGGCTGCCGGCGCCGGCCGGACCCATAAGCGGTCGAGCGGAGATGAGGTTGGTGAAGTAGAGCGCCGGGACGCCCATCTCCTTGGCCTTTTGAACCACTGGCGTCGTGCCGATCGCAAGATCCGGGCGGATCGCCTGCATCGCCGCGAGAGCGTCCTCGAGGCTGGCGCGATACTGCACCGTGACGCCGTGCGCTTCGAGCCAGTCGCGATCCGGATCCGACCAAATGGTCCGAGGCGCAGCAGTGCCGACATAGGGGACGTCCGCGCCGCTTTCGATCAGCAGGCGCGCCACCAGAAGCTCTGAGCCCTCGTAACCCGAAACCGTCACCGTCCCCTTGATCGGCGCAGCGCTCAGCGCCCCTTTGATCGCCGGGAGGATCGCATTTTGCGCCGCGGCGATCTTCGGATCGCCAACGCCGAAAACGTCGCCGATCGCCGCCAACCAATGCGCGGCGCCGTCATGACCCACCGGCGCCGAGCCGACCACTGTGCGGCCAGCGGCTTCAAACTCGCGGATCGAAGCCGTGTAGAAGGGGTGGATCGCAGCGACAGCCCCACAATCGAGCGCCGCGTAAAGCTCTCGCCATTCACGGCTGGGGACCACCGGTCCCGCGGCGAGGCCGAGCGGCGCCAGCATCTGCCCGATCGACATCGGATCCACCGGGAACATCTCGCCCAACAGCGTCACCGTCGGCCGATCGGCTTTCCCGGAAGCCGGCGCTTGAACCGGACCGGCTTCAGCTTCGGCCAGCGCGTAATTGAGCATCGCGCCGGCGAGCACGTCCTTCGCTTCGGCATGGGTCGGCACGCCAAAGCCCGGCACGTCGATGCCGATGATGCGCACGCCGTCGATTTCCGTCGGCAATAACCGAAGCGGCACGCCCGAAGCGGTCGGCACGCAAAGGTTGGTCACCACGATCGCGTCGTAGCGATCCGGGTCCGCAAGCTGATGGACCGCTTCGCGGATGTCCTCGAACAGTTTGCCGGTGACCAGCGTCTCCGAGCTGAACGGCACATAGCCGACCGAACGCCGCGCGCCATAGAAATGCGAGACAAAGCTGAGGCCGTAGACACAGCAGGCCGAACCCGAGAGGATCGTCGCGACGCGGCGCATCCGCAGACCGACGCGCAGCGACCCGAAGGCCGGACACATGCTCTGCGGCTTGTCATGCGGTCCTTGCGGATAGTCGGCCGCGTACCGATCCAGCACTTCCGAAGCGCCAGCCATGCGGGCCGCATTCTCCATCTCGGCGGCGCCTGCGTGACACCCCACGCCATCGACGCCCGCGCCCTTCAGATCAGGCGCAGGTTCTCGCTTCGCGCCTTCGATCACAGGCGCGCTTGCGGCGTCGTCATAGCTCACTTCAGCCGACGCGCTGTCGGTCAAGTCAGCCTGAGGCTGTGATATGTCGGACCGGCGGTCAGACATTGTCGTAGACGACCTCCAATGATTTCTTCGGTTTGGCGTTCTTGCCGCGCATGTCGGCGTCGGTCGCCGGCTCCAGCACGAAATCCGCGCCGGTGTCCTTGCCGTCGAAGAGCGCGAGCAGACCGTCCTGATCGAGCGGCGTTGGATGCATCGGCGGCGCGCCCGCGACATTGGTCGCGAGCTCCGCGAAAAGATCGCCCCATTGCGTCTGCGCGCTGCCGACGATCTCGTAGGACGCCGACTTGCGCCGCAGATCATCGTCCTGTGGGATCGAAGCCAGCACCGGAATATCGACGCTGTCGGCGAAGGCATGCGCCTGCCCGGTTCCGTCATCCTTGTTGATGACCATCCCGGCCACGCCGACATTGCCGCCGAGCTTGCGGAAGTACTGCACGGCCGAGCAGACATTGTTGGCGACGTAAAGCGATTGCAGGTCGTTCGAGCCGACGACGATGACTTTCTGCGCCATGTCGCGGGCGATCGGCAGACCGAAGCCGCCGCAGACCACGTCGCCCAGGAAATCGAGCAGCACGTAGTCGAAGTCCCAATCGTGGAAGCCGAGCTTCTCGAGCAGTTCAAACCCGTGAATGATGCCGCGACCGCCGCAGCCGCGACCGACCTCGGGGCCGCCCAGCTCCATCGCGAAGACGCCGTTGCGCTTGAAGCAGACGTCGCCGATGGCGACTTCCTCGCCAGCAAGCTTCTTTTGCGTCGAGGTCTCGATGATCGTCGGACAGGCCTTGCCGCCGAAGAGCAGCGACGTCGTGTCGGATTTCGGATCGCAGCCGATCAGAAGCACGCGCTTGCCCTGCTCCGCCATCATGTGACTGAGATTGGCGAGCGTGAACGACTTGCCGATGCCGCCCTTGCCATAGATCGCGATGATCTGGGTTTTCTTCGTCGGCTCTGACACCGGGATCTCATCGAGAGGCGCATTGGCCTCGTCACGCAGCCGCGCGTGGTGGTTTTCGACGGTGGCGACCTTGAGATTGGGCGCCTCCAACACAGGGGTTTTCACACTCATGCGGAAGCCCTCCAGTCGAGGATCATTTTCAAGCAATCCGGATCGGAAAACGCGCTCGCGTAAGCAGATTGCGCGTTGTCGGCCGGCCCGACGTGACTCACCAGACCGTCGAGCGACAACGCGCCGCTATCGACGAGCGAGCGGGTCGCCAGCAGGTCGTCGCGCGTCCATTCCGCAGCGATCCGCAACCGCGCCTCCTTCATGAAGGCTGGCGCGAAGGCGAAGCTCAGCGGCTGCGCGTAAAAGCCCGCAAGGACGATCTCCCCACCCTTGGCCATCCGACCGATCAGCTCGTTGAGCAGGTTCGCGTCGCCAGCGGCGTCGAAGATCGTGTGGTAATCGCGGCGCTCGTCAGCGTCCGGGTCAATGACCTCGTATCCTTCCGCGCCGCCGCGCCGCGCTGGATCCTTTTCCCAAACAACCGGGGGCTCGCCGCCGGCCGCGATGGTCAGTCGCGCAAGAAGCCGCCCGAGAACGCCGTGTCCGACGATCAGGTTCGGCAGCGCGCGATCGAGCCCCGCGATCGCATGTCTCGCGGTCGCCGCAAGGGCGAAAAGCGCCGAGGCCGGACCGAGCGCCGTGTCCAGGCGGATCGCGCGATCAGAACGAGTGACCAACCGAGAGGACGCGCCCCCGAACAGTCCACGCAGCTTCTCGCCGTCAAACTCACGATAGCAGTTCGCTCCCGGCGCGAAGACCATATCGCCGACCTTGAAGGGCGATGCTCCGCGGACTTCGACGACTTCGCCGGCCGCCTCATAACCTGGCACCAGCGGATACCCCATGCCTGGGAACGGAGGCATCGAACCCGACCAGAACAGCTTTTCCGTGCCGGTTGAAACACCAGAGTAGCGGATGTCGACCACGATCTCGTCCGCTTGCGGCGTCGCTAAAGCGACGGGACGCACCGAGATGCTCTTTGGACCCTCTAGGACAACCGCTGTCGCGTTCATCGCACTCTCCCTGCGCTCCCCCCTTTTTTGGCGACAGCGGGCGATTGCCTGAGTCGCGATTGGAGAGAGTCTCAAGGTGTCAGTTTATGTTGACAGCAATTTATGTCAATCAACATATACAAGGATATAACCGAACTACAGGGTCGTGTTTGCGAAGATTTTGGTGGCGTTACCGAACTTTTCGCGCCGAGATCACGCCCGTGATGAACGGGCGCACGGTCTTATGGGTCCGGATCGCTTCAAACCCCGCCGCCTCGAGCAGCGCGGCGTGGCGCTCAGGGGATCGCGGCCGACCAGATGTCATCGCCATGGTGTAAAAGCCAAAGTAGGCGTCCCCAGCCCGCGACGGCCGCGCGCCTCCGGACATCGGCTCTGAAAGGACCACGCGCCCGCCGACAGGCAGCGCCGCGCGAACCTTCGAAAGCAAAGACGCGACGACGGCGTCGTCATGATCATACAGCACCCGCACAAGGGTGATCAGATCCGCACCGCCGGGAATGGGGTCCTCGTGAAAGCTGCCGCCAATCGCGCGCGCGCGCCCCGCCAACCCTGCGGCGTCAAAGCGGCGCTCCGCCTCGCGGACGACAGCGGGCAGGTCAAACAACATCAGCTCCGTCGACGGGTACGCTGACGCCACATGCGTTAAAAACGCTCCCGCGCCGCCCCCGACGTCGAGAACCCGGCGAGCGCCCTCGAACGAGACGGCGCGCAGCGTCTCTTCGGCGACGAGGGTCTGCGAACTCGCCATCAGTTCGGAATACGCGACCGCCTGGCCGTCGGGTTGGTCCCGCTGACCGTCGACATAAGACCAGAAGCGAGACAACTCTGGGTCGCCTTCCCCGCGAAGCAGAGCAACCGGATCCGCCAGGTCGCGATAGAAGATACGATGGTGCCGGATCATGTCCAACAAACCCGGCGCCCCCAAGGCCGCCGCCCCCAAGGGCCCCAGACGGTAACGCCGCGGCGAGACGCGCTCGAGCAGATCAAGCGCCGCCGCCGCCTGACACAAGACGCCCAACCGCTCTGGGTCGACAACCGGTCCGCCATCCAGATCCGCGGCCAGATCGTCGATCGTGCGCGGACCGTCGCGCAGCGCCTCGAACACGCCCAACTCCAAACAAGCGAGCAGCGTCTGCGAGTATGTAAACCCAGCAACAAGATCATAGAGCCGCGCCGCCTCGCGACGCGCCACCCCGCGCGTCAGCGGAAACCCGCTGGCCCACGTCTGAAAGTCGGATGACGCGATTCTTCGGTTCCGCCAGGCGGCAAGCCGTTCCGTCAGCACGGAGAGCGCCCGCCGCACACCCGTCGGCAAAACCCGCGCGACACCTTGATCATCCGCGAGCGCCACGTCGATTAAACCGCTTGCGACGCAGGCATCGCCGGGGTCAACCGATCCGCCTGACGGCGAACGATTTCGCAAAGCTCAGCCTCGCCCGGGCATGACGGAATGGACGAGATCGCGGCGCCGAGCGCAGCCTTCAACTTCGCCACCGCGCCATCGACCCCAAGCAGCGCGACGGCGTTCGGACGATCATGGATCGCATCCTGCCCCACTGGCTTGCCGAGCGTCTTTTCGTCGAGCAGCGCGTCCCGCAGGTCGTCGGCGATCTGAAACGCCTCCCCGATACGCGCGCCCAGCTCTGTCCAGGGCTCGGGATCCTGCCCCGCAGCGACCGCGCCCATCCGGGTCGCGGCGACGAACAGCGCGCCGGTCTTGGCCTGATGGTAGGCGTGAAGATCGACCTCCGCCTCGCTCTCCCAGCCCTGACCGGCGCAGATGCCGCCGGGCATTCCCGTCGCCTGCGCCAACGCCAGCACCAATGTCGCCGCGCGATCGGGCGCCCGTCGGCCAGCCGCGGCCAGCGCTTCAAAGGCCAGAATGATCAACGAGTCGCCCGCAAGAACAGCGATCTCCTCGCCGTAGGCGCGATGGGTCGACGGCTTGCCCCGACGGGTCGCCGCATCGTCAAAGCACGGCAAATCGTCATGGGCGAGACTGGCGCAGTGGATCAACTCCAGCGCCGCAGCGGAGGCGTCAGACAACTCCGGGCGATCGTCGCCGCAGGCGCGCGCAACCGAGAGACACAGCTGCGGACGCACCCGCGCACCGCCTGGCAAGACGGAATAGCGCAGCGCTTCGGAGAGCTTTGGCGGCGATGGGCGCCTCTGAGCTCGATCCAAAGCGGCGACTAGCGCCTGTTCGATCCGCGCGCTGCCAGGCATCATCGCCTCCCATATAAGTGTCTACTTGAGTAGACAGTTAGATTGTCGTTATCGTTGGACATTCAATCATCGCCTGTCAACACTGGCGGGTGATATGAGCGGATAGAAAGGCGTCTTGTCGCCATGGTTCGAACTTCGACGGGATCCTCGCGCGTCCTGGTCATCGGCAGCGGCGTTGGCGGGCTTTGCGCAGCGCTGAAACTGGCCAACGCCGGGGCCGAGGTGACGGTTCTTGAGCGCGCCGCCGCCCCCGGCGGGAAGATGCGCGCCGTCCCCAGCCCAGCTGGGCCGATCGACGCGGGCCCGACCGTTTTCACGCTCCGCCACGTTTTCGAAGGGCTGTTCGAGGAGGTCGGGGAACGCCTCGAAGACCACCTAACGCTCCACGCGGAAACAGTTCTCGCTCGGCATTGGTGGCCGGACGGCGGCAAGTTGGATCTCTACGCCGACCCTCAAGCCAGCGCCCAAGCCGTGCGCGCGTTCGCAGGCAAACAGGGCGAGCAGGAGTTTCGTCGCTTCTGCGAGCGGGCCCGCACATTGTTTGAAGCGTTCGACGAGCCCGTGATGCAGGCGGGGACGCCGAACCTAGCCCGCCTGGCCACAGTCGTGATGCGCGATCCGATGCGGCTGACTAAGGCGATGGCGCCGTTGAGCACCCTGGCGCAAACACTGGCGCGTGATTTCTCCGACCCGCGCCTGCGGCAACTCTTTGGCCGGTACGCGACCTATGTCGGCGGCTCGCCCTGGCGCGCGCCCGCCATCCTTTCTTTGATCTGGCACGCTGAGGCGAAAGGGGTCTGGCGGGTCGAAGGCGGCATGCGCGCGCTCGCGCAGACGCTGGTCCGATTGGCCGAAGCCCGCGGCGCCGTCTTCCGATATGAGGCCGAAGCGACCGAGATAGAGGTCGAGGCTGGCGCCGCGACCGCCGTTCGCTTGGCGGACGGCGAGCGCCTGGAAGCTGATCAGATCGTTTTCAACGGCGACCCCGCCGCGCTGCGCAACGGCTTACTCGGCGAAAAGCCAAAGCGGGCGGTTGGCGGCGTTGGCGTCGCGCCGAGATCGCTGTCGGCTTACGTCTGGACGTTCGCGGCGAAGCCGGTTGGCGCGGATCTCGTCCACCACAACGTCTTTTTCGGTCGGGTTCAAAAGTCGGAGTTCGACGACCTGCACGCCGGACGCATGCCGACGGATCCGACCCTTTACATCTGCGCCCAAGATCGCGGCGACGGGGTTCGTGGGACCGACTTGGAGCGGTTCGAAATCATCATGAACGGCCCGGCCGTCGACCTCGGAAAACCGCCGCCCCCAAAGGAGTTTCAGACATGCCAGACGCGGACCTTAGAGACCCTCTCGAGCATGGGGCTGCGCTTCGAGCCGGAGCCGGGTCTGGACGCCCTCACGACACCGCATCGGTTCGCGGAACTGTTCCCGGGATCGGCCGGATCCCTCTACGGGCGGAGCCCGCATGGCATGACGGCGACGTTCGCGCGACCGACGGCGCGCTCACGGATCCGAGGCCTCTACCTGGCAGGGGGCGGCGTGCACCCGGGAGCAGGGGTGCCGATGGCGGCGCAGTCCGGCAGGCGCGCGGCCGAGGCGATCTTGACGGACCTTGCTTCGACCTCGCGGTCCCCCCGGACGGCTACGCATGGTGGTATGTCGACGGCATCTCCGACGACGGGGCGCGCGCCGTCGCCGTCATCGGCTTCATAGGATCGGTCTTCTCGCCCTGGTATCGCTGGTCGGGACGGCGGCGGCCCGAGAACCACTGCTGCATCAATGTCGCCACTTACGGGAAAGGCGGCCGGTGGACCATGACGGACCGGGGCGCCCAAGCGCTCAGACTCTCTCCCGACAAGCTTGAGGTCGGACCAAGTTCGATGCGGTGGACCGGCTCCGAGCTGGTGATCGACGTCAACGAAACCTGCACGCCGCATCTCCATCAGCTGCGCGGTCAGATCCGATTGATTCCCGAGGGCATGACCGATATCGAGGTCGCCCTGCACCCCGACGGCTCCCACGTCTGGCGGCCCTTCGCGCCGACCGCGCGGATCGAGGTCGACCTAGACCGAACGGGATGGAAGTGGTCCGGACATGGGTACTTCGACTCGAATTTCGGTACTCGGGCGCTCGAGGCCGACTTCAGCTACTGGACTTGGGCGCGTCTGCCGCGCAGCGGCGGCACCACCGCTTTCTACGACGCCGAGCGCCGCGATGGGTCGACCCTTGAACTGGGTCTCCAGTTCTCTGCGGACGGCGCGGTCGAGCGTATTCCGATGCCGCCAAAAGCACGCATGGCGCGCGGGCTGTGGACTGTGTATCGCGAGACCCGCGCCGATCAGGGTTATCGGCCCCGCCAGGTGAAAGCGATGCTTGACGCGCCGTTCTACAGCCGATCCGCGATCCGCACGCAAATCGACGGCGAAGAAACGATCGGCGTGCATGAGGCGCTCGATCTGAACCGGTTTGCGAGCCCTTTGCTCAAACCAATGCTGGCGGTCCGGGTTCCACGGCGCGCCAACTGGAGTTTCCCCGACTGATCAGTACGCGTGTTCGGCGCATATTTGCTCCGCCTCACGCTCTTCAAGCGGTAGATTGAGAAGACTGCAGAACCGGTCAGTATCGTCGCCGCCGCGGTGGTGGCGACACGTCCGGCACAGACCAAACGCGCGGTCGCCGCGCGCCTTGATCGCCCTCTCAACCAATTTTGCGAGACCTTCCTCCAACGCCGTGGTCTGCTTGAACCCAAGCTGATCGACCGCGTCGGACAGCGCGCTTCTCGATGACAGGACGGCGGAGCCCTCAGGCGTGACGTTGTAAGAGATGCTGCGCTTGTCGGCCGCGGATCGACGCTCTTCCACCAACCCCTTTCGCGCGAGCGCTTTGAGTGTTTGCGAGACAGTGCCCCTGGTCGCCGACAGGTAATCCGCGACTTGAGACGGGGACCGCGAGAAGCGGTTTGCGCGGTCCAGATAGCTGAGCGCGGCAAACTGCGCCGGGTTCACATCCGCGCTCCAGTCTTCGGCCGCGGCCACGCGCGCCAATCGCTCAAGCAAGAGCTGTATCCGTACTGATTTTGACATGAAGATATAGTAGCGAGTCAAAATCACTCTTGCAATTGTTTCGACTCGCTATTACCCAACTGACATCCGTAACACTGCAGGAGCAGACCAATGAAGAAGGTTCTCGTTTCACTGGCTCTGGCGATCGGAGCCATCGCCGTCGGCGCGCCGGCGCACGCCGATCAAGGTCACAACCACAGTCACGCCGCCCATCAGGACGGCGCTGTTCTCTCCCCTGCCGACGAGACAAAACGTGCGGCCTTTGACATCGTTGGAGCGCATGTGCACCGGAGCGGTCGAACGGTCACCTTCCACATGACGACAAACGGCGTCGCCGGCGCCGAGACGCCATCTCCTGTCGGGGAACTCGGAGGCGCGCCGGTTCTCTCCTATGTCTGGCCCATTTCGCTGGATCCCTCCGCCGTTGGTTTTGAAGGCGGGACCGGCATCCTGGCTCTCGCGGCGACCAGTCATCCAGATTTCGACGATACGCCCCTCTATGACGAGAACGGCGACGGCGATCTGACAAATGACGGAGCCGACTGGCACAGTCACTGGGTGGTGCTGGTTCCCGACGAAGCCTGTGGCCCCGGCGCATTGGCGGTGCGGGACATTCCCGAAGGCGAGACGCCTCGGATGCCGGCAACTTGGCCAGGGCTTCCCTTGTTTATCGATAGTCCGGGCTTCTCTCCGGTGTTTGACGGTCCTGAAATCAGCTTAAGCGTCGCCTTTGCAGACGTGGAAGCCGCCGCCGGCGCGTCTTATGACGGCGTCACCGCCGCGCTGCGGGTGAACGCGCAAATCCACGCGCCGCTGCTCTGCGTCACGGACGTCTTCGACATCGCGTCAGGCGATCTCAGCTTGCCAGGCAAGGTTGAATGAATGAGTTCGGCAGGCGGGCTCTCTATGTTGGAGAGCGCGCCTCGCCTGTCTCTGGCGCGACGTCGACAGAGACGGAGACCGAATGATCGCCGCCCCCGAGCAGCACACCGGAGATCGGACTGACGTCATCGTAGTCACGGCCATAGGCGATCGTGACGTGATCTTCCGAATTGATCAGGTTGTTGGTCGGGTCGAAGTCGACCCACCCGAATTCCGGCGACCAGACCGACACCCAGGCATGCGAAGCGTCCGCGCCGACGAGCCGTTCTTGCCCCTCCGGCGGCCGGGTTCGGATGTACCCGCTGACGTACCGGGTCGGCAAGCCAAGCGCTCTCAGAGCGGCGATCTGAAGATGCGCAAAGTCCTGGCAAACGCCGGATTTCTGCGCCAGCACCTGATCGACCGGTGTTGAGACGTCCGTCGTCGAGCTGTCGAAAGCGAATTCTTCAAAGATCCGCTGCGTGATCGTGTGCGCCGCGGTCAGCACCGAGGCGCCCGCCTGGACCGTTTCACGCGCAAAGGCGGCGGTCGCCGGCGTCGGCTCCGCCAGTCGGGAGTAACACGCGTAATCCAGCACGGTGCGATTGAGACCCGCCGCCGCGCCGACGCGCCGTTCAGCGATATCCTCCCAGCGGCAAGACGCCTCGAGATCAGGAGTGTCCACCTGGTCGATATCGATCGCGCTGAGCGCGGTCACCGACAGTTCCGAATGTTCGTCTTCCAAGGTGATCCGAACCGCCGGGTTGCCGAAATAGTCCAGGGCGCTCTCTCGCGACGTCGGCGCAGGCTCGATGATGACGCTGTGGCGCTGCACGCTCTGGTGGGAAACCTCTCGCGGGCTGACATGCAGCAGATGAAACGACTGAATGACCGGCGAGGCGTAGTCGTAATGCGTTTTGTGGGAGATTGCGTAGCGAGGCATGGCGTCTTTGCGAGCGTCAAGAGCGCGTTTGCGACTGCAGCCTGCGCGGCTGCTCATCGGCGAGGCTGAAGTACTGCCGGGAGACGAGTTCAGACAAATGCGGCAACTCGGCGAAAACAGCTCCGAGGAGCTCCGCCAGCTCCTCCCGCCGCCCTTCTTCCGAAACGGCCGCAAGCTGATCCAGATCCGCGAGCCGCACCTGCGTCAGAAGATCCAGAGCCAAGCGCTGATCAGGCGCACGGTGCGCGTCGCCGGCGGATTTCGGCAGTTGCCCGATATGTTCGGAGAGCCGGCTGAGCTGGTAGGCGACGCTGCGCGGATTGGTTTCGTCAATCAACAGAAGATCGAGCATCAACTTGAGATCAGGGGCGAAGCGATACCGCGACCGGAAGGTCAAGTAACTGTCGGCGACGTAGAGCGCGAAGGTCATATCGTCGCCGATTTCCTCGTCCGGGGCGGCGTCGGCGAAAAGCGCATGCAGCAGCTCGCTGAGCTGGGCCGCGCGCTCCAACCGGCGCCCCATGTCGAGGAACCGCCACCCGCGGTTGCGCGTCATATTCTCGTGCGTCATGCCCGCAAACGCCGCCAGCTGTTCGAGCAGCGCATCGCAGTTTTCAACGATATCGAGCGCGTTGGACGGCGCGCTTTCCGCGAGGACGTCCTCTAGTCCGTGACTTCCGCGCCCGTTTGCGCCGTTGATGTCGCGCAGCGTTGGCGGTTGGCTGGCGAGGCCGCGCGTCGAAAGACTTGTCAAGATGCGCCAACTGTCGATCGACAGACGCTCACGGCATTGCAGCGCTGTTCTCTTGATGTTGTCGATGGTGTTCGGCAAACCGTGCAAACGACCCGGCGCGGCGCTGAGCTCGTCGATGGCGTCGCAGAGCCGTCGACGGAGCATCAATTGCTCGTCCGTCTCCGCCTCGTCCTTCATCAAGAGATGCTGCAGCGGCGCAAGGGGATGTCGTCGACGGCTGATCGGCGCGAGGTCGGCGGCGGTCTGGGTCAGCGTTTGGCGCAGGATCCGCAGAAGCGACTCCGCCCGCTCGCAATAGCGGCCCAGCCAAAAGAGGTTATCCGCCGCGCGGCTTTGCAGCTCTTGCGATTGTCGCGGCGCGACCGCGTTCTCGCGGACGATGCGCTTGAGGCTTATCGCAGGCGGCGGCGGATTTGGCCCCGCGACCCAGACGTCCCGGGACAGCGCCGTCTGCGACGTGACGGCGACGGCGGAGTCCGCATCGATCGTCAACGCGACCCCGCCCGGCATCACCGCGAAACCGCCGTCCAAGGCGGCGACGAAGACCCGCAAGGCGTAGGGAGCCGGAGCCAGTCCGTTCGCGCCCCAGTGCGGCGCCGTTGCAAAGCCGACGGGCCGCTCAGCGACCAGTCGCCCGCCCCGCAGGCCGACGTTCTCGACCAGCGCGGCCCGGCTGTCAGGGTCCATCGACGCGGCGCGCTGGCCAGCTTGCGCTTCGCCAGGACGCCCGATGCCTTCATGCGCGTCGTGGATCACGAAGTCGTCCAGCTTCGACAGAACGTGATCGCGCACGCCCGGCTCGCCCAACCAATGACGCGGCGGATCCGGCATGAGCAGATCCTCGCCCAGCAATTCGCGCGCGACGCCTGGCAGGAAGGGCGACAGTCCCCGGTTTTCGACGATTGAGGCGCCCAGCGCATTCGCGACCAAGTCGGCGTTCTCCCGCACGGCGGAGACCAAACCAGCCGGACCCTGAAACCCGTCTGGAGCCAGCTCGAGCGGGTCGCAACGACGTCCCTCGACGCCGCGCAAAAGCAGATCAACGCGTTTGAGACCGTCGATCGTCTTGAGGTACAGGCGCTTGTCGGCGACGCGCAGATCCGACCCTTCAACCCGCATGTAACCGAGGTAGCGGCCCATATAGGCGTGGCCGAGATAGGCCGGCTCGCCAGGGGCCGAGGTCAGCAACGCGATTGTCGGATCATCCGATTGAGCGCGCGCCACAAGGCTGTCTGCGAACGCCTGATAGAACTGACCGATCCGGTATGCGCGGCAACTGCTGAAAAGGTCGCCGGACACTTCCGCCATCATCATGCGATTGGCGAGCACGTATCCGTGGCCGGCCGGCGTCTCGGCATGCGCGTCGATCACCCGCCAATCCCCGGAAGGATCTCGGGCCAGATCCAACGCCAGCATGCTGAGATGGCCGTTCGGCGGCGTCACGCCGTGCAGAGGTCTCAGAAAGCTCGGATCGTTCAGCACCACGTCGGGGGGGACCACGCCATTCGTGAACAGGCGTTGCGGGCCATAGGCATCTGCGATGAGCGCGTTGTAAAGCCGAGCCCGCTGCAAAGCGGCGGCCTCGATCCTGACCCATTCTTGCTCGCCGAGCATCAGCGGCGCGACGTCCAGCCGCCAAGGCGGACCACCTTCTTGTGGATCGCTGAAGTTCTCAAAAAGAAGGTGTTCGGTCTTCAGCGCTCGATCCGAGAGGACCGCCTCGCTCATGTTCGAGAACCGACTGACGAGCGGACGCCACGCCGGGCGTACCGCGCCGCTCGCATCCATCATCTCGTCGTAGACGCCAGATACCGGCGCATAGGTCCAGCTAGGCGATATTCCCGCTTCGACTTCCTGTTCGCCCACCGACGCCGTCATTCCAGTGTTTCTCCTCACGCCGCATCGCGTAAAACGGCCTCTCCCCAACCACACCGTACAACCCAACGAGGGTTTAGTCCCATTTTATTGTCTACCGTTGCGGCCTCGTGGGCGAAACAATGCGCCGATTGTTGCACACTTACTGGCGCCGCAGCGTCGGCTCGCGTCAGAACAGCCTTAAATCCAACGTCGTGGGGTAGTCGGGATTGCGATGCTCGGGAGGCGTCGCCATTGGCCCGGGCGTGTGACCTTGAGCTTCAAAGCGCGCATGTCGCCGGCCTTCCGCCTCAAAGGCGTTCACCGGCATGGTGTCGAAAAACTTCCCGCCAGGATGCGCCACATGATAGCGACACCCCCCGACCGAACGCCCCGTCCAGGTATCGAGGAGATCGAAGATCAACGGCGTATGGACGCCAATCGTCGGGTGCAAGGACGCCGAAGGCTGCCAGGCCCGGTAGCGAACGCCAGCGACCTGCTGTCCGCGGACTTCAGTCGGCGAGAGCGGCGCGCGCTGACCGACGCACACCACCACATGGCGATCGTCCGCGCCGTCGACCTTCACCTGCAGCCTCTCAAGCGAGCTGTCGACATAGCGTGCGGTGCCGCCGACGACGCCCTCTTCACCCAACACGTGCCAGGGCTCCAACGCGCCGCGAAGCTCTATCGTGACGTCGCCATAGGTCACCGCCCCGTAACGGGGGAAACGGAACTCGAAATGCGGGGCGAACCAGTCGTCCTCAAACGCAAAGCCCGCGCGGCGGAGGTCTGCAAGCACCGACTGGAAATCGGACCACACAAAGTGCGGCAGCATGAACTTGTCATGCAGATCCGTTCCCCAGCGCGCCAGCCGACCCGAATAGGGCTGGTCCCAGAACCACGCGATCAGCGCTCTTAGAAGCAGCTGCTGCGCCAGGCTCATCCGCGCGTGCGGCGGCATCTCGAAGGAACGGAACTCCACCAGACCAAGGCGGCCGGCCGGCCCGTCCGGAGAATAGAGCTTGTCGATGCAGATCTCGGCGCGATGCGTGTTGCCGCTGACGTCGATCAGCAGATTGCGGAACAGTCGGTCCACCAGCCACAGCGGGATGTCCTGTCCACGCGGAGGCAACTGCTTCATCGCGATCTCGAGCTCGTAAAGCCCCTCGTGGCGCGCCTCGTCCACGCGCGGCGCCTGGCTCGTCGGCCCGATGAACATCCCCGAGAACAGATACGACAGCGACGGATGGTGTTGCCAATAAGTGATGACGCTCGCCAGCAGATCCGGCCGCCGCAGAAACGGGCTGTCGGCCGGCGTGGCGCCGCCAAGAACGATGTGGTTGCCGCCGCCGGTGCCGCTGTGCTTGCCGTCGACCATGAACTTTTCCGTGCCCAGTCGGCACTCGAAGGCCTCTTCATAGAGCGCGGTCGTGGTGTCCACCGCCTGTCGCCAGGACTTGGCTGGGTGAATGTTCACCTCGATGACGCCTGGATCCGGCGTCACCTTGATGTTGTTCAGCCGTGGATCATGCGGCGGCTCGTACCCTTCGATATGAACAGGTTGATCCAGCTTCGCCGCAGTTTCTTCGATCGCCGCGGTCAACGCCGCATAATCCTCTGCGTCTGCAAGCGGCGGCAGGAAAAGACACAAATGCCCGTCTCGGGGTTCGGCGGTCATCGCTGTCCGCACCGCCCCGGCAACCTCGTTTGGCATGTCGATGGGCGGTGGGAAGCTCGCTTCGAGCGTCTCGGTGCGCCGCTGCTGCAGCAATGCGCCTCGCCCCGGCAGCGGCGCGCGATCCTGCATCGGATCGGAGGGCGTCACATAGGGATAAGCGGCTGGAGAAATGTACGGCAACCCGCCGATTGGCAGGCGAAAGCCGACAGGCGAGTCGCCCGGCATCAGGAACAACCGTCCACGGCGCAGCTTCCACCGCTCGGTGACCCAGCGGCGGGTCGGCGCCGGGTGCTTTCGGTCCTTTTGCTGCCAAACCTGGATCGGCAGCACGTAGCCGCTGGGCTCGCCCAAACCACGCTCGAAGGTCTTGATGACGCGCGCGCGCTCGGCCTTGTCCTCGATCTTGTTGTCGGCGACGTCGAGATTGATCGGCAGCTTCTGCTCGACCAACGCAAAATGCGCGGCGTCCTCATAGGCCGGCATGGCGCTGTCCGTCGGCAAACCCAGCTGGTCGCAGAGGGCCGCCATGAACTGCTCGGCATCGGCCGCCTTGGCCGGCTTGACCGGCTGTTCGCGATCGATAAGCTCAGGTGCCTCCCACAACGCTTCGCCGTCATCACGCCAGTAGGTCGCGAACGCCCAGCGCGGCAGTTGTTCGCCCGGATACCACTTGCCTTGACCGAAATGCATCAGCCCGCCTGGGGCGAACCGCGCAGTCAACCGCCGCGTCAGATCCTCGGCGTAGCGGCGCTTGGTCGGGCCCACCGCGCCGTTCATCCACTCTTCGCCCTCCATGTCGATCGCAGAAACGAAGGTCGGCTCTCCGCCCATGGTCAGACGCACGTCATTCTCGCTCAGGCGCGCGTCAACCTGATCGCCAAGGGCGTCGATGCGCACCCACTGCTCGTCGGAGTAGGGCTTGGTCACCCGCGGAGTTTCGAAGATGCGACGAATGCCCATCTCGAAATCGAAGGAGACTTCCGCCTTTTCATGCGCGCCGGAAATCGGCGCCGCCGTTTGCGGGCTTGGCGTCGCGGCGACGGGAATATGCCCCTCGCTCGCCAATAAGCCAGAGGTCGGATCCAATCCGACCCAACCGGCGCCGGGCAGATAGACCTCGGTCCACGCATGCAGGTCGGTGAAGTCTTCTTCCGCCCCCACCGGTCCTTCGAGCGGCTTCACGTCCGGCTTCAGCTGGATGAGATACCCCGAAACAAACCGGGCCGCGAGGCCGAAGCTCCGCAGGATCTGCACCATCAGCCAGGCGCTGTCCCGACACGAGCCCGAGCCGCGTTTGAGCGTCTCTTCCGGGCTTTGCACGCCGGGCTCCATCCGGATGAGATACTCGATGTCGTTTTCGAGTTTCTGGTTCAGAGCGACGATGAAATCGATCGTCACGTCATCTTTCAGCAAGCCTTTCAGATCCGAGAGGTACTTCTTCAGATGCGGACCAACCGCGTTGGCCTTGAGATAGGGCGCCAGATCCTCCTTCAGCAGCGGGTCATAGGCGAAAGGCCATTGCCGCGCCTCTTCCTCGATGAAGAAGTCGAACGGGTTCAGCGTCGCCATCGATGCGACCAGATCCACGGTGACGGAGAACTCTTCTGTCGGCTCTGTCGCAACCATCCGGGCCAGGAAGTTGCCAAAGGGGTCTTGCTGCCAGTTCAAGAAGTGCTCGGACGGCGCCAAGGTCAGCGAATAGCTGAGGATCTCGGTCCGGCTGTGCGGCGCGGGACGCAGCCGAATAACCTGCGGTCCTAAGCGCACCGGTCGGTCGTATTTGTATGACGTGCGGTGAGTGAGAGCGACCTGGATCGACACCGGGGGACCTCTTCTATGTCATCTGGCGGATCGCGACGGACTAGCGGTTCAGTCGAGCGATTGCGTCTGGGATTGGGTTTGTGTCGCGGCGGGCGCGTCGACAGGCGCCCCGTCTTCCTCGACCGCGACTGGTTCTTCAGGATCAGATTGCTTGAAATAGGTCCGGCCCAACTGACCGGTCAAATCCGCCAGTCGCCGCTGCAGCGCATCGTTCATGTCGTGCAGATGTCCGATGAACCCGGGTTCCTGAGCCGCGAGATCGAGCAAACCGCGCAGGCTCTCGATACGTTCAAGCACGCTTGGCGGAGTTGAGAGATAGCAGACGCTGCGCAGCTCGTTGGCCAAACGCTCGATCGCATGGACCGAATGCCCCAAAGAGCGTGCGAAACTCTGATCAAAAATCAAAAAGCGCGCGACGGTCTCCGGCTGCATCGGGCCGACGACCGTCCGACGGTAGGCGTGATGTCCGCCACAGGCGCGCAGCAGCACCGACCAGAACGCGAAGTCTCCCATCGCGTCGCCGCGATCGGCCGTCCCTGTTTTCAGCTGGGCGAAACGAACATCGAGCAATCGGCTCATCTGATCTGCGCGCTCGATCTCCACGCCCATGCGGAAAAAGCGCCACCCAGCGTCGCGGTAGAACGTGGCTTCCGCCGTGCCCAAAAGCGCGTAGCAATCGGTCTGCAGCTTCTCGCAGGTTTGGGCCAGACGTTTCTCCGACCGCGCCTGTGTGTCGAAGGTGGCGACCCTCTTGTGCAGGCGGTTGATCTGCATCCAGAAGTCCGTCGAGATCATCGCCCGGAGCGCACGCGCATTGTCGCGCGCCGCCATGATCGAGCTCGCAATGGAGCCGCCATGTTCGCGATCCGCCAGGTAGTAGTCGATGACGTTCTCGGCCGAAGTCTCGCCGTAGCGTTCCAGAAATGGTTTGCTTTCGTCGTAGAGCGCCAGGATCCACGCCCAACCCGCCCCACCGGCGCGACCCCGGTCGAACGCCGTCTGCACCATGAGAACGCGGCTGAGGCTGGCGGCGCGCTCGATGTAGCGGCCAAGCCAGAACAAACAGTCGGCGTGCCGGGCGAGCAAATGGTCCATTATGCGCCAGCGACCCCGTCGCCGCTCTGACCGGGCTCCAAAACCCAGGTGTCCTTCGTCCCGCCGCCCTGACTGGAATTGACGATGATCGAGCCTTTCTTCAGCGCCACGCGCGTCAGGCCTCCCGGCAGCACCCACGTGTCGCGACCAGTGACAGCGAACGGTCTGAGATCGACATGACGCGGCGCCACGCCTTCCTCGGTGACGGTGGGACAGACAGAGAGCTGGATCATCGGCTGCGCGATGTAGTTGGCGGGGTCCTCCTTCAGCGCCTTGCGGACGTCCTCAAGCTCTTCCGTCGTCGCCCGAGGTCCGACCACGATCCCGTAACCGCCCGACTCGCCGACGGGCTTGACCACAAGCTCATCGAGATGATCCAGCGTGTATTGCAGCGCCTCGGGCTCTCGGCAGATATGCGTCTCGACGTTCGGCAAAATCGCCTCTTCGCTGAGGTAGTAGTCGATGATGCGCGGCATGTAAGCGTAGATCGCCTTGTCGTCGGCGACGCCCGCGCCTGGCGCATTGGCGATCGTCACCGTGCCGGCGCGCATGCAGTCCACAAGCCCCGGAACCCCGAGCATGCTGTCAGGATTGAAGACTTTCGGGTCGAGGAAGTTGTCGTCGATCCGACGATAAATCACGTCCACCGGCGACAGACCGGCCACCGTCTTTGCGAAAACCCGATCGTCGATCACGACCAGATCGCGCCCTTCGACCAGCGGCACACCCATCTCGCGGGCGAGGAAGATGTGCTCGTAATAAGCAGAGTTGAACACGCCCGGCGACAGCAGCACGAGCTTGGGATCATCACAGGCCGCAGGCGCGCATTCGAGCAGCTTGTCCCGTAGGTTCTGCCCGTAAGACGACACCTCGCGGACATTGAACCCCTGAAGCAGATCCGGGAAAGCGCGCTGCATCAAGTGGCGGTTTTCGACCACGTAGGACACGCCCGAAGGCGTCCGCGCGTTGTCTTCGAGAACCATGAACTGGCCGGCTGCGTTGCGAACCAGATCGACCCCGCAGATATGGGCGTAGGTTCCATTCGGCACATCCACCCCGATCATCTCCTTGCGGAAGTTCTCGTTGCCGAGAACCAACTCGCGAGGGACGATCCCGTCCTTCAGGATTTTCTGGTCGTGATAGACGTCCCACAGGAACGCGTTGATCGCCGCGACGCGCTGAACGACCCCCTTTTCGAGGGTCTCCCACTCTGATGCGGGCAGCACGCGCGGGATCACGTCGAACGGCAGCGCCCGGTCAATCTCGTCCTTTTCGGTGTAAACGGTGAAGGTCACGCCGCGCTCGTGCAATTCGGTCAGAGCGTCGGCCGCGCGCTCGGACAATTCGCTCGAACGCAGTTGCTCTAAACGCCGCCAAAACTGCAGAAGCCTGGGACGTTCGTCCGCGCCGTCGCCCATGAGCTCGCAAAAAGAAGCGCCGCGTTTATAGTTCGCCAGAAGCGCAGGTTCGGTGGGATCTCGAAACGCCTTGAGTTCGGCCATCCAGGTCTATTCGCACCTCCCCTTAAGGCGTTCATGCCCTAGAAAACACATCATGCCGAACGCGACACGCCCTTGAAAAATCACCGTCATCAGTCTGACACGGACCGATGCACTGTCCAATAATTAATCGGCGTCAAGTCCTGCATAAAAACTATGCAAAGGCCTTCGTTCTCAGCTCTTTTCTTCAATCTGTGGAGTTTTTTCCGGCAGCGCGTAGGCGGCGCCCCAGTTCCTCAAGGCGATGAGAACCGGGATCAAGGCCTCACCCTTCTCGGTCAGGGCGTACTCAACCTTCGGCGGAACGACGGGATACACCTTTCGGGAGACCAAACCGTCTGCTTCGAGCTCCCGCAGCTGCTTGGTCAGCGTGCGCTGCGTCACGCCGCCGACCAGCCGCTTCAGTTCGGTGAAACGCTTCACGCCATCGGCAAGGTGATAGAGCGCCAACCCTTTCCACTTGCCAGAGATCAGCTCGAGCGCGGCTTCCACCGGGCACCCGTCGCTACAGTCGTATCGTGAGAACCTCGGGGTCGTGAGACGATCAACGTCCATGGTATCCATTTGGTGCCTATAAGCCTAAATTGTGCGTACTTGCGCAAATTTCCTCAGAACATCAGATGCCGATGCGACCTAGGTTTGTCAAAGGAACTTCGCAACGTGGCCTACTACTCCGTTCTTGAGGTGACCCCGACGAGCGACGCGTGGATCCCCGATTATCTGCCAGCCGCGAACGCCCTTGTCGCCCGGCATGGCGGTCGATACCTGGCGAGAACCGCAAGCCATGAGACGCTCGAAGGCGACGGCGGCGGTGAAGCGCCGGCGCTCCGCATCATCATCGAATGGCCGTCCAAAGAGGCTGCGGCCGCTTTCATGAACGATCCAGCCTATGCGTCGCATCTGGCGGCCCGAACGGCCGGGTCGCTCAGCCGTCACGCCCTGATCGCGGGAAAAGACGATCTCGCCTAGCAAACCAAGCAGAGACGGACCCGATGCTGTCACCTCAAAAAAATCTTCCCACCGAGGCGATCACGCCGTTCGAGCTGATCAACCCTGGCTTCGCCCGGACCTTCAGAGCAGGCCGATTGACGGTCGGCCTCGTCGCTCCGGTCGAGGCCTATCCAGTGGGAGCGCACCCGACGATGGCGGGACAGAGCGACCGGATCATCTTGGCGGAGCAGCTCGGCTTCGCTGCGGTCTGGCTGCGCGACATACCCTTCGAAGTCCCGTCCTTTGGGGATGTCGGCCAGGTCTATGACCCGTTCGTCTATCTGGGCATGCTCGCGGGCCGCACGGATCGGATTGCGCTCGGCGTCGCCAGCATCATTCTGCCGCTCCGACACCCAGCCCATGTCGCCAAGGCGGCGGCGAGTGTGGACGCGCTTTCACAGGGGCGGCTGATCCTCGGCGTGGCGTCTGGCGATCGTCCGGAAGAGTTTCCGGCGATGAATGCGACGTTTTCCGAGCGCGGGGCGCGGTTTCGCGACAGCTTCGAGTACATCCGCCGCATGGGCGAGACGGCGCCGGAGTTCAAGAACACGTTCGGTTCTCCAGGCGGAGGGATCGACATGGCGCCGAAGCCCGCAGGAGCTCGGCTGCCGCTGCTGGTGACCGGCGGCAGCCAGCAGGACCCAGACTGGATCGCAGGCAACGCCGACGGATGGATGACCTATCCCCGGAACGTTCCTGTGCAAGGCCGCATCGTCAGCGGTTGGCGGGATCGCGTCGAAGCCCGCGGTCAACCGCCAAAGCCGCTGATGCAGTCCTTGTACATCGACCTTGTTGAAGATCCCGACGCAGCTCCGCGACCGATTTATCTCGGCTTCCAGAGTGGCGTCCGCCACCTGCGCGCGCATCTCGAAGACCTCGAAGGCATCGGCGTCAATCACGTCGCCCTGAACCTGCGTTTCAACCAACTCGACACCGACGACACCTTGAAGCGTCTAGCAGACGAAATCCTGCCGCGCTTCGCAACGGAGTGAAACCCCCTCATGAGCAAGACCATCCTGATCACCGGTTCGACCGACGGCATTGGTCTGGAGACCGCGAAGCTGCTGGCGGCGGACGGGCATACCGTGCTGATGCATGGCCGCAGTTCCGAGAAACTCGCCGCGGCGATGCAGACCGTCGCCAAACATACCGATGGCGCAGCGATTGAGACGTTCAAAGCGGATCTGTCTTCGCTCGCGGATGTCGACGCTCTCGCCAAAGCGGTCGCCGCACGCGGCGCCCCGCTCGACGTTCTGATCAACAACGCCGGCGTCTACAAAACACGCGACCCGATCACAGCGGACGATCTCGACGCCCGCTTCGTCGTCAACACGATCGCCCCCTATCGACTGACAAGGTTGCTGCTGCCGCAGATCCCAGCGTCGGGCCGGGTGGTCAATCTGTCCTCCGCCGCGCAAGCCCCCGTTCAGATCGAGGCCCTCCGTGGTCAGATCAGAGTGGAGGACATGCAGGCCTACGCGCAGAGCAAACTGGCGATCACGATGTGGACGAAGTCTCTGGCCGAGGAGCTGAGAAGCGGGCCCGTCGTAGTCTCCGTCAATCCCGGATCTTTGCTCGCGAGCAAGATGGTCAAAGAAGGGTTCGGCGTGGCTGGAAACGACCTGTCGATCGGCGCCGAAATCCTGGTGCGCGCGGCGCTTTCGGACGAGTTCGCAACCGCCAGCGGGAAATACTTCGACAACGACAGCGGCCGCTTCGCCCCACCGCATCGCGACGGGTTGGACCACGTGAAGATCAACAACGTCGTCGCCGCCGTCGAAGACATCATCACCTCCCTTTCCACAGGAACATGATCATGAAAGCCGTTGGCTATACGAGAACAGGACCAATCGACCGAGACGACGCCCTTATCGACTTCGAGATGGACACGCCCACCGCGACCGGGCGCGACCTGCTCGTGCGGGTTCGGGCGATCTCGGTCAATCCGGTCGACTACAAGATCCGGCAGCTGCGCGCGCCAGAAGGCGATGCGCCTGCGGTGCTCGGATGGGACGCCGTCGGCGAGGTCGTCGAAACCGGCCCGGAGGTCAGCCAATTCAAACCAGGCGATCAGGTCTGGTACGCGGGCGCGATCGATCGTCCAGGAGCCAACTCCGAATACCATCTCGTGGATGAACGGATTGTCGGGGCGAAACCAACCTCGGCCACGGACGCCGAAGCCGCGGCGCTGCCGCTGACCACGCTCACCGCACATGAGATGCTGTTCGACCGTTTGCGGGTTCATGAACCGGTTCCCGGCGCTGCGGCTGCTGTTCTGATCATCGGCGGCGCAGGCGGCGTCGGATCGATCGCGATCCAGCTGCTGCGGGCGCTGACTGATCTGACGGTCATCGCAACCGCGTCACGGCCGGAAACTCAGGCATGGGTGCGCGATCTCGGAGCGCATCACGTCATCGACCATGGCCAACCGCTCCCACCCCAGGTCGAAGCGCTCGGCGTCGGGCAGCCGGCTTATGTCTTCTCCACGAACCGAACCGAGCTTTACGGCGAGCAGATCGGCGAGTTGATCGCGCCGCAGGGTCGTTTCGGATTGATCGACGACCCCGACGCGTTCGACATCAAACCGTTCAAGGCGAAGAGCGCGTCGATCCATTGGGAGTTCATGTACACACGCTCGCTGTTCCAGACAGCCGACATGGGGCGGCAAAGCCAGATCCTGAATGAGGTCGCAGCCCTGCTGGACGAAGGGCGGATCAAGTCGACCGCGACCGAAACGCTGGGGGTCGTCAACGCGACCAACCTGAAAAGAGCCCACGCGTTTCTGGAAACGGGGACCGCGAAAGGCAAGCTTGTCCTCGAAGGATTCTAACGCGCCTGATCAAGTCGCTGAGCGGCGGATCGCCGCCGCTCGCAACTCGCTCATCATGCGCGCGTTCTCGATCGCGATAACGCTTTGTTCCGCGAAGGCGCTCGCAACTTCGGCGGTCTTCTCGTCGAACGGGCGCAACTGTTGTCGGTAGATCGTGAACGCTCCGATCAGCCGATCTCGCGCCATCATCGGAATGCCGATAAATGAGCGCGCGCCGCCCAGCTCCACTGTCGCAGCGCGCAACGGCTCATCGCTTCGATAGACCCCCTCGGCGCGCACGTCGAAAAGATTGACCGTCTCATGCGTCCGAAGGATGCGGCCGAGCGCCGTTTCTTCCGAAGGCTGAAAGTCGCCGCGCTGCTCGAACCAGTCGCGGAACGCTTCGGGAATGCGCCGCGTGTGCGCGGCGCGGAAGCCTTTGCTCGGGTCGTATTCGAACAAGATCCCAAACTCGGCGTCGCAAAGATCGAGCGCGTAATCGAGCGCTGCGGCGATCACTTCCTCGATCCGGCCCTGAGAGCCGCTGATGATCCGCAAGACTTCGATGTAAGCGCGCTCACGCCGCAGCGCTTCTTCGAGACCAAGGGCCAGCTCGGAGATCACGGCGGACTGATCGCTCTGTTGCGGAGGATGTGGTCTGTCGGCGTCGAGGATCTGGTGCAGTTGCACCTTCGAACTGACCCCGAGTTTGCGATAGATCGCGCCCAGGTGCGTGCGCACTGTCGAAGGCGCGATGTGGAGCCGCTCGGCGATGGCGTTGTAGGTGTCGCCATGCGCGTAAGCCCGCGCGATCTCTAGCTCTCTGGGACTCAGGCGATCTTCGTGCATACCCCCTCCGCCGCACGGAGACTACTACAAATGCAGGAGGGTAAATACTACAAATGCAAGTTGCATTTACGGCGTCTGACCGATGCTTGCGCGAGCGCGAAACTTCTACCTTCGGATTGCGTTGCTGTCCTGGCGGCGACCTTACACGGAGGACAAGAAATGACGATCACCGCAACCGCGAGAGCCTTTTTCGAAGCCTGCGAAACCGGCAAAGGTTGGGACGCATGCCAGGAACACTGCCATGAGGGCGCGACGTTCTCCTGCCAGGCGGACGCGCTCGCCGACGTCAACACTGTCGAGGCCTACTCTGAATGGATGAAGGGGTTGCTCGTTCCGGTTCCAGACGGCCGCTACGAACTCAAGGCGTTTTCAACAGATGAAGACAGAAACGCGGTGACGGCGGCCGCCGTCTTTCACGGCACGCACAGCGCCGAAGGTGGTCCGATGGCCCCAACCGGCAACACCGTGGCCGCCGACTATGTCTACGTCATGGAGTTCGACGGACCCAAGATCCGTCACATGACCAAGATCTGGAACGACGTCATTTCGCTGCGCGCGTTGGGCTGGGCCTGATGCGCTGGCGTATCCTGCTGTTACTGTTCCCCGCCCGCGTCGGGTTGGGGCTCCAGTTCCAGACCCTGGGCTCGGTGGGCGACGACCTGGTCGCGGTCTTCGGACTCGATTACGTCGCCATCGGCGCGATGATCGGGTTCTTTATGGCCCCAGGTCTGTTTCTCACTCTGCCCGCAGGATACGCCTCCCGCTTCTTATCTGACCGCGTGTTGACCGGCCTTGGCCTTACGGCGCTAGCTCTCGGCGGGGCCTTGTCGGGTATGGCGACCGACAGCTGGATGATCGGCGCCGGACGGCTGCTCGCCGGCGCCGGCTTTGTCTTCGCCAACCTCTACCTGACCAAGATGACGGCCGACTGGTTTGTCGGAAAGGAGATCGCGACGGCCATGAGCATCCTCGTGATGAGTTGGCCGTTGGGGATCGCGATCGGGCAGGTTGGGCATGAGTGGCTCGCCGCGGCAGTCGATTGGCGCTGGCCGTTCTTTGTCGCCTCAAGCTACTGCGCGCTGTTCGCCGCCGGGCTGCTCACGCTCTACAGACAGCCCGGCGAACAGGCGAGCGCGACGGCCCCGACGCCGTCCAAGCTGAGCATTGGCGAGCTGCGATTGATCCTTCTCGCAGGAGCCGCCTGGGCCGTCTTCAACGCGGGCTATGTCGTCTATCTTACATTCGGTCCGCTGGCGCTCGAGACCCAAGGCGCAGAGGCGTTTGAGGCGGCGGCGATCATCAGCATCGGCAGCTGGGTGATGATCTTCTCCGGGGCGCTTTGCGGCTACATCACCGACCGAACTGGACGGCCAGACGCTGTGCTTGTGATCTGCATTCTCGGCGCGATCATCGCCATGGGCCTGCTGGCCGTCGATGGGGCGGGCCTGCCGGCGAGCCTGCTGTTCGGTTTGATCGGGATGGCGCCTGCGGGGGTGATCATGGCGCTTTCGGGCGAAGCGATGCGTCCGGAAAACCGGGCGTTCGGCATGGGCGTGTTCTTCAGCGTCTACTACGCGGTCATGGCGGCCGCGCCGCCAATCGCGGGCTGGATCTACGACCGAACCGGCGAACCGTTTTACCCGCTACAGATCGGCGTGCTCCTGTTTGCGTTGGTGATCCCCGCGACGCTTGCGTTCCGGGCGCTTCAGCGGCGCGCGGAACGAGTGGAGGCCGCCGACGTCTAATCGGATGCTGCGCTCAACAATCGAGCGCGTTCGTCCGCTCCCATTCCGTCAAGTGGCCCTTGAAGTCGTTCCACTCGTTCATCTTGAGTTTCAAGAACGCAGATACGGTCTCCGAACCGAGTTTCTCCGCCAGCGTCGCGTCCGATTCCAGCTCGCGCAACGCATCGAGCATGTTCAGCGGAAGCTTCTTGGCGCCTTCGGCTTTCTCGGCCTCCGCATACATGTTGATGTCGAGGCGTTTGCCCGGATCGAGCGAGCGCTCGATGCCGTCGAGCCCTGCCGCCGTGATCGCAGCCGGCAGCAAATAGGGGTTCGCGGCGCCATCCGCGAGACGCAGCTCGAACCGGCCGGCATCCGGAATGCGCACCATGTGGGTGCGGTTGTTGCCGCCATAGGTCACCGTGTTCGGCGACCAAGTGGCCCCCGAACTCGTCACCGGCGCGTTGATCCGCTTGTAGGAGTTCACGGTCGGGTTGGTGATCGCGCAAAGCGCCGTCGCGTGCGCCATCAGCCCGCCCAGGAAGTGATATCCGGTCTGGCTGATCCCCATCTCGCCGCCCGGATCGGCGAAGAGGTTCATGCCGCCATCGGGCGACCAGACGCTGATATGCGCGTGGCAGCCGTTGCCGGTCAGATCAGCGAAGGGCTTGGGCATGAACGTCGCGCGCAGCCCGTGTTTCTCTGCGATCGATTTGACCATATATTTGAAGAAGGCGTGCCGGTCCGCCGTAACGAGCGCATCCGCGTAGTCCCAGTTCATCTCGAACTGACCGTTCGCGTCTTCATGGTCGTTCTGATAGGGCCCCCAACCGAGCGTCTGCATCGCATCGCAGATCTCGGAGATCACGTCGTAGCGGCGCATCAAGGCCGAGACGTCGTAGCAGGGTTTCGACTGGGTGTCGGCGGCGTCCGAGATCGCATCGCCCTCCGGCGTGATCATGAAGTACTCGCATTCGACGCCGTGCTTGAGGCGATACCCTTTCGACTGCGCGTCCGCGAGCACGCGCTTCAATGTGTTGCGCGGCGCCTGAGCCACCTCTTGGCCGTCCATGTAAAGATCGGCGGCGAGCCAGCCGACATTCGGCTTCCATGGAAGCTGTATCAGACTGTCGGGATCGGGAACGGCGAACATGTCGCTGTCCGCCGGCGTCATGTCGAGCCAGGCGGCGAAGCCGGCGAAACCGGCGCCCTCCTTGGCCATGTCGCCGATCGCGGAGGCCGGCACCAGCTTTGCCCGCATGACGCCAAAGAGGTCCGTGAAGGAGATCAGAAAGTAGTCGATCCCTCGCGCCTTCGCTTCCGCCGCCAGATCAATCGCCATCGTCGTCTCCCCAAAAATAAGTGTCTGTTACGGGCGGCCGGGCACCCAGTTCGAACCCGCGAGAGGCTCTTGCGACATCGAGGCGCCTTCAACCGTGAGCGCCGCCAGATCCTCCGGCTCGAGATTGCGCAGATGGCTTTTGCCGTTGGCGCGCGCGAGCGTCTGCGCCTCGAGCGTCATGACCTGAAGATAGTTCGCAACCCGACGCCCGGCCATCTCCGGGTCGAGCCGCGCCTCAAGCTCCGGGTCCTGCGTCGCGACCCCGACCGGGCAGCGCCCAGTATGACAATGCGCGCAAGCGCCCGGGGCTGTGCCGAGCGCTTCATAGTCTTCGACATAAAGCGGGCGATTGCAGTTCAGCGCAATCATCGCCGCCGACCCGATCGAGACCGCATCGGCGCCAAGCGCCATCGCCTTCGCCACATCGGCGCCCGTGCGAATGCCGCCAGAGACGATCAGTTGGACCTTCCGATGCATGTCGAGCTCTTTGAGCGCGCGCACCGCCTCTCGCACCGCCGGCAAGGTTGGAATGCCGACATGCTCGATGAACACATCCTGCGTCGCCGCCGTGCCGCCCTGCATGCCGTCGACCACGACGACATCGGCACCGGACTTCACCGACAGCGCGGTGTCGTAGTATGGCCGGGCGGCGCCGACTTTCACATAGATCGGCTTTTGCCAATCGGTGATCTCGCGCAGCTCATTGATCTTGATCTCCAGATCGTCCGGACCCGTCCAGTCCGGATGTCGGCAGGCGGAGCGTTGATCGATGCCTTCGGGCAGCGTGCGCATGCCAGCGACGCGCTCGGTGATCTTTTGACCCAGCAGCATCCCGCCGCCGCCCGGCTTTGCGCCCTGTCCGACCACGATTTCGATCGCATCGGCCCGGCGCAGATCGTCCGGGTTCATGCCGTAGCGGCTTGGCAGCACCTGATAAACCAACAGGTTGGAATGACCGCGCTCTTCCTGGGTCATCCCGCCGTCGCCGGTGGTGGTCGACGTGCCCGCCGCCGAGGCCCCCCGACCAAGCGCCTCCTTCGCGTTTGCGCCAAGCGCGCCGAAACTCATGCCCGCGATGGTGATCGGGACCTTCAACTCGATCGGTTTCTTGGCGAAGCGGTCGCCAAGCACGACGTCGACGCCGCAGGCTTCGCGGTATCCCTCCAACGGGTAGCGCGACATCGAAGCGCCTAGGAACACCAGATCGTCAAAGCTCGGCACCTGACGTCGTGCGCCCAGACCGCGGATGTCGTAGACGCCGGTGTTCGCCGCGCGTTGGATTTCAGAGATGACGTCTTCTGGGAACGTCGCAAAACCGCGAATGCTGCGTTTGTCGCTCATCAGCCCTCCCCGGCGTTGTCGATATGAAAGTTGTAGAGCGTTCGAGCAGAGCCGTAGCGCGTGAACGAAGCCGGGTCTGCGTCGAGACCAGCCTGGCGGAGCAGCGCGCCCAGCGCGTCGACATGCGCCGGATCCATCGGCTTTTGCTCGCAATCGGCTCCGAGGCTGACGACGTCGCCGCGCACGAAAATCTCGGCCTCGTAGATCGAGTCGCCCAGATCCGCGCCCGCATCGCCGAGCACCACCAACCGTCCCGCCTGCGCCATGAAACCGGACATGTGGCCGACATCGCCGCCTACGACGATATCGACGCCCTTCATCGAAATGCCAGCGCGCGCCGAGGCGGACCCCTCGCACACGACCAGTCCGCCGTGCCCAGACGCGCCAAGAGACTGGCTCGCATCTCCCATGACGCGGACGACGCCAGACATGATGTTCTCGGCGCAGCCTGTGCCGACATTGCCTTCGACAACGACCGACGCTTCCTTGTTCATGCCGCCCGCGTAATAACCGGCATGTCCTTTTAGGGTCACTTCGAGCGGCGCGTTCAAGCCACACGCCAAAGCGTGGGCGCCGCCAGTGTTCAAGACGGTGAAACTGCCCTCTTCCGCTGCGTGCAGCGCAGCGTTCAACTCCCGCACCGTGTGCTTGGTAAGATCGAACTCCGTGTTTTGGGTCATGTTGCGCCCCCGTCATGGAGTGGCGGACCGTCGATCATGTCGCTTGCGCTCAAGCGCTGCACGTCCAGCCTGTGAAACGTGGCGGCGCGCGGATCGAACGCGCCGCTCCCGCTCCCGCTGGCGGGCGTCCGCGGGGTTTGAGAGGTCGTCATGCGGCTGCTCGGTTGGCGTGGCTCCAGGTGTAGATCCGCCCTGGCTGCGGCTCCCAGATCTCCGCATGAGCGACGCCCGGCAGCTTGTCGATCGCGCGAAACTCCGAGGACATCGCCACCCACTCGTCTGTTTCAGCGATGACCGCAGGCTTGCAAGCGATTGGATCCCGCACCACCGCGAACCCGTCGCGGACGCCAATTGCGAATGTGAAGAACCCATCGAGATCTCGCAGAGCGTGCTCGACCGCAGCCCTGAGATCGTCGCCCTCGCGCATGCGCCAGGACATATACCCTGCGGCGACCTCCGAGTCGTTTTCCGTTTGGAAACTTTCCCCCCGCGTCTCCAGCGCTTCGCGAAGGCGGTTATGGTTCGACAGCGACCCATTGTGGACGAGGCACGTATCCGCGCCCGTCGAGAAGGGGTGAGACCCTGCGGTGGTCACCGCGCTTTCCGTCGCCATCCGCGTATGTGCGATCGCATGGGCGCCGCTGCGCCCGGCCAATCCGAACCGCTCGGCGACGTCGTCGGGATCTCCGATCCCTTTGAACAACTCGATCGACCGCCCCACCGACAACACCGTGACACAGGGCGCGATCTCGATAATCCGCTTGCGCGCGGCGGAGCCGTCGCCGGAGGTGCGCAAGATCGCATGATCTTCGACGACCGTCGTGGTCACCTCCGCATCGAGATGACGCTCTAGATCGGCGTCAATCGCGCGCCAATCCGTGTCGCCCGTCGTCGAAAGGCAGGTGATCTTCGTGACCTCCTCGGGCGCGTCATATACGGCGAAGCCCGCTGAATCGGGGCCACGGTCCCGCATCTCGTGCAGCATGAGCGCAGTCAGCCGCCCCAATTCCGGGCGAAGCGCTTCAGATTTGAGAAAAAGTCCAACGATACCGCACATACCGAGCTCCTACCGCGTCGCTTGGAAGCTGGAGCGCAGACCTAGGGCGGTCAAGAAAATATTTTTACTCTCAGGAAATAGCCTGCCCGACCGAAAGCCTAATCGTCCCGAGGCTTGACGATGATCGACAGATACACGGCGGGCAGCTTGCGCAGCTCCATGGGGCCATGAAGCGCTTCAGCGTCGAAGAACAGCGAGTCGCCAGGCTGAAGCTCATAGGTCTCCTCGCCGTGTCGGTAGGACACCTCGCCTTCGAGCAGATAGATGAACTCAACGCCAGGATGCTGAAAGATCGGATAGGCGTCCGACGTCTCGTCAAGCGTGATCAAGTACGGTTCAACTTGCGTGGCGCTGCGCAAGGAATGCCCCAGCAACTGGTAGAGATGCCCTTTGCTGGACCCTCTGCGTTCGATCGCAAGACCGTTGCCGGCCTTGACGAACGTGGCTTCGCGCTTCTCGTCGAACTTCGCGAAAAACGTCGCGATCGGGACGTTCAGCGCGGTCGCGAGAGACTGCAAGGTCCCAAGCGACGGCGAGGTCTGGCCGTTCTCGATCTTTGACAACATGCCTACGGAAACGGACGCCGTGCGCGCAAGATCGGTCAGGGTCACGCCCATCCCCTGCCGCGTCGCCTTGAGCTGCGCGCCGACCGCGGCTTCCAATGTGTTGTCTCGGTCTGCCGGCATTGGATGTTAGGACGCAGCGTTCGCGATATCAGGCAAGCGGTCTTTGTTCCGGCTCCACACCGCGTAGTTCAACGCGCTGGCGTAGCTTACCCAGAACACGTAGGGCGCCAACAACCATCCCGCCGTCGCATCGTAGAGGAAGAAGACGATCATGGTCGCCGTCACCGCCAGCCAGAGGAACGCGATGACGATCAATCCGATGTCGATGCGGCGGAGGCCGAAAAAGACCGGCGACCAGATCGCGTTCAACGCGATCTGAAGCGCCCAAAACGCGAGCCCCAATCCCGGATCGGGTAATGTTGCGACCCGAGCCGCCGCCGCGGCCATCGCGATATAGAGAATGGTCCAGGCGACCGGGAACAACCAGTTCGGCGGCGTCCAGGCGGGTTTGTCCAATCGCTCATACCACGCTCCCGGGGAGAACATGGCTCCGGTCGACGCCGCCGCGAAAGTCGCCGCCAGGAACACGAAGAAGACCAACCAATCCATGACTTGCTAGATAGCAGGGTTCGCCGGGCCATCAAATGGCCGATCGTTGCGCCGCCGCATCCGGTCCCGCTCCTCCAGCGTGGCCAGGGCGGACAACAAAGCGCCGACGCGTCCATCTCCCCATTGCGAGAAGGGAGCCGCATCATGGGCGGCGGCCTCGACCAGGAAAGCCACTTCCGGCAAGGGCGGCGCGTGCAGCACCGCGGATCTGGGCATCATCGTCACCAGCGCTGTCTGGCCCATGGACAGACCGAGCAAACAGATCTTTTCGGTTGTCGACGTGTGCGCGCGGCGCGTCACGCTGTCGAAGCCTGCAGCCGCAATACGTCCCCCGATCGCCGAATAAATGTGGCGGGCGGAAAGGATCCCCGACCGACAGCGCAATGGAAGGGCTGCGACACCCGCTTCGGAACGCTGATAAAGACGCTCCGCCTCCGTCAGCAACCGCTTTGTCAGCGCGGTGATTTTCGCCGTCGGTTTTGGATTGGACAGAAACGCCTCGGGATCGACGCCCACCTCTTCGAGCCAATCGAGAGGCAGATAGAGCCGCCCGGCCAGCGCGTCCTCGCCCACGTCTCGGGCGATGTTGGTCAGCTGCATCGCCGCGCCCAGATCACAGGCCCGCGCCAAGGCGTCCCGTCCGCGAACCCCCATCAGAACACACATCATCGCGCCGACCGCGGCGGCGACCCTGGCGGAGTAGGACAGCAGATCCGAGAATGTCTGGTAACGCCGCTCCATCGCGTCCCAAGCGAGGCCTTCCAGCAGCGCGTCCGGAAGCGCTCGCGGCATATCATAGGTTCGGATCAAAGCCGCGAACGCGCGATCGGGCGCCGCGTCTCTCGGCGTCCCCGCGTAGGCGAGGTCGAGGCGATCGCGCAACCGAAGCACCGCCGCGGGCTTGGCGTTGCTCAAGTCGACGGCGTCATCGGCAAGACGGCAAAAGGCGTAGAGCGCCAGCGCCGGGTCTCGCACGCTCGAAGGCAAGAGCTTTGAGGCGGCGTTAAAGGAATGAGACCCGGTGCGGATCATCTCCCGGCAGATCGCCAGGTCTTCCGGCGTCATACGGTGCGTGATCGCCATTCGCCCGCTCATTCCGCCGCCACCAGATCAGCAGCTGTCGCATCAGCCATCGCGGGCCGCGCGTCCGGGACAAGTTGATCCATCACTTCGGCCGAGACGACGACCCCGGGCAGCCCGGCGCCCGGATGGGTCCCCGCCCCGACCAGGAACAGGCCCTTGACCTCCTCCGACACGTTGTGCGGCCGAAACCAGGCGCTCTGCAGGATCCGCGGCTCGATCGAGAAACCCGAACCGTGCGGGCTGAGATAGCGGCTTTCGAAATCGTTCGGGGTCATCACATGGCTCGCGCTGAGATGGGCGCTGAGACCCGGCAGCAGGTCGCGCTCCAACACCTCCTGCACCTTTTGGCGGTAAGGCTCTGCTCTTTCCGCCCAATCAACCGGATCGGCGTGCCCCAGATGCGGCACCGGCGACAAGGCGTAGAAGGTGTCGCCGCCCGCGGGCGCAGCGCTCGGATCGGTCACAGTGGGCCGATGCACATACAGGCTCATATCCTCGGCGAGGCGGCCCTTGATGAAGATATCGCGCACCAGTCCGCGGTAGCGAGGACCGTTCAGTATCGTGTGATGCCCGACATCCGGCCACAGGTCCCGCGTTCCCTTGGTTCCAAAGTACCAAAGGAACAAGCCCATCGACCAACGCGCGCGTTTCAGGCGTGGTCCGGTCCACCGCTTGCGGCGACGCTTTCGCAGAAGATGATCGTAGGTGTGCCCGACATCCGCGTTCGAGACGACGATCTCCGACCGCAGCGTCTCGCCACTGGCGAGCTTCACGCCTGTGGCTCGATCATTCTCGACGGTGATTTCGTCGGCTTGAGCGCCATAAAGGACTTCGCCGCCCTGATCGCCCACGACTTTGGCCATTCCTTCCGCGATCGCGCCAGCTCCGCCCATCGCATAATGGACGCCGAACGCAGCTTCGAGATGCGAGACCAGCGCATACATGGAGGTGACCTTGAAGGGGTCGCCGCCGATGAAGAGCGGATGAAAGCTCAACGCCATCCGCAGTCGCTCATCGCGCACCTGTCTCGCGGCATGAGCGTAGATCGAACGATCCGCCCGATACCAGGCGAAGGTCGGAAGGACCTTTATCAACTCCCACAGCTCATGCATCGGGCGCCGGCCCAGGTTCTCAAAACCAAACTGATAGCGTCGCTCGGCGCCGCGCATAAGCCGGTCGAATCCGGCGAGATCGTCTGGCGCCAAGCGCCTCACCTCTTCGCGCATGGCCGCGGGGTCTTTGCGCGCCGTAAAGGCGGAGCCGTCTTGAAATCGGATCTCGTAGAACGGATCGAGCGGACGCAGATCCACATCGTCCTCAAATCGGCGTCCGGTCGCAGCCCAGAGCTTCTGGAAAACGTCAGGCACCGTGACGATGGTCGGCCCCAGATCGAAACGGTGACCGTTCCGCGTCACCGACGTCGCTCGCCCTCCGGGGCTCTCAAGCCGGTCAAGGACCGTGACGCGGTATCCCTTCGCGCCCAGGCGCATCGCCGCGGCGAGGCCGCCAAAGCCAGCGCCGATCACCAGTGCTGAAGGCGGTTTATGGTTCAGGCGCGACATCGTGTTTCCTACACTCAACGTGTCAGCATCTTGGCACGCTATCAGTGTCTAGTATAATTGACAATCAAGTGCGAGCGCGTTTCATTAGAAAACGCTTGGTTTTGGTCTGTAAGGCCGTGCGTAAAGAGGAGGCGACCATCCAGACCGTAAGCCTCAGCTTCTTCCGCTTTCGGAGCATCGCCGCGCGCCTGTGGGCCTTCAGCCAGATGGGTTTCGCCCACTCGGGCTTGAAAACCACCCCTGGCGTCGGTTTCTATAAGCTCTGCGGAACCGGGACCGGCGAAGGATTCACGCCTGCGCCGAATACGGGCGTCTATACGATCCTGGCGACGTGGCCGTCGCTTGAGCACGCGCGCGATCAGGTTCGAAACGCGCGGTCCTTCAAGGCGTTCCGGGACCAATCGTCGGAAAACTGGACGCTGTTCATGGCTCCGACGTCCGCGCGCGGCAAATGGGCGGGCGTCGAGCCCTTCAAGGCGCCGCCCCGGTCCTCACCCCCGCAAACGGGTCCGATCGCCGCGTTGACGCGAGCGCGGTTGAAGCCCTCGATCATGCGCCAATTCTGGCGTCGGGTGCCGGACATCAGCACAGCCATCGGCGCCGACCCGAACGTCGCCTTCAAGATCGGAATGGGCGAGGCGCCGCTGATCAATCAGGTCACCTTCTCGATCTGGCCCAATGCGGCGAGCATGGCGGCGTTCGCGCGCGCCGACGGTCCGCATGCGCGGGCGATCAAGGCCGTGAGAGACGGCGCCTGGTTCGCAGAAGAACTCTATGCGCGGTTTGAGATCCTCGCCGACGAAGGCGCCTGGACCGATCCGCGTTGGCAGGGCGATCGTCCCCTTGCCCGTTTCAACCTGACCGAGGCCGCCGCATGAGCCGCACCGCTCCTCAACCGTTCCCATTCTCCGCCATCGTCGGGCAAGACGAAATGAAACGCGCCCTGGTCCTGACGGCGATCGACCCCAGCATCGGCGGGGTGTTGGCGTTCGGCGACCGCGGCGCCGGCAAATCCACCGCCGTCAGAGCGTTGGCGGCCCTGCTGCCGCCGATCCAAGCGGTGGAAGGATGCCCCTACAACACGGCGACCCTCGATGGCGACTGCCCGCACTGTCGCGAGCATCCGCCACAGACGCTTGTAGAGCGGCCGACGCCGGTGGTCGATTTGCCGCTCGGCGCGACGGAAGACCGGGTTGTCGGCGCGCTGGACATAGAGCGCGCCCTCACCCGCGGCGAGAAAGCGTTCGAACCCGGGCTCCTTGCGCGGGCCCATCGCGGGTATCTCTACATCGACGAAGTGAACCTGCTCGAAGATCACTTGGTCGATCTTCTTCTCGACGTCGCCGCCTCTGGCGAGAACGTCGTGGAGCGCGAGGGGCTCTCCATTCGCCACGCGGCGAAGTTCGTTCTGGTTGGATCGGGCAATCCCGAGGAAGGCGAACTCAGACCACAACTGCTCGATCGGTTCGGACTGTCGGTCGAGGTGAGCTCGCCAAAAGACGTTTCCGAGCGGGTCGAAGTGATCCGCCGCCGCGACGCCTACGACACCGATCCCGAAACCTTCCTGCCGCCTTGGCGCGCGGCCGACGCAGAGCTGCGGCAATCCATCCTCGCCGCCCGAACGCGCTTGACCAATGTCGCGGTGGAGGACGCCGCCCTGGAGGATTGCGCGCGACTTTGCCTCGCGCTCGGTTCTGACGGCCTGAGGGGCGAACTGACGCTCATGCGCGCCGCTCGGGCCCTCGCCGCGTTCGAAGGCAAGGCCAAGGTTCAGCGCGCCGAGCTGCGGGCGGTGGCCCCGAGCGCCTTGCGCCATCGTCTGCGGAGGGATCCGCTAGACGAGGCTGGTTCAAGCGCACGCGTCGGACGCGCGCTTGAGGAAGTTTTTGGCGAGGCGCGAGAGACGTGACGGACCGCGGGTACGATCCGTGGCGCGCTGCGAAGTCGGCGCTGACGCTGGTCGCCGTGGATCCGATCGGGTTGGGCGGCGTCTGGCTGCGGGCGCAAGCTGGCCCGGCGCGAGATCGATGGCGCGCTGCTTTGGCTCCAGCCCTCGCGCCGCTGCCCGTGCGCCGCATCGCGACCGACGTGTCCGAAGAACAGCTCAGCGGGGGGCTGGACTTGGCGGCGACGTTGGCCGCCGGCAGACCGGTTCGCGACAAAGGGCTGTTGGCGGAGCCTGTGCTCCTTGTCCTGCCCATGGCCGAACGCGCGTCCGCCCAATTGGCCGCTCGACTTGGCATGGCGCTGGACGACGACGCCGCTGCGCTGGTCGCGCTGGATGAAGGCGCGGCCACAGATGAAGCGGCGCCGTCTGCGCTTGCCGACCGGCTCGCCTTCCAAATCGATCTTGACGGTCTCCGGCATGTGGACGCGCTTCCGTTCACGGTCGACGCCGAAGCCGTCTCCGCCGCACGAGATCGCTTGCCGGACGTCAAAGTCGCTGACGACGCGATGAAAGATCTCACCGTGATCGCGGTCCGACTGGGCGTCGACAGTCTGCGGGCCCCAATCCTTGCGCTTCGAACCGCGAAGGCGGCCTGCGCTCTGGCCGGCCGCACCGACGTCAGCGAGGAAGATCTGGCGCTCTCCGCGCAGCTTGTCCTGGCGCCGCGCGCGCTTGTCGTTCCGGACGAAGACGTTGGCGACGACGATACGCCGGCGCCTGACACTCCCGAAGAGAACAGCGCTGAAACAGACGATCAGCGGTCCCAAGACATCCCCTCAGAGATCCTTCTCGATGCGGTAAAGTCGGCCCTGCCGCCCGATGTGCTCGACCGGCTTAGCCATGCGTCCACTCGCGCCAACCAATCCGGCGCGGGGCATGGCGCCTCGCGGCGGAGCGCTCAACGAGGGCGACCATTGCCCTCGCGGCGCGGCCGTCTGGACGGTCGATCGCGGATCGACCTGACCGCGACGCTGCGAGCGGCGGCCCCTTGGCAACCGTTGCGTCGACAGGAGACGCCGAACGCCGCCCAGAGGGTGCTCGTGCGCGGCGACGACATCCGGCTGCGCCGACGGGAGGACAGAACAGACCGGCTGTTGGTCTTCGCGGTGGACGCGTCGGGATCGACTGCTCTCGCACGATTGGCGGAGGCCAAAGGCGCCGTCGAGATCCTTCTGGCCAACGCCTACGCCAAGCGCGACCATGTCGCCTTGATCGCGTTTCGCGGCGATACGGCCGAAACGCTATTGCCGCCCACGCGCTCGCTCACCCGAGCAAAGCGCTGCCTGTCCGGGCTGCCCGGCGGCGGCGCAACGCCTCTCGCAGCGGGCCTCCAAGCCGCGCTCGAACAGACCGAGACCGCGCGTCGCCGCGGCATGAGTCCAAGCCTGATCCTGCTCACGGACGGCCGTGCGAACATCGCGCTCGACGGAACCGCGGATCGCTCCAAAGCCGGTGAAGACGCTCAACGCCTTGGTCGCGTTCACGCCGCGAACGGAACAAGCTCGATCGTGATCGACGCGTCCCGTCGACCTCAGGCGCCGGCGCGCGACCTCGCCGCGTCGCTGGACGCCGAGTATCTCCCCCTGCCCCGCGCCGACGCCCGCGGCCTGTCCGCGGCGGTGACTTCTGCAATGAGCAGGTCTGCGTGAAGTGGGATCGCGACGGAGCTGATTGGCCGAACCGAGCGCAGAGCCGGTTCGTTTTGGCGAAGCCGCATCGTTGGCATGTTCAAGAGGCGGGAACGGGGCCGACGTTGCTGCTGCTGCACGGCGCCGGCGCTTCGACCCACACGTGGCGCGATCTGTTCCCGGACCTGGCCAGCGACCACCACGTCGTCGCGATCGATCTGCCGGGCCAGGGCTTCACGGAACTCGGCGCGCGCTCGCGGTGCGGTCTCGAGCCGATGGTCGCGGACATCATCGCGCTTCTCGCCGATCAGGGCGTCACGCCGGACGCGATCATCGGGCATTCGGCCGGGGCGGTGATCGCCGCCCAGTTAGCGCTCGATCTGACGGACAAGCCGAAAGCTCTGATCTGCTTCAACGGGGCGTTTGGTCATTTCCGAGGACTGGCGGGCGTCTTGTTTCCGATGGCGGCCAAGCTGCTGTCGATGAACCCGCTGACCGCGCCATTTTTTGCCCGCATGGCGCGTTCGCCGAACGCCGCTCGAAACCTGCTCGCGTCCACAGGCAGCACAATCGACGCGAGCGGCGTCGCGCTCTACCAGCGTCTCATCTCTGACAGCCGCCATGTCGACGGCGCCCTCGCGATGATGGCTCAGTGGGAGCTGTCGCCTTTGCTGCGGCGCCTTCAGGAGATCGAGACGCCGACACTGCTGATCGTCGGGGAGAAAGACGGTTCCGTCCCGCCGGACACCGCCGACTCCGTGTTGGCGCAAATGACGACCGCCGAACTCAAAACCTTCGCCGACTATGGACATCTGCTGCATGAAGAAGCGCCGGCGTTGGCGGCCGAAGAGATCCGCCGCTTTCTCTCCACTCACCTCTAGCCCGCCTGCGCCTGGCTCAGGCGCTGCGCCTATCCAGGCACGAACCGCGGTAAAACCTCCATGGTCGGCTCCAGCATCCGCTTTAGCCGCGCGTCTGCGACGGCCTCGGTCTCTCCCGGCAGGATCGAGGTGATCACCCGCACAAGGGCGCCGTCGGTCCGCCCTCGGGTCAACGCGTCGATAACGGTATATGCCTTGGCGGTGTAGTCGCTGGTGAGGCGGCGTCCCCGCTGCTCGAACCAATAATAGACCAGCTTCTTCTCCAGCCCCTTCTGGATGACCGCGCGGTTGACGGCAAACGCCAGACCGCTTTCCAGCTCGATGTTCTGCTGCGCGATCGCCGACATCTCCCAACCACCTGCGGGAAGACAGATCTCCGGCGAGTGGATGCCGGCCCCGCCAGCGAGCTTGTCATAGTACGCGACGAAGAAGTCGACGCTCGCCGGTTCGTCGGGATGACTGAAATGCACGGCGCGGTAATCGTCTGCGCCCAGAATGCGCTCAATGCCAGGCGCCAGGGTCTGCTGGGGCGAGGACGACCAGCCGTCCATCACGACCGGGTACAGCGCCAACGGGTCCCGGTCGACATTGGCTGCATCGGCCCTGGGGGTCAGCTGCCACAAAGCGGCCGCAGCCGTAACCAGGACGAGGCAGGTCGTGAGAGCACGCGACGGCGCCACGTTAAACAACCGCGCGACCTGCGGCTGCAGGTCGTCGAAGTCCAGGTCCAACGCTTGAGCCAGGCTTTCCTTCCGCCGTCTGAGTTTGTTCAAACCCCATGCGAGGCCCAACAGCGCCAGAATGCAGAGGCCAAAGATCACCCAGCCTTCGAAGAGGTGCAAAAAGCCCTCGGCGTGCTCGATGCCATAGCTGTTGACCATGTAGCCGATGATGCCGATGCGAAGGCTGTTCATCAGGATCGCGATCGGCGCCGCCGACAGGAGCAGCACAGCTTTGTGCCACATCGGCCCCTGATAGAGGATCGCGAAGATGTACGAGAAGCTCAGGATCGGAAACAGGTAGCGTAAGCCGGAACAGGCTTCGGCGACGTGGAGCTTGTAGACGCCGAGATCGATGATGTTTCCGTCCAGATAAACAGGAACGTTCATCAGTTGGATCAGCGCAACGCCGATCTCAGACGAGATAAACTGGAGAAACAGCGAGAACTGCCAAGCGACGAACACCGGCAGCGGAAGCATGAACACCAGATGGAGAACAGGTGGCCAAAGCACGCGCCCGCGCCGCCAGCCATACCGCGCGCGCAGCAGCGCGCCGACCCAGGCAATCAGTCCATAGGTGACGAGATCAGGGATCTGAGTGATGTTGCCAATACCAGCGAGCAACAGAGCCAAGACGCACAAGACCACGCCTGGCCAACGGTCCGTGATCGGCCCGTCAGCCATCTTTGTGTCACGCAGCTGTCGGAACAGAAGAAAAGCCGAAATCACGGGGATCAGAGGACCGTGGCTGTACTCCGGCTGCCCCCAGGCGTCGATCAGGGACACCACACCATTCCAAAAGAACGCCGTCGATGCGACGACGCCGAGAAGGATCGCCCCCCAGAACGCGAGAGGTTTGGACGCGATCGGCTCGCGAAAACCGCCGACTCTCGACCGAATGACATCATCTGACATGGATCTTCCCCACAAGAACGATCCGGCGGCTCACGCGGCCTTCACCTTACACATCTGGCCGGATGCAAGTCGCCCGCCGACATGGACAAGACCCTATTTGACCGATCTTGTCCAATAATGAAACCACTCTCGCCGATCGAGACATAAATCTCTCTCAAATGCGATCTTGGCCCGTAATTTTACTGGACACTGGTGTCCAGGCGCATCCACAGTCGCGCGTCGAATCGAGAGCGAAACCGACGCTACAAACGCCGTTCAAACAGCACGGAGAGGCGACATGCGTAAGATCCTCGTGACCGGCGCGCTCGGCCAGATCGGTTCAGATCTGGTGACCGCTCTGCGGCAGCGTTACGGCGACGAACACGTCATCGCCTCCGATATACGAATGATCCCCAGCGGCCAGGATAGCGAAGGACCGTTCGAACTCGTCGACTGCACGTCGCCCCACCAGTTGCACGAGGTCGTCCGGCGGCACGGAGTTGACCTGATCTATCACCTCGGCGCGCTTCTATCGGCGACCGCCGAGGAAAAGCCGCAGATCGCATGGGCCGTCAACATGGGCGGGCTCTACAATGTCTTGGAAGTCGCCCGCCAATACGATTGCGCTGTGTATTTTCCCAGTTCGATCGGCGCCTTCGGCCCGAGCACGCCGCTCGATCAGACGCCTCAAGACACCATCCAGCGACCAACAACCATGTACGGCGTCACCAAGGTGTCGGGCGAGCTCCTGTGCGACTACTACGCCTCTCGGTTTGGGGTGGACGCTCGAGGCCTGCGCCTGCCAGGGCTGATTTCTCACAGCTCGCCCCCCGGCGGAGGAACGACAGACTATGCGGTCGACATTTTCCGTCAGGCGCTACGCTATCAGCACTACACCTGCTATCTGCGCCCGGACAGCCGCCTCGACATGATGTACATGCCCGACGCCATTCAGGCGATGATCGCTCTGATGGAGGCTGACGCGGCGAGCCTAGTGCATCGCAACGCGTTCAACGTCTCCGCCATGAGCATCACGCCCGCCGAGCTGGCCGATGCGATCGCGAAGCGGATCGACGGGTTTCAGATCGAGTACGAAGTCGACCCCGTGCGCCAGAGCATCGCCGATAGCTGGCCAAACTCGCTTGATGTGAGCGCGGCCCGTGCGGAATGGGGGTTCGCCCCCGAATACGATCTTGCTGCGATGTGTGACGACATGATCGAAAAGCTCTCGCATGAGATCACGCCCGCCAGCCGCTAACACTCAATTGAAGGTTATGCGATGCCTCACGACCGTCTGAAAGCCGCCCTGCGAAAGCATGTCGAGGACATCGAAGCGACAGGAAACCCGAAGAGCCGCGAACGCGTGATCCGCGAGGTCTCGCCGCCGCGAGACGGTAAAGGCCCGCGCCTCCTGCTCGACGGGGAGGGAGATCGACCTTTCCTGCGCATGAACGCCAACAACTACCTTGGCTTGTCGACCAATGCTCAGATGATCGCCGCCGAGGAAGAGGCTGTGCGTGCGTTCGGCGTCGGTCCTGGCGCCGTACGGTTCATCAGCGGCACGATGGGTCCGCACACTGAATTGGAGCGCCGGCTCGCCGCGTTTCATAACCGCGAAGCCGCGATGATTTTCAGCTCGGCCTATATGGCGATCCTCGGTTCGCTTGTGCCGCTGGTGACCAAAGAAACCGCGGTCATCAGCGACGCGCTCAACCACAACTGCATCATCAACGCCATCCGACTCGCAAACCCGTCCGAGAAGCGGATCTACGCGCACAACGACTTGAGCGCTCTCGAAGAGCATCTGCAGTCCGTGCGCGGCAAGTGCCGGCGCGCTTTGATCGTGACAGACGGCGTCTTCAGCATGCGCGGCGACTTCGCCCCTTTGCCGGAGGTGATGGCATTGGCTGAGAAGTACGATCACGAGTTCGAAGAGACCGTGTTCGTTTTCGTCGACGATTCCCATGGCGCCGGCGCTTTCGGACGCACTGGCCGCGGAACGGAAGAAGTCACCGGATCATCGCGTTCGGACGTTCTGGTCGCGACGCTTGGCAAGGCTTTTGGCGTCAACGGCGGCTATGTCGCCGGGCCCCAGGCGCTGGTCGACTATCTGCGAGAGACGGCGGCGAATTACATCTACTCGAACCCGATCACTCCCGGCGAGGCCGCCGCAGCGATAAAGGCGGTCGAGATCGTCGACAGCTCCGAGGGCATCGAGATGCTTGCGCATCTCAGCGCGATGACAGCTCGTTTTGAGAATGGCCTCGCCAGTATGGGCCTTGAGACAATCGCTGGCCCGCACCCTGTGACGCCGTTGATGGTTCGCAACACCCCACGCACCAAGGTCCTGGTCGAGAGCCTGTATTCGCAAGGCGTGCTGTCGACCGGCCTGAGCTACCCGGTTGTCCCACAGGGCGACGAGTCAATACGATTTCAGATTTCCGCAGAACACACGCCGACGGACATCGACGAAGCCCTCGCAGCGGTAAAGACCGCGGTCGCCCAAAACTAGCGGCGGGCGACCGCGCACAGTCCTAGGCCGTTTCGCAATAATGGGCCTGAGCTGCGGCCACGCCCGAACCGAGCTCAATCGGGATGCCGACATCCTTCATCGCCATCTCGGCGCCTCCGATCGCCTGCATCAGCATGATTTCGTTCAGCCACCCCAGATGGCCGATCCGGAAAACCTTGCCCGCGACCTTGGTGAGGCCGGTGCCCAGCGAGAGGTTGTATTTCTCGTAGGCGCGTTTGATGACCTGCGCGGCGTCGTGGCCTTCGGGCACGACGATCGCACTCACCGTATCGGACCACCATTTCTCTTCCTTGGCGCAGAGGTTCATTCCCCAGGCGTGCACGGCGGCGCGAACACCGCCGGCCAAACGGTGATGGCGAGCGAAGACGTTCTCCAGTCCCTCTTGCTCGATCATATCCAACGCGCATCGCAACCCGCGAAGCAACGTCGTCGCCGGCGTGTACGGGAAATAGCCGGTGTCGTTGGTTTTGATCATGTCTTCCCAAGACAAGAAGCAGCGTCCCATCTGCGCCGTCTTGTGCGCTTCGAGAGCCTTCTCGCTCACACAGATGATCCCAAGGCCGGTCGGGAGCATGAAGCCTTTCTGCGACCCTGACACCGCGACGTCGACGCCCCATTCGTCCATGCGGAAGTCGATGCTGCCCACAGAGCTAACGCCGTCGACAAACAGCAACGCCGGGTGACCGGCCGCATCAAGCGCCTTGCGCACGCCGCCGATGTCGCTTGTGACGCCGGTCGCGGTTTCGTTCTGACACGCCAATACGGCCTTGATCGTGTGGCCTTTGTCCGCCGACAGGATCCGCTCGTAATCCTCCAACGGAACGCCCTTGCCCCACTCCACATCGAGCACCTCGACCTCGAAACCGAGCCGGTGACACATGTCGGCCCAGAGGTGCGAGAACTGACCGAAACGCGAGCACAGGATCTTGTCGCCGGGCGACAGCGTGTTGGTGAGCGCGGACTCCCAGCCGCCTGTGCCAGACGCCGGAAAAATGAAAACGCGCCCTCTTTCGGATTTGAAGACCTTCTTCACATCCTCAAACAGCGGCATCGTAAACTCATGGAAATCCGGCGCCCGCATATCCTCGAGCGGGATCTCCATCGCCTGGCGGATCTGGGGCGGAATGTTCGTCGGGCCAGGAATGAAAAGGCCGTTGTAGCCGGGTTTCATTGGTTGGTTGGATGCGTGTGTCACAGTTCGTCTCCCCAGTCAGGGCGGCTCGGTCCGGGCGCGAGCGGCGTTCGTCTGTCTCTATCGTTTGATTGAAGTAATCGGGCGATCTGAAACGTCGACCGCCGCGAACGCTTTTCAGCGAACACGGCGAACGAACCTCTCAAATGCGACGCTCTAGGTGGCTTCTTTCGACCGTGAGCGCAGGCGGTCGCGGATCAACTTAAATACGGGCAGTAGGATCAAAATGATCGCGACCACAGTGATTGGTCCCGCGATCGGTCGGGTGAAGAAGATGCTCCAGTCCCCATCGGACAGCAGCAACGATTGACGCAGCGTCGGCTCCGCGATCGGGCCCAGAACAATCGCAAGAACCGCCGGCGCCACTGGATAATCCAGTATTCTCAAGAAGTAAAACCCGAATCCGAACAGCAACATCAGCCAGACATCGAACATGTTCTGATACGCCGCATAGGTGCCGACAACGGACAACACGAAGATCAAAGGCGCAAGAATTGTGAACGGCATGCGCAGCATCCACAGGAAAATCGGGATGAAAGCGAGATTCACGATCACTGCGATGAAATTCGACACGTAGAACGACCCGATCAGCGGCCAGACGAAATCGGGCTGGTTAGAGAACAACAGCGGGCCAGGCTGCAGCCCCCATATCACCATGCCCGCCAGCAGAACGGCGGTTGTGGGCGAGCCGGGAATGCCAAGGGTCATCATCGGCAGCATCGCGCCGGTGGAGGCCGAGTTGTTCGCCGCCTCGGGCGCGGCCACGCCGTCCACATCCCCTTGCCCGAACTTTTCTGGGTTCTTTGAAACCATCTTGGTCACGCCGTAAGCCATCAACGAGCCCGGCGTCGCGCCAGCGGCCGGCAGGATGCCGACGAAAAACCCCAGGCCCGAGCCGATCGACGTCCCCTTCCAGGCCTTCGGGAACTCTCGTATCGCCGCCGTCACCGTCGCGAAGGTGATGTTCGCCTCGGTGTGGGTCTGTTTGTAGCGTGAGGAATTGATCGTCCAGATCATCTCCCCGATGCCGTAAACGCCGATGGCGAGCACGAGGAAGCGAATGCCGTGCTGAAATTCGACGATGTCGAAGAACGCCAACCGCGGCGCGCCGGTGATCTCGTCAAAGCCCACCGCAGCCAAGACGAGGCCAAAGCAGATCGAAAAGATGGTTTTGGGAATGTCGTCGCCGCCGAGGCCGACGAACGTGGCGAACGCCATCAACATGAGGGCGAAGATTTCAGGATTGCCAAACTTCAGCGCGACCGACGCCAACGGCGGCGCAAAGGCGGTGAAGAAGACGTTGGCGACCGTCGCGCCGGCGAAGGAGGCCAGCGCCGCCGTCACCAACGCCTTGTCGGCCTGGCCTTTGAGCGCAAGGGGCCGACCGTCAAACGTCGTGGCGACAGCCGGCGATGCGCCCGGTATCCCGAGCGTGATCGAACTGATCGCGCCCCCGTACATGGCCCCGTAGTAGATGGCTGCGAGGAAGATCATCGGCGAGGTCGCGCTGCCGGTCATCTCTTGAATGACGAAGGTGAAGGGCAGCAGGATCGCGACGCCGTTGACCGAGCCCAAACCAGGCATGGCGCCCACGAAAAGTCCGACAACGACGCCGATGAAAGCCAGCAGGAGGTTGGTTGGCTGAAGCGCCTGCCAAACACCGTCCATGAGTGCGGCGATGATTTCCATGTTCGCGCTCCTTTGCGCAGACCTTGTCTAATCGCCGCAGTTCGCAGCGTCGTCAGACGGTTGAAAACCGCCTCGAACTCGAAGTTTCGACGTCAGAGAAACATGTCGTAAAGCGGGATGAAGAGGGGCTCGAGATACCCCTTCGGCAACACGATCCGCATCGCGACGTCGAAGAAGAAAAAGCTGAAGATCGGAGTGCCGATCGAGATCGCCAGCGTCTGGGTGATCGAGTGCCGTCCCAGGAAGTACAGGTAGTAGATCAGGAACACGAGCATCGCGCCGTAAAAGCCGACCACGTGGATCAATGCGAGAAAACCGATCAACCCGCCGCCGACGAACAGCAGCATCTTCTGGGCGTAGCTGTCGAGGAAAGGCTCTTCGGACTGGGATGGCGGCGTTGTTCTGCGCCACCAGTTGACGCCGGTCCAGACACAGCATCCCAGCATGATCAGCGACAGCCAGAATGGCCAGAAGCCGCTGCCAGGGCCCTCTCCCTCGATCAAACCGATGTTGTCGAAGCGTTGAACAGTCGGATCCCACGAGGGGCCCTCGCCGCTCTTCCACATCAGATAGATCGAGAGAAGGCCAAGCACGATGGCCATAATCAATTCAGCCTTGCGCATTTCGAGCCTCCCCTCGATCCAGTTTTAGGAACATCGTCCGAGTGCGACTACTTGATCGCGCCCGAGGCTCTCAAGATCGTCTCGTGACGATCGCGCTGGGTCTGCCAGTACGAGGTCAGGTCGCCGCCGGCCATGAAGTCGCCCATCAGAGACTTGTCCGACTTGTACTTCTGCCAGTCAGCCGAGTTGTACACCTTGGTGAACATGTCGGTGTAATAGGCGAGAGCCGCATCCGACATGCCCGGCGCGCCAACGACCGAACGCTGCATGAAGTAGGAGAAGTCGCCGCCCAGTTCCTTGAGCGTCGGGACATCCGGGAACATTGGCAGACGCTCGTCAGTGAAGGCCACCAGCGGGATCACGTCTCCCGACTCGTAAAAGCCCAGCGCCTCCGACGGGTTGTTGACCGAGCTGTCGATCTGCTCGCCGGCCAGGTCCTTGGCGACCGCGCCGCCGCCTTTGTACGGGATGTACTTGATTTCGAGACCGTAGGAATCGTTCAGGTAGTCGGTGATGATGTTGTCTTCCGACGCCTTGCCGGTGCCGCCCATCACCCAACCCGAGCCGCGCTTCTTGGCCTCCGCGACAAACTCTTCAAACGAGTTGATGCCTTCGTTCTTGTGAACCCAAAGAAGGAAGGTGTCCTCGGCCATCCGGCCGACCGGCGCGAACGTCATGATGTCGACGCCGAGGCCTGGCTGGCGCAGCGGAGTGGTGAAGAACGAGTTGAGCGTCACCATGATCGTGTGATCGGGATCGGACGCGCTCTTCATTGCGACCAGCGCTTCCGCGCCCGAGCCGCCCGGCTTGTTGTTGGGCACCAGAGGCCGCGCTGACAGGCCTTCTTTCTCGACGATGGACTGCATCAGACGCGCCATCTTGTCAGCGCCGCCGCCCTTGCCGGCCATGATCACGAACTCGATGGGCTTAATCGGCTTAAAGCCGTGACCGTCGGCCATCGCAGCGCCCGAAAACGCGCCGACGGCCAATGCTGCGATGCCCGCAGTCTTGGCGACAAACGATGTAAACTTGGTCATGTTTTCCTCCCTATGACCTGTTTTGACTTGCTCGATCAGACGCGACGTCGGTTCTTTGACCCTGATTAGTGTCGCGACTGCAGTAGATGCTCCTTTTCTCTCGCCTGAATTTCCCTATGGGGAAGGGATATAACTGTCTTTGTGTGGGTCGAAGTCAAAGTTCGATCGATCACCAACCTTGTTAATGGACGAGCGCAACCGGCATTCGCGCAGTATCGACGATGGTCTGGGTATTGCCGCCGAACAGCGTTTCGCGCTCGTGGCTGTCGCCGTAGGCGCCCATGATCAGCATGTCCGCGCCGACCGTGTTCGCCTCCGTCAGCAGCGTCTCGCCGACGCCGCCAACCGCCTCGGAACGCCTGATCTGCGCGGTGACGTTGTGCGATGCGAGATACGCCTGAAAGGCCTCTGCGCCCTGCGGACCGCCGGCATCGGTCCCGACCGTCAGGATCGCAACCTCCGACGCGGACTGCATCAGATGCAGGGTCATCGCCGCAGCGCGCGTCGCCTCAAGCGATCCATTCCACGCGATGGCGACTTTGTCGCCGAGCCGCGGCGGCGGCGCCTCGGCGGGGGGACACATCAGAACAGGGCGGCCGACGTGAAACAGCGCCGCCTTGAGCGTGTTTGTTCCAAGATTGCGATCCCGATCCGGCTTCGCCACCGCGATGACGTCACAGAGCCGGCCATGCGATTTGATCACATCGACCTGTTTGCCTTGCTCCTCGACCCAAGCGATCGTCGGCGCACCGGCGACCGGCGCATCCGCCTCCGTAAACGCCGAAGCGGCGACCAGCGCCTTGAACTCGGCGATCAGCTTCGCTTCTTCCTGGTCCGCCACTTCTCTGGCTTGCGCGGCCACCTGATCCTTCAGGAAAGAGGGGATCGGCACGCCGAACGGCAGGAGATCGTCCGGGCGCGGCCGGCAATGGACGACTTCGATATGCGCTTCGAACCTCTGTCCGAGCGCCATCGCGTGCCTGAGCACGTTGTCGCCTTTGCCGTCGCCCCGCACCGGGACCAGGATCTTCCGGATCATCTCAGGATCCTCCTTTGCGATCTCCCGCCGCCGCAGCGACCCTTAGAACAGCCCCTCGACGTCGCCCGCTTCGTTGAGGCGGATGGCCTCAGCCGACGGCACGCGCGGCAGACCCGGCATCGTCATGATCTCTCCGCAGATCGCGACGATAAAGCCAGCGCCCGCCGACAGCCGCACCTCGCGGATCGGCAATGTGTGCCCGGTTGGAGCGCCGCGCAGGTTGGGATCGGTCGTGAACGAGTACTGTGTCTTCGCCATGCAGATCGGCAGATGGCCATAGCCCGCCGCTTCCCAGTCGCGAAGCTGATCCCGGATCTTCTTGTCCGCGATCACCTCGTCGGCGCGGTAGATCCGCTTGGCCACGCTCTCGATCTTCTCGAAGAGCGGCATCTCGTCCGGATAGAGCGGCGCATACTGCGCGGAACCGCCCTCGACCAGTTCGACGACTTTCTGAGCGGTCTCCTTGATACCCTCGCCGCCGTTCGCCCAGTGGGTGTTGAGGATCGCCTCGACGCCCTGCTCGGCGCAGAAGCTCTTGATCGCTTCCACCTCGGCGTCCGTGTCCGTGACGAAGTGGTTGATCCCGACGACGATCGGCACTCCGAACTGCTTCATGTTCTCGATATGCCGACCGAGGTTCGCACAGCCCTTCTGAACCGCTGCGACATTCTCTGCCCCGAGATCAGCCTTTGCGACGCCGCCATTCATCTTCATCGCGCGAACCGTCGCGACGATGACGGCCGCTTTCGGCGACAGACCGGCCTTGCGGCACTTGATGTCGTAGAACTTCTCGGCGCCGAGATCCGCGCCGAAGCCAGCCTCGGTGACGACGTAGTCTGCAAGTTTCAGCGCCGCCTTGGTCGCGACGACCGAGTTGCACCCGTGGGCGATGTTGGCGAACGGACCGCCATGCACGAACGCCGGGTTGTTTTCGAGCGTCTGCACCAGATTCGGCTGCATCGCGTCTTTGAGCAGCACGGTCATCGCGCCCTCTGCTTTGACGTCGCGACAGTAGACCGGGCTCTTGTCGCGGCGGTAGGCCACGATCATGTCGCCAAGGCGCTTCTCGAGGTCCTTGAGGTCCGACGCGAGGCACAGGATCGCCATGACCTCCGAGGCCACGGTGATGTCGAAACCAGCTTCGCGCGGGAACCCGTTGGCCACGCCGCCCAGCGACGCCGTGATCGTCCGCAGCGCCCGATCGTTCATATCCACGACCCGACGCCAAGCGACGCGGCGCGTATCGATCTCGAGGCTGTTGCCCCAATAGATGTGGTTGTCGATCATCGCCGAGAGCAGGTTGTGCGCCGAGGTGATCGCGTGGAAGTCGCCGGTGAAGTGGAGGTTCATCTCCTCCATCGGCACGACCTGCGCATACCCGCCGCCAGCGGCGCCGCCCTTCATGCCGAAGTTCGGCCCAAGCGACGCTTCGCGGATACAGATCATCGCCTTCT
>ERZ1740059.1-NODE-1-length-175182-cov-6.770070_pt1 | contig 175182 bp, 131 predicted proteins | sample MGYA00581744_ERZ1740059 | MGnify/ENA primary metagenome ERZ1740059 (study PRJEB43018, sample SAMN04849738) | marine metagenome | isolation source: floating plastic debris | place: Pacific Ocean | collected 2008-08-28 | study: EMG produced TPA metagenomics assembly... | reverse complement strand
ACGGCAGTTTTTCGCTCATCAGGCCCTCATATTCACGCGCCGGCGCCGCCGCGCCTCCATCGTTTTCACCGGATGGCTCTAGGACGGATTGATCGCACTGATCACCCAACTTGAGCTGTCCATCAAGATGCCGTCCGGCCCTCGCTTCCGCCCCTTAAGCGAAGCGGCCATCGCGGCCTCGATCTCGTCGCGCTTGCGCTCGGCTTCCTCGCCAGCCTCGCGGAAGACCTCTCCGGCGGGGCCCAAAGCCAGCTGGAAGCTGATCGCGTCCTGGACGTCTTTCCCGACCACGACCTCTGCGTCGACCCGACGGAACTCGATCTCCTCATACCCGGCGGAGCGCATCATCGCCGTGACCATTTCCTGATTGGCCATCGAGAAAGGCCCCGGACCGCAAGTCAAGGCGTCTTCGCCAGGAGGCGGAAGAAAGCGTGAGACAACCTCCTTGGCTTCGCTCAACCAAGGATTGTCTTCGCGGTTGCGCCAGACGATATGAACCATCCGGCCGCCAGGTTTCAGCGCAGTGCGCATGTTGCGCATTGCAGCGACAGGGTTGGTGAAAAACATCGTTCCAAACCGCGCGAACACGAAATCAAACTCGTTCGTCGGAAGCGCAACCTCGGCGTCGCCACGAACAAACTCGATGTTGCCGACGCCTTTCGAAGCGGCGTCCTCGCGGGCGTAGTCAAGAAACGCATCGCAGCAATCGATCCCGACGACCCGACCCGTTGGACCGGCCATCCCCGCCAACTTGATCGCCGTGTCGCCGAACCCGCATCCGACATCAAGAACAGCGTCGCCCGGACGAACCGGCAATGACGGGAAGATCTCTTCGCTGTGCAAAGTGAGGCCGTCGACGAGAACATGTTTGAACCGAATAAACTTTGGCGCGAGGACGTCGTTCCAGAACTGCACAAAGGCGGTGTCTTCTTGCGGCGTCTCGACGGGCGGTGCTGAGGTCATTTCAAGTCTCCAGTGCTGTGAGCGCGTTTGCTGCGACTGAGATGGCGTCTGTGTGTTTCAGTCGTCGGTCGAAACACGGGATTTCGCGTTTCAATTGTATCGGCTTTTCCGCAGATCCCAACTGTATTCAGGTCCGCGCCGGGTGCGTATCCGCCGCCGGCGCAGACTTCGCCATCGGCTCAACTAGGCCGCCGTCGCGAAACGGCTCTCGGCTTCGAAGAGCGCCGCATGCTCCGACTTCATGATCCCGTTGAGCTCAAGGTGATGTGCTTTGAGCTCTTCAAGGCTCCAATCGAATGAGGCGATCTTTGACGTCAGATCGAAGAGCGGAAGCGACAGCGTATCGCGCGTCGCGCCATACCCGGCCAAACCGTTCGGCGACGATCCCAGAAGCGCTCGGGCGATCAGCTCCGCATCTCGAAGCGCGTCGGTGATGCCGTGAGCGGTGATCGGGTCTTTGAAATACCCGGCGTCGCCGACCAGAGCCCAGCCGCGGCCGTGGGCTTGCCGAAGGTGGCCAGGCGCTCCCCCGAACTTCCGCAAGCGACCTTCCAACCGCGCCGCTCTCAGCCGAGCGCCGGCCTCTGGACTGCAGCGGTCAAACAGCCTTGCCAGACCCTCCAGCGGGTCGTCGCCAATGGCTGCTTTGAAGTGGTCTGGGGCCATAAGCCCGAAGACGCAATGTCGGCCGTCGTCGGTCGGGATCATGCCTGCGCCAACCCCGACGCCGTACAACCACTCGTAGCCATTGTTTGAGAGGCCGTCGAAGTACCCGTAGACGCAGGCCGTCCGCTCTGGCCGCGCCTTGAGCGTCGCCGCCTTGGCGAGACGCGCCACCGTCGAGTTCCGCCCGTCCGCCCCGATCACGAGGTCGGCGCGAACGACAAGCTGTTTTCCGTTCCTGTCGCGTAGGACAACGCCGTTCACTTGACCACTGAAGTCGTGCTTGAGGTGGTCCAGCGTCACGCCAAACGCGACGTCGGCGCCGGCGGCGGTCGCCGCGTCGGCGAGCGCCGCATCCAGCGTGGTGCGCCGAGGCGCATACAACGCGTCAACGCCGCGGCTCGGCTTGATCGGCACTTCGATCCGTTGCGAGCCGTACGAAATCAGGGTTCGACGCACCGGCTGCGCCCCGCCCTCAAGCACCGCAGGCAACACGCCCCATGCGCTCAGGAGACTGACGCTCGTGCGCATCAGAGCGTGCGTCGACAACGTATCCGCGCCGTAGGCGTCACGATCGATCAGGAGGACTTTCGCGCCGCCTCGCGCGAGGAGCATCGCCGTCGCGGCTCCGGCGCAACGTGCGCCGACGACAACCACGTCGTAGCGGCGGGGACCAGATATTACTCGCATCGTACTTCTCCTTCTAGGCGGCGAGGCGTCGAGCCGACCGAGCGACAAGGTGCTCGGCGAGCGCCGCCGCGTCGTCGCCGGCGCCTGTGATCAAGGTGGATTTGCGTTTGCGAATGAACGGCAGGCCCATGGCGTAGAGCCCCGGCGCGTCGAGAACGCCGCCGTCATGGCGCAAGCGGCCCTTGCGGTCCGTGACGGGGAGATGCAGCCAGGAATAGTCCGGGCGATACCCGGTCGCCCAGATCACCGAGCCAATCGCTTCGCCGCCGAAATCGAGCTCGAGCAGCGGGTCGCTTGGAACCCGCGTGGGCGCCAGTCGCCGCTGCGGACCTACGACGTGCTGAAGGACCGTTTCCTCGACATGCGCGTCGATGGCGTCCAGCAGGCGGTTCATCTTCAGATCCGCTGCTGCGCACATGTTGGCGAGCGAACCAGAAAACTGCGCCTTGCCTGCGCGAACGCCGACCAGCCGCCCCACGATGCGGACGCCGTCGTCGGTCAACGCGTTCAGATCAAGCGTGCGCCACAGACCGCCGCCTGCGAGTTGAAGCGAGGGCGTCCTGCGCACTCGGTTCAGGTCGTCGACCGCGTCCCAGCGCTGATCCAGAAGCCCAAGGCGCTGCATCCAGCGTTGAATGTCGCGTCCGCGATAGCTGCGTGGAACGCGAACATGCTCTCCGACCGCCAGCGTAACGGGCCGGCCGGACGCGTGAACCTCTCGCGCGATCTGCACGCCGCTCGCGGAGGCGCCGACGACAAGCACGCCCTTGTTCGGCAGGTCGGCGGGTCGCTTGTAGCTCATGGGCGTGAACGTCTGAACCGACCGTGGAACTTCCGCGGCGACAGCAGGCGCGTTCGCGATGTTGCAGGCCCCAGAAGCCAGGACGACGTTGGCGCAGTGAAACACGCCTCGGGTCGTCTCCACCCGATAGCCCGAAGCCTCGGCGTGAACAGCGAGAACTTCGGTCTGGGTCTGAACCGGCGCTCCCCCTCGCTGCGCGTAGCGCTCGAGCCGAAAGATCAGCTCTGGCATGGTCATGAAACCGTCGGGCGCAGGTCCATCATAGGGATCGCCCGGCAAGGTGCTTTGCCAGTTCGGTGTGAGCAGCCGGAGCGAGTCCCACCGCTCCGTCCGCCAGGAATTGGCCACTCTCCCCCGCTCGAGGACGACATGGTCCACGTTGCGTTGCGAGAGGCGGCGGCTCATCGCCAGGCCGCAATGGCCAGCGCCGATGATGACGGTTGAGATGCGGGTCATGGGCTCGCTCCAGCAGAGGCGTCGTCGCTAGGCGACGTCGTCGTTGTGGACGTCGTCGCGGACGTCGACTTGGACATGAACGTTCGTGGGATTGGTCAGGATGTCGAAAACCGCCGAACGCTTCTGCGACTGGGCGACGACCGCCGCGATCTCATCCGCAGTCGCATCGGAGTCGATGTCGAAATGGACGCGGATCATGCTGAAGCCGTTCCGCACCTCCGGGTCGATGCCCAGAATGCCGGCGATATCCATGTGCCCTTCGACGGACGCTTTCACCGACCGCAGCTGGATGCCCCGGTTCTGCGCGACGGACGCGACGCCTGCGGTCAGACAACTCGCCAGAGCCGAGAGGACCAGCTCAACCGGGGTGGCCCCGTTGTCCATGGCGGCAAATTCTGCTGGATGGTCCGCATCGACGACATGTGGTTGCGGGCGGCGCTGCTCCGCGCCCAGGCCAAAAAAGCCGTCCACCGTTGAACGGCTATGCGCGCCGTCGATCCATTCACAACGCGCGCGCCACTTGAACATGGCGGCTTCCGGCGCTTCCGTAAGCGCTTCGCGAGCGCCCAGAAGCGCTTCGACGTTCACACCGTTGTTGGCGATTGATTGGGTCTGCATTTCGTTTCCTTTCTTGTCAGCGTTTGCGTTGTCGCGGCCTTGCGCCGTTGAGCGTCCACCGCCGGTGAGCGCGCCGACGAGGTCGCCAATGCGCGCCAACGTCGAGACGCGCCAACCGCCGGCCGTCATTGCGATGTCGCCGTCTGCGGTCGGCGTATCCGGTGTGTTCGAGATCATGGTCGAGACCCTCTGTTCCTTTGGTTCGCCGCCCGTTTCGGGCGCAGACGCTGCGAACTGCTCGCCGCGTCGAGGAGGAACATGGGGGTCGCCTGTATCGATCGGATTTCAGAGTCGGACCGAACGTGTTTCAATTGTTGGCTGAGTTTTTCCGATGCGTCTGAAAGCGCCCGGCAGACGTGCGAAAGGCCCGCGAAACGTTTCGCGGGCCTTCGACGAGATTGCGGTCAGGAAAGGTCTTTGATCACCGCGTGATCGAAGGGGCGCCTTCAACGCGTTGCAGGCGTCTGCGGCCGAATCCCATCAGTTCGGCATCGCCCAGGTCTTCGATCAGCAGATCCCGATCAGATGACGCAATCGCCAGATCGCAAGCGATGATCTGCATCGGCTCCGCGTGATCGCGGAGACGCGACGCCAGGTTCACCGCCGGCCCGAACACGTCGTAGACATACTTCTGGATCCCGACGACCGACCCAATGACCGAGCCGCTTGCAAGTCCGATGCGACACTTCCAGCTGTGAGGATGGCTGTCGTTCCGGCGCTGCAGGTAGCGAACAAAGCGGAGCGCCGCGTTGGCGACGGACTCGGCGTGATCGTCCATTGGCTCCGGCAGACCTGAGATCGCGACGTAGCTGTCGCCCACGGTTTTGATCCGTTCACATCCGAACTGCTCGCCGATCCGATCGAAGGCCGCGTAGATGTCGTTCATCTCGCTGACCATCACAGCCGGTCCCACCTCTCGCGCAGTCTCGTCGAAATCGACAAAATCGAGCGTCAGAACCGAGACCGGTTCGTAGCTCTGGGGCGTGACGGTGCCAAAGGTCTTGTATTCTTCGTAGACCGAGCGCGGCATGATGTTCAGCAGCAGCTTCTCGACACGCTCCTTTTCGCGTTGGAGCTCGCGGGTGTTGCGCTCAACCATGCTCGAATAGCTCTCAATCATCGTCTCGAGCTCGCGCATGCGCGTGATATTCTGACATTCAAGCAGCACAACCCCGGCGTCGGTCCGCGTGAAGGTCAGCGCGATCACGAGCGTCCGACGTTTCCGACGGAAACTGCTTTCAGCGACGAAACGCCCCGACCCGTCCAGCGCCGCGATGACAGCGGTCCGGTCGAGATCCGGAAAAACGGCGGCGAACGCGGCGCCGGGGGCGGCCGTCTCAAACCAGTCAGAGAACGTCTGATTATAAAACCGAAAACTCAGCTCGTCCGGGTCCAGGATCGCCACCCCGGCGCCGATCGCGCGCAGCAACTGCTCGTTGATTGCTTCAATGCTCATGCGCCAGCGACGATCTTGCTCCGACGCGCCTCGATCGCGCCCAGCACAGTCTCGCGATCCGCGTCCTCAAAACCAAAATCGGCCAGCGTGTCGCTCAAGATCTGTTTCATGGCGTCGAAGTCGGCGCCGTCGATCTGAAGATGGCGGTGCGCCTGTTCGAGCCGATCGTCCGAGAAGTCGGCGGGGCCTCCCAACAGCGAAGCCACAAACTTCGTCTGGTGATCGATCAGGCGTTTCATGTCGATGTCGTCGAAATACGGCCCGACCTCGTCAGAGTCCAACAGACGATCGTAAAACGACATCACGACGCGGCTGATCGAACCGAAGCCTCCGTATTTCTCATAGAGCGTGGCGGACATTCGCATTCCCCTTTTGCAGATCAACTAAACACGGGAATTTCGTTCAGGATCAAGGCTGCGCCTGACCTAAGTCTCACCCGAGAGCCGGACGCAACGCCTTGTAGCGAACCCGCGCGTCGGCCCACCGCATGTAGAAGCTGAACAGCTCGCGCAACGGGCCAGCCGCTTCACGGTAAGCTGCGAGAGCCGCGACCAGCGCGCCCACGGTCAATTCGCCTTCGATGACGAGCCACCCGCCGACGGACAGGTACAACAGCGGCGTCATGTGACCGATCATGTTATAGAGCGCCTTCATCATGAACTTCCGGCGATGGATGTCGAAGCGCAGATCTTGCGCCCGACGCGCTTCCCGCATCGCGCCGCTCAAGCGCGGGTCCTCGCCCTCGCAAAACTGAGCGCACATCGACCGGATCGTTGCGATACGCTCCGTCTTCAGCGCTCCGATCTTCCGCATCAGATACGGCGCGAGAAAGGCTTGCGCCGGCGTAAGGGCGACCGCGGCCAGCGCCAGGCGCCAGTCCTGAACGAGCAAGAACCCCATCACCGTCAGCAACGCGACCATCTGTGCGACCGGCGTGGCGACCATCCCGCCAGCGAAGCCGGCGACGGCTTCAAGTTCCTGCGTCAACATCGGAGCGGCGCCAGCGCCGCGACGCGACGGCGCCGCGCGACGCAGCTTTCGCATCACCCTCAGCCTCTGAGCCCTCAGGAACTTCTCGCCGAGATTGGCTGAGAGAAGGTTGTTCGCGTATTTGAGCGCGCTCAGAGACGTCAGAGCGACAAGCTGCGCGACGCACAGGATCGCCAGCGCCGCGGCCGGCGCAAGCTCGCCCAGATTGCAAAGGGCATGGAAGTCGCCGCCGCCCAGTGCGCCGTTTACGATCCACTTCGGCAGCTCAAGCGTCAGGTAGAGAAGCGGCGCGGCGGCGATCGCCAACCCGGCGAGGACCATGTGTCGATGCGGCGCAAAGTTGAAGCCGGCGCGCAGGAACTCGACAGCGACGCGGGTCTCTTCGGACCTCGCCGTAGAGGCGCGGAGTTCGCCAGCGAATTTCTGTCCAAAGGTTGCGACCAACATCGTCCTCATCTCCCGTTCGAATGCGACGGGGCGGTACTTGGGGGGCGCAGATTTCAAAGCGATGTCGCAAAACGAGATATCGCGTTTCGAACGTTTCAGGGATGCGTTGCGCGCGAACCTGAGAATTATTTGTTTGTTTTCAGACGCATGGCGATTGAACACCAACGCAGACACTGTTTTCACAGATACAATTGAAACACTTCTCGGGGCGCCTGAAAATCGAGTGAAACACGCGCGAGGTAGTCTCGACACATGACCGAGGAGATTTTCACAACGCAGTCGACGACCTTGTTCGCCGAGTACGACGCCGACGGACGGCTTGTGGCGGCCAGTCCCGGCTTCCTGGACGGCGAGCCGGAAACGGCTGTGCGCGGGTATCTTGAGCGGTTCGTCGAGATCGACGGCGATCCCTCGTCGGAACGTCGGCTCCAGGCGGCGCAGGACTGGTGGTCAAGCTCGACAGCGCTGGAAGGAAAAACCGCAACTGAGGAATGGAGGCTGCTCACCGCGCTCCCGACGGCCGCCGGCGGTCGGTGTCTTCTGGCGACCGACATCACGCCGGCGAAACGCCGCGACGCCTCTGAAAACCAGAAGAGCCTCGAGATCCTGAATGAAGCCCTGAGGTCGCTGTCGGTCGCTTTTGCGCTGTTTGATGAGGACGGCCGCCTCGTCACCTGCAACGAAGCCTATCGGGACCTGAACGCCGGCGTATCCGAGTTCGTGACCCCCGGCGTCTATTGGGAGACGTTGCTGTGGGAGGCGGCCAAGCGTCGTATCGCCCGACACGCCGTCGGACGCGAGCGCGCTTGGGTTCGTCGCATCCTCGCGCTAGGGGAAGCCTTCGAAGACTTTGAAATCGAACGCGCCGACGGGACCTTGATCGGCGTCTCCGTGCGCCCGACGTCGCTGGGCGGGTTTATTGTTTCCGAGGACGACATCACTCAACGACGGGCCGCGCAGGAACTCGCGCGCGCGTCCGAGCAGATGCTTTCGAAGATCCTCGACGCAAGCCCAGCCAACCTGTGCATGTCCCGAATTGGGGGCGGCGAGATCCTGTACCAGTCGCCCGACTGCGCGGCGCTCTTTGGCGCAGACGCGTCCGCAAAGGACCAGTTCGCACGCCGCGGCGATCGAGCCGATTTTCTCACCGAGCTGCTCGCCGCCGGCAAAGTGGAGAACTACTCGGCCGACGCCCGCAATGCGGACGACGTCGTCTTCCCTGCCCTGTTCTCCGCGCGTGTGATCGAATTCAAGGGAGAGGAGGTGATGGTCTCGACCGTCACTGATCTCACTGATCAAGTCGCCGCGCGCGAGGCTCTTCGCGAGGCGAACGAACGGCTGCGAGACGCCATCGAGGCGCTTGAAGAAGGCTTTCTGCTCTATGACGCCGATGGGCGTCTGGTCATGGCGAACCAGCGCTATGTCGATATGAACGAACCCTGCGCCGGCTCGATCAGACCCGGAACGACCAGCCGCGAAGTCGTCCGCGCGGCGGTTGAAAGCGGACATCTTCTGGATGGCGATCGCTGGTTGAAAAACCACGACGACGAACGCGAGGCGGGTTCGGAAGCCTCCGAGCGGGAGTTCGAGTTTGAGCTCTCTGACGGATCGTCGATCACCTCGATCCGTCGGCCGACGCGCGATGGGGGTTTTGTCGTCTCCTGGCTGGACGTGACCGAACAGAAACGGGCCGAACAGGCGTTGCGGCGCGCCCATGAAAGACTGCGAGACGCAATTGAGTCCCTCGACGAGGGCTTTGCGCTCTACGACGCGTCAGGACGGCTGCAAATCTGGAACAAGCGCTACGCGGAGTTGCACAAGAGCGGGCCGACCGCGATCGAACAAGGGGTGCCGCATCGCCGGGTTGTCGAGGGAGAGATCGAGTCCGGCCGTCTGGGCGCAGACGCCGAAATCTGGGCCCGCGCGCGCACGATCGCGTCAGGCGAAGTCCGTCGCGACGAATTTCATCTCGGCGACGACCTCTGGCATGCGATCTCTCGCAACATGACGTCCGACGGCGGCTTCGTCATCACTCGGCTCGACATCAGTGAACGCAAGAAAGCCGAAGCCATTGAGCGCGAAGCCGATGAGCGCATGCGGCAAGTGCTCGACGCTTGCCCGATTGCGCTGAATATGACCCGCGCCGACACCGGCGAAGTGGTGTTTCGAGGGGGCGCGGCAGATGCGCTCTACGGTCCGAACGTTCATGCCGAACAGTATTGGGTCGATCTCGAAGAGAGAAAGGCCTACCGGGAGATTCTGGATCGCGCCGGAAAGGTCGACGGTCTCGAAGTCACCTTGCTGCGCGCCGATGGGAGCGCCGCGCCGACGCTGCTTTCCGCCCGCTTGGTCGAGTCCAAGGGCGAGCAGATGATCGTCGCCTTCATGTTCGATATGACCGAACGACTCGCGATGGAGCGGGAGCTCGCGAACCAGACGGAAATGCTGCATCAAAGCGAAAAACTCTCCGCCCTTGGCGAGTTGCTGGCCGGCGTCGCGCACGAGCTGAACAATCCTCTGTCGGTCGTCGTCGGGCACGCGCTGATGCTGGAGGAGGAAGTCGCCGACGCGGCGCTTGAGCGTCGGGCGAAAAAAATCGGAGCCGCGGCCGAGCGATGTTCGCGCATCGTGAAGACCTTCCTCGCCATGGCGCGTCAACGCCCGGCCAAGCTCGAGGATGTCGATGTGAACGCCGTTGTCGAGACGGCTCTCGAGGTCGCGGGGTACGGGCTCAAATCAACGGGCGCACAGATCGACCTCGTGCTTTCGCCGGACCTCCCTCCCGTTTCCGCGGACGCGGATCAACTGGTGCAGGTCTTTGCAAACCTCCTGGTGAACGCCGAGCATGCGCTCAAGAGCATGGGCGCCGCGGCGCGCGTGACGATCACGACCCAGATCGCCGCCGATGGGCGGGAGGTCGCCGCCACCGTCCATGACAACGGTCCGGGAATACCCGAGAGCATCCGCGCCCGGATCTTCGAGCCGTTTTTCACCACCAAGGGCGTCGGCGAAGGCACTGGCGTCGGCCTCGCGTTTTGTCACCGCATCGTGGAGAGCCACGAAGGCCGGATCGCCGTGGGCGAAGGCCCCAATGGCGGCGCCGAGTTTCGATTGAGCCTCCCGACCTCCAAGGACGCGGCGGCGGCGGTTGAACCAGCTCCGGTCAGTGTTGAAGGCAGACTGGCCAAAGCCCTGGTCGTCGACGATGAAGAGGACGTGGCCGAACTGTTGGCGCAGATCCTCTCCGGGGCAGGGTTCGTCGTCGAGACGGCCGGCTCGGCTGAGGAAGCTCTGAAGCGCTTGCCCGGCGGGTTCTCGCTGATCGTAAGCGACATCAATATGCCAGGCTTGGGGGGAAGGGCGTTCTTGCAGGCGATCCGCGAAAACTGGCCAGACCTGGAGGGTCGGCTCGGTTTCGTCACGGGCGATACGATGAGTCGCGGCGTCGGCGACTTCTTGCGCGGGGCTGGCAGGCCCTATCTCGAAAACCCGGTGACGCCTGCCGAGGTACGCCGCCTGGCCGCAGAGTTGACCGAAGCGCCCCAAGCGGCCTCGATATAGGAAGAGACACTGCATGATCGAGCTTATGAAGGATGTTCGCCCATGAGCGCCCAAGCGCCACATGCCCACGTTCTTGTCTGCGACGACGAGGAGGACGTGCGCGAGATGCTGAGCGAGTACCTCGAACGCCGCGGGTTCCAGGTGTCGACGGCCGCCCATGCCGAGGCGATGCGCACGGCAATCGAGGAAACCGCTCCCGACGCGATCATTCTCGACATCAACATGCCGGGAGAAGACGGGCTCAGCGCATTGCGCCGTCTGCGTTCGTCACTGGACACGCCGGTGATCATGCTCACGGCGACGGCGGACGTGGGCGACCGGATCTTGGGGCTCGAGATGGGGGCCGACGACTATCTCGGAAAACCTGTCGATCTGCGGGAGTTGGAGGCCCGGCTCAAAAGCGTCCTGCGTCGTCGCTCAAAACCTGAAGCCGCATCGACGTCCGAGAAGGCGACCGGGCGGGTCGTTTTCGGAGCGTGCACGCTCGATCTGGAGGCGGCCTCGCTTTATGACGCAGAGGGGTCCGAGATCCCGATTACGGCGATGGAGTTCAGCCTGCTGAAGGTGTTCGCCGAGAACCGCGGTCGCGTTCTCAACCGAGATCAGCTTCTGGAACAGGCGCATGATCGAAGCTGGGATCCGTTCGACCGCTCCATCGACATCCGGATCTCCCGGCTTCGGCGGAAGATCGAGGCCAACGCCCAGAAGCCTGAAGTGATCCGGACCGTCCGAGGGGTTGGCTACATCTTCGGCGACCGCGGCTAGCCACGATCGCCCTTTTCATCGCCCGAACGTCTCACCTGTCCGGCTGCGGGGTAGGCCTAAGCGGCGCGATCAACGTGGATCGGCGTCTCGTCCTGATCGAGTTCCGCACGCCGCGCAAAAGGGTTCTCGTCCACTTCGACGGCGCTGCGGCGCCAGTCCTGAAACACAGCGGATCCACCGTTGCGCATGGGGTGTTTTAAGCCATCCCCGATGCGGATCGATGGACGGGCGGCCTGAGAAAGACTTGCGGTCGTCATTGATTGTTCCTCCGACGGTTTGGACGCCGTCGCGCGGGATTGCGCGGATCTAAACGGCTCCGATGTCGAAGGACATGGCGCTTCGATGTATCGATCGGATGTCAGCGCGAACGCTTTCGCATCTCAATTGTAACAGCGTGCCTTCTCAGCCTTTCGCTCGAGCGAGTGAGGAGTAGCAGGTCCAGACCGATCGCCGTCGACGAGCCGGCGCTGCGACGCGCTTTCGGTCTTCCGCCTAGCGAGCGCGGCCGGCCAACAATGGCCGGCCGTCTCATCTGTTGCGGCGGTTATGCGCAGTCAGTTCGACAGCACGATCGAGTGCGGGCCGTGCGGCGTGTCGATGCTTTGCCGCATCTTCACCAATCGCGGCGCGTCCCCATCGACCAGTTTCCAAAAGTCGATCGACCCGCCAGGCCGGCTGGGATCGAGATGGTCGTAGTTCACAACGGCGATATGCCTGCTGGACGCGTCCCATGCGGCGGCTTCCGGCAAGACGCCGTCGAACGCAAAGGTTCCCATCGTGGCGAGGCGGCCTGTTTCGGGTGCGATGCGCACCAGAGTCAGCGACGCGTAAGGCGTGTGCCGCGGATCGTCAGCTGGCGCGTAGGACACTTCGAGATTCGTCGTCACCACCCACTGGCCGTCCGGAGAGATCGCCAAACCTTCCGGCGAGACGCCCGTCGGGGCGCGACCAACGAGGAAGTGCTTTACTTCATCGTCGATCGCCTCGCTGGCGAAGCGGATCGACGTGATGTCGCCTTCCGGGGCTTCAGTCCAGATGCCGACCACATCGCCGCCCCAGTAAAGGTTGCCGGTCAAGTAGTGGGAGCCGTCCGGCGTGAACCGCCCCATGAACGGATACTTCGAGGTCAGGACCGGATTGCCCCATGCCTCGAGCTCGACGCCGTCGTCTGTTCTGTTCACGCGCGCAAATCGCACCATCGCGCGGTTCACGTCGTTGATGGCGATAAAGTCGCCCGAAGGGTGCCATTCGACATGGCTCAAGCGATGCTCAGGCTCGACCCCCGGCGCCAAGGCGAAGCTCGGCTCCCCGAACCGGCCGTTTTCAAGCGGCACGAAGGCGATCCCGCGCCCGTCTCTGGGATGCATTGCGATCGCCACCATCGAGCCGTCGGGACTCAGAGAAAGCCCCTCCGGTCGCGTGCCGACCTCCAGCCGTTCAATCACCTGCGGGGCGCTCTCGTCAGAGATGTCGACCAACGTCAACAAAGATCCTATCGGGAGGTCGCGGAACCCCTCGCCGCCCTCCGGACGCGGACCGAACGACTCGGACACCACCGCGAACCGTCCATCCGGCGTCACCGCCACGGCGGTCGGCGATCCCGCCACCGAGTTGGAGACCTCGACGCTGGCGAGGTTCAGCTCCGATAAATCCGGCGAGAACGTCAGGACGGACAGAGTGTCCCGGTCCTCCTGCGGACCCAGCTGAAACGTCACATACGCCGAAGCCAACATGTCTCCATCGCTAATCGCGACCAATTTGGAGCCTTCGAACGCGGCATACGGCGTTTCTGCTGCAACCGGGGCCGCAATTGCCGCCGCCAGTACAAACGCATAGGAATTCTTGAAAACTCGTCGCATTCTTCCCTCATCGCAAGTATTTCCGTAGCGGTCTTTTTCGACCGATTTGCTATGTGGGCTGCGACAGGCTGCAGAGAAATTTTAAGTGCGCAATAATTGATCGTGAAAACCGATAGATCATTGCCAAGAGGTTTCGGATGGAGTTCAAGCGCTATCGGCTCTTCGTCACGCTTGCCGAGGAGCTGCATTTCAGTCGAGCAGCAAAGCGCGCCGGAGTCACCCAGTCGGTGTTGTCAGTTCAGATCAAACGCCTCGAAGAAGAGCTAGGCGTCGCCCTTCTCAATCGGACGACGCGAGCCGTCAGACTGACGCATGCCGGACGGAACTTTCTGTTCGAAGCGCGGGCGGTCCTGGACCGCGTCGACGAGTCTGTTCGGGTCGCTCGCGCGCTCGCGGCGGGCAAGGAACACGTCCTTCGCGTCGGCTTGACCACCGTGGCGGCGTTCAGCTCCGCGCCGGAGGCGATCGGTCGCTTCCGTGAAGCCCATCCGGAAATCGAGATCCAGATCCGTGAGATGGGCACCGTTGATCAGGAAAGCGCGCTGGCGACGAACGAATTGGACGTCGCGTTTCTGCACCCGCCGCTCGATCATCCCGACATCGCCGTTCATTCGCGGCGACCATCTCGGTTTTTCGGACTGCGCCGGTCGCCGGCGACGGATCCGGCGCGCACGCGCCAATCGTGGCGAGATCTGCTCGGGGAGCCTCTCATCTTCTACGGACGACGCAGGGCGCCGCGCCTATATGACGAGATGATCAGCTCTGCTCACGCGCTCGGGGTCTCGCCGGTCATCGTGGCGGAAGCCAGCTCTTTTCTGTCCGCGGTTGCGACGGCTGCAGCCGGAGTGGGCACGGCTCTTGTTCCGGTCGAGCTCACCGCGTCGCCGCCGCCCCAAACGGTTGTCGTCGAGGTCCCCGACTGCCCGCTCACGCTCGACAATGGGATCGCCTACCGTTCCTACGATACGAACGCGGCGCTGAACGAGCTGCTTGATTTCCTGAGACGTGGCCCCGTCTAACCGGGAGGTGTCGGGTTCTTCTGGCGCGCGGCGCGCGCCAAGCGCCGACAACCAAAGCGGTCAGTTCTCCCGCCAGGCGCGATTGATGCTGTCGACCAAGGGTTGCGTCAGATACTCCACGGCGGTTCGCGCACCGGTGCGGATCAGAGCCTCAGCCGGCATTCCCGGCTGCAGCTCTAGGCCATCAAGACGCGCGAGCTGGTCGTCCGGAACCCGAATGAGCGCCCGGAAGTAGCTGAACCCCGTGGTCTCGTCCGTCGTGGCGTCCGCCGCCAGATAGTCGACGACGCCGTCAATCTCTGGCGTTGTGCGCTGGTTGTAGGCGAGCAGCCTCAGGCGCGCGACCTGGCCGCGCTCGACATCGTCAACGTCCTGGACGGGAACTCGCACCTCAAGCAACGTTGAAACGTCCGCCGGGACCAGCTCGAGCAAGATCTGGCCAGGCTGGATCACCTGCCCAATGGTGTTCACCGACAGATTGACCACAACGCCCTCGACCGGAGCGGCGATCTGAAGTCGGGACAGCACGTCCACGGCGGCAACCTTGCGCTCGCTCAGATCCCGCAACCGCGCCTGCACCTCTTCGAGTTCGCCGGTGGCTTCGCGTTCCACGGCGCGACGACGCTGCATGATCTCAAGCTGCGTCTCTCCGATCTGTCGCGCCGTACGCGCACTATTCGCTTCGAGCTCGCCTCGCTCGCCGAGCAGATCGAGGCGCGCGCGCTTGAGGGCGAGCAGGCGGGACTTTGTCGACTGCCCTTTCGAGAACAGCGTTTCTTGATCTGCGATCTCGATTTCGATCAGCTCGATCTGACCGCTCTTCGAGGCCGCCTGAGCATCAAGACCTTCGATCTCTCGCTCGAACTGTCCGATCCGAGCCATGAGGATCTCGATCTCGCCGTCGATCGCGTCACGGCGCGTGTCAAAGATCCTTTGTTGAGCCATGAGCGCTTCGGCGACTTCCGCGTCGTCTTCCGTCTGCGCGAGCAGCTCCGGCGGGAACTCGATCACGGCTTCGCCGTCGCGTTCGGCCAATAACCGAGCCTCAAGCGCGAGATCCTTGCGAACCGCGAGGTCCACGATCGCCAGCGACGCCCTAGCACGCGCATCGCTCAACCGAACCAGCGGAACGTCCTTGCCCACCAGATCGCCGTCGCGCACCAGGATCTCATCGACGATGCCGCCCTCCAGATGCTGAACCGTGCGACGCTTGGCGTCGACGATGAACACCCCGGGCGCGATGACAGCGCTGTCGATCGGCGCGAGAGACCCCCATGCGCCCAGCCCGCCGAAGATCGACAGAACCATCCCCATTCCGAGCCATATCCAGCCACGCGACGCCCGCGGAGCGCGAGTGCTTGCAGCATCTTCGAGAGCAGGCTTTGGCTCATCCATCGACATGTCTCCCATTGTCTCCGCCGCCGCTCATTCAGAACTTCACGATTGGCGTGACAGTCCCGCCGCCTGTGGCTGCCGCCGGGTTTGCGCCGGCCGCGTCCTTATCTTTACTGGAGTACGTGCGCACCTGCTTTCCTTCGACGGTTAGGATCTGGTCGACGGGTGGGAGGCCGCTATTGCGATGCGCGATCAAGACGACGGTTCGCTTCAATTCCCGGAGTCGCAAGAGCGCCTCCGACAAAGCCTGCTCACCGGCCGTGTCCAGATTGGCGTTGGGTTCATCGAGCACGATCAACGCCGGCAGGCCGTAGACGGCGCGCGCCAGTCCGATGCGCTGGCGTTGCCCGCCGGAAAGCGCCACGCCACCCTCGCCGATCTGCGTGTCATAGCCTTGCTCGAGCCGAAGGATCATCTCGTGGGCGCCCGCAAGGCGCGCGGCGTCGAGGATGCTCTCTGACGAGACTTGCTGGAAGCGAGCGATGTTCTCGGCGACCGTGCCGCTGAACAGTTCGACATCCTGTGGCAGGTAGCCGATATGCGGTCCAAGCGCCTGGTCGTCCCAATCGGAGAGCGAAGCATTGTCAAGACGCACCACCCCGACTTTGGGCGGCCAGACACCGGTGATCAACCGCGCCAGCGCTGATTTGCCGGCTCCGCTCGGTCCAGTCACACCGATCATCTCGCCCGGGGCCACGGAGAAATTGACGGCCAGAAGAATCGGCTTGTCGCCGCCGGGCGGCAACAGCGTCACTCCCTCGACGCTCAAGGCGCCGCTCGGGGCCGGCAGCGGCATCCTTTCTTCAGGAGCTGGATGCGCGGTCAGGATTTCGCGAATGCGCTCGTACGAGGCCCGCGCGGCGATAAACGCGCGCCAATGAGCGATCGAGGCCTCCACTGGCGCGAGAGCGCGCCCAAGAATTATGGACGCGGCGATCATCACGCCGGCGGTGATTTGCTGTTCGATCACGAGGTACGCGCCTGTCCCGAGTATGCCGATCTGGAGGACCGGTCGGATCAGTTTCGCGATCGCCGTCAGAAGGCCCGAGCGATCACTCGCGACAGTCTGGTTTTCCAGCCCTCTGAGATGTTGGGACATCCAGCGCGCGCGCAGAGCGTCGGTCATTCCCATCGCGTGGGCGACCTCGCAGTTGCGCAAATTCGACTCCACCATCGAATGAGCGGTCATCGACGCGCCAGCCGCGCGCCGCATCCTGTCGCGCGTCGCAAACTCTGACGTCAGCGCGACCGCGAACAGCAGGATCGCGCCGACCAGCGCAATGACGCCGAGCCACGGGTGGAACAGGAAGATCACAGCGATGAAAATGGGGGTCCATGGCGCGTCGAAGAATGCGACGAGGCCGGCGCTGCTCATGAACTGGCGAAAGGTCTCCAGATCGCGCACAGGTTGGCCGCCGCCCGCGCCAGACTGCTGCCGCCGGCGAAAAATCGCATCGTATACGGCGGCGTTGACATCGTCGTCGATCGCCTCGCCCAGACGCACCAGAATGCGGCTGCGAACAAGTTCGAGAACGGCGCCGATCGCCAGCAAACCAACCGCTAGCAGCGTCAGAAAGAACAACGTGTCCTTGCTGTTCGAGCTCAGAACGCGATCGTAGATCTGAAGCATGTAGAAAGGCGAGACGAGCATCAGCAAGTTGAGAAAAAAGCTGAAGAAGCCAATAAAAATAAAGGCTCTGCGTCCGGACCGCATCGCTGATTGCAGCGGAGTCTCCAAAGTAGATGCCATGACCGTGATGCGTTCCCTCTACGCTCCGGATGAGCTCTTTCGCCTCGGCGCAATAGCCGAGCCACATTTGCTGATACCCTCGCCGCATGCAAGTTCCAAACCGCGAACCTGAAGGCGAGAGCCAGGCTACCGACGCCGCCGTGATGCAGGTCGGCGTCCAGGTTTCAGGCTGGTTAGCAACGCTGCAATAACCAACCATTATGGGACATTCGAGCGCAGCCATCCGACCCTGACTGTGCTTTTATTGGTTAAAGAATTGCAACTTTTATTGCTTTATCGCCGAAATTATGCCGGGTTAAACGCAAACACGTATAACCCGTCCCACACCAAGAACACTTGGGTGATCGACGGAAATGGCTGCAACAACAAGCGGCTAGGGATGCAAAGCGGGGAAATTCATAATGGCGATCACCCAGACATTTTCGCAAGCTACGATTTCTGGAACCAATCTCAGTAACCCCACATCCCTGCAGTTTGGCCCCGATGGGCGGCTGTACGTTTCGCAGCAGAACGGCATAATTAAAGTTTATGACGTCGCCAAAGTCGGAGACACGTGGCAGGCCTCGAACGAGCAGGTCATCACCCTCGTCAACGACATCCCGAACCATAACGACGACGGCGATCTCAACAACGGGATCAACAATCGCCAGGTCACCGGGCTCGTGGTCGAGGGAACCGCGGAAAACCCGATCCTCTACGTTACCTCGAGCGATCCCCGCATCGGCGCCGGCGGCGGCGGAAATGACGTCAATCTCGACACCAACTCCGGCATCATCTCGCGTCTGACGCCCGATGCGAACGGCGACTGGGAGAGCTTGAACACGCAGCTTGGGACGAAGGTTGACCTGGTGATCGGCCTGCCAAGGTCGGAAGAAAACCACTCGACCAACGGTATGGACATCCGCACGGAGACCGTCGAGGTGTCGCCTGGCGTCTTCGAACAGCGCGAGATCATGTACGTGATGTCGGGCGGCCACGACAACAAAGGCGCGCCGTCCAACAACTTCGCGTATACGCCGGAATACTATTACTCAGCCGCGCTTTTGCGTGTCGACCTGACGCAGCTCGCCGATATCGAGACGACTGAAGGCCTCAAGGGCGGGACCGCATACGTGGACGAGTACGTCTACGCTCTGCCGACGCTGGACGACCCCACCCGCACCAACACCAACGGCGTCACCGGCGACGGCGCACAGGACAGCGCAGGCGGGACGACCGGCGCGGCGGACGCCGAAGCGGCTGACACCTTCGGCGGCAATGACGGGCGAAATCAGGCGAAGTTCGACGATGGAGGCCCGGTCCAAGTCTACTCGCCCGGCTATCGGAACGCCTATGACGTCGTGATCACCGAAGGCGGCAACATCTACACCTTCGACAACGGCCCGAACAACGGCTGGGGCGGCGACGTCGTCGACGAAAACGGCTTCGAGGTCACCTCCGATACCCAGGTGGCGACCAACGCGCCCAACATTGACGACAACACCAGCGACGGCGACCCGGACAACCTGCACATCATCCAGGACGGCACCTATGGCGGCCACCCGAACCCGACCCGCGCCTCAGGCGAAGCGGCGGGCTTGTGGTCAGGCCAAGGAGGCGGTCTCAGCGAAGATGTTCAGCTGACGCCCGTCGGGGAGCAGACAAACCCGAACGACACTCTTTGGGACGATCTCCCCGAAGACTGGGATACGATCACCGGCGGCAACACCAATCCGATCGAAGGCGTCTACTTCGGACCCGACAACAGCCCTGGCCCTAAAGACGAATCTCTGTTGGCGATCAATTCGTCGTCGAACGGCATCACCGAATACACCGCCGACAATATTGGCGATGGCGGCCCTGGCGTTGAGTATCTCGCGGTTGTTTCGTTCAACGGCAACCTGACTTTGATGGAGATCCAGACGGACGGCACCGCCGCAGGATCAACCGTTACCGACACCGAGTCGATCAATGTCGGCGGCACGCCACTTGACGTGACGGCGCTGGACAACTCCGGGATCCCCGGCAGCGGCGGCACAGGGGCAGGCGCGCTGTTCGTCGCCCAGATTGGGGCAAACAATATCGTCGTCCTTGAGCCGGGCGACCCTCCGGGCATCGATCTCGACGCCGACAATGACGGCGTTCTGGACAAGAACGACCCGCTGCAATTCGACCCGAACAACGGGACCCAAACAGTCCTTCAAGGCGGCGAAACGCTGTTGTGGGACTTCAACCCGGCGGGCGGCGTCAATCCAGGGCCAGACGGCGAGTACAACATCGGCATGAACGGCTGGATGATCGACGGCGTTGGCGAGATCAACCCGGACGTTCTGAGCGAAACCCCTGGGACAGATCTGCTGACCGATCTGGACAACACCATTCGCGGCGGCGCGCCGGGCGTCATCCAGATAAAGTCGGTGACGGACGGCGACGCGTTTCTGGGCAACAACACCCAGAACGATGCGATCCAGGGCGGCTTCACCCCTGCGTCAGACGTCGAGACCTTCACGATTCGTGTTCCGATCTTCAATCCGTACTCCAGCGTGGGGTTGGACCAGAACTTCGGATCGGTTGGTTTCGCCCTCGGCGACGGCACGCAAAGCAACTACCTCAAAGTCGTCGCGGGCGTTGGCGGCGGCGTGCCTCGGCTTCAGGTCTTCTACGAGGAAAACGATACCCAAGTCGCCGACATCACCGTAAACGGCGCCGCGGACTCCGACTTTAACAACGCCGCGAACAATGCGACCGGCAACGCGATCTTCAACCTCTATCTCACAGTCGATCTGTCGACCCCCGGCGCGGCGACGGCGCAGGCGTTCTACAACTACGAGCTGAGCCCGGGCGGCGGAATGGTTCTGACCGAGCCCAAGGCGATTGGCGATCCGATCGTGCTGCAGGGCAACGTGCTTGATGCGGTCCTGGGCAACAACACGATCACCGCCGAAAACGGCGACGAGCTTCCCTCCTCGGCGATTGTGTCGCTGTTGGCGACGTCGACTGGCCCCGAGACGCCGTTCCAGGCCAACTTCGCCGATCTGGAGATCACGTCGACGACCTTCCCGCCGACAAACACGCCTGCGAACGATCAGGCGGATATTGACGCCGCCTCCCCGACGCAAGGCGTGGACACGATCGACTACGAAGGAACCGGGGACATCACCGTTCCGGACGGTTTTGAAAACGTAGACCTTGGGTCCAACAGCAACGACGGCGTTAGCGTCAGCCTCAACGACGGCGACAACGAAGTGACCGCTGGCGACGGCCAGCACACCGTAAACCTCGGCGGCGGCGCCGACACCGTGACGGGCACGGCCGCCAATCTCGACGGCGACACGATCGGCGACTTCGACGAAGACGATCAGGTCGTTATCACGGGCGGCGCCGGCGGCGAGATCCTGTCTGCAGTGGAAGGTTCGGCGATCATCGGCGTCGACACCACCGGCGACGGCAATGTCGACACCACGATCACATTCTCTGGCGACGTGCCGCCGGAGAACATTCAGGCCGCGGAAGTGAATGGCGATCTTGTCCTGACAAGTGTTTCGCCGGATCAGATCCTCTACCGCGTAAACGCACAATCGGCGACCATCAACGCGCTGACCGGCGCGCCGCTCGATCCGAACGGCGACATCGATTGGGTTGGCATCGGGGGTCAGGGCGCGCAGTCCACGACCGGCGTCGCCGTCAGCACCGGCAATATCAGCACCCATGGGATCACCGGGCGCGCCGCGACCGGCCTGTACGCCGTTCCCGACTACGTGCCTCAGGAGGTCTTTGACCAGGAGCGTTGGGACCCGGCGGGCACGGCCCCGGACATGGAGTGGGAGTTCATCGCCTCGGTCGCTGGCACCTATACCGTCAACCTGTTCATGGGTAACGGTTTCGGTGGAACGAGCGCGGCAGGGCAACGCGTCTTCGACATTTTCATCGAGGGTGTCCTGGTCGAGGATGATCTCGACTTATCCGCGACGCTGGGACATCAGGTCGGCGGAATGTTCACCTACGAGGTGGAGGTCACCGACGGCGTTCTCGACATCGACTTTGGCGCCGTCGTCGAAAACCCGCTGGTCAACGCCATCGAGATCATCGGCCCAGCCCCTGCGCCGGGGGCCGACACCATCGCGCCGGTGATCACCGAGATCGACGTTCAGCCGCTGAGCACGGATCCCGGCAACGACCAACCGATCAACGTCATCGTCACGTTCACCGACGAGACCGGCCTCGACGTCGACTCGATCTTGGCGACCACTCTGACCGTATCTGGCGGACCGATCGGTTCGGACCCCACGGTCGTCAACATCCTCAACGGCGGCGCGGACGGCGATACAACCATCACCGCCGAGTACATCGTCGACGCTCCAGACGGCGGTTGGCCGGCCAACACGCCTTACACCTTTGAAGTCTCGGGCGTCACGGACGAGGCGGGCAACGCGGTCGCAGCGCTGTCAGACGGCTATACGTTCCTGGGCGCCAGCGCGGCGGGCACGCCACTTTATCGCGTCAACACAGGTGGACCAGAGCTCGCCGCCGCAGACGGCTCGGCGCTGGCGTGGTCGGCCGACACCGGCAACATCGGCGCTGCCGGCAACAGCCCTTACCTGGCTGCGAACAGCACGGGCGGAAGCACCTTCTCGACAGCTTCGGGGAGCGCCGTTCCGGTTACAAGCTACGACCCGAACATTGCGGCTTCGGCCCCGGACGCGCTCTTCAACACCGAGCGCTTCGACGCCGACAGCGCCCCGGAGATGAAATGGGAGTTCCCGGTCGCCGCTGGCGAATACGTCGTCAATCTGTTCTTCGCCGAGATCTTCAACGGGATCACGGCCGCGGATCAGCGTCAGTTCGACGTTTCGATCGAAGGCGCCGTCCCGGCGGTGTTCAACGACGTCGATCCCTATGAAGTCGCGGGTCCGGGCGGAGCGTTCATGCTCTCCCACACCGTTACTGTGACTGACGGGACGCTCGACATCGAGTTCCTCCACGACATCGAAAACCCGGCGATCAAGGGCATCGAGATCCTGGTCGCGGGCGACGCTGTGCCGATCGACAGCTTCAATGGCGTCGCCGCTGCAGGAGACGATTTCTCCGGCGACAACAACAATCCCGACGACGTGTCGCTGGGACTGGGCCCCAACACGCTTGTCGTCAACGGCGAGCTGTCCGACGCCGACTACATCACCTTCACGGTCGCGGACGGCCAACAACTGGTGGCCGCCAATCTCCTCGGGTTCGAAGGCGGCCCGAGCAACCTGACATTCGTCGCTCTGCAGCAGGGCGACGTCATGCCGACCCAGGCCGATATCGAGAGTGGCGCTGCGACGCTTGACGGCGGAACGGTCTACGGCGAGGGCCAGATCGGCCAGGACCTCCTGCCGCTTCTCACGTCGACGACGGTCGAGAACGCCGGCCAGCCCACGAACGGTCTGCCCCTGCCGCTTGGGCCGGGCGAATACACGCTTTGGTTCAATCAGAACCAAGCGTTGACGAAAACAACGCTCGAACTGGTGACCGAGGAAATCCCGGAGCCGGCTCCTGTTGTTGCGGCGATCAACGCAGGCGGTCCGGCGTTGAGCCAGGACGGCATCGACTTCTCCGCGGATGTCCACTTCGAGAACGGGTCGACATTCACCGACAACGCGGATAGCGGCAACGGCGAGCAACCGGTCTTCGACAATACGGTCTTCGAGACCGAGCGCTTTGGCGGAGCGCCGGAGACGCCGGAATTGTCCTACGCGATCCCGGTCGCGCAAGGCGGCGAGTACACCGTCGAGCTCTACTTCGCCGAGATCTTCCAGCCCAATGGAGCTGGCGACGGCATCGGCGCGCGCGTCTTTGACGTGATCATCGAAGGCCAGACAGTTCTTGTTGACTTCGACATCCTTTCAGAAACGGGTGGCGACTTTAACCAGTCGATCGTGATCGAAGTTCCAGCGACATTCATGCCGGAGACCTTCGGCGATCCGAACGCGCTCGACATCGATTTCAGCGCGTCGTCGGACAACGCCAAGATCAGCGCGATCGTGGTCCGGGACGTCACGCCGCCCACCCCAACCGGCGGCGAGGCGACGCTGACCGTCAACAACAACTCGAACAACATCCAGATCTCGAACTTCGGCGACGGCTCTTTCGTGCTGACCAACACCGGCACAAAGGACATCGTTTCCTTCGAGATCGACGTCACCAACGCGCTTTATCCGGACAGCGTCTTCGATCCGTTTGGGGTCGCAGGCGACACAACGGCCAAGGCGATGACCATCAACGGCGGCTCAAGCACCGGCGTGATGGAGCCCGCGTCTGGCTATTATGTCGGCGCCGGCGGCGTGCTCGGGTTTGAAGGCATCCAACTCGAGTTCGATCAGGGCACAGACGGCGGCTTCAATCCAGGCGAGTCCGTCGCGTTCGCCGTCGACATGGATCCAAACTCCATCGCCGGCGCCGCGAAAGGCACGCTCGATCCCGGCGCCGACCCAGCGTGGGACATCGGCGGGGTTTCAGGCGCCGAGCTGATCGGCTCGAGCTTTACGATCACTTTCGCCGACGGTTCGACTGCAACCGGACAACTTCAAGGCCAGACCAACGGTTCGGACGTCGCTCTACAGGGCGGTTCCCAGGGCCTCGCGTCCCAGGATGTGTCGGGCGACGCCGTCGACCTGACCGTGAACGGGCTGGCGCCCGGCGGCGTCGGCACCTACTCGGATGGCGGACCGACGGTGATCGTCAACGGCGAGGCCGGGCAGACGGCGCGCGTCGTTCTGACCATGGGCTTCATTCAGCCGGGCGAGAACAACTTCCCGGATACGAGCGATCCGAACGAGTACCATGACCAGCTCGACGCCCAGTTGGCGGCGCTTGCGGCCGGCGACTTCCCGGCCAACAACGCGGTCGACTTCCAGAGCGTCGACGTCGTCCTCACCGGCGCCCCGCAAGACATTTCGAGCCTGTTCGACTTCAGCCAGGTTGTGAACGGCGGCCCGGTTGGCGGCGGCGGCTGGAACGACGACGTCGAGGGCCAGCTGCCCATCGGCATGGTCGCCAGCCTGATCGATCCAAACAATGGCGACCTCCCGGTCGGTCCGGTCACGGACCCAGTGTATCTGCAATACGCGGAACTGATTGAATCCGACCTGTCGCTCGACAAGACCGTGTCGGACTCGACCCCGGGCGTAGGCGACCAGATCACCTTCAGCCTCAGTGTCGCCAACGACGGCAACGTCGCAGCGACGGGCGTGCAGGTCGAAGACTTGCTGCCGTCGGGCTACACGTTCGTCAGCTCGAACGCGAGCGCCGGAACCTATGATGAGAGCACCGGTCTATGGGATGTCGGCGGCGTCGCCGTCGGAGCAACCGAGACGCTCGACATCACGGTGACGGTTGAGGAAGTTCTCACGCCGGAAATCGTGACGCCGATCATCCGCGTCAATGCGGGCGGGCAAGAAATCATCGATCCGAACGGTGGCCCGAATTGGGAAGCCGATCAGGCGGCCACGCCGGACGGCGCAGTCAACGGTTCGTCTCAGTTCGGCGTGAATTCGACGCACCTTGTCGACCGAGGCGTCGCCAATGACGACGTCACCTATGGCGACAACACGCCGTCCGGCCCGGGAACGAACGCGACCGGGGCGCCTGACGAGCTCTTCGTCACGGAGCGGTTCAGCACCCTCGCAAACCCCAATAACATCGGGTACGCGTTCGACGTCGAGAACGGCGAATACATCGTCGATCTGTTCTTCGATGAACTGTTCTTCTCCTCGGCAGGCCAGCGCATCTTCGATGTCGAGTTGGAAGGCGTGCAGGTCCTCACGGACTTCGACCCCTATGCCGTCAACGGCAACAACGACACGGTCAAGGAGAGCTTCAACGTCACAGTGCTCGACGGCGAGCTCAATCTCGAGCTCCTGAAGGGGTCGGCGAACAATCCCAACATCGCGGCGATCCAGATCAGCCAGGTCGAAGGCCCGATGATCGACGCCGCCGCATACGAGAACTATGCGCAAGTACTCGCCTCTGACCAAGACGATCCCGACTCGACGCCAGGCGATGGCTCCAACGGCGACGATGATGACGCGACAGTCTCGGTCACCGCGTTGAACACGGCGGATCTCGAGCTCAGCAAGACCGTCTCCGACAGCGCTCCGGCCTTTGGAGACACCATCACCTTCACGCTGACGGTGACCAACACCGACGGCGTCGGCGCCACCGGCGTTGCGGTGAATGATCTGCTGCCGAACGGTTTCGCGTATGTCGGCGACGACAGCGGCGGCACCTACGACCCGGTCAGCGGCGACTGGACCGTCGGCGCGGTCGGCGTCGGAGAAAGCGCGGAACTCAACATCACCGCGACCGTCAACGGCGACGTCACGATCGATGACACGGTGATCTACCGCGTCAACGCAGGCGGCGGCGAAATCGCGGATGCGGTTCTTAACTGGGAAGCCGACACCAACGGCAATCCCAGCGACGCGCGCGTCGGAACCGGCGGCGGCAACGTCTCGAACACGGCTGGCATGACGCCGGTGGCCGGCGCCCCTGCAGCGCTCTTTGATCAAGAGCGTTGGGATCCAGTCGCGCAGCCGACGATGAAATACGAGTTCGCGGTGGATGCGGGCGAGTATGAAGTCCGCCTGTTCATGGGCAACAACTTCAACGGCACCAGCGCTGTGGGGCAACGCGTCTTCGACGTCGAACTCGACGGCCAGTTGCTGCAGAACCTCGATGACGTCGATCTTGTCTCTCTCTTTGGTCACAAGTCCGGAGGTGTCATCTCGATCACGATCTTGGTGACGGACTGCACGCTCGATATCGAGTTCTTCCACCAGGGAGCCGACAACCCGCTGATCAACGGCATCGAGATCATTCAGGTGGGCGGCGAACAGCCGGCTGACTACACCAACTACGCTCAGGTCATCGCAGCCGATCAAGCGGATCCGGACAGCATCGCCGGCGACGGTTCGACAGCCGACGACGATGACGCGACTGTCGTCGTGGACGCGACGTTGCTCGGATCGAACGAGGCGACGCTGGCGGCGACCGCCGCTGCCCCGGCGGAGGGCGGCGCGGACGGCGAGTTCACCGTGACGCTCGAGGAAAACGTCTCCGAGAACACGACGATCGCTTACCTGATCGAAGGATCGGCGACGAATGGCGACGACTACGCCACGCTGACTGGCGAGGTCGTGATCGCGGCCGGCACGAACTCGGCTGTTATTCCGGTTCTGGTGACCGACGACGGCGAGTTCGACCCGGACGAGACCGTGACCATAACGTTGACCAACGTTGTGAGCGGCGACGCCAACGTCGTCGTCGGGGCGACGAACTCCGACACCGTCACAATCTCGGACAATGATCCAGAGCAGGTCGAGGGCGGCAAGCTTGATATCGCTGTCACCCCGGGCGGCGGCCTGGGCGCGTCCACCTTCACCGGACAGAGCTTCCAGCTGACCAACGCCAGCGTGGACGGCGTCACTGTGACGAATGTGACGATCGACCTGTCGACGGGCATTCTTCCAGACATGGTCTTTGACCCGACCGGCGGCGGCGGCGACGCCACAGCATCGCCGTTCACGGCGAACACGGGCGCCGCTCTGACAGGGTTCGTCCCTTACGCAGACAGTGCGGTGGATCCATACTCGCAGCCTCGAAACGGCGGTTTCGACGTTCTGAGCATCGATTTCACCGACTTTGACGCGGGCGAAACCTTCACCTTCACATCCGATGTCGATCCAAACAGCATCCAGGGCGTGCCGGGGGCCGGCGCCGCCGGGGCGGTCTCGGGCTATGAGTTGATGGGCGCGACCGTCACGGTCACGTTCTCGGACGGCACGAACACCGAAACCAGTATCGGCGCGCTTTTCGACGAGAACTACTTCGACGGTGGCGCAGGAAATGTCGGCGGAGGCGCGGGCGAAGTCACCACCGCCGATGCGGTCGCAGCTCCGACGCTCAGCGTCGTGGGGCAGACAGGCGATCTCGTCCCGTCGCTGCCGGGCGCGCAAATCGATATCAGCGGGACCGACTTCACGCTGCTGGTCGAGGGCGAAGCGGGCGCGACCTTCGATATCGTTCAGGTCGACAGTCGCCTGTTCATCGCCAGCGGCGAACCTCCGTTCGACATCGCGGCGGATGAGCTGCCCTTCTACGCCAACGAGGCGATGGCGGGCAAAGCGGTGTTCACTGGAACGATCGGCCTTGACGGCACGGTCGAGGTGCCGGCGAGCCTTATCGTTTCGACGGGCACGCCAGCCGGTGGGCTGAACGCCTTCATGGCGGTCGTCACCAACGCGGACGGCGAAGTCAGCACGACCAGCGCGCCGCTGGTGGTGAAACAGGGCGCGCCTCTGGTCTATGACGCGCCGGGGGTCATGGAGTTCGACGGCACGGACGGAACTGGCATGACTGTTCCGCACACCAGCGACTTCGCGATCCCGCAAGGCACGATCGCCTACTCGTTCGTCGCCAACGACACCAGTGGAACCCAAGGTCACTTCTCGAAGGACGCCTCGTTCTTCGGCGGCGGCGGCCACACCTCGATCTATCTCACTGGGTCGACTCTGATCGCGCGCCTACAGACGCTCGATAGCTCGATAGAGCTGAGCTCCGACGGCTTCAGCGCCGGCGAGGAGTACGAAGTCGCGGTCACCTTCGGGCCCAACGGCGTCGGGCTCTGGATCGATGGCAATCTCGTCGATTCCGATCCGACAGCGGTGAGCTGGGAAGGCAACGACGAGGAGATAGTCTGGGGCGAGCGCAGTTGGGGCAGCAGCAATGACGCGCCGTTTGACGGCGTCATCGTCGACAAGCAGATCTACTCTGAAGTGCTGACGGCCAGCCAGATCGCTGCGCTCGCGGCCAACTCGAGCGCATCGAACGAGCCGCCAGTCGCGACCGATGACGCGGTGACGATCGCAGAGGACAGCGGTCCGGTGGTCATCAACGTCGTCGCCAACGACACCGACGCTGACGCGGACACCGTGGTTGTCGACGCAATCTTCACGGACCCGTCAAACGGCTCGGCGATCGTCTCGGGCGCCGGCGAGGTGACATACACGCCGGACCTGAACTTCAACGGGACAGACAGTTTTGTCGTACAGGTGACTGACGGCAATGGCGGTTTCGATACGGCCACCGTCACGGTGACCGTCACCCCAGAGGACGACGATCCGACAGCGGTGGACGACTCGGACTCGGTGATCACCGGCGCCAGCGTCGATATCAATGTGGTCGCCAACGACATCGAACCAGATGGCGAAGCGCTCACCGTCACAGCGGTCACCGATGGGGCGAACGGAACGGTCGTCAACAACGGCGACGGCACCGTCACCTACACGCCCACCGGCGGCTTTACCGGACCAGACAGCTTTACCTATACGATCGAGGATCCTGATGGCGGCGTCGCCTCCACCGCGACCGTAACGGTGACCGTCCTTTCCGAGCCGAACGCGCCTCCGGTAGCTGTTGATGACGACGTCACGGTCGCTGAAGACGGCTCTGTCAACTTCCAGCCAGGGTCCAACGACACCGACGGCAACAACGACCCGATCGTCGCATCCGGGATTGTGAGCGGCCCGACGAACGGCGTCGCGGTTGTCGAGACCGACGGCACGGTCACCTACACCCCGAACGCGAACTACAACGGTTCCGACAGCTTCGAGGTTCAGGTCACCGATGGCGTCGGCGGCTTCGACGTCTCGACCGTGAACGTTACGGTCGACGCGGTGAACGACCCGCCGGTTGCGAACGACGACGACGCCACGACGTCGGAGGAGACGCCCGTCATCATCGACCTGGTCGGCAACGACACCGATATCGACGGCGACTTGCTGACAATCGATAGCGTCGACGATCCGGCCAATGGCAGCGTCGCCGACAATGGCAACGGCACCATTACATACACGCCCGACGCCGGCTTCTCGGGAGAGGAGACCTTCAGCTACACGGTGACCGATGGTTTGGAGACCAGCACCGCGACGGTGACGGTCAACGTGACCTCGTTCCCGACGCCGATTGTCGATATGCCAGGCGACATGATCTTCGACGGGACGAACGCATCCGTTATCGAGATGATGCACTCACCGACCTACGAGATACCTGAGGGCACGTTGAACTTCTCGTTCAACGCAGGCGACACCAACGGATCACAGGGGCTGTTCGCTAAGGACGCGTCTTTCTTCGGCAATGGCGGTCACACGACCGTCTATCTCGACGGCTCCACTCTAACTGCCCGCCTGCAGGATACGAATACGTCAGCGGAACTCTCTTTCGGCGGTATTGTCGCCGGGCAAGAGTACGATGTCGCCGTGACCTTTGGACCGGACGGGGTCGGACTGTGGGTCGATGGCGTTCTCGCCGACTCGGACGCTCTCCCTGTGAGCTGGGAAGACAACACCGAGTACATGCAATGGGGCGGCCGAGGTTGGGGAAGCTCTAGCGGAGCACCGGGCTTCGATGCGCCGTTTAACGGCACGATCTCCAACAAGCAGCTTTATGCTGTCAGCCTCGATGCGGGGCAGATCGCTGAGCTGCATGCGGACGGCCCGCCGAACAATCCGCCTGTCGCGGTCGACGACATGTTGATGGTGACTGAGGACGGCGTCGCCAATTTCGATCCGACTCAGAACGACAGCGATCTGGACGGCGACGATCTCACCGTGACGGCGATCGCTTCAGGGCCGATGAACGGCAGCGCATTGATCGAAGCAAACGGCACCGTCACCTACACGCCCGACGCCAACTTCTTTGGCGCCGACAGCTTCGAACTGGTCGTCGGCGACGGCAACGGCGGCTTTGATACGTCCACTGTGGCGGTCACTGTGGCTCCTGTCGACGATCCGACCATCGCCGTCGACGACGACGCCGTGACATCGGCGGAGACGCCGGTGGTGATCGACGTTCTCGCAAACGACGTCGACGCGGACGGCGGGCTGTCGCTGGTCTCCAACACCGACCCAGCCAATGGCGTGGTCGCCGATAACGGGGACGGGACGTTCACCTACACGCCGAACGCCGGGTATACCGGTCCGGACAGCTTCGACTATGTGGTTCAAGGCGATGGCGGCGGCACCGACACCGGCACAGTGAACATCACCGTCAGCGCCGAACCGGTGCTGCCGACGCCAGTATTCGAACTGGCGGGCGTGAACACCTACAACGACAGCAATGCCGATGTGGACAACTTCGCGCCTAATCCCGCGTTGCAACAAGCCGCAATCACAGTTGCGTTCTCGTTCGTCGCTGACAGCTTCAGCGGCAAGCAGGGCCTCGTTGTCAAGGACGCGTCGTTCTTTGGCGATGGCGGCGACTTCACGGCGTATCTAGACGGCGATGATCTCGACGTTCGGATCCAGGATGCAAGCAGCAGCTTTGTTCTGAATCTCGACAACCTGGACGCCGGCCAGGAGTACGAGGTCGCGGTGGTCCTGACAGACACGCTGGCGCAGCTCTGGGTCGACGGCGGACTGGTTGAAGAGACGACAAGCATCGACGCCACCTGGGACACCAACACCGAATGGCTGCAAGTCGGCGGTCTTGGTTGGGGCAGCGGACGCGGCGAGGACAGTTTCAAGGACCCGTTCGACGGCCAGATCGCGGATGTTCAGATCTTCGACGAGGCGCTGAGCCCGGATCTGATCCAGATCCTGGCGGAAGGTTCGTCGTTTGTCTGATCCCGTCTAGATCCACACGACCTGTCAGGCCCGGGCGTCGCCCCGGGCCTGATCGTCTTTAGTCCGCAAGCTTCAGGATCGTTCGCGCCGCGCGCTTCATCGCGTTGTCAGACAGCGAACCGACGGAGCGCCGGCAGCGAGCGCGGGCAGAGACCCTCGCAAAGGCTGACGTTTCAGATTGCGTCTCGCGGCAAGCCGATGCAAACATCGCCATAGATGGTGTCGGCCTGAACACTCAGGCCGGCTGAAATGGGAACACGGTGCGGCGTACCCAACAGGGGCCAATTCCGTGACTGCCCCCGCAACTGTGAGCGGAGAGCAAACCTGCATCAAGCCACTGCAATTCAGCGTCTTCGCTGATTGTGGGAAGGCGCAGGGGAGCCGCGACCCGCAAGTCAGGAGACCTGCCATCGATTGTCCATGTAACCCGGGCGGGGCGTCCGGAGGAAGGATTGACGACGATGGCGGTTTGCACCCGCTCACGACAGACAGGCTTCCTCCCCGCCCGCCCCTCGTGCGGAGGGCGCGATGCTTATCTTCGAAGACGAGTTTGAAATCACGAGCACTTGGTGCCGGCGCCAGGGCCGACCCTGTCTTGAGGGCCTGCGCTGTGCGCGATCTCTCATGACCGCAATCCGTCAAAGCGCAAACGCGCTTGACGACAGCTTTGAGATCGCCGGATCGGGCGAGCTTACGGGCTGCGGCTTCGCGTGCCCGTTCGCCTTCACTGCGACAGCCGGCGAAGCGCGGTTGGATTGCGGCGAGAACGGAGCCCTCGGCGCAGCGACCATTATCGCCGGCGACCGTCGGACATCTACGCGGAGTTTGAACAATGACCACAGCTGTTGAAGCGCCCGTCGCGCCGCCGCGCGGTTTGGCGACCCCGTGTGTCGGGGTTTGCCGGATCGATCCGGAAACGCGCTATTGCAGCGGCTGCGCGCGCACATCCGACGAGATCTCGCGGTGGAGCACGGCGAGCGAGGATGAGCGACAGGCGATCTGGAACGCGCTGCCGGAACGCTTTGATGCGTTGGGCGTCCAGACCCGTCGCCTTCCCTGGTCGGGGAGCCAGGCGATGGATTTCGTCGAGCGCTCGATCAAAGACGCGGCTGGGACCTGGGTCCTGGGCGTTCTCGGCGCTGTTGGAGAGTTTACGCGGACGGCGGGCGAGACGCTGGAGCTGCGCCGGCGTTCGGATCAGCACGGCGCGGAGACGCTGGAGGCCGTTGTGCCCCGCGCGGCCCTGCGCCTTCACTTGGATGACAGCGTCCGAACACTGATTGTCGAAGCGCCAGACACGACCACTAAGGTCGTACTCGCCGTCAAACGCGCGGCGCAGCCGTTGGAGGCGCGATCGGCTGTTACGGATCTTGGGTTGGATGCGAACGCCATCGTCCCGGAAGCGCACGATCAGCGTCTCTTCGATCTTGGGATCGGGCGCTCGGCTGCGCAGTTTTGTGTCCGCAGCGAAACGCCGACGATGCTCTCAGCGCTGGAGAGCGCGCAGGGTGTTCAGTGGCCTGACTGGCTGAGCGCGCTCGGTCCGACAGTGATCGCGGAAAGCCCGGTGCGTGTGATCAAGACCCGGATCGGCCGCGTCGAAATCGATGCGCCCATCCCGGCGCCCGGCGGGGCGTCGCCGCCGGGACCGCATACCCACCTGTTGCCGGCGCATCTCGCGCAAGGGCTTGACGCGCCAGCCGATCTGCAGCTGCCGGAAGCCTACGTCCCAGGGGCGGTGTTCTATCCCACCTCAGGCGAACAGAGCCATGTCGAAGCTTTGTTGTCCGGCGTCGCAACCAGCCGAGAACACCGATGAAGATGCTCGTTGACGGTGGCCCCGTGCTCTGGGCGATCGCCGCGTCGTCGGTGCTCGCCCTCGCAATTGTTCTCTGGAAGGCTTGGCGCTTCTCCATGCTCGGCGTTTGGCGTCGCGCGCGGACCGAGGACGCAATGCGGCTTTGGGTGCGCGGCGATCACTCCGGAGCGGAAGCGATGGCCGCGTCGGGCCAGGGCGTCGTCAGCCGGGTTCTGGCGATCGGCATGTCGCGAGTGAATGCGGGAGCCGCTGAGGCGACTGCGCGCGAGGAGACCGAACGCGTGGCGCGCAGCGCGCTTTCGGAATTGCGCGTTGGGCTTCGCGGGCTGGAGGTGATCGTCACGATCACTCCGCTTTTGGGCCTGCTCGGCACTGTCCTTGGCATGATCGTCGCCTTTCAGGCGCTCGAAAGCGCTGGCGGACGCGCGGATCCAAGCGCGCTCGCGGGCGGCATCTGGACGGCGCTATTGACGACGGCGGCGGGCATGGCGGTGGCGATCCCCGCCGGGATCGCGCTGAGCTGGTGCGAGTCGACGATAGAGGCCGTTCGCGCGCGGATGGAGGACGCGGCGACGCAGATCTTCACGGCGCGATCATCCATGGGCGAGACGACCGAACAAACGACGTATCTGACAGCGGCGGAGTAAGCGATGGCGGCGATCGATCTCGGCCCGGCGCGCCCGAGACGGCGGCTTGTCAGCCTGACGCCGCTGATCGACGTGGTGTTTCTGTTGCTGATCTTCTTCATGCTGGCGGCGCGCTTCAGCGTAGAAAGCGAGATCCCTCTCCGTCTGGGCGACGGGCGTGAACTGCCGGACGGCCCGCCGCGGCTGGTGACGGTCGGCGCCGACACGCTCGAAGTGAATGGCTTCGCCACGACCCTCGAGACGCTTCCAGAACAATTGCAGCGACTTCCCGCGGATCGATCGGCGACGGTCGTCATACGCTCGGATGACGGCACGTCGGTGCAGCGGGTCGTGGACGTGCTGGACGCCCTTAGCGCCGGCGGTTTCCCGAACGTCGCGCTGGTGGAGTAAGCCCCATGCGGTTGTCCGCCCCCTCTCGGAAAGAGCGGCCAGAAAGCGTCGTACCGATGATCAACGTGGTCTTCCTGTTGCTCATTTTCTTTCTCATGTCTGCGACCTTGGCGCCGTCCGATCCGCTGGATGCGACGCCGCCAGCGGCGGCTGTCGACACGCAAGGCGCCGTCGGCGCGTCCTTTGTTATCGATGATCAAGGCCGCTTCGCCTTTGGCGCTGTCCGAGGCGCCGAGGCGGTCCAAGCAGCCGCGGCGCTCGGCGAGCGCCCTTTGCGATTGCGCGCCGATGAAAACGCGCCAGCCGCCCGGCTGATCGAAGCCGTTCGGCGGCTTCAGAACGCGGGCGTCGAGGATGTCCAACTGACCACCCGGCCAAGAGCGTCTGGGGCCGAGCCATGATCGCACGCAGAGACTTTCTATTTGCGGCGATCGCAGCGCTGGCGCTGCACGCGCTCGCCGCCACGACGTTTCTGGATCGCGGCGCGAACGTCGGCGACGCCGGCAAGGGCGACGGGGCCGGCCTCTCCGTCGCTTCGGCGCAAGCCGGGGCTCTGGTCGCGCGCTGGACCACGCCGCCGAGGATCGAACCGTTTGCGCCCGAGCGGTTCCAACCAGAACCGAACGTCGCATCGCCGGAGGCGCGACAGCCGCCAGAAATCGAACCAGACCCTAGCGTCGACGTCCCGCAGCTCGAACAGGCGATCGCGCTGCGCCCTCCCCGGCTTTCACAGGCTCCGGCGTTGAAGACCCGTCCAGATCAGGCTCCCAAGGCTCGATCTGCGTCGCTTGAAGACCGCAGGAAGAAGCGCCAGGAACCTGCCGATGAACGGGCGGACCGAGCTGAGCCGCAGCAAGAACCTGAAGCGCCGCGACAACAGGCTTTGGACAACCGCGCGCAGGCGGACGCGCCTCCCGTCAAGGAGGCGGCGAGCGCTGAGCAGAGCGGGCAAGGCAAGGACCCTCAGTCGGTCGAGGCCGTCGGCGGCGCGGCCGGCGCCGCCGACGGAGCCGCCGCCCGAGACGCGCTGATCGCCTGGGGCGCACAGATCAACCGCGCCGTGGCGCGCAAGAAGCGATACCCAGAGCGCGCGCGCAAGCGGCGAGAGCAAGGCGTCGCGCCCCTTCGTCTAACCGTCGCGCGCGATGGCGCGCTGGTCGATGCGGAACTTGTCGGGTCCTCTGGAAGCGCCCGGCTCGACAAAGCGGCTCTGGCGGCGACACGAGCCGCGGCTCCCTTCGAAGCTGCGCCGCCGGGCGTCGGCCCGGGCCCCCATCGCTTCACGCTAAATGTCGTTTTCAAGATGCGCTAGCGGATGCGAGCCCCGTCGGTAAGACGAGCGGCCCGCACGCGTCGGCGTCGACGAACGCGCTGACGCCGTAGACCTCCGACAACAAACCGGCTGTCATCACTCTGGCGGGGGACCCTTCCGCGACGATGCGGCCCTTCTTCATCACGATGATCCGGTCGCACCAGCGGGCTGCGAGGCCGAGATCATGCAGGCACAACAGCGCGCCCTGTCGGGTCTTCGCCAAACGCCGGAATGTCTCCATCAGACCGATCTGATGCGCGGGATCGAGCGCTGCGGTCGGCTCGTCGGCGATCACGAGCGGCGCTTCTTGCGCCAGCGCTCGGGCTGTCAGCGTCCGCGCGCGTTCGCCGCCCGACAACGTCTGAACCTGGCGCTCGCGCAGATGCGTGAGGTCCATCTCGGCGAGCGCCGCATCAATCGCTCGTCGATCGCTGTCGGACATGGCGGCCGGCCCCGTATGATGAGGACTGCGGCCGAGCCCCACGACCGTTTCCACCGAAACCGGCCAGTTCACTTCGCGCTCCTGGGGCAGATACGCAAAGCGCAACGCCCTCATGCGGGGCGACAGACCTTTGGCGTCTTCACCGGCGAGGAAAACCTGGCCCTTATGTTCGGACAGGCCGACCAGCGCCCGAAGCAACGAGGACTTTCCCGCGCCGTTCGGACCGATCAAGCCGACCACCTCCCCCTCGTTGACCACGACCTGAGCGTTCTCAACGACCTGATGCGAGCCGATCCGAACGCTGAGCTCTCGTGCTTCGAGCAAGCTCACAGCATCGCCCTCCGCGTTCGATAGATCAGCCAGAGAAAGAACGGCGCGCCGACGATCGCCGTCAGAACGCCCAGTTTCAGATCGCGACCGGGGGCGAGCACGCGGGTCGCGACATCCGCGGCGAGCAGCACGGCTCCGCCGGCAAGGGCGCTGGCCAGAAGCAGCCGGGACGGGCGTCCGCCGACCAGCGGTCGCAACAGGTGCGGAACGACCAGACCAATGAAGCCGATCGCCCCCGCGACCGACGTCGCCGCCCCAACCGCTGAGGCTGTTCCAAAGACGGCCAGAAGCCGCACGCGACGCAGATTCACGCCAAGGCTCGCCGCTGCGTCTTCGCCAAGGGTCAGCGCGTCGAGCGACCGACCTAAACCGGCGAGCATCGCCCAGCCAAGCAGCATGAAGGGCGCCGCAAGAACGACATGGGTCATGGCGCGGTCCTGAAGCGAACCGAGCATCCAGAAGACGATCTCCAGCGCGGCGAACGGATTTGGAGACAGGTTCAGAGCCAACGACGTCAGAGCCGCGGCGAGGCTCGACACTGCGACGCCTGCGAGGATGAGCGTCAGATTTCCGCCATGGGCGCCCGCAAGCGCCTGCACCGCGAGGACCGCCAGCACCGCGCCCAAAAGCGCTGAGAGCGGCAAAGCCAGGGCGAAGGCGGCCGAGAGCCCGGTGTAGATGGCGATGACCGCGCCCAGCGACGCGCTGGCGCTGATCCCCAACAGCCCCGGATCCGCCAACGGATTGCGCAACAGTCCCTGTAGCACTGCGCCGGACAATCCCAGCGTCGCGCCGATCATGAACCCTAGGATCGCCCGCGGCAGCCGGATCTCCCGCATCACCAGCGTCGCGGCCTCCCCTTCGCCGGCGATCAGGGCTGCAAGGCTGTCCCAGAACCCGATGGCCGCCGGCCCGATCAACAGCGAGGCCGCGAACAGCAAGATCGACAGAACGGTCAGACCGCCGATCAACACCGGATAGGATGGCGCTCTACTACTCACTGACCGAGCGTTTCGTTGGCCAGATGCCGCTCACGCAGCGCCAGCAGGTTGGTCGCCGCTTGCAGCGTAAACGGCGCGCCGCAGATCCAGTACTTTGACTGCATTTCAGCGATAGCGCCGAAGGCGCGCAAAGCCGGGTGCTGATAGTTCTCCCGCGCCAGAGCCGGCGCTTGAGAGAACGCCTCGCGACCGATCACGAGGTCGGGCGCTCCCATCACCAGCAACTCGAGAGGGAGCTTCACAGTTCCCTGCAGCTCGTAGCGTTCCGAGAGGTTCTGCAGCCCGGACGCGGTCACGATTTCATCGGCCAACGTGCCGACGCCGGAGGTGTAGCTGTTGGTGTAGTACAGCGCCGCCAACGGGTCGGCCCCGCCAGCAGCCGCCTCGACGTCCGCTAGTCCGTCATTGAAGTTTGCGACCAGGTTTTCGGCGCGCGCCTCTCTTCCCAACAAGGCGCCCATTCGGCGAATGTTGACGCGGATGTCGTCGAAGGAATTCGCCGGTGCGAACTCTTCGACGCGCATGCCCAGGCGGCGTAGCATCTCGACCGTCGCCCGCGTCGTGAATGTTCCGGCGATGACGAGGTCCGGACGCATCAGGAACACTTCCTCCGCCCGACCATGATTGACCGGAACGCGCGCCGCTTGCTCGGCGAGAACCGAGCTACGCTGTTCGCGCGCCAAATGCGAGACAGAGATCAACTGCCCTTCGCCGGCGATCAACAGCGCGAGCTGGTCCGTGCAAAGGTTCATCGACACCACCCTTTCGGGCGCGGCGAACGCCAGCGCCGGCGCGCCGACACTCCACAGAAGGAAAAGCGCGAGCCCGCGCCTAATCATGGCCGCCGCCAAAGCCCCCACCCTCTTCGTCGATCCGCTCTGGTTCACGCGCCAGCCAGCGTTTGGAAATCGCGCGCCAGGACGCAAGACGCGTAAAGTCGGGCGTCTCGCTCAGGCTGTCGTCGTCCTCGATGAACGGGTTGGGAAAGAAGATCGAGATCATGGGCTCGCCAGCCCCGTTCCACATCTCAAATCCCCAGGTCACAGGTTTGCCGTCACGGCCATAACCGCGGAACATCTGCGCCTTTGAAGGCTTGCGCCGGGCGGTCAGCTCGGGCGGCGTCGGGAACGTCTCCGATCCGCGATTCTCACCGATGCACAGATGAAAGTGTCCGCCGCTTCCAAACATCACAGTGAGATACGCGTCGAAGAGGCTGATCTTCTCGGGCGCCGTCGGACACTTCCATTCATAGGCCGCGCCTTCGATCAACGGGCCGAACCGGATGCCCTGCCAGTGGTTCTCAAAGACGTCGCTCAGGAACGCGAGCAGAAAGTCCTCCTCAACCGGCATCTCCCAGGTTTCGCGTTTGAGGACGCCCGCATCGGTTCGCGTCACTTCAGTCGGGACTGATGAGATACCCCAGGTCGCCGCGTCAGTCATGACGTATCTCCTTCAGCAAACTGCGCCGCCGACGACCGGCGGCGCGACGCTCACTAGACGATCAGAACTTGACTTTCAAACCCACCGTAGCGGCCAGCGGCTGCGACCCAAAGCCCAGCACCTCCTGATAATCGTTGTCGAAGGCGTTCTCGACTTTGCCGATAATCGAGACGTTCTCGGTCACCTCGAAGGACGCATTGAGATCGACCACCAGGTATCCGTCTACGTCGACTTTTGGCGACGTGAAGCTGTCGTCGCTGAAGTCGCGTTGAACGTTGTCGCCAAAGTAGGTCACGTCGGCCCCGACCGTGGCCCTCTCCTCGTAGAAGGTATAGGCGGCGTTCACCCCGGCCGAGTGCTGTGGCCGCCGCACTTCTTCCGAGCCGTCAGGCTCGCTCGCCTCAAGGTAGGTGTAGCTCGCCCCAACCGCGAGGCCATCGACGGGCTGCAGGTTCAGCGACACCTCGACCCCTTGTCTTTCGCTGTCGCCGTCGAGGTTGACCACCGAGGCGCCGAAACCGGAGATCTCGTCGGTTAGCGTCTCGTTGAAGTAAGTGACGTCGATCAGCACGCGCCCTTCCCAAAAGGTCTGCTCAACGCCGATGTCCCAACCAAAGTTCTCCTCCGGCTCCAGATCCGGGTTGCCTGTAAAGGTCCCGGGAATAAAGCCAAACTGCTCAAAGAAGGTCGGGTTCGTCTGCGCTTGCCCGATGGCTCCGTGTATCCGCGTGCCGGTCTGCGGGAAGGCGTAGGACGCGGAGACCGACCATGCGATGGCGTCGTCGAAATCCTCGTTGTCGTCAAAGCGGCCTCCCACCTGCACGAAGAAGTCATCGGTGAGATTGCCGCGGTACTCCAGCACGTAGCCGAGTTGATCCCTGTCCTTGGTGTCGCCTCCGGCGAAAGAGCTTTTGAACTTCTCGCGTTTGAAATCGAGTGCGCCAACGACCGTATGCTGATCGTTCGATCCGAACGTCAGCGCGGCCTGGTAGCCGGCCTTCAGCGTCGACGCGTCATTGCTGCTCGGGCCGAACTGACCGATGCTCTCGTTCTCGTCGGCGGCAAAGGAGATGCTCGGCGTGTGCACCAGAGCCCCGCCGAAGGTTTCCCAATCCGCCGCCAGGCTCAGCAGCAGGTCTTCCCCTTCGGTCTCGCTCGCGAAGTTGAACACATAGCAATCCGGGTCGCCGCATCCGAAGGCGGTTTCGTCGAACTCAATCTCACGGTCCGTATAGCGCGCGGTTCCGCGGAAGCTGAGTTCGGGCGTCAGATCAACCGATCCTCTCAGGTTGATGACAAAGTTCTCCAGACCATCCTTCTCGCCGCCGTCGTCGGCTGCGTCATAGCCTTCGTCATCCTGAAAAGAGACGGAAAGGCCCATGTCGGCGAAGTCATTGCCCAGTTGCACGATCCCGGACAGCGCTTTGTAGGGGGCGCTGCCGCCTTCCACCGTCACTTCCGCGCGCTGCGCATTGCGAATGCCGCCCCTGGTGATGATATTGATGACGCCAGCTGTCGCGCCGGCCCCGTAGAGCGCTGATTGCGGACCACGCAGGACCTCGATGCGCTCGATCTGAGCCGCTGTGAGATCGGCGAACTCGAAACCAGCCGAGCTGTCCGCCGTCTCGACCCCGTCGATCAGCACCAACACGTGGTTGGCCTCTGAACCCCGGATACGAACCGCCGTCGTCCCGCCTGCGCCGCCCGTGCGGCTGACATGGAGGCCCGGCACCTGCCGCAACGCATCGGCGACGGTCGTCACCTGCCGTTGCTCGAGCTCCTCGCCAGTGATGATCGTGTTGGCGCGCGCGAAACTCTGCGCGTCGACCGGCGTGCGGCCGCCAGAGACGATGACGTCGCCGATATCAATGTCATCGGCCCATGCGGCGTTGTCGACGAAAGCGACGGACGCGCCGCACAACGCCAGAATTCCAGTCGTCGCCCAGCGACGCCCCTTCAGTAAAGTCATCTCAACCTCCCACGGCCGCCGTTCGGCGGCGCACCAGTCTCAAAAGCCTGTCGGCTGGTGCGGCGGGAAGTTCCCTCACGGCCAGTCGCGCAGGCGGCGCACAAAGTCACCGCAGCGAATGGCCGCTCCTCGGCGCGCCCCGCGCCCAGGAAAGGTGACGATGCTGGCAGGTCTCCTGGCTCACGGAGGGCGACGGCGAACACCGCCTGGCCTCTCTCCGCCTTCCCAACGCGAAAACCCAGCGTCAGTGGCGATCTGGAGAGAGGCTCTCCGTTTACAGTTGCGGGGGCAGCTGCAGCCTTGATCCCAAGAGGATCGCACTGCATTCCCTATTAATCCGATCTCGCCATTACTGGACGATTCAGAACCAACACCGCCTCAGTATGGGTCGATACAATCAGGCCGAAAACAAAAAAGTATCAAAATTAACCATCACAAGTCACACACGCATCCATTTTCGGACGCCGGCCGAAATGGCGTCATACACCGTAAGCCCAATCGCCTCCCCCAGCGCCGTATGGAGACCAGCATATCGAAGCGATCCGTGCGGCGCCGCCACCGCGATGCAGTCCGTCCCGGTTCCGGTTGCGCGCCCTGTCTCGATCGACGGGCCATGATCGATTACCGCCGCCGTTCGAGCTTCGGTCGCGATGCTCACCGCTTCAAGCATCGCCCCATCGCTGAGGCCAGGAGAAACAACCACCGCGAGATTGATCGTGCCCACAGGAAAGACCAGCGGCGCGCGCCTCGCCCCCACCCGCTCCGCATTTGAGAGACCAACGGTGGCGACGACTTCCACGACGACATCTTCGACCGTCGCCTGTCGGACCAGAACGTGCTCCAGCTCGCGCGAGGTGACCATCGCAGGCGTTCCGAAAAGACCTGCCTTGTCGAGTTCTTTGCGCAGCCACACCTCGGCGTCCAGGTCAGCGGGCAGATCGGCGTTGCGAACCTCGCGCCAGACGACCTGTTGCGCGGTGACATAGCCGGGCGCGTTCAACGCCCAACTCAAGATCCGATGCGGAACGGGAAGAACCACGGTGAGCCAGGGCGGCGATGTCTCGATGCTGAAAAGCCGATGCTCTGAGGACATGAGCCGTTCTTCTTTGCGTGGGGCTCGCCTCGCCTAATACCCCGACGCGGCCGTCGTCAAACGCGAGCTGGTGAAAGCCGCGGCTAATTTTCCGGCCGCCGCGGCGTCGTGCCTGCTCCCTGCCCCAAGCCGGCGCCCTTCAAAACACGGTCGCGCAGCCCAGCGTCTCCTCGGGGCTCCGCGACCTTCGATACGGTTGTCCTGCTATCGTGGCGACCGCGCCTCGATAATCGCCGCCGCTACAATCGCGAAAACGATGTGGCCCCATAGCGCCACCCAGGTGAGGCCTCCCCAACCGAGAAAGGGCGGGTTCCCAGCGACCAGATGAGCCATCACGTAGAGCGCGAAGACGAACAGCGCCACGCCGTAGGCGATCGCCGGCACGATCCATGGAAGGGACGGAGCCACCATTCTATGAAGCGGTCTCACCACGAGAAGCCAGCCGAGCGGGTAGGCGATCACACCGGTCAGCGTGTGGACGCCGTAGGGCAGACCCAGCGCCGCAAGCTCTTTGCCCGGAACCCCGGTGACTTTCGACAAGACGGCCGTCGCGAGGGGGACCGGCGCGAGTTTCGCGCCGAGAAAGGGCTCGAACCAATGCTTGAGCAGCGGGCTGACGGTCTGCCCGAAGAAATCAAACGCCACCGTCGCGGCGGCGCCGGCCAACAGGACCGTCGCGATCGTCCGAACGAGGTCAGCCCGAGAGACCGCGCTGGCGGGATGAGAAACAGCAAGCTCCATTGTAAAATCCTTCAAACTTTCAGGGTGGCGTTTTCGATGCCCCCGAGATGAAGGTGGTCGATCAGCTCTCGCCAATTGGCCTGAAACAGTTCTCGCGCCGATTTCAGCAGTCGAGACTGAATCGTGCGCTTTCGAAGCAAATTGAAACAATCAGCGTGGCGCTGCGCCTCGGTCCCAAAGCACATGTCAGGCCCCGGGCTGACCGTCGTCCCCAGACGACCCTGACCTGGACCCCGGTCCCGAACCACGGATTCTTGCGGCGCCCACAGCCATGGACAAATCCAACACGCGCCATCGGGCGTCGCTCAAAAAATTAACTGAAATTTACATGCTGTCACGGTCTGGCGCGCGCCAAACCCGAATGCGAAAGCAAGAACGGGAACTTCAAAATTTTGTTTTTTATGATCTATTTTTGAAGAAGGCGCTACCCGTCTACGAGGCAGGCGCAATTTGTCATAAAATTACAAGCTCACCCCTCTGAGCTTTGATAATTTACGAACAAGCATATTCCCCTCCCCGGAAGTTGATGTCGATCAAAGAATGTGGATCGTCCCCGCCGCTTCTAACAACTAACGAGCGGTTAAAGACGATCGCCGCGAAGCACTCAAAGGGAGGGATACCGTTGGCTGACGACCAAATGGCGCTTACGCGTCCCGCGGAAGAATTCACAGCGCGCGCGCATATCGACGCCGCGAAATACCGGGAGATGTATGAAGCCTCGATCGCCGATCCCGAGGCGTTCTGGGCGGATGCCGGCCAAAGGCTCAAGTGGCGCACCCCCTACTCGACTGTGAAGAACACGACGTTCGAGCACGGGGCCGTCTCGATCAAATGGTACGAGGACGGCACGCTCAACGTCTGCGAGAACTGCGTCGACCGGCACCTGGCGGAACGCGGCGATCAGACCGCGATCATCTGGGAAGGCGACGACATTCGGACCGATCGCCACATCACCTACAAGGAACTCCACAGCGAGGTCAGCCGCTTCGCCAACGTGCTTAAGAAACTCGGCGTCGGCAAAGGCGACCGGGTGATCATCTACCTGCCGATGATCCCCGAAGCCGCCTTCGCAATGCTGGCCTGCGCCCGGATCGGCGCGGTCCACTCGATCGTCTTCGCCGGCTTCTCGGCCGACGCGTTGGCCGACCGGGTCAACGACTCAGAGGCGAAAGTTCTGATCACGGCCGATCACGCCCCGCGCGGCGGACGCGTCACCGCGCTGAAGGACAACGCCAACGCCGCCCTTCTGCGCTGCGAAGACTACGTTCAGTGTCTGGTCGTTCGTCGCACCGGCGGTCAGGTGGCGTGGCGAAATCAGAACGACCACTGGTACCATGAACTCGCCGCCATGGTTTCCGACGACTGTCCGGTGGAGGAAATGTCAGCGGAAGACCCGCTGTTCGTGCTCTACACGTCCGGCTCGACCGGAAAACCTAAGGGCGTGGTCCACACCTCGGGCGGCTACCTCGTCTACGCGTCCATGACCCACGAATACGTCTTCGACTATCACGAAGGCGATGTTTTCTGGTGCACGGCCGATGTCGGCTGGGTGACGGGCCACAGCTACATCGTCTACGGCCCGCTCGCCAACGGGGCGACGACGCTGATGTTCGAAGGCGTCCCGACCTATCCGGACGCGGGTCGGTTCTGGGAGGTCTGCGCCAAGCACAAGGTCAACCAGTTCTACACCGCGCCCACCGCCATCCGCGCGCTCATGGGCGCCGGCGAAAGCTTTGTGAAAAAACACGATCTCTCGAGCCTCAAGTTGCTCGGCACGGTCGGCGAGCCGATCAACCCAGAGGCCTGGCGCTGGTACAACGAAGTGGTCGGCGAAGGTCGCTGCCCGATCGTCGACACCTGGTGGCAGACCGAGACCGGCGGGCACCTGATCACCCCATTGCCTGGGGCGACGCCCACCAAGCCAGGGTCGGCGACGACCCCGTTCTTCGGCGTCAAGCTCGCGGTGCTGGATCCGCAAACAGGCGTCGAGATCACCGACACTGCGGCGGAAGGCGTATTGTGCATCGCCGACAGCTGGCCGGGTCAAATGCGCACGGTCTATGGCGACCACCAGCGCTTCATGGACACCTATTTCTCCCAGTACAAAGGCTACTATTTCTCGGGCGACGGCTGCCGCCGCGACGAGGACGGCTATTACTGGATCACCGGTCGCGTCGACGACGTGATCAACGTCTCCGGTCACCGCATGGGCACCGCGGAAGTGGAAAGCGCTCTTGTGGCGCATTCCGCGGTCGCCGAGGCCGCGGTGGTCGGATATCCCCACGACCTCAAAGGCCAGGGCATCTACTGCTTTGTGACCTTGATGAACGAGACCGATCCGACCGAAGAGCTGCGCGCGGAGCTCGCCACCTGGGTTCGCAAGGAGATCGGCCCGATCGCCAAACCCGACGTGATCCAATGGGCGCCGGGTCTGCCGAAAACACGCTCCGGCAAAATCATGCGCCGCATATTGCGCAAGATCGCCGAGAACGATTTCGGCGCGCTTGGGGACACCTCGACGCTCGCCGACCCAACCGTCGTCGACACTCTGATTGAGAACCGCCCCGCCACCTGACGGCCGGCTCTCGTTCATCGGGCGGCGAACAGTCGCCGCCCATCCCTCGCCGTGACGGACACTTTCAATAACCACCGTTCGCTCGGCGCCTGCTCAAAGGAGGAAAATCAATGGACGGTGGTTCCGACTCCAACGCCTACTGGTCGGCGAACATTCGTCTAGTGGTCATCTGCTTGATCATCTGGGCGATCGTTTCGTTCGGCTTTGGCATCATCCTACGCCCGATGCTCTCCGGCATTTCGATCGGCGGCACCGATCTGGGCTTCTGGTTCGCACAGCAAGGGTCGATCCTGGTCTTCTTGGCCCTGATCTTCTTTTACGCGTGGCGCATGAACGCGCTCGATCGCGATCGCGGCGTCGACGAAGAGTAAGGTGGGCGCATTCAGATGGACCATAATTCTCTCTACCTGCTGTTTGTGGGCGCGACCTTCGCGCTCTACATCGGCATTGCGATCTGGGCGATGGCCGGATCGACCTCGGAGTTCTACGCCGCAGGCCGCGGCGTGCACCCCGTCACCAACGGCATGGCGACCGCAGCGGATTGGATGTCGGCCGCGTCGTTCATCTCCATGGCTGGCCTGATCGCCTTCACCGGCTACGACAACTCCAGCTTCCTGATGGGCTGGACCGGCGGCTACGTGCTGCTGGCGCTCTTGCTCGCGCCGTACTTGAGGAAGTTCGGCAAGTTCACCGTGCCAGAGTTCATCGGCGACCGGTTCTATAGCCAGACCGCGCGTCTGGTGGCGGTCGTGTGCCTGATCGTCGCTTCGGTGACCTACGTGATCGGTCAGATGACCGGCGTCGGCGTCGCGTTCTCGCGCTTCCTCGAAGTCGACAACTCGACCGGCCTCTTCATCGGCGCGGGCGTGGTGTTCTGCTACGCGGTTCTGGGCGGCATGAAGGGCGTCACCTACACGCAGGTCGCGCAGTACGTCGTGCTGATCATCGCCTACACGATCCCGGCGATCTTCATCTCGCTGCAGCTCACCGGCAATCCGATCCCGGCCCTGGGTCTCTTCTCGGATCACACCGGTTCGGGCGAGCCGCTGTTGCAGACGCTCGATCGGGTCGTCACGGATCTGGGCTTCCGCGAATACACCAGCCATGACGGCAACACCTTCAACATGGTGCTGTTCACGCTGTCGCTGATGATCGGCACCGCCGGTCTGCCGCACGTCATCATCCGCTTCTTCACCGTTCCAAAGGTGGCGGACGCGCGGTGGTCGGCGGGTTGGGCGCTGGTCTTCATCGCGCTGCTCTACCTGACGGCCCCTGCTGTCGGCGCCATGGCGCGGTTGAACATCATCGACACGATCCACCCGAACGGAACCTCGGGCCCGCAGATCGAGACGCTGGCCTATGACGATCGTCCGGACTGGATGAAGAACTGGGAGGTCACCGGCCTTCTGAAGTTCGAAGACAAGAACGGCGACGGCAAGATCCAGTTCTACAACGACAAGTCCGAGTCCTTCGCGGCGACGGCTGAGGCGAACGGCTGGAAGGGCTCCGAGTTGAACGTGAACCGGGACATCCTGGTGCTCGCCAACCCTGAGATCGCCGGTCTGCCCGGTTGGGTCATCGCGCTGGTCGCAGCAGGCGGTCTCGCCGCGGCGCTGTCGACAGCGGCTGGATTGCTGCTCGCGATCTCCGGCGCGGTCAGTCACGATCTGATCAAGGGCGCGTTGATGCCGAACATCTCGGAGAAGGGCGAACTGCTCTCGGCCAGGATCGCCATGGCGGTCGCGATCGGGGTGGCGACCTATCTGGGCCTCAATCCGCCAGGGTTCGCAGCTCAAACGGTCGCGCTCGCTTTCGGGTTGGCGGCGGCGTCGATCTTCCCGGCGCTGATGATGGGCATCTTCTCGAAGCGGGTGAACAATGTGGGCGCGGTTGCGGGCATGTTGGCCGGCCTGATCTTCACGCTGCTCTATATCTTCCTGCACAAGGGCTGGTTCTTCATCCCCGGCACGGCGTCCTTCCCGGACACCATCGCCGGCTCGCTCTTCGGCATCAAGTCGACGGCGATTGGCGCGATCGGCGCGTTGATCAACTTCGCGGTTGCAATTGGCGTCTCCCGCGCCACTGACCAGCCGCCGAAGGAGATCCAGGATCTCGTTGAGAGCATCCGAGTGCCTCGCGGCGCAGGGGCGGCGAGCGCCCACTGAGCCCGACCGGACGGATCCGAGCGCGCCACTCCCTCGCGCTCGGATCCATCCGACAAAACTGGCGAAGAGCGGCCCCCGCTCTTCGCCTAATCAGACGCTTTATCGAGCCCTCAATCAGCGAGTCCGGCGATGCAGATCCCCAGCGACGAGATTGAAGCGCTTTTGGCGCGCCAGCATCCCTACGATCACTTGCCCGAACTCGAGCGCGTCGCCGTCGCCCAGGCGATGCTGCCGATGTCGTTCCAAAACGGCGACGCGCTTTATCACCTCGGCTCGCGGCTGGAAGGCCTCTACCTGATCGCAGAGGGGCAGATTGACGTCCGCGACGACAACGGCGCGCTCGTGTCGATCCTGGGCGCAGGCAACAGCTTTGGCGAACGCGGCTTGATGCGCGACGGCAATGCGCGAACTTCGGCTACAGCGGCCAGCGACGCGCGCGTCCTGATGTTGCCGGCGCACGAGTTTCAACGGCTCCGTAAGGCGTACCCCGTCTTCGAGCGCTTCTTCGACCGCTCCCGCACGGCGGACGCCCGGCCCGCCGATCTCGCCACAATGCGATTGGCCGACCTGATGTCGCCGAACCCCGTCACCTGTTCGCCCGAGGCGACCGTCGCCGACGCCGCCCGGTTGATGCGCGACCGGCGCGTATCGTGCCTATTGGTCGTCGAAGACGATCTTCTGCGTGGCATCGTCACCAATCGCGACCTCGTCAGTCGTGTTCTGGCGGAGGGACTGTCGCCTGACGCCACTGTGCGCGCGATAATGACGGAAGATCCCAAAGGGCTCAGCCCTGACGCGCTCGGATCCGATGTTCTGCACGCCATGTTGGAACTGGGCGTGGGGCACCTGCCGGTTGTGCAGGAGGGTCGTCCTGTCGGCATCGTGACACAGACGGATCTCACCCATCAACAAGCCGTCTCCTCCGGGAAACTGATCCGGGAGATCGTGCGCGCGCCCGACGCCGAGCACATCGCGAAATATGTTGCGCGCATCCCCGAAATGCTTGTGCAACTGGTCGGCGCCGGCAACCGTCACGAGGTCACGACGCGGCTGATCACCGACATCGCCGACGCGGCGACCAGGCGACTGTTGCGGCTCGCCGAGGACTGCCTTGGCCCGCCTCCCGTTCCCTATCTGTGGTTGGCGTGCGGCAGCCAAGGGCGCCAAGAACAATCCGGCGTCTCCGATCAGGACAACTGCCTGTTTCTGCATGACGACGCCCGCCCGGAGCATGACGCCTATTTCGAGGCGCTTGCGCGTTTCGTCGGCAACGGTCTTGATACGTGCGGCTATTTCTTCTGCCCCGGCGACATGATGGCGACCAACCCGCGCTGGCGTCAGCCGATCCGGGTCTGGCGGGAGTATTTCGAAGGATGGATCGCCAAGCCCGATCCGACCGCGCAGATGCTCGCCTCGGTGATGTTCGACCTGCGGCCCATCGGCGGCGATCAGGACCTCTACGGCGATCTGGTGCGCGACACGCTCGACGCAGCCGCCAAGAACAGCATCTTCGTGGCGCATATGGTCGCCAACTCGCTCAAGCACGCGCCGCCGCTCGGGCTCTTCCGCAACGTCGCGACGATCCGCTCGGGCGAGCACAAGGACACGATCGACGTGAAGCTCAACGGCGTCGTCCCAGTGGTCGATTTGGGCAGGATCTACGCCCTGCAAGGGCGCCTGCCCGTGGTCAATACGCGCGCGAGGCTCACGGCGGCCGCCAGCGCCGGCGTCATCAGCGACAGCGGCGCGAAGGACCTGATCGACGCTTATGATCTCATCGCGGAGACGCGGTTGATCCACCAGGCCGACTTGGTCAGGCGCGGAGAGAAGCCGGACAACTTCATGCCGCCAGCGACACTCTCGGACTTCGAGCGCAGCCACTTGCGAGACGCATTCGTTGTTGTGAAAACCATGCAATCGGCGTTGGGCCACGGCCGCGCTTCGGTCCTGTAAAGCGAGGAGCGCATGTTTTTCGGTGATCGCACTCGGGTTTGGGGCCTATGGCCTGGCCCTGTTGGTCCGCAAGATCACAGGCGGCGCGCTGCCGCGGTTTTTCGTGCCCGCAAGCGCTGGCCTCGCGATGTTCGCCTTTGCGATCTGGGCCGAGTACAGCTGGTTCGCCCGCACCGCCGGCGGACTGCCGCCGGGCATCGAGATCGTCACCACGCATTCCGATAGATCCGCTTTTCGCCCCTGGACCCATGTCGCGCCGATGACGACGCGGTTCTCGGCCGTCGATATCGAAGGCGCCCGCAGAAATGCCGCGGCTCCAGACCAATTGATGGTCGAAGTGCTTCTTTTCGAAAGGTTTCGCCCGATCGTTCGCGCCCCTCTGCTCGTCGACTGCGTTGGCCGGCGGCGCGCCGATATCGCCGATGGAACCGCCTTCGACACGGCGGGTCGCGTGGTCGATCCGCAGTGGAGCCCAACAGAAGCCGACGACCCACTGATTGCAAAGGCCTGCGACGACACCTGACAGCGGAGGAGCCGATGTCGAAAGAAACCGCCAATAAGTCCGTTATGCTGGTCGAAGACGAAGACAGCATAGCCATCGCGCTGCGGTTTCTGCTCGAGCGGGAGGGATACGAAGTGTCTCGCGTCGCCGACGGCAAATCCGCCATTGAAGAGATCAAGCGCCGCGCGCCCGACCTCGTTCTGCTCGACGTCATGCTTCCAGGCGCGAGCGGCTACGAGGTCTGCCAGTCGATCCGGCTCAACTCCGCCCTCGACGACGTGAAAATCATGATGATCACCGCGCGGGCCAGCGCAACGGAGCGGCGCAAGGGGCTGGCGCTCGGCGCGGACGCCTTTCTCGGCAAACCTTTTTCCAACACCGAAGTGAAGGCGGAGGCGCGCCGTCTGTTGTCGGAGAAGGCGCTGGGCGATGACTAAGCTTCCCGACGTCAAAAGCTGGAGCCTCCGCCTCCGGATCTTCCTTTTCTTTGCGCTCATCGCCTTGCTGGGCAGCCTTGCGATCGCCGCGGCGGCGATGTTCGGATTTTCACGCCTTGAGCAAAGCGGACCCGGCTCCGCCTTCATCCTGACTGGCTTTGCCGGCGCATTGTCTCTCGTTGGCCTGGTGACCTGGGTCTGGCTGCTGTTCGACCAGAACGTCGCTCGCCCCATCCAGGAGCTGTCGGGGGAAATGCGCGCCCGAGCACATGCCGGGGTGGACAAAGAAATCGATCACGCGCCCGCACGCTACCTGGGCGACCTCGCCCCCGCCGCGGTGGCTGTAACCCGCGATCTGCGTGAAACCCGAGGCGCGCTTGAAGACGCCGTGGCCCAGGAGACGGAACGCCTCAAGCTGGAGAAGGCGCGTCTTGAATGCGTTCTGCGCGATGCGCCCGCCGGGGTTCTGTTTTGCTCGGCGGATCACAAGGTGGCCTTGTACAACGCGCAGGCTGTGAGCCTGTTGGAACAAGCGGGCGATCTCGGCTTGAACAGGCCGCTGTTCGAGCTGTTGCGCCGCGGGCCGGTGGAGGACGCATACGCACGATTGCAGCAATCGTCTCCAAGGCCGCTCTCGATCGGAGCGACGACCGAACTGTTGTGTGTTTCCAGAGACGACGCCCGGCTGTTTGAGGCGACCATGCGGCTTGCGCCTGAATTGACCCCGAAGGGCGCGGGCTCCGTCAAAGGACCGGGTTACGTGCTGACCATCCGCGATGTGACGGAGGCGGTCGCCAAACACACCGACCGGGACGCGCTGCTGCGAGAGGTTTTCGAACGCGTTCGCAGACGGGCCTCGAACCTGCAAACCGCCTTGTCCGCTTCGCGCGATCAAGCCACTTTGACGCCAGAGCTCGAAGAACGGCTGCGCGACGCCTTCGACGCGGATACCACCGAGATGACAGAAGCCATCGCCGAGCTGAGCCTTCGCTTCGATGCGCTCTCGGCCACGTCCTGGCCGATGTCGAATATCGCCGCGAGCGATCTGGCCGAGGCGGTCCGCCTGAAACTCGCTGTTCAGGGCGTGGACTTGAGCGTCGACACGGCGCCATTGGAGCTCAACTGCGACGGCTTCGATCTGGCCCTGCTGCTGACGTCGGTCGCGCAGCGCGTCGCAAGCGCCGGACTTGGGGACACGCTGTCGCTGCGGATCCAGCCTGAAGAAGCCGACGAAGCAAATCCCGGCGCAGAGATGGGAGCCGTCATCGACTTGTGCTGGCGTGGCGAGACGGCGCCAATGGGCGCGGTCGAGGACTGGCTGTCAGAAGATCTTGTCGGAGACCACGGTGTGACGGGTCGCGAGATCCTGGATCGGCATGGATCCGAGATCTGGCCCGAGAGGACGCGCGAACCCGAAGCTCGGACGACCGCGCTTTTGCGCATGCCGTTGCGCCGCGCCCGCGCGCTTCAGACGGAGGCGACCCGTAGCAACCGGCTGGAGTTTTACGATTTCGATCTGTTGAACGCCTCGCAAGAAACGGCGCTGGATGATCGCGCACTCGATGAACTGACCTTCGTGGTCTTTGACACCGAGACGACCGGTCTGGAGCCCGAACGCGGCGATGAAATCGTCCAGATCGCGGCGACGCGCGTCGTCAACAGCCGCATGTTGCCCGGAGAGAGCTTTGACGAACTGGTCAATCCCGAACGCTCCATCCCACAAACGTCCATCGAGATCCATGGCGTGACCGAAGAAATGGTCGCGGACGCACCGACGATCTCGGAAATCGGTGGGAAATTTCACCGATACTGCGGAGAATGCGTGATCGTCGCCCATAACGCGCCGTTCGATATGGCGTTTCTGCGCCGACATGAGAAACGGATCGGCGCTCGGTTCGACCAACCGATTTTGGACACCGTCTTGATCTCCGCGGTTCTGTACGGCGGCGACGCCGAGCACTCGCTTGACGCCATCGCCGAGCGGCTGGCCGTCGACATTCCCGAGGAGCTCCGCCACACCGCCGCGGGCGACGCCGCCGCGACGGCCGAGGTTCTGCTCAAGATGAAGCCGATGCTGCGGGAGAAAGGGATCACCACGCTTGGCGAGCTGCGGAAAGCCTGCAGCAAGCACTTGGGAATGATGACGCGCCCGCTGGAGGTCGCCGACGCCTAACCTCAGCCGTCGTTCGCGCTCGAAACCTCCCCTTGAGCGCTCGCGGCCTCCGCCGGGCCGCATCCCTGCGTCGACGGCGCATGCGCGCGACAATTTGGACCTAAACATCTCTGAGTTGATCTTCGACCTTGTCGAGAGGCGAACAACGCTCCAAGTGTCGCCAAACGCTGAGCAGACCGAGCGCCATGACGAGCCGCCCCACCAAGACTGGTTTCGAAGAAAGCTCTCCGACGACCTTGTCGAAACAGCCTCTCTGGCAGTACCTGCTGCAAGACTATCTGCAGCTGTACCGCACTGGTTCAGCGGGCGGCAGCCGCTTGATCCGGGCGCATATGGCGGATGCGTCCGCGCTCCTCGCCAAAGCAATGGAAGAAGACCCGCCCGTCGTCGCCGGCGCGGGGGAGGCGCTGCCCGTTTGCGTGCATCTGGATCGGGCTCTGTCAGGGGCGTCAAACTACGTCACGGCCAGCCTCGCGCGGTCGGTCGGGCTCATCCGCGAACATCTCGTTTGGCGGTACGGATATGACGAGGTGCCGGACGGCTTGCGGCTGAACTTCGCCTTCGCCGAAATCCTGGGCCCTGTCGGACCGATACGGAGCGATCACCTCAAGCTCGGATTGGTGCTCTTCGCGCCCAGCACAACCTATCCGACCCACAGCCATGAAGACATCTGCGAGAGCTACATCAACATATCCGGGCATGTTTCTGAGAACGACACCGGCGTGTCGGCGCCCGGGTCTTTGATTTTCAACCCGCCTGGCCAACAGCATTGCATCACAACGGCGGATCGTGAGCCCTGCCTATTGTCCTATGTCTGGACCGGCGCCTCTGAAACGTTGCGGACCCACAAGTTGCGCTTCAGCGAGAACGCGGGAACAGCATAAGCGCCGATCACCAACCTCGGCGCCCGCCGCTCAGACACGTCGATTATCCTTTGGAATTCAGCCAAAGCGCCCCAGACGTCAGCTCAGGTATCGAGGCGAAGGTGACTGACACGCGCCGATAAAGGCCGAGAAGATCGCGCAATCGAACTTCGTCAGTCGGTATTCGGGGTGCCATTGCACCCCAACAGCGAACGGACGCCCCGGAACTTCGATCGCTTCGATCGCGCCGTCTTCCGAGGTCGCGGAGACGTCGAACGCCCGATGGCGCATGAGCATCTGGCGGTGATGCGAATTCACCGGCATCGGCTTTTGACTTCCGCCCGCGACCTGAGCGAGCAAACTGCTCGGCTCGAGAAAAATGTCGTGGGCGGCTTGATCAGGGATCGCTAACGGATCGTGTTCGATCGCGCCTGCGCCGCTCGGGCAATCGTCAAGCTCCGCCCCAAGCGTCAAGCCGATCATTTGCATGCCGTAGCAGATTCCCAGGATGGGTAGACCCTCGTTCAAAGCCGCGGAGATCAGCGCCTGGTCGAATTCCTGTCTTCGAAGCGCTCCCATCTCGCCTGGATTGGATCCCGGCACCAGGAACCCGTCGCAAAGGTCCAGGTAAGCGGACAAATTGCCGATTTCACTCGGCAGCAGCACCGACGCGACCCCCGCCTGGCTGAGCGCTTCAACGTAGTTGAGGCCGATAAAGTATCTCGCCTCTTCGGATGAACCGCGGGCATCTAGATCGACCGAGATGCCAATGGTCACCGGCTTGTTTCGCTTGTTCACTCTTTCAACGCCTCCAACCGCGTCCGGTTCGCCAGGGCTCGCGGTGAGCGTCACCATAAGCAAGCGCGTTCATCAGATCGTTAACTTGCTCGCGAAAAGCCTCGACGATGAAGCGAGACTGGTGGATAATTCCACGAGTGTCGTCTGAAAATCGGACATTTTTGAAAGATATCGGACACTCGCGAACAAACGGACGGGATGAAGGCAACGACGATGCAAAACGGTGCGCCGGATAAGGACGGCTATATTGAATGGCTCGACGGACTTTGGGGCACACGCAGTCTTGCCCCCCACAATCCCGAGGTTCGCCTTCGTATCGCGGTGCTTCTCTGGCCCGATTTCGCGTTGATGTCGCTGACCGGAGTCCTCGAGAGCCTTCGGCACTCCGGCGACTATGGCGACAACTCGGAGCAGCGTTATGTGCGATGGCGGATTGTGGGAGAACCAGGCTCCAAGGTCAGGTCGAGCTGCGGGATCGAAGTGGCCGCGACACATGCTTACGCCGCCCCGAGCGAATTCGACTTTGTAGTCGTGATCGGCGGCCTTTTGAAGAACATCGACGCTGCGCCAGCCGCGCACCGCGCCTTTATCCATTCGGCGCGCCGCGCGGGATGTGGCGTCGTAGGCGTCTGTACAGGCAGCTGCGTTCTCGCTCAGGAGCGCCTGCTGGATGGGCGGCTTGTCTGTGTCCATCCTTACGTGGAGGCCGATTTCAAAGAGGCGTTTCCCGGCCTTCGACTGTCGACACGCTCTGATTTCGAGGGGCGAAACGGCGTTTTCACGGTTGCCGGGGGGATCTCTATCCTTTCCTTCATGACGCGTCTCATTCGCGACCATCTTGGTCCCGATCGGGCGGCGAAGGCCGTTCACCAGATGTCGGTAACCGGACTTGAATCGCTCGGCCAACTGGATCGAACCGGGCTGTTTCGCCATCTTGAAGTTACCGATCCACGCATTCAGAAAGCTCTTGTGTCCTTGGAAAAGAGAGCGTCCGAGAATCCGAAAATCTCTGAAATAGCGGCGTCGATTGGTTTGACCGAGCGTCACTTCCTGCGTCTGTTTCGGGCGCAGGTCGGCATGTCGCCGAAGTCGTTCCTGATCAGTATGAAGCTCAAAGCGGCGATCTGGATGCTTCGCAATACGTCAAAGTCGGTATCCTCGATCGCATATTCGTCCGGTTTCTCGAGCTCGGCGAGCCTCACTGGGCATTGCGCCAAGAAGCTGAAGGCGACCCCAAGCGAAATCAGGAATTCGAGGTGATGTCGGAACGGGAACCATGAGCGCCTAAGCCTTTGGTTCAGCCTATCTTTTAAAGGCAATGGCGGAGACGAAGGGATTCGAACCCTCGATACCGTTGCCGGTATACTCCCTTAGCAGGGGAGCGCCTTCGACCACTCGGCCACGTCTCCACCGGCGGAGATAAAGGATGGCCGCCGGCGTTACAAGGCGTTTGAGAGCGAGACCGCCGATCTCATGGCCGGCGGCCGGCTCATGTCAGAGGTTCAGCTGATAGCTCGCGGCGACATAACGGAACGTCGAACCATTCGGCTCGATAAAGCCCACCGCCGGGAACGGCATGTGAAAGCTTGTGAAAGGGATCTTGTCGGCGGCCAACATGCCGAGGATGTTCCGGCGGGTCGCAGCGGCGGCGTCCTTGTCCATGTCGAAGCGGACATGCCAGTCGGGCCGTTCAATCGACATCACGTAATGATTGGCGAAATCGCCGCCCAGCAACAGACGTTCGCCGCCATTTTCAAGGTGATAGACGGTGTGGCCAGGCGTGTGGCCGTAGGCCGCCATCGCCGTAACGCCCGACGCCACCTCTTCGCCATCGTCGATGAAGCTCATTTGTTCGGCAAGCGGCACGACATTCGACTGGGTCAGCTTGGCCACCCGTTCGGTGCCCCCGCTGAGTTTGTCCTCCGGCGACCAGAAGTCGTACTCGAGCGCGTTCGTCACATAGCGCGCATTCGGGAAAGCCGGGACCCCGTCCTCCATCAGACCGCCGATATGGTCTGGATGGAAATGGGTCAGGACCACAATGTCGATCTGCTCGGGTGTGAACCCGACTTCCGACAACCGCGCCCGCAACGCGCCTGCGTTCGGACGGCGTCCCGCGCCGTTGCCCGCATCGAACAGGATCACCTCAGATCCCGTGTTCACGATCACCGGCGTGAAACCGATCTCCATCCGTGTCGGCGGCAGAAGGCGTTCAGCCGCCAGTTCGGCGACAGCCTCCGCCGTCTGGTCTTGGCCGAAGATCGGGTGCGGCCCATCGAGCTGGATCGCGCCGTCAAAGATCGTCGTCACCTCGTATGCGCCGAGCGCGAACCGGTAGTGCGTCGGTGTGGAAGGCCCCAGCAGAGGGGCTTTGGCGAACGCGGTCGTCGCGGCGGTTGCGCCCAGCCCGACAAGAGCGGCGCGTCGAGAGAGAGTGGTCATCTTCTTTCCTTTCGCGAAAGATCCTGTGGCGGGAAGGGTGGATCGCAAGTGGGCGAAATCGAGCCGCCCCGAAAGAAAGTTTCGTGAAAGTGATCGATGAGGCGTCGATCGTCGCGCTAACCCGCCGCGCCGTCCGCCCCGCCCTCTTCGGGGTCGTCGGAGCCTTTGTGCAAACGCGACGACAATCGCCGCCGTATCGCTCCGATGCCGCTCGGCGCGTCGCCCGCGTCAGGATCCGTCTCGCGGATCGCATTCAGCAAGTCTGGCCAAGCGCCCAGATTGCTCATTCCCCCGTCGCGCAGAAGCACGCGGAGCGCATCGCGATAAACAACGTTGTCGTCGTTCTTCAAGAACGTCGCCAAAGGCTCCACCAACGCGCGCGGCGGGCTGAGCCGCTCGGCGTGCTCATCCTTCACGCGGACAGGCGCTCGAAACCGCGCTTCGGGGTCAACGCGGCCGCTGGCGACTGTCTCGACCAGCGACAAGAACAGCAACAACCGATCGAGGCGCGCCCGCAGGCCCGTATCCGACAGAGCGTCGACATGCCGTCTGTCAGACCCGTAGATGTAGTTCCGCAGCAGGCCGCGCACGTCACGGGATTCCTTCCCCGCGGACCCGATCTGAAACTCGTAGAAGTCCTCCGTCAGGAACTGCAAGAACGGCCCGGTCACCGAGTTGAGCCCCGCGCCCCTTTGCTTGCTCGCCCGGAGCAGCCGGGTGAGCACGAACAGCACGAACCCTTGCGGCGCTTCGAGGTCGTCGCCACGCTCAAGCTGTCCGACCACGCGCCAAGCTTCAAAGATCGATTTGGGCGATTTCCGGCGCGCATCCGGTTTCGCCGGCTCAGCCACATCCGAGAGCTCCCGAACCGCCCAGGCGACGTCCTCTCCGATCCAACGCGCGGACGCCGCCCCTTCGCGGGCGACGACTTTCAGGATCACCTCGCTGACCAAAGCGTCGGCGCTTGGCTCCTGACTGAGACGCTTCGGCGCATCAGGTTCGGGATTGTCTCGCCACTTTTGATGCAGCGCGCGCCAACTGCGGACCGCGTTCGCGACCATCGCATGTTCGCCGGCCGGGCCGAGACGCTCCAGCACGACAGCCAAGCCCGGTCGATCCCATTTGGCGGGCGCGGGGTCGTCCAGGCCGAGCAAGTAAGCCGCCATCGGAGCCCCGAGCCGCTCGCTCAGACGCCCGCGCAGGCCCGGCGCCGCGCTCTCCGGCAAATAGGCTTGGGGATGCGCGTCTTCGCTCCAGGAGGCGATGAGGCGCATCACCTCCTCGAGCACCACGTCGGAGCGATCGGGAAACCCGTCGATCGGCGTCGATCCACTGGAGCCCGGCGTGCCGAGGAAGGTGTCGAGATCCCCCAGAAACCCCGCCGCGTCTTCGCGGGCTTTGCTTCCAAGCGCGGTTAGAACCTGCAGGCATTCCACCGCAAGCGTCAACGCGGCAGAGACGCCAAACGCCTCTACGTCCCGCGTTGCGACTGACTTCAGAGCCGAAACCATGTCGTCCGCCAACGCCCCAACGTCGATGTTGAGAGACGCCTCAGCCCGAAGCAGAGCCGCACAGTCGCGCGCCGGTCCGTGAGATCCCGCGACAGCGGCGCCTTCGCCGCGCCAACTCTCCAGCCAATGCGCGATCAGCTTCGGCAATTCCGACCCTGCGGCCGCGGGGGCCTGAGAGAAGGCCGGGGCCGAGGCCGCCCGCAGCTCCTCCAGCACCTGAGCGACGGACGCATGGTCGCCGCGCGCAGGATCGAGCGCGAGCGCCGTTTTGGTCGCGATCAGTTCGTCGCGCAATTCGGTGGGTTCGAGGCCTCTTACGCGTTGCTCGAAATGCCGTTCGAAGGCCCCGCGCCAAAAATCGCTGGCCAAAGGCGCGCGCGCGGCAAGCGCTTTCAACCAGCGTTCGCCCAGATCGCGCCCCCAAAGCTCCGGCGTCGAAAGATCTGCGCTGTTCAGCGACGCCCGCCGCACCGCATCCACCGCCTTGAGCATCGGCTCGTCAGCGCCGAACAGCCGTGCGGCGCGATCGATCGCCGCCAGTGCGTGAGAGACCTCGCGCCGAGCCTGCGGCGAGACGTCGGCGAAGAGGGCCGCTCGCAAACGAACCCAAGCGGATGGACCGTCGCCCGACTCGGACACGAGCGCGTCCGGCGCCAATGTCAGCAACTCGCCGCCGCGCTCGGCCAAGCGCGAGAGGCGTCGACGGTAAGCCGGGCCGTCCATCGGCGTCGGCGCCTCCGGACCAACGCCTTCGCGAATGCGTTCCTCGAACCGGCACAAGCGATTCAGCGCGCTCAACGTTTCGATCGGGACGGGATCGACCCAGTCGGGCTCGCGCAACAGCAGAGCGCTCCAGAAGTAGCGTCCCGGTTGCGCGCGGCGCAGCGTCTCCCAGGCATCGCGCCAGCCCGGGTCGGTGGCGCCCGCGATCAGCGCCGCGGCTCTCGCAAGACCATATCCCGGCATTTCGCGTTTGAAGGCGGCGCCAGCGTGGGCGGCGCCGACGAGCCGGCGCAGCACGCCAATGGCGGCGGCGCCCGACGGCGCGGCGAAGTCCGGCGGATCTGGATCCGTCAGCACCGCCTCTAAATGCGCCGGATCGTCATCGACCGCGGCGTCGATCAAGAGATCCCGCAGAGCGCCGCCTGCATCCAGAGCGTCGTCCCACTCAGGCGGAACGACATCGGCGAGGCGATCGCAAAGCGTCTCCAAGCCGCCGGCCGACGGCATGCGCGTCCGCGGCGGACGGCCCTCTTTCACAGCAGCGCCGGCGCCCCCGATCGGCGAATGGCGCAGCAGGATGCCTGACGGCTCTTCGGCGAACCCGTCCGCAAACGAGCACAACGGACGAAACTCCGGCGGCAAAGCCGTCAGCAGGCCGGCGCAGGCGCTCCAGAACGTCTCAGCATCGGCGATCTGCGGACGTGCGAAGGCGCCGAGTTCGCCATGATGCTCCAGCGCGGCCAGCAACAGCGAACTTGGTTCTCTGGTCGCGCCCGCCGGCGCCATCGGCGGGAGAACGAGCGAGACGACGCCCTGCTCCAGATCCGGATCGGCTTCGGTGAGGTCAGGGTCCGTCGTCAGCCCGTTGCTCATCAGGTACGGCAACAAAGCGGGCGCAGCTTTGGCCCACTCGGCCTCTGGAAACACGAGCGCATTCGACTGCGTGTAGGCGCGGCTTTCCGAATTCGCCTCGCCTTCCGAGCGCGCGGCGACTTTCTGAACGACGTAGAACCGCCCGTCCCGCGTTCGAACCGGATAGGCCAACGCGGCGGTCCGCCCAGGCGCCTCTTCATGGATCAAGCTTCGAACCGAGCCACTTGGCGACAGGCGCAGGGGGTTGAGATATGGCAGAAGCGTTTCAGGCAGAGCTTCGCTGTGGCTGGTGATACGCAGTTCTTCGCCAGGTCCGACCGGCCCACCGCTCGAGATGACCCGTTTGCCAAACACATAGCGCCAGGCGCTCACCCGCCCGGAGCCACGGATCGGTTCGTCGCGGCGGAACTGATCGAGAATGCTCACGGCTCGAGCGCCTCGCTCAAGGGAAATGTCAGGTATCCAGGTTCACCGGTGGCGATGAAGATGAACGGGTCCAGTGTGAGAAAAGGCCGCCAGTAGTAAGAGTGGACCGCTTCAAAAGTGTACGGGGTCTTTGTCGTCCGCGGTTCGCTGTCTTTCGGGGGCGTCCGCGTGCGCAACAGCTCAGTGCGCGGATCCAGATTGGGGCCGCCGCTGTAGGGGATGAAGCCGAATGTCGAGACCGGCTGAACGAAAACGTCGCGGCCGGGCGTCTCTTCAAAGGCGACCAGGGACGGGGTCAGCCAATCCCAATAATCGTGCAGGCTGGCCGAACAAACGTCGCGGGCGTGCGCGCGCGAGGCCGCCACCCGGTAAGCTTGCCGTCCGAAGCTCGAGACCGCCGCTTCGAACTTCGTGAGCACGACGACAAGACGCCGCGTCTTCGCGCTCGGGTGTTCGCGCAGCCCGCGCAGCAGATCCACCAGCCCGCGTTGATGCGCTGGCGAAATAACCGCCCCGACCTCGCCTTGCGCACGATTGGGGTTGGTGGAAAACCCGCTCGTCGGCAAACACAGCAGAACGTTTTCCGCGTCCAGCAGTTCCTCGCCAATCCGGGAGCGCGCGGCTTGGGCCGCCGGGTCGCCGGAGCTTTCCAGCGGATCGTCCAGCAACAGGCCGCCTGCCGCGTCGATTGTCTTGAACACCTCCGAATACACCCGATCCGGGCGAAACAGTCCGCTGCGCGTCATCGCTCTCAACGTCAGTCGAAACGAAAGCTCGAAAACGCGATCTGTGAACGTCGCCTCGAAGTCGAGCCCATTGCGGATCGATTTGTCCATAATGCGCTCGTAGCGCTGAAAGTCCTCCGATGCGCCCGCGGCCCGTTCAGGGTTTTCGGGACTTTTCGGGGCCGCTTCAGGACTGTTCGCGTCCGCCGCTGCTGGTTCCGCGCGTCGCCCCAACTCGTTCAGCGGCGACTCGGCGGCTGCGATCTCGACGCCGAACCGGTCGACATAGGAGTGAGCCCCGTCGGCCTGATGTCTCAGGCTCGCGATCAGCGTCGACTTGCCCGCGCCAACCGGACCGATCAGCACGCAGCGCGGCGAGGCGGGTGCGGCGTGTTTCTTTGCTCGCGCGAAGCTCAATACCATGGACGGCGTTCCGGTCCTTGTTCGGGCAGGCGCTTTGCAAACGATGCGGCTGTCGGATCTCTCGTCCGCTGTTTTCGCATCGGCGGCGCGCCCGCGACCCCTCAATCGCGGCACATATGGCGCGCAGACTCGCGCCAGTTCAAGCGCGCAGATCTCAGACGCGACGTTCGGTTGACTCTTTTTCCGCGGATAAAGAGGGCTTAAGCTGGACGCGAGAGAGGGGATATTGCGCGCGGCGTCGCATGGTGCAAGACGGCGGCGAGCGACACGTTACCGTCTGTGTTTGTGTCTTCGTCGACGGCGAGACCCATTGGCGGGATCCGGATCAAAAAATCGCCGCACCACCCCTCGAACTTACTTTTCGCTCCGGTCCGGGAGCGGTTCGGGCGATGCAACGTATGAGACGATGACCAAGGCAGGCGCGACATTGAGATCAGTCGGACGCACGCAGTGCGAGTGGGATTCGGAAGCCGCGTTGCTCTCGATCGTCTTCGCTTCAAACGACGTGCCGACAGCGCCCCTGTTCGCCATCGCCTTTATCGGCGGAAGCAGAGTGTTTCTGGGGGAGATCCCGGCGCACTGCGGCTACGGGGTGTTTCGCGCCGAAGCTGACTGGACGCGGTTCACCTTGGCTTTGTTCGAGGAGGACGCCGAACCTCTCACCGAATCCCGCCGGGCCCGCTGGCGTTTCAGCTTCGACCGCAGCCTGGCCTATGACCCCGCGCGAGAAGAGGGTCCGGACTGGCGCACGACGCTGCGGTTCTTGCGCCCTGCCCCGCTGGCGGACGCGACGGCGAGCGGTCTGGAGGCCCTGGCTGGGCCCGAGATCGCCGACGGAGCGACGGCGGGAGCCTATCTTGAAACGCTTGCGAGCGAACACCATTCCGACCCCGCCGCCGAACCGTTCGCCGCGCAAGCGATCGTTCGGGCGCGGACCGATGACGGAATGGCTCAAGGCCCCGCGGCGATCGCGTATCCCGACCCGGCGGAGCCGCTGGAGGTTCACTTCGGCTGGGCGGAGGAGTCCTACGAGGCGGATGCCGACATTCTGCTTCTGCGAGGCTTTGAGACGTCGCGGGCGCCGATGGTCGATATCGACTTGACGCGTTTCAGCGAGCACGCCGAACGGGTGGCCCAGTCGTTCGTGTTTCTGCACGCGCCGTTGACCGGAGACGGGTATTCGCAGGAATGGGCGCTGGCGCGTGGCGAGGTTTTGGCGGACCAAGCCACCGGGCGCCGGGTTCTGCGTCACATCTGGTCGGAAGCGCAGCATCGCGATCTGATCGGCGTCGCGCGCAAGAACAGTTTGCCGCTGCGCGCCGGCGGAGCTCTTCGGGGGCTGGGAGATCGCGACTATCCGCCGACGCGGTCGATCGGAGCCCTTTATCTGGGAGAGACGCTTCGCCCAGAACCCAACGAGCAGTCGACGGAAACGCTCGCCGCTCAGGTCGCCCAAGCAATGACGCACGCTGCTGCGGCCGCGCATGGGTTCGATGAAGCCGAGGCCGCGACGGCCTTCGGGATGACCTGGGCGCAAAGGGCGGCCTCCGCGCCAGAGCTGGGCGCGCCCCTTGATCTCGGCGGATCGGCGACGGCGGCGCCTGGGACGGTCGAACTGTTCCTGGCGTTGTCGCGCGAAGCGATCCGAGCCACCGGCGCGACGCAACAGGCGCTGGGTCGCCTCGTCGGAACCCCGTTCGACTTTGAGACGTTCAAACGCGACGCCGATCTCATTTGGGCGTTGCTGCGGTTTCCCGATCTGGCGGTCAACGTGCTCGAAACCTTTGCCGACGAACGACTGCGGCAAGGGCCGGCCCCGCGTCGATTGGCCGGCGCGATGTTCGATGTCGAAGCCTGGTGGGACGGTCTTGCGATCGCCGAGGCGCCGCCTGCCTGGCGCCTGCTGCGCAGCGGGGTCGATCTGCGCCGCCTGCGCGACAAACAGTTTGTGCTTGAGGCCGGGCTGCCGGCCCCGGAGATTGTAAACGCGGCCCTTGCCGCAGGCGCGGAGGAAAGCGCCGATCTCGACCGCGCCCGTCGCGTTTTGTCCGACCTCGGCAAGGAGTTCACGGCGGAGGGTTCCGCCGATACGTTGTCCGAAGCCGTGCGACGCGCACAAGCGATCGACGACGCACGCCAGGCGCTGGACGCGGAGGCCGAGGCCTTACGCGCGGCGTTTCAGGCGGCGGATCTTCCAAACATCCCGACGAACCAAGAGCTTTGGGATAAGATGGCGCGCCCGTTTTCTCCGCCTGCGCGCGGCGACGCGCTGGCGGCCCTGGCCAGCCAGAACCGCGCGCTTCGCGACGTGCTCGAGGCGCTGCGCGTCCGAAGCGTCCGAAGCGCCGCGCAGCGTCTGTTGAGCGCGGAGAACCTGGCCAGCGAGAAGCTCGAACCGTTTCTGGGCGGACTTTCCGCGGCCTTGCATCTGCCAAAGGCGCTCGACCGGATCGCAATGCGCCACGAGATTGCGGCGCTTGAGGACTTCGCAGCGCTCAAGAAAGCGCCCCCCGTATGGCGAAGCGCGTGGGCGCGCGAGACGTTTGACGCCGCCAAGATGGCGTCGCATGGACGCCTCGAGGAAGCCCGTGATCTGCTCAGCGCCGCTTACCCGGAAGGCGCCGGGGAGACGCCTCGTGAAGCGCTCGAATGGATCGCGGCCGTGCAAAGCCACCGCGACTGGATCGCGACGCGCGAACTCTGGAGGCGGCTGCGGCGGAGCTTGGACATGATCACACACAACTGGTCGCCTGGAGACCCATCGCCCCCGCTTGCCGAGCGCCCGGCGTCGCTGAGTTGGCGGGCGCAGGAGGCGGCGCGGCTCAAGCGCCGTATGACGGCCCCGATAGAGCAATGGCATAACATCGCCGAGCAAGCGGAGCCGTTGTTGCGGCCGACGTCTCTGGCGAGCGTGGAGTAGGACACCCGATGACGAGACCGGAGGATCCTGACGATCCCGCGGCTGGCGGGGCCTGGAGCTTGGATCCCGTTTCCCCCCACGCCGAGCAGCGCGCGTTTACCGAGATCCGCGCTCAAACGGTGACGAACATCTCGCGCGTGCTTGAGGCGGCGATTGCGATCCAGCCCCGGGATAGAGCGCTGGCGCCGTTGCGCTTTATCCGCCCGCTCGCTCCGGACGGTCCGACCCAGCTGAAGCTCGCTATCGCGGATCCCGTCGCCGTCGGAGCCGATGCGCGCATCGGTTTTGAACCGGCGAGACTGCTGATCGGTTTTCAGAATCCGAGTTTGGGGGCCCAGGGCCCTTTGCGAGACTACGCCGATCTGGCGGGCGCCGACGACAAAGCGCTTTTGGCGATCGACCCCGCGGCGATACGCGAGGTCGTCGGAGATTTCGGCGTAGACGGCGCGTTGGCGTTCAGCGTCCGGGTCGAGATCTGGCAGGAAGGCGGCGCGACCGCCCGTCCTCCGCGCCAAACCGTCGAAGCGCGTTTCGAAATCGCGCGCGCCGAGTGGCCGGCGGAGAGCGTGAGCGTCGAACTCGACCTCGCGGCGGAGGCGGAGTTCCCGGTCTCGGATCAGGGCGGGTCTGAAGTCTTGATCGGCCGGATCCTGGTTCACGGCGACGCGGACACGGCGATGATCCAGCCGCTATCGGGTATGCTCGACATCGTCGAGGAGCAGTCCGCGCCGGAACCCGAAGCGACGCAGGAAGGACGCCGGGCGCGGTTCGTCATTCGCGATCTTCACGGTCGCGAAGCGCCCGATATCGTTCTCTCAGCGGGCGATGACGGACAGGCTATGGTCGAGCGGCGGCTCTTTCTTTTATGCGGCGCCGAGGCGACGCCGGAACCGACGCGCACTCGGCAGGTGGCTGTTTCAGCGCGCTTGCGCGCAGCGAGGCGCGCGGGCGCGTCCGCAAGCGTGGAAGCGCTCGCGCGATCGCCTCTCGACGCGATCGCGCTGCATCCCCCGAGCGGCCCTCTGGCGCTTCAGGGCGTCGTGCTGGAGCATGACGCGCAGATCGAACGCTTCCATCTCGATCTCCTCGACGCAGAACGCCGCGACGAACGCATCTTGTCGACTCCGCTGCTGGAGTTCGCCGATCTTGAAAACCGACGCGCGCCCGAAGCGCTCGCCTTGAAACTTCGTCTTACGTTGACGGGGCGGATCTTTTTCAAGCAAAGCGCGCCCATTCGGATCTCAGCCGATATCGCCGAGGCCCCGGCGAAGACCCAGGTGAAGGGCATGCTGCGCCTCGCCGCAAGCGGCGACGGTCAGGAGAAAACGTCCGAGGACGGTCGGCTTGCGCTCGAATTGGGACGAGATCGTCGGCGCAGTTTAGACGTGAGCCTTTTGATCGCGCAGAGCGAAGCGCGTTTGAAACAGGTCCTTCAAGACGCCTACACGCCAAACCGACCTGTCACGCTGAGGCTGCGGATCGAACCCGCAGCGATCGGAGACGGCGAAGCGCCGGGCGCGGCGCTTGTGATTGAACGACCGATCCAGTTCCAGGCGCGCGCCCGGGCGACGATCGCGATAGACTTCGGCGCCGCTGCGGCATGCGCTGCGATCAGCGCGCCGGGAGCGCCTGTCAGAACACTGCGGTTTGATGGCGTCGAGCTTTTGGCAAGCGAGGCGTCGTTGAGCGCGACAGAGGCATCTCGTTTCTCGAGCGCGCCGGAAACCCTTTGGGCGCACGCGCCGGACGGCGGTTTTGATCTGGCGCCCAAGCGTCTGGAGACGCTCCGGCAACGCCCCTTTGTCGTCGGTCTGCCAGCAGGACGGCAGTCAGATCCGCGAGCGACGGTCGCCGCCATGATCAAGCGTCTCGCCGACGACACGATCAGGTTGGCCACGCCGGTTTGGAGCGTTGAAACCAACACAATGACCGACGCAGTGTCGTCACGGGATGTTCTCAGCGCGACGCTTGAGGAGTTCGCGGATAGATGGCTGACCGCCGCCAGCGAGGCCGACGGGATCGCAAGCGACGGCGCACAGGTTGTTCTGATCCACCCAAATCGCCTGGGCGCAAAGCGCAGCAGCGCGCTGCGAGCCGCTGCGCGAGCGATGTTGCGGCGGCTTGGCCTGGATCCCGACAAGGAGGCGCCTGTCCTGGTCTCCGCCGCGGACGCCGTCGCCAGCTTTTCAATCAACCAGTTGCCGCTTGACGGACGCCAGACGGTGAGGGCCCTGGTCTACGATCTCGGCGGGTCTTCGCTTGATCTTTCCGTGGTTGAAGCAGAGCGCATCGCGCCGGAACACGGATCACGCTCGGGCTTTGCGCAAACGCTGGCGCATGGCGGCGCAGATATCGGCGCAGACAGCCTCGATCTTCTCCTGTTTTTGACGATCAACCGCGCGCTGTCGCGCATTGATCCTCAGCGCCATGGAGCGCGGAGGCGGTTTGACCTGACCGAGGCCAGCGCGGATGGGTCCGGCGCGCCCGACGAACGGTTGATTGCAAAGCGGCGGCTGGCGGACGCGATCCAGGTCGCGAAGGCGACGCTGACCCGTCGATGTCGAGAGGCGACTGCGGCCGAACTCTACCACTGGCCGAACGAAACGCCGTTCGAGGTCCAGGTCGGCGTCATCGGCGGCGACGCCGAGGCCTGGCCTGTCGTTGAGGACGCGCGCAGCGCGATCCAGCCGACCCAGGATCTCGGATCCGGGGTGTCTCTCCTGCGGCGAGACAGATCCTTGGTTTTGTCATTTGAGAAATCCGCAGTGATCACGCCGGCGATTTCGCGGCTGACCCGGTTCCTGACGGAGACGGCGGTCCGACACGCGTTTGACAAAGCGCCGTTCGATCGCCGCGACACGGCCCAAACCGCGCGCCACGAAGAAGCTGACTATCTGATCATCGCGGGACGAGGGGCGCTTTGGCCGCCGATCTGGGAGGGGCTTGCGAAGACGCTTGCCGAAGGCGGCGTTGCGACGGCGTTCGGATTTGCGCAGCCTTTTGAGGAAACTCTGATGAAGACGGCGGCGGCCCGTGGCGGCCTGTCGCGACTCGCTGACGCGATCGCGGCTGAACCCGGACAGCCGATCAACGACCTGGCGGCTCTTGAACCGCCCCAAGCGCATTACGCGCTGCTGATCTCGGAATTGGGCGCGGACGGCCGCGAGACCTTTCAGCAACTTGCGCCAGAGGCGAGCTTTTCGCAGATCCAAGGATATTCGGGGCATATGCGCCTCGTCGAGGCGCCAAGCGGTTTGCGCATGAGCGACATTATCCGGGATCCCTGGGCGCGCACGCTCATTGCTCCGACGGGCGTCGGCGGCGATCCGAGGGATCTTGGACTGGGGTCCGGCGCCCCGCCGCCAAGGCTGATTCCCCCCCAAAACACCGCGCAGCCGCCTGAACTGCGCATTGGCGACGCGCGCCTGTCAGCCGACGCATCATGGTTTGGCCACGCGCCCGCCTTGTATCTCTCGCAGTTTGACGTATCCCAAAACGAGCTGAAGCTGGATGACATCGGAGTCGACGACGCGGCGAAAGAAGCCAACGCCATCGGTTCCGATCAAAGTAGTCGCGAGGAGTAGACGGTGACACGAGCCGGCGGGAGAATGTGGTTATCGAGCCTGGCGTTTATGCTCGCGCTGGCGTCAGCTCAACCGGGCGACGCGCAGCAACGGGTCACCGCTCCACCGCAACCCGAGGGCGTCGAGGCTCAGGATCTTGGAGGCGGAGACGCCATCGCGGCGGAAACGGCGCCGGCGCCGGGATCTCGACAGATCGCCGAGCAAGAGTGGGGCGACCTCAAACGATCGGCCGGTGAGATCTGGGACACCGCCGTCGCCACCTTCGGTCCGTATCTCGCGACGATGAACGCCGAGATTGCGATGGTTGCGCTGGCCGCAGCGTTAGGCGGTTTCGCCGGCGCGCGGATGCGGCGCGGCGGAACGCGCACGGCGACGGCGCCGCCGCAGATCGAAGACCGGCGTCGACGGGGACGCGAGCCTCTGCCGACAGTTCCCGCCGCGCCGCGAAGCGCTTTGCCGCCCCCGATGACCGCCGACAGAACGCGCACCGGCGAGCCGCCGCGAAGCTTCGCCGGGCATGAGCCGCGTCTATCGGGCGAAGACTTCGCACAACGGCCAGCCGGCGAGCCACAATTTGGACATGCGCGCGCCGCCCCGCCGCAAGCGGCGCCACAGGCGGCTCCTATGGCCCCGCCCCCCGCACGCGACCCTGAAACAGAGGTTCGGCTGCAAGAGGCCAACCGCCTGTTCGCGTTTTTTGGCGAGCGCTTTGGCCCTGACACGTCGACGGCCGCCGGCGCGATCGACTACCTCACCCGGCTCGGCGGATCTGTCGAGGGTCTGCGCAAACGGCTTGCGGATCGCGACTCGGAAATCGAACGGCTCAAGGCGCAGCCGACGCCTGCGCCGCAACCGCACGCGCAGGCCGCCGCGCACACCGACGACAGCCTCTGGTCGACCCTGATCGACGGCGGGCGAATGATCCGGACCGCGTCGCAAGCCTTGCAGACCGATACGAATTTCCAGGACTTCGCGAGGGAGACCAAGCTTGCGGATGCGATGCGAAACATCGCGGCACTGCGAGCAGACTTCGACGATGGCCGCCGCGGGGTCGCCGCCGGCCTGATTGAAGAGGCGTGGCCGCACGTTCTTTTCCGCGCCGAAGCATTGGCCACGGCCTATTACCCGACCATCTCGGCATGGCGAGACCTGCGGCTGGGCCTGGCCTCCAGCGCCTCCGCGCTTCGACACCTGCTGCGGCGTCAGAACGTTTTCGTCGACTATGTGTTGCTCTTGAACCCGATCGAAAGCGCCGAGTCAGAACCTTGGTCGGATGCGGGCGGGTTGCGAAACCTCGGTCCGGTTCGGCGAACCTTGGCCGCGAACGCCGGGCCCGGATCCGAAGAGCTGGTGATCGATTGCGAGAGCTTTGGCTATTTTGACAAGGCGCGCGATCGCCACGTCCGCTCCAAGGTCATCCTGTTCAATCGCACCGAGTGGCGGTGAGCCTCCGATCATCGGAGCGTTCTCCGCGCAGGATCGAAAGATACTGAGTCATGCGACGACCCTCGCCTCGCTTTGGTTCCTTTCTCGGGTCGATCGTCGCCCCTTTGAAACCCGACGAACTCAGACAACGCATTCTGATCAGTACAGACCTGCGAGACTTTGACAATACGGTCGACGCTGACAGCGTGTGGCGCGGCGAACGGTCGGGCTTCGTCGGTTTGCGCAGCTTGCTGGAGGCGTTTCCGAACGTCCGCCTCGATCAGATCGACAGTGACGTCGCCGACGTCGCTTGGCGCGCCCTGCCCTTTCGACACATCGTCCTGGCGACGCCCGAGCGGGGCCCCCAAAGCGGCGCGGTCGAAGCAAACCTTCGGGCGTATTTCCAAGAACAGATCGGCGCCTGGAGCGATGGTCCTGCGCGCATTTGCTATATCGAAGATCCGCTGCTGCCGCGCGGCGTGACTCTCCGCATTCAGTTTGGCCACGGCGTGTTTGTCCCAGACCGAGATGCGGAACCCGTCGGCCGCTTTGAGGTCGCCGAGGATCTGGGGCGCGACGGCGGACCGGGAGAATGGGGCGCGCTGCGGTTTGGCGGCCGCAATGGTCGCCGCGCCGCTCTCTACCGGGATCAGAGCGGGATCACTTTCGCCAGCTCTTTGCCCCTTGCCCCGAACATCGCGGCGGGCGGCGTTCTGCCGGACGATCATCTGTTCTTCTTCGGCCGGCTTTCGCCTTACGACCCCCCGGTCTTCGAAGCGATGCGCCGCAGCGGTCCGGAGGACGGCGCGGTCTTGCAAAACAGCATGGCCTACCGGCTCGAGGAGGATCTTCGAACCGACATGCCCGAACGCGCCGTCGTCGACGCGAATGGGCGCCCGGCCTTCTACATGCGATGGCGGGGAGACAACGCCCCCACCGCGTTGCGCGCCAGAAGGCCGACGACGCAGCGACCCTGCCTGGCGGTGGAGGGGCTGGCGGCGCCGTCGGTCGGATGGCTGCGCGACGTCCGACGGTGGTGGATCGACGCAACCACCATCGGACGCTTGGCGACCGAGCCGCTCGACGAGCGCGCCTTGACGCTGGCCAGCGACTCAAGCGGAGCCGTACGCGTCTTCGACCGCAAGGAGCGCACGGATCGTGGCGTGTATGTCGCGCCCAAACCTGTCCCACTCGGCGCCGGGCAGGAGTTTCGACGCCCCCCCTTCCAAATCGAGAACAAGGAGGCCCAGCACGTCTGGCGAACACCGCTGCAAAGCTTGCGAGAGCTTGGCTTCATGGAGATCGGCCAGGCGGAGACCCAGCGGTTCAATCCGTTCCGTTCGCTGAGCCCTGAGGAGATCTCGCTCGACTGGGTGAACGCTTGCGCCTCGGTCGAAACCGATCTTCGCGACGACCGCGGCGCGCTCCGCCCGCTTGGGTTGGCGGAATGGAGCCTCCGAGACGCAGAGGTGTTCTGTCGCGTCCGAGGCGATGGTCTCGAGCTCGCCTGCGAACAGCCGAACCGTGTGGCGCATGTCGGCGAAGACGGGGTCGTTACGCCGAGCACAGGACGCCAGAAACTGTCGATCGGCCCCGGCGAGCAGTTCTTGGTCGGGTGCGTGCATTTTCGGTTTTTACCGGCTGAGATGGCGTAATGGACCCTCTCGGCGCACTCAGGACCTTTCTGTCCCGATCTGCGGCGCGCGGCAAGCGGCGGCTCAGCGCTCGCGGGTTTGGCACGGGCGCGCTCCAAGGCCTCAGATGGACGCTCGCAGCCGCCGCCGTGCTCGCCGCCATTGGCGTGTTCTCCTTCTTCGCCAGCGCCGTCGACTCGACGCGCACATGGCGAAACGCAGCGCAGATCGCGCCGAGGGATCTCAGCGCCGGCGCATTGTTTCGAAGCCTGGTTTCCCACGATCTGATCCGATTGAACTTCGATCGCTTTGAGATCCTCGCGGCGCCCGCGGATCTTCCGTTGCGCGCCAAATTGCGCAGCCAGCCCAATGCGCTGCGAGGCTGGCCAAACGACCTATCAACCGACGCAGAGGCCGCCTTGCGCGGCCTTTACGCGCCTCGCGCAAACGGCCCCGGCGCCATCCTGCGGCAGGAGATCGCCGCCTGGAACGCCGCCCATGCCGTCGCCGCGGTCCGAGACGACCGGGCATTCGCCGGTGGGGTCGAGGCGGCGGCGGGGCCGGCGACCACGCCGATTGGCGTCAGACCTCTGGATTGGAAACCCAACGTCTGGGACGTCTCCGCGCAGCAGGGGCCTCAAGGCGCTGCGGCTCCGATCCGGGACATGCGCCAATCCGACCTGCCCTATGACCTCTTTGGATACATGGGATGGGAAAGCGCGGAATGGCCGGCTCCAGACGGAGACTGGCGCGCAGCGGCGCCCCTCGGCGGCACGGGCGCCGCCACGGACTTGCAGGTCACGTTCACGACGCGCGCGGCTCCAGCGGAGGTCTTCACGGTCGATCTTGTGGGCGAGGCCCCACAGGTGACAGGGGCTCGGATCTTGCGCCGCCGGGCGCTCTGCGAGGCACGCGCGATTGAGAAACTCTTCCCCGACGCCTCGACGCAGACCCTTGTGCGACGCGTCTCGTTCGAAAGACTTCCCGATCCGGACTGCGGCCTGGAAGCAACGCAGGGACCGGTGATCGGCCATCGGTTGCTCTTGCAGGTCGAGGGGAGCTCCCGCGGCGACCCGTCAACCCGCGTCTCTGTTCGCGTCCGCCCGACCGTTCGAGCGCCGAACAGCCTGCGGCGTTTTGCGCAGGCGAAGCAGTTGAGCACGTCACTGAACGGGGATCGTCCCGACGTCGTCACGTACCGCGGAGCGGACAGCATTGTTCTGCGCTGCCGCCGGACCTCTGCGGCGCCGGAATGCGCGCTGGAATGGTCGCCAAGGGGGCGTCCACCGCCGGGGCAGCCGCCGCTCGTCGGTTTGGAGACCGCCGATCTGGAGCCGTTGCTCACTCCCGATGCTCAACCAACCCAAACGGCCACAGATCTGGGGTTGGCGAGCCTCGCGGGGCTGGGCCGCGACGATCGCTTCGGGGTCGGCGGGGTGTTGGCGCGGCAATCCGGCCAGGGGGTGCGGGCTGTCCGGCTGACTCTGCGCGCAGATTTGCAGAGGTTGGCGGCTCGGATCCTGACACAGTCGGTCGTCGACCAGCCAAACCGCGCCTATTTGCCCGCCCGGCACGACGCCGCGCGCAGAGCGGCGCTCGTCGTGCTTGACGCCTCCGACGATCCAACGCGCCGCGGCGAGGTTCTGGCCGCAGCCGCCCACCCAGTAAGTCCGGTGCGGGATCGCGCCGCCTGGAACCTGTTGGGGGCTGATCAATGGCGCCCTCTCTCCAGCCCTCTCGCGCCCCGCGCTTGGGGACGCATCGACGCCTTCGCCACACCCGGCTCGACGCTGAAGCCGTTGGTCGCATTGCGCCTTCTTCGCGCCGCCGCTGAGGCCGGAGCGGACGACGCGGTTCTGCGCCAAGCCGTCAGCGGCGCCGCGGACCCTTTGAACGCGCCCGGTCTTCCACCGCCGCCCGGCGTCGCGCTTCTACCGTCCGGGGCGGTCGAGACGCCTGGCCGGTTCTGGGCGCAAGAGACCCACGATTGCGCTGCTGGACGCTCGGGAGCGTTCGGTTGGCGCTCCCGCGCAAAGATCTGCAACTTCGTGTTCCAGGGACGGCTCGAGCCGCATGATCACGGGTTCCTTCCGCCAGCGGAAACCGGTTGCCCGACCCGCCCAGGCGGAAGCCCTGAGCGTCCTCAGCTCGGTCTTTGCGAGGCGACGCTGACGTCGCTGAACTCGTGGTTCATCATGACGGCGCTTGGCCTCGACGGAAAGGACGCGACGAACCGAAAACCGTTGGCGCTGGCCGAGATGGCCGCTGCCTTTCCCGGACCCGGTCGGCGTAATCTGCTGGGCCTGCCGGCCCCAGCGGCTGCGCGCTTTCGCCTCGATCCCCTTGTTCTGGAGAGCAATCGACCGGGCCTCGCAGAGCCGCTGCACGTGCTTGCGCTCAATGCGATCGGACAAAACGCGCAAGCCTCGCCTTTGACGGTGGCGAGCCTTTATGCGTCGATCGCCGCCGGTTGCCGCGTCGCCCCGCGCCTGTCGGCGCTTGCGGATCGCGCTTGCCCGCCCTTGTTCTGGGGAGACACCGATGATCCCGTTGAACGCGAATGGGAGCGACAAGCGCAAGAACTGATGCGCACGCATCTGGTTCCGGGCCTGGCGGCGGTTGTCGGCAGCAGCCGCGGCACCGCCGACGCCGCCTACAAGGATGCGCCGTACCGCGCGTTTCTGCGCGGCAAGACCGGCACGGCCGAAGTTCCGGTGGGTGGCGGCGAACTTGTCAACACCGTTTGGTTCGCGGGATGGATCGAACCCCAGGGCTTGTTCAACCTCTCAGCGGACTACGCGTCCTTGCGAGACCGTCGGCTCGCATTCGCCTGCATGGTCACTCACGGCCGAGGCGGCGCCGCCAGCGGCGGCCGGGTCTGCGCACCGATGATCCGCGCGCTTTTCGATCAGCTGCAGGGGCTCTCGCCCGCTCAGGGCGCTGAGCAATGAGGATCGTCGCAAACGCTCCACAGCTGGCACAGTTGCTATCCGGACTGCTCCGGGCGCCGCGCCTGCTGGCGACGCTTGCCTTCGTGCTCGGCGTCGCCTTGATCGCCGGACTTTGGAGCGGTGCGCAAATGCGCCTCTTCGCCAGCCTTCCGCCTACGATCCAACTGTCTTCGGTCGCGATCCCCTCTGCAGACGCTCCGATCGTCCTGGGATGGCGCGAACTTGGTCAACGTCCCGGGCCGCAGTCGGCTGCGCGGGCGCATTTGCAGGTCCGGCGCACTGACGAAGGAGCCTGGATGGCGGCGAATGTCGCGGCGGATCGCAAGGCTCTGCTCCTCTACGAAGACGGCTCCACGCGCTATCTGCGGCGTTGGCCCCTCCGAGCGGGCGACGTTCTGGAAATCGACGGCGCTGTTTTCACGGTCGGCGCGGCCGAGGCGGCGCAAACACTGACGCTCAACGTCAGCGACGGTCGGCGGATCATGCTCGACCCGTGGGGCGCGCGCTTTGATGGCTCAAATCGTGTATTGTCCGACGTCGATTGCGGAATTGATCAAAATCCGCTCAAACACTTGCGGCGGGTTCTGTCGACATGGGGCTCGACCGAGCGGCGCGTCGCAACGTTCGGCGGCGGCGTCGACTGTTCAGATCGTATTGCGACGGGCGGCTCGCGAACCACCGCATCGACCTCCATCATCGCCCGAGACGGCGGATACGAGTTGGCGCCCATCGCGGATGCCGGAGCCGGCGCACGGTTCAAACGCGCGACCGGGGAGAGTTGGCGAGGGTTCGCACAGATCGAAACGCCCATCGCCGCCGCTGGCGGCGGCGAGACGCTCCCGTCGCGCATTGTCCTGGGTCGCACGGTCTACGCGGTCGCGACCGACGAAAAAGCTGGGCTGACGCTCCGGCCGACGGAGAATGCGCATCGCTTCTTTGAAACAACCTTGCAGTGCCCGCCAGAGGCCGTTGCGGACCGACTGGACGCCTGTTTCCTGCGGCAAGCGCAGAAGACGGCCGACACCGCGGCGATCGGCGTCCTCATGCGCGCCGCGGCGCCGAGTTGGAGCCCGTTGAACCGCGGATCGACGATCCTGTCGATCGGGGTTGCGCTCGCCGTCGCGCTGACGACGCTGCGCTTTTTGGGGCGCTCTGCGAAAGCTGGGGCGAACCCTCTCAGGCTGCACGCGGCGCCGCCTGGGCCGACCGCAATCCTGATCGGCGCCGCCGTCGGCGGTTTGGCGCTGTTCTTTCTGCACCGTGAGACGGCCTCTCCGGCGCTGCTCGGCGGACTTGTGATCGGACAATGGAGCGTGGCCAGCCTGGCCCTCGCCTGGCAACCCGAACGCAGCGCGCGCCTCTATGCATACTGGTTGGCGGTGTCGGTCATTCTCGCGCTCGGAGCGCTGACCTTGGCGCAGTTGTCGCACGGCGCCGCCGATGGGCGCTGGCTGCGTTTCGACGCGCGCCATCAGATCAGTCTGATGATCTGCTTCGCCGCGGTGACGCTGATCGCATCGATTGATCTGGACGGCTTTCGCGCAATCATCCGAAGGGCCGTACACGATCGGAGCACATCCGCGCTCGCCTTTCGACTTGCTCCGTTGATCGGGCTCGCGGCGCTGTTTCTGGCCTGGCTCGCTTTGGGGCGCGAAGAGGGCCTCGGCGACTTTCAACCGATCGAGGCCGGCAAATTCGCAGCGGTTCTGTTTCTGGCGGTCATCGCGACGCGCCTCTACCACGCCCGCCTTTTCGCGCAGGCGCTGACCCAGCGTTGTCTGCTGTTCGCAACGATCTTCGGGGCGGCCGTGTTTTATGTGGCGCTCTTCGTGCTGATCCCGGGATTGCGCGGGGATTACTCGCCCATCTTGATCATCGCCGGGGTCTCGTCGGTCTTGCTCGGCGTGGCGTCATTGATGTTGCGCGTTCATCGGCTGAGCCAGATTCGCGTAAAACGGGGGCGTCGCCCTCCGGGTGAGCCGCGTTATCTGAAAAAGCGTTGGCGCAGGCCCTGGTTGGAGACGATCGCTGTGTTCGGGGCCGGCGCTGCAATCGGCTTGGGGGTTCTGACGGTCAGTTTCGCGCTCACCCGCGACACGGACGACTTAGCGACAGATCAAGCGGCTCAGTTCACAACGGTAGAGGAGCGACTGGCCGTCTTTCTGGAACCGGAGGCGCACCCAGATCTGGGCGCTCAAGTGATCCGTTCGATTGGGTTGATCGCGGACACGCCCTGTCGCGGCGTCGCTGCTTGCGCGGCGAGTTGGGGCCCGAACCCGGAAGCGATCGCCGCTTTGCCAGCCGTCCAGGACGATTTCATCGCCGCCTTTTTCGTGAATCGCTTCGGCTCTGTCGCAGCTGGGCTGCTCGCAGCGGCGCAGCTGCTCGTCTTGTGGCTGACGGTCGATGCGGGTTTGCGCAAATATCGATGGTCTGGAGGCGACTACATTGACGACGCCGCTCGTCAGACGCTTTGCTTCGTGGCCCTCGGCGGAGCCTTGATGCTGGCTGCGCATTGGGGCGTCGCCTGGGCGAATGCGTTTGGCGCCATACCCGTTATGGGGCAGCCGATGACCTGGGTTTCGGCCGGGAATAGCCACATTCTGTTCATGGCCGCGCCATTTCTTCTCTTGACCCTGGTGCTCTTGAGATGGCCAACGCATCGGCGCGCGCCTTCGATGGAGCACGCCCCGCCGCCATACGATCTCGCTGCGACGCTGATCGGCTGGGCGGAGGGGACTTGGCCAGGCTCCAAGGCGAGCCAGGTTCTAACCCGCGTCTTGGTGACGAGCCGGGAAGGACTCCGTCGCCTGAGAGGTGTAGGGTCTCGGACGGAGAGCGACTATCGGAGCGGCGGCCCCCTTGATTGGCGGCGGACCGAACCGCCACGGAGGAGGTGAGCGATGTCCAACACTGTTGGTCACGCGGATGAAAACGCATCTGGCGTCGGCGAGCTCAGTCGCGCCATCAGCGTGGCCTGGGCCAAGCACGCGAAAAAGGCCGCGACCCAGCCGTATCTGATGGCGTTGATGATCGGCTCGCTGCTGCTGTCGATCGCCTCTTTCTTCACCACGTATTCCGGCATGCTGAACTTCATGCCGGTTTGGGTGATCTCGTTCTGCATCACCTTTGCGGTTCAGGCGCTGCTGTTCGTCACCTCTTGGCGTATCGGGTTCTCGATGGCCGATCGCGAACGCGCGCCCTGGTTCTCGATATTCGTTTTTGCGATTTGTTTCTCCACCTCCGTGTTTTTCAGCTGGGTCGCGCTTTTCGAGACGATCAATGACGAGGAGCTGCAAGAACGCACGCGGATCACCCGCATCCACCGCGCCGTCGAAGACACGGTTTCGGAACTGCAGACGAAGGCGCTCGAACGACGTCGTGAAAGCGTCGAAACGCTGCTCGGCACAGACGTCTACAATCAGTGGCGCGGCAATGTGAACGCCGTGGCCGATCGCGCAGGCCAGGCGCGCGGCGTCCTAGAAGCCGCCCTGCAAGAACAGGCGCGCCGACTGGCGCGGGAGATTGCGGCGCTCGAACAGCGCAAGGCCGCCATCCTGGCTGACAAGGCCGCCGCAGGCGAACGCGTGGAATCCGATACCCGATCCCTGCAGCGCCTCGAAGACCAACGTCCCCGGCTTGTCGAGAAGGTCAGCCGGCTGCAGGGCGAGTTCGACATCGCGAATGAGCTCGTCGTCGTGCAGGAAGGTCGAATGGAGTCCGAGGCGACCGGCGGCGGCGATGGGCGCCCCGCGGGACGCGGTCCGAAGTGGCGCGAGCTGCGAGACGAGCGGAATCGCCTCAAGGCGGATGCAGACACCAAAGCGCGTCTGCTGGCGAGCGCCGAGAACGAGCTCGGAGACGCGGACGCGCGCGTCGAGGCGCTCAAGAGCGCGATCGCGGCCGGAGGGTCCGGCGCAGGGGCGCTTGAGATCGCCTCTCTCGATCAAGAGATCGCGCGCCTCGCGGCGCAACAGACAGGCGGCGGCGCGGACGGCGCGGCTGTCAGCCTCGATACCGAGGTTGAGCGGCTGCGCGGCAACCTCAACGAATTCGCAACCCGTTTTGAGCTCGAACCCTTCAACGCCGCAGCACAGAAATGCGCGGAATTGCTTGAAGCCATGCGCGCGCAGCCGGCGCTGCGAGGGTCCTTGGGCGATCTGTCATGCGACCGCGCTGCGATGGCCGAGTTCATGAACCCGATCGGCGTCGCTGTTTCAGACCTGCGCGCGTTGGAGGCCCAGTGCGTTCCTGGCGGCGCGCAGGCGCAAAACGTCACCGCCATGAACTTTGAACAGGCTGTCGAATACGGGCGCGCCTGCATCGGCATCTCGGGCTTGCCGGCGCCGGCGGTTTCCTCGCTCCGCGGTGAAATCGACCGCCTCGTCCTCGAAGAAGACCCCAACGCCTCGCAGTTCGTGAAAACCGTGAACGCGTTCACGGGCGGCGAGAAGCTGTCGCACTTCGCGCTGTTCATCGCGGCGGCGATTGACGTGCTGGTGCTCTTCAGCGGATTGATCGGCGCGTTGAGCACCACAAACTCGATTTCGCGACATCTGCGCCCGCAATCGGACCGTCAACGCGAAGAGAACGTGTCTCGCGCCTTGGGGCTGAGCCTGGAGCCGCATCCCTCAGATCCTCCACATGTCGGTCGGGCGCGTGCGACGCTTCACTACGCGCATCCCTTCGGCCCTCAGGAGGTGATGCTGGAAGGCGCCACATTCGTCGTCGATTCCTACATCGACCTGTCCGAAATCCACGACGCGGGCGAGCAGAAAGCGGCGAAGGACTTGATCAATTCGATCATGTCCGACGGCATGGCGGCGACGAACCCCGAAGAACCGTCGAGGTATTACATCCGCAAAGGGTTCCTGAGTTTCCTGCGCGAGCAGGTTTTCGAACATGATGAAGCTTTGGAGCTGCGCGGCGAGCTGCCCAGGACCAGACTGAAGCAGATCAGCGGACCGCCGCGTCGACCGGCTCTACCCAGCCCCGGCGCGTTTCGTTCGGGGCCGATTTCCGCGCCCGGCCCCGCGCCCACCGGCAGATCGCCGTTGGATCGGATCGCTGAAGAAATGCGCGCGCGCAATGTGGAGCGTGAGGCCGCAGGCGGATTGCGCCCGATCGATCCGTCCGCAGTCGCGGAAACCGCGGCGATGGCGCGGGCGAACGCGGCCGACCGCGCGATGGGCCGCCCCGCGGAAGAGCAGCCGCGCGCCGGCGACCTGGCGGACAGCCTGAAAGCAGTTCAAGAGCGCGGCGCCCCGGTCGGAGCGGCTGAACACGCGTCGACTGATCGTCCGCCACTGGGACCCGCCAACGCCAAGGACCGGCTTCAAAAAGCTGACAGCATCGACGAAGCGCAGGTCCGCGAGTTCGAACTGGCGATGATGGAAGCGACGCGCAAGCGGATCGAGAAAGAAGACTGAGAAACCTGTGAGGGCATCAGGTCCCCGGGCCTGGATCGGCGCAGCGCCGGCCGAACCCGCCGCAATCCCGGCGTCTAGCGCTTGCGTTTCGTCATGGACACCAAATAGATCCGGCCGCCGGCGTTCAGAACACCGTACATTCTGTCGTCGGACAGCCAGAACGTCATCTTCCCACCTGACATGGGCACGATCATGCTGCCGTCATCGGCAAAGGCGGCCTCTCGCCGCATCGCCAACGGCTCTACATCCCAAGGCGTGTAGCGGCCTCGAAGATCGGCGATCCTGGCGGTGCCGTCTTCGCGGACTTCCTCAACGACGACTTCCTGGCAGAGCTTTCCATCCCACATCCCGGCGACCCAATGGCCGGCGAAGGCGGAATGGGTCTCATCCGCATCCTTGTTCGGCTTTTTGCGAAGGTTGTCGTGGAGATAAACCGCGTTGCACTGTTTGGGATCCGGGAAATACCGCTCCCCTTCTTCGTGCCCGATCCGCACGCCGACCTTCGCCAAATCGACCGATGGCGGAACATAGCTCGGCTGCTTTGGCGGGCGCGGACGCGGCGTGCGCAACGCCCCAAGCTGAGGCGGGGCGGACTGAACCTGCAGGGCAAAGATCAGCGCATCCTCCAGCTCCGTCGCAGAGATCACAGGGGCTACAGGCTCGACCGCAGTCTTCGGATCAACGCCCGCGGCGAGCGACGCCGTTTCGGCCGGCTCGCCTTGTGGCGCATCCGCTTCCGAAATCTCTGTCGTCGTCGTCTCTTCGGTCGTCGCCCCTTCGGGCGCTGGCGCTCGCGCTTCGGCAGAGACCGCCGCCGCCCCTTGCAGACCTTCCGCGCGCGAGCGCGGTGAGAAATAGGGGCCGTCCTTGGGCGGCGCGCTCTGCGGAGCCGCCGCAGCTTCGTCGGGGTTCAGCCAGAACTGACCCTCGCTTGCGAGAGCGTTTTGGAGCGCCGCATCTTCCCCGCTTGTCTGTTGCAGGGTTTCAGCGGTCGGGCCCGTGAAGACTTCCAGACCTTCCATCGCGCAGCCGCTCGACGTCGCGACGATCGAGAAAGCTGCGACCGCTGCTGCGAATTTAGCGCCCGTCCCTAATCCCATTCCGATCTCCCCAGACCGCAGATCCCCGCGCCGGAGCGCTCCATCCGCTCCGCGTCCACGTCAACTTGGTCCCACATTCCCGCGAACTGGATCAAGTGCAAACCCGTTGATCGGCGGCCAATCAAAGCCGCGCCTCTATTCGACGGTGACCGATTTGGCCAAGTTCCGCGGCTGATCCACGTCGGTGCCTTTATGAACGGCCGTATGGTAAGCCAACAGCTGCGCGGGGATGGCGTAGACCAACGGCGCGATGATCGGTTCGACCTTGGGCATCTCGATAGACTTCCAGACGCCTTCCCCGGCCTCTTCAATGCCGTCACGGTCGGAAATCAGGACCACTTTCCCTCCGCGCGCCATGACCTCCTGCATGTTCGAAACCGTCTTTTCGAACAGCGCGTCGCGAGGCGCGATCACGATCACGGGGACGTCTTTATCGATCAGAGCGATGGGGCCGTGCTTGAGCTCTCCGGACGCGTATCCTTCCGCGTGGATGTACGAGATCTCTTTCAGTTTCAGCGCGCCTTCGAGCGCCAGTGGGAACATGGCGCCGCGGCCGAGATAGAGGATGTCGCGGGCTTGCGCGAGGCGGTGCGCCACCTTCCAGACGTTGTCCTCTCGCGCCAGCGCTCTCGTCACTTTACCCGGCGCTGTCAGGAGCGCCTCGATGGCTTTGGCTTCGCCGTCGGCGTCCAGATGGCCGCGCTGACGCGCCGCGGCGGCGGCGAGCGCTGCGAGCACCAACAGCTGACATGTGAACGCTTTGGTCGACGCGACGCCGATCTCCGGTCCAGCGATGGTTGGCACCACGACATCGCTTTCCCGAGCGATGGAGGAGGTCGTCACGTTCACAATCGAGATGATCTTCTGATCGGCCGCTTTGCAGTAGCGCAACGCCGCCAATGTGTCCGCCGTTTCTCCAGACTGAGACACAAAGACCGCGGCGCCGTTCGGCGACAAGGGCGGGTTGCGGTACCGAAACTCAGACGCGATGTCGGTCTCGACCGGCAGACGCGCCAGGTCCTCAAACCAGTACTTCGCGATCTCGCACGCGTAGAAGGCCGTGCCGCAAGCCACCAGGTTGAGGCGATCAATCGCGGTGAAATCGATCTCGTCCGCGGCGGTGATCCGATCGCGAGCCGCGTCCAGATGCGCCGACAAGGTGTACGCCAGCACCGACGGCTGTTCGTGGATCTCCTTCGCCATGAAATGCCGGTGTTCGCCCTTGTCGACCAGGACGCTCGAAACGGCGATCGTCTTGACCTCGCGGTAGGCTGGAGACCCTTCCTGATTGAAGATCTGAGCCCCGTCGCGAGTGACGCAGGCCCAGTCGCCTTCCTCCAGGTAGGAGACGCGGTCCGTCATCGGAGCGAGCGCAAGCGCGTCCGAACCGACAAACATTTCGCCGTCGCCGTACCCGATCGCAAGCGGTGAACCCCGGCGAGCGCAGATCATCAGATCCTCCGCCCCGCGAAATAGGAAGCAAAGCGCAAACGCGCCGTGCAGTTTGGCGAGGGTCGCAGCGGCGGCGTCGGCGGGCGGCAGGCCTCGTTCGAGAAACTGCGTACAAAGGTGCGCAATGACCTCGGTATCCGTTTCCGTCTCGAAAATCACTCCGGCTTGCTCAAGGTCTTCGCGAAGAGAACGAAAGTTCTCGATGATCCCGTTGTGCACGACCGCGACCTTTTTGGTCGCGTGAGGATGAGCGTTCGTCTCGTTCGGCGCCCCGTGCGTCGCCCAGCGCGTGTGGCCGATCCCGATCACGCCTTTGATCGGGTTCTGGGCGAGCACTTCGGCCAGAGCCGAAAGCTTGCCCACCGCACGACGCCGGTCGAGCACGCCGCTATCAAGCGTCGCGATGCCCGCGCTGTCATACCCTCGGTACTCGAGACGTTTCAGCGCGTCGAGAATGACCGGCGCAGCTTCGGATTTACCAATTACGCCGACAATGCCGCACATTGGCTGGAACTCCTTAGGATTTGTCGCGCGCCCGGCCGAGCAACGCCGCTTTCGCCTCGGCAAGTTTGGCCCGCAGTTTCTTGGCCAAACCTGCTTTTTCAACTTGTTGGGCCCGCCCGACCGCCAGCGCATCGGCGGAGACGTCGCGCGTGATCGTGGATCCCGCGGCGACAGTCGCGCCATCGCCGATCTCAACCGGCGCCACCAAAGCAGAATTAGAACCGACGAACGCGTCGCGTCCGATTTTGGTGCGGTGCTTCAGGAAACCATCATAGTTGCACGTGATCGTGCCCGCCCCGATGTTTGCGTCCGCGCCGACATGCGCATCGCCGACATAAGTTAAGTGGTTAGCCTTAGCGCCAGCTTCAAACACGGCGTTCTTGACCTCGACGAAGTTCCCGATCCGCGCTTTTGAGCGGATGTCAGCTCCAGGTCGAAGTCGCGCATATGGCCCGATCTGAGCTCCGGAAGCGACGACAGCCCCCTCGAGATGCGAGAACGCGCGGATCTCGACACTGTCTTCGACAACCACGCCGGGGCCAAAAACCACGTTTGGCCCGACACGCACATCCCGTCCCAGGACAGTGTCATGCGAGAAGAACACCGTCTGCGGCGCGGTCAGCGTCACCCCTTCGATCATGGCGGCGTCGCGCGCTCGATCCTGAAAAGCCGCCTCGGCCTGTGCGAGATCGCGGCGACTGTTGACGCCGAGCATTTCCGCCTCTTCGCCCGCGACGGCGACGCAGCGGCCACCCTCCGCACGCGCCAAAGCCACCAGATCGGTTAGATAGTACTCGCCTTGAGCGTTCCTCGGCTCGACCTTGTCGAGCAAGCGAAACAGGGCGCGCGCTTCAACGCACATCACTCCCGAGTTGCAATAGCGGATGGCAAGCTGATCCGGAGACGCGTCCTTCGCTTCGACAATCGCCTCAAGCTCGCCGTCCGCGCTGGTTACGAGTCGCCCGTACGCCCCGGGATCAACCGCATGGAACCCCAACACGGCAAGCGTTGCGTTCGCCGCCGCTTTCGTTTCCACAACGCGCGCATACGTCGCCGATCGGATCAGTGGCGTGTCGCCGAAGAGAATGAAGACATCGCCCTCGAAACCCTCCAGCGCCGCCCGCGCCTGCATCGCGGCGTGCCCGGTGCCCATCGGCGGATCCTGCAGCGCCGTCACGGCCCCCGGATAGGCCGTGCGAACCCGCGCCTCCACCGCTTCGGCTTCGTGCCCGACAATGACGACCAACCGTTCCGGTTTGGCGATGCTGACCGAGCGAATGACATGCTCGATCAGGGACAGGTCAGCGACTTCATGCAACACCTTGGGAAGGTGCGACTTCATACGCGTTCCTTTGCCCGCCGCGAGAATGACCGCAGCGATCGGCGCCGTCCGCTTCCTGTCGGTGCTCACCGACGACATCCATTTCTCCTTCACGGTTTCGAACGTCTTGATACGGGTGGACGCCGGCTGCGCCAAGCTAAGGCTGCTCAGAAAAGGTTACATAAAATTTCCAGTGGCGCAGACAGCTCCGGCGCCCCAAAACGCCCGCGAGCAATCGCTTTGGAGAGAACATGCCCCGCAGCGCTATCTTTGACCTTGACGGCACCCTTGCGGACACCGCAGCCGATTTGATCGGAGCCGCGAACGCCTTGTTGCAAGCCGACGGCCTGCGAGAGCTTGATCCAAAGACGGCGCGCGCGACGGCGGGGCGCGGCGGAAAGGCGCTGATGTCGCTCGGCTTCGAGACAGCCGGTCATCCCAAGACCTCTGCCGAGATCGATGCGCTGTTCCCCGCGTATCTGAAAGCCTATCAGACGCGCATCGATGCGGAGACGCGCCTGTTCGACGGCGTGATCGAGACGCTCGAAGAACTGACCAAGGCGGGCTGGGCGCTGGGGGTCTGCACCAACAAGCCAGAGCACTTGGCGATCGATCTTTTGCCGCGTCTTGGTCTCGATCGGTTCTTTCCAGTGGTCCTTGGCGCGGACACACTGCCCGTTCGCAAACCTGATCCGCGGCATGTCTGGGAAACGATCGATCGGCTTGGCGCGCCGCGAAGTCGCGCCGTTATGATTGGCGACAGCGTGACCGACCGTGACGCCGCGCGGAACGCGGAGATCCCGGTGATCTTGGTGAGCTTCGGCTATTCCGTGACGCCGCCCGCGTCGCTCAAGCCCGATGTGCTGATCGATCGGTATGACCAACTGATCCCTGCTCTGGAACGGCTTAGCCCAGCATAGTCGCGCCGTAACCACTGCATCGCAGTCGCCAGCGCCTTGACCTTTTCTAGCGATCCCGCCTATAGGGTCGAGCCTCCGGGCGGTTAGCTCAGTTGGTAGAGCACAGTGTTCACATCGCTGGGGTCACTGGTTCGAATCCAGTACCGCCCACCACAGCGCAACCGAGAAGTTGCGCGAAGCTCTCACGACAGTTCAGGGCGTCAGCGTTTTGCGCAGAAAGATCGCGAGAGCCCTTTACGCTGTGTGATCTTTTCTCGCTCGCGGCAGTTTGCTTCGCAAACGCCTCCGACGGGGCCGACTGACCGGCCGGCGCGCGGTTCGATTGAGCTTCGAGAGGCTCCACCATTAAACCCTTACGCGGCTGATCTCTCTTAAGTCCTATAAAAAATAATAACTTAGCCTCGCGACTGCTACACGGAAGCGCTGTATTACAGCGACGGAAGCGATGGCGAAACACCCTCGGATTCAGAAGCGCAGCGGTAGCTCGACGCCAGGCGACCCCCCCGGCGACCCGCCGCGCGCCACGTCCCGTTCGCGGATCCTCTATGTTGCTGCTGGTTCTGCGTCGGCGCCTCCGCCTCCGCAAGGCGTCCTCCCTCGACCGGATCCTTAACGGCTCCCATCCACAGCAAGTCGCAAGGCGGGTGGCGTTCAAAGGAAACAGATCGCCGCCGTTCGCAAGCTTCGGGGCGCCTGCAAGGCGCGGCGGGCCTTGTGGCGCGGGATCGTGTCGGTAGATTGAATCGGCTATAGAAGAAGCTTGCGCGCGATAGGCGGCGGCCGAGCAGCGGCTCCGTGGGAGGAAACATGACGCGACCGATCGAAAGCATCACCATTGTCGGCGGCGGCACGGCCGGATGGATGGCCGCCACGATGCTCGACACCTTTCTCAACCGTCGGGGCGCGGGCGACCGGGTCGCCATCCGGCTGATCGAGTCGCCGGACACGCCGACCGTTGGCGTCGGCGAGGCGACGGTGCCGGCGATGCCGCGAACCCTCGCACAGCTCGAGATTGATGAGCGTGAGTTCTACAAGCGCTGCAACGCCAGCTACAAACTCGGCGTGCTCTTCAACGGCTGGAACGTCGACGAGAGCGGCGAACGGATGAGCTACATCAATCCGTTCAATCCCGAGCCGCTGGTGCGCAGCGTGCCGGCGTCGCTCTACTTCAACCGGTTCGCCAAGTCGGGTCAGCGCTACGACCGGAGCGTCGATCTCGCGCGATCGCTGGTGGACGCCGGCCGAGGGCCGATGCTCGCAAGCGCGCGGGACCCGCGGGCGCGGACCAATTTCGCCTATCATTTCGACGCCGGCGAGTTTGCTCATCTGCTCAAGGACACAGCCGTCGCGCGCGGCGTCGAGCATGTGCTCGATCACGTGGACGACGTCGAGCTCGACGAACGCGGCTTCGTCGCTGCGCTGCAGTTGCGCGCCCGCGGCCGCACCGAGGTCGAGCTCGTGATCGACTGCAGCGGCTTTCGCGGCCTGATCATCAACAAGGCGCTGGGCGAGCCGTTCGAGTCTTACGCCGACGCCATGCCGAACGACACGGCGCTCGCCGTGCAGATCCCGCATGCGGAATTCGACCGGCTCGAGCCCGCCACGCGGTCGACGGCGCTCAAGGCCGGCTGGTCCTGGCGGGTGCCGCTCTATCACCGGGTCGGCACCGGTTATGTCTTCTCCTCAGCCCACGCCACGGTCGAGGAGGCGACGCGAGAGTTCCTCGATCACCTCGGGATGAAGGAGGGCGAGGTAGAACCGCGCGCAATCAAGATGCGGATCGGACGCACGCGGCGGCCATGGGTGAAGAACTGCGTCGCCATCGGGCTCTCGAGCGGCTTCGTCGAACCTCTCGAGTCGACCGCCATCTTCGCCGTGGACATGGCGATCCGCTGGCTCTGCGAGTACTTTCCCGAATCCGACTTCCCCGAAGCGGTTTCGGCCCGCTACAACCGCAATCTGCGGATGATGTTCGAGGAAGTCCGAGACTTCATCGCGCTTCATTACCGTCTGTCGAACCGTCAGGACACGACCTACTGGCGCGAGGTGCAAGACCCTGCCCGCACGCCCGACCGGCTCGAAGAAAACCTGGCGCTCTGGTCTCATGTGCTGCCGACGCCGCGCGATCTGGAGACGGCGCATCTGTTCCCGCACGACACCTACAAGGCGGTGCTGTTCGGCAAGGGGTTCTATGAGGGTAAGCGGCTCTCCCGCGCGGCAACGCTCAGCGAGGCGCATTGGCGGGAATTCGGCAAGATGATCGATGGGCGACGCGACGAACTCATGCACGAGCTGCCGGACCATCGAACGTTGCTTGATTTCAAGCGCGGCGAGCAAGCGCCGCCGCAACCAACGGCGCTGATGATGAAGCCCGCCAAAACTCAGCCCGCGCGTCCGCGCAGGGCGCCAGTGTTCGCGCCGACCTCGGGGTCGCTTCTTTAGACGAGCGGTCGTTGCGCCGACCTCAGAAAGCGGGGCGGCGCTCTAGCGGTCCGTTCGAGCGCGGACACTCCCAACGCGAGGTGAGCGCGCCAATCACGTCGTCTCTATCGGGCGGCCGCCGCCCGGCCGGAGGACCATCAGGCCATCTTGGTCGCGGCGAAGGCGCGCAAATCCGCTTCAGGGGTGGTCGCGGGATCTTGGCCCACGCGGGATGACGATCAACGCGGTCGCGCCCGGGCCTGTGGACACGGACATGAAGCCGCATCAGACCGATCTGGCTGAATGGCTGAAGGGTCGTGTTCCTTTGGGACGCTACGGAAAATCTGAAGAGGTCGCGGCCCTGGTGTCCTTCCTTGTTGGGCCGGAGGCATCCTTCATCACGGGAGCCCGCATGATCGTCGACGGCGGGCTGACCGCCCAATGCAGTCTCGGCCCGACCTCGGAGCAAGGACAACCTGATCGGTCAGGCGACACGCAAGGCTCGTTGATGTGCGGATCACGCTCGCCGGATTGGATCGAAGTCGATACGGCGCGCATTCTCTGAGGCGTGTGAAGGCGACGCTGTTCGATCGGAAGACTGGGAACCTGCGAGCAGCCCAACTGCCGCTCGGGCACGAAAAGGTCGAAAGCACCCTGAGATACCTCGGCATCGAGGTGGAAGACGCGCTTGAGACCTCCGAGCAGGTCGACGACTGAAACGAGGAGCGGAGCGGAAACGCTCCCCTCTCTTCGGATTGTCCGCTCGCAAGTCTTGAACGTCAATCCGCCTTCGGAACGTGTCGGCTGGCTAGGGGCAAGAACGGACCTTCGGATAATCAGCTACCCGCCACCTGCCGCGCGTAATCGTCCGCGTCGAACCAGCCACGCGACGATTTGACTTTCAGATCCTCACCAAGATCCCACTCCTCCCAGCCTCGGATCTTCAGCGGGTTTCCCGTCTTTGCGTCATGACCCGTGAAGGTCCACACGTAGATCGCATGTGTCGCCGAGCAGCGGATATCATCACAGCTGAGTGTCAGATCCGGCACATCAGCATAAAACCCGGCGGCCATATCAGCGACGCGCGCTCGACCACTCCAGGGCTCTCCCCGGTTGATTACGATCTCTCCGTATTCAGCGAAGAAAGAAGCGACTGCTACTGCGGAATTAGAGGTACATGCAGAGGTAAAGTCTTGCGCCATTTGTTCGACGGCATCGGGCGAGATCGTCATAGCGTCTTCTCCTGTTTGCGAATGAGCGCTTGAGACACTTGAACAACAGGAGCCGCAGGTCCAGCGTGGTTTTAAACTGTTACTTGCGCGATTTATAATACTTGAGGGGGCTTCTCGGTCTGAGGCGGACCCCTGCATGCGCCAATCAGTGGCGGCTTTGGGCAAAAGCAGTCACACGAGACCACGGATCTCTAGGATGTTCAAAGGCGGATGCGCGGCGTAACCTTCGATATGCGACTGAGATTTAAAGGCGCCGAACGATGCCAATCGAGGATGCTCTTTTGCAAAAGGCGCGTTTCCAAGGTCTGAGTGTGGGCGGCCCCTTCTCGAGCGAGGCTGACACGGGTAATTGGGCGAACCGCTATGTGATCGCGACAGGGTCGGAGCGTTACGCCGGTTCCACAGTCTACTTAGGCCCGCTTTTCTGGGTCTTCGAAGAAGACGATTATTGGTACACGCAAGCCAGCCACAACGAGGTCGGCGGCGCAGACTTTTTCCGACGACACAACAACGCGGAGGAGGCCGTAGGCTGGGTGATAAGTCAGCTACTGTCCGCCCGTGAGCCGTAACGCGTTGATGGCGCGATGCAGCGGGCTCTACCGCCCCATTATCCGTCGCTTGCGCGCGCGAATGTGCGCCGTCGCTTCGGGCGTGCCGTCATGGAAAGAGCCGAACCAGCGATCCCAGGGCACTTCCGACGTGCCGTAGTTGCACTCGAAATAGCGATGGTGGAGCTGGTGAAAAAAGTCCCCCAGATCCACTTGCTTGCGATCCTTGGCCACCAACCCATCGAAACCCGAATGCGAGACCGCCGGGTTCAGCCCGAGATTGTAGAAATGGAAGAGCACATGAACCGGGTGCGAGGGAACAATGAAGTGGATCGCCAGGCTCGAGAAGTAGAGGACGTGCTCGACAGGATGCATCGAGAGCCCGGTCCAGGGACCGATATTGATGTTCCGGTGGTGCAGAGAATGCGCCAACCGATAAAGCGGCGGCCAGTGAAGCGCCCGATGGATCCAGTAGAAGTGGAGCGAGGCCCAGAGCGGGATCAGCAAGAACCAAAGCGCGAACCACACAGGGTTCTCAGCCCACAGGATCATTGGCGCGAACCCATTCGCCGCAGCCCAGAAGTACATCACCTCGTACAGGCTCCAGATCGTCACGCCGCTGGCGACGCTCCAGAACATGTTGTCGAGCACCTGCTCGCGGAAGGCGTAGGTTCCGTTGTCCTTGGCCAGCTCGCGCGCATCGAATTTGAGCGCCTTGCCCTGCGCTTTAAGGCGGTAGAGATAGAGATGCAGGCCGCCGGCGACGAGGAAGAGCAGCGCCAGATTGCGCAGCCAGATCTGCGCGGCCCAGCCAAGCGCGAGCGTTTTCATCTGCTCTGGATCGGGCTGCAACAAGGCGTAGACGCCCCACGCCAGGAAGAACTCGATCACCACTGACGATATCGCGAACCAGTAGCTCGCAAGCCAGCGCAACCCGGCGAGCGGGCGCGGCGGCCAGGCGAAGATCGGCGACGTCTGGATCGGCAAGCCAGGATGGTAGTTCCATTCCCGGTTTTGCCCGGGCGGCACTTCGGGCTCGGCGTCCTCGAACGGCGCCTGTGCGGTCTGATCCGTCACGCGCTCGCCCTCTCGCGTCCCACGCCCGCGTTCAGACGGATCGGAAACCGCGCCCGGATCTCGGCGTCGATCTCCGGCGGGATATGCGCAACCACGGGTTCGTCCAGGATCTCGCGCGTGCGTCGCCGCGCCTGCGCCAGCAAATCCTCGGCTCCATTGTCCGCCCATTCTTGCGGCGTCGTCCGATCTCCTAGCGCCGGGTAGAAGTAGTCGCTCTGCATCCGCGAAAGCGTCTGGTCATGGCCAAGAAAATGACCTGGCCCGTCGATGCAGACCTCGCGGATCGCCTCGAGCGATAGGGTCTCGTCCGTCACCTCGATGCCGCGGGTCGCGCGCATCACCGCGCCGATCAGGTCGTTGTCGAGCACAAAGCTCTCCAGTGAGCACGCGAGCAACGAACCGTACATGCCAGCCGCCTCGTAGATCAGATTGGCGCCGGCGAGCGCGCTCATCAGCTCGGTGTAGCCCTTCTCGTAGCCCGCCTGGAAATCGGGCATCTTGCTGTCGGTCATGCCCGCTGACACCGCGCAAGGAATATCGTAGCGCTGAGCCATCTGGGCGCACGCGGCCATCAGCAGCCCCTGCTCCGCGCTGCCGCCGGACATCGCGCCGGTCCGCAGATCCGACACGAAAGGCAGCGCGCCGAAGAGCGCCGGATGCCCCGGCGAGAGCAGGTTCAGGTACACGAGCCCGGCGAGCACCTCGGCCGTCTGCAGAGCGACCGAGCCCGCCAGCGCCGCCGGCGAGGTCGCCCCCGCTTGTCCGGCGGAAACAAGCTTCAGCGGCAGGCCAGCCTCGGCCGCGACTTCGATCACCTCGAGCGCTTCCTCGGCGAATGTCAGCGGCGGGACGACGAAACAGGTGGAGACGCACAGGAACGGCCGCGCGCGCAGCGCCTCCGCCCCTCCGGCGATCAGCCGCATGATCTCGACCGCATCGCGCAGATGATCGCCGTTGGTGAAACTGCTGCCCACATGCTTGGTGGTCCCGGCCATGCAGGCGAAGGCGGTGTTGAGATCCATTTCGCGCGGGTCGCTCAGGTCGCGCGCGACAACCGTGCGCTGAAACATGTGAATGTTCGGCAGCGCCTGCGCGAGCCGCGCCATGTCATAGAGATCGGCCAGCGTGGAGTCCCTCACCGCCCGTGTCTCGCTATCGACGATATGCACGGCGGCGCCAGAGGTCCCGAGATGCACTCGCGTGTCCGATGGGTCGATGTCATGCGCCGGATCTTGGGCGCAAAGCTTGAAGCCCCGCCCCGCGACCGCGAGCGTCTCCTCGACCAGCGAGGCCGGCATCAGCAGCCGCCCGTCGTCGGTCAGCCGTCCGCCGGCGCGGGTCACGGTCTCGACGCAGCGCGGGGTCGCCGAGGTCAGGCCGATCTCTTCAAGAATGCGCAACGCCGTTTCGTGCACGCGCTCGACATCGCGATCGGAGAGCGGTCGGAAGCGCCCCCCCACGACGCCGGGCCAGATCGCCTGACTGTCGCCGCCGCCGGCGCCGTCCTTGCGCGCCTCGCGCCGGGCGCTGCGGCCACCTGCGCGGCGGGTCGGAGCTTCCGTCATGTGTGTCCTCCGAAAGAGTCTAGAACGGCGGTGATCGCATCCGCCTGATCCCAGACCGCGAGCGCGTCCAGCGCGCCGTCCGGCAAAGGATCGAAGACCGCCGCGGCGTTCCGCGAGAATTTGCGCGTAAGCTGCTCATGGGACATCGGATTCTGAGGCGCGCCGGTGGGGAAGGCGCATTCGGCGCTCAGGGTCTCGCCGGAGCGCAGAGCGACGCTCACCCGGTCCGGTTGGTCAGGATCGTAGTTCAGCTCGGGCCGTCGCGGGTGTTGCGGCGCCATCTCGACCCGGTCGATCAGCGCGCGCAGCGCCGGATCGGATCGGTTCTCCTCGTTCAGATCACGCATCTCGAACCGCCCGCGCAACAGCGCCGTCGCGAGTGTAAAGGGCGCGCTGAACAGCGCCTGCGAACGATCCGCCGGTCGGTCGAAAGCGAGGATGGCGTAGTGGAAGTCGGGCAGCTCCGCTCGGATCGAAACGATGGCGTCCGGCGCGACGCGGCCATGCAGATCGAGCGCGCAGTCGATCAGACGATGGGTGTAGCCGCAGGACGGATAAGGCTTGAGCACCACCCCCCATTTGTCGAGGGCGGTCTCGGTCGTCTCAGTCTTATTCATCGCGCCGAAAACCGTGTCGAGCCGCGCCGGATCGACGCCGGAGGTCAGAGCTGCGAAACCGGTCGGCGCGTCCAGAACCCGCACCTGCCCGGTCAGGCCCTGTTCGGCGAGCAGGGCCGCCGTCAGGCCGTCACGGGCGGCGAAACCCGCCTGAAGCGGTTTGGCGGCGCTGCCAAACTGGCACGTATAGCCCGAAGCCTGGCTGATCGCGAGCGAGAGCGCCTGCGCCGCACGCGCCGCGTCAAGCCCGAGCAACCGCGCGCAAGCGCCCGCCGCGCCGATGACGCCCAGGGTCGCGGTTGAATGCCAGCCCTGGTTGTAATGCTCAAAGTTCAGGGCTTCCCCCAGTCTGGCGATGACTTCGAAACCGGCCGCGTAGGCGGTCAGCACGTCCTCGCCCGACGCCCCGCCGCGCTCAGCCGCCAAAGCCCACAGCGCCGGAAACACGACGGCGCTGGGATGGGTGTTGCCGGGCTCCTCCCAATCATCGAAGTCGTACGCATGCGAGGCGACGGCGTTGCACAGCGCCGCAAAGGGCGCGGCGGCGCGTTGGCCGGTTCCATAGAGCGGCGCCGCGCCGGGATACCCTCCCAGCGCCCGGCGCGCGCCGACGGCGTACGGGTGATCGGTCCCCGCCAGAACACAGCCCAGCAGGTCCAGCCCCGCATCGCGGGCGTAAAGCCGCCCTCGCTCCGTCGGGGTTGGGAGGGAAACAACGCGTTCCGCCAAGATCTCCAGTCGCGACATCGCTTAGTCTCCAAAAGGATCGGGCTGCTCGGGCCTGGTGCTGAGCCAGACCGATTTGGTCTGGGTGAAGGCGAACAAGCCCTCGACCCCGTTTTCTTTGCCGTAGCCCGACTGCTTGAAACCGCCGGTCGGCGACTGCGGCGCCGAACCGAAATAGGTGTTCACGTAGACGGTGCCGGCGTCCAGCTGGTCGGCCAGCCGCAGCGCGCGCGCCGCGTCCCGCGTCCACACGCCGGCGGCCAGGCCGAACGGGCTGTCATTGGCGATAGCCACCGCCTGCGCGTCGTCTTCGACCGGCATGACAGCCAGCACAGGGCCGAAGATCTCGTCCCGCGCGACACCCATTTCTGGCCGCACGCCAGTGAAGATCGTCGGACCGACGAACCAGCCGTCGCAGCCCTTTGGCGAGACCGCCTCGCCGCCAAGAACGCAGTTCGCTCCCTCCGCCGAGGCGGCTGCGACCGCGCTCAGGATCCGCTCAAAATGAGGGCGGTTGGCGATCGGACCGATATGGGTTCGGGGATCCGCCGGATCGCCGATCCGCGCCCGCCCGGCGATGGCGCACAGGCGCTCGACAAACTTGTCGTGAAGATCGCGGTGAACCAGCGCGCGCGAGCCGGCGATACAGCTTTGCCCCGCCGGCGGGAAGATCCCGTTCGCGACCCCGCGCGCCGCCAGTTCGAGATCGGCGTCCTCAAGCACCAGTTGCGGCGACTTTCCGCCAAGCTCGAGAATGCAGGGTTTCGGCGCTTGCGCCGCCAGCGCCGCAGCAGCGCGCCCGCCCGCAGAGCCGCCGGTGAAGCTGACGACGCCGACCTTGTCATGCGTGATGAGCGCGGCGCCGGCCTCAGTTCCGAAACCGGTGACGACATTGAGCAGACCCGGCGGCGGATCCGCCGCTTCAAGCGCCGACATCAGCGCCAGGGTCGACACCGATGCGTGCTCGGAAGGCTTCAAGACTACCGCGTTGCCGGCGGCGAGCGCCGCCGAGATCTTCCAGATCGCGATCAGCAGCGGCGAGTTCCAAGCCGTGACGCAGGCGGCGACGCCGAACGGTTCGCGCTTGGTGTAATTCAGAATGTCCGCCGCCTCGGCGGGAATGACCGCGCCCTCGATCTTGTCCGCGAGCCCGGCATAGTAGTCGAAACTGTCCGCGAGCCAGGTCTTCAAGCCGAACTGAACGCCGGCGAGATCCTTGCCGTTGTCGCGGGTCTCGACCCGGCCCAACGCGTCCGCATTCGCCCGCACCGCGTCGCCCATCCGCCGCAACAGGCGACCACGATCAGCCGCGCTCATGCGGGCGAAGGGACCGGTCGTCGCCGCCCGATGCGCCGCCGCAACGGCAATCTCGACATCCGCTTCGGCGCAGCGCGGCACGCGAGCCCAAACCGCGCCGCGGGTCGGGTCGTCGCTGTCGATCCAGCCGCCGGCGGAGGGCTCGCGCCAGGCGCCGTCGGCATACCAGTGAAAGCTTGGAGGGTCGTCGCCCCATGGCGAGAGGGGGTCAGGATGCGCCATCGCCCGCCTCCTCGAAGACGATCACCCCGCGCCCGCTCCGCCCGGTCAGCATATCGGCGCAGGCCTCGTTGATCTCCTCGAGCCGATAGCGTCGCGAGATCATCCGATCGACCGGCAACCGCCCTTCGAGATAAAGATCGGCGAAACGCGCGAAGTCGCGCCCGGTCTGGGCCGAGCCGAAGATCGAACCGGTGACCAGCTTTTCGTCGCGGATGACGGAGGCGCTTGGCAGCGCCATGGTCTCGTCATTGCCGGGCATGCCGACGAAGATCAGCGATCCGCCCGGCCGCACCGCCTCGAGACAAGCCTCCTGCACGGCGACCTTGCCCACGGCCTCGAAAACATAATCGGCTCCGCGCCCCTCGGTCATCGCACGCACCTGCGCCACCGCCTGCGCGCCCGCCTCCAGGAACCCGGTCGCGCCCATCGCGCGGGCAAGGGCCTCCTTCTCAGGCGCGGCGTCGACCGCGATGATCTGGCGCGCGCCCGCCAGTTTCGCGCCCATGATCACCGACAACCCAACGCCGCCGGCGCCAAAGACGGCCACGGCGCTGCCCGCTTTCACCCGAGCGCGGTTGAGCGCGGCGCCGACGCCCGTGGTCACGGCGCAGCCCAGCAGCGCGGCCACTTCGAAAGGCGCATCCTTGCGGATCGGCACGCAGCTCTCCTGCGGCACAACGGCGTGATCAGCCCAGCTCGCGAGCATGCTCAGATGCCGCACCGGCGCGCCGTCTTTTGACAGACGACAGGTCCCATCCGGCATCGTTCCATCCCAGAGCGGATCGAGGAACGATTTGCACAAATGGCGCTGCTCGTTCTCGCAATAGAAGCAGCGGTCGCAATGCGGGATCCAGCTGAGCACGACGTGATCGCCCGTCGCGAGGCCCTCGACCTCGGGCCCAGTGGAGACGATCGTCCCGGCCCCCTCGTGACCGAGCACCACCGGCAGATCATGGCCGGCCTGTCCGCTGATCACGTGATAGTCGCTATGACAGACGCCCGCCGCCGCGAGCTTGACCAGGACCTCGCCCTTTTGCGGCGGCGCGAGGTCGAGCGTCTCCACGCTCAGCGGCTCTCCCACGCCGCGCAACACCGCTGCCTGAACCTGCATCTCCGCACCTCGTCCCTGTCCGTGCGAAGCGGAATATTGCGGCGAATTGACAAGGGGCGGAACGCGCGGAATTCTTATGCTCACTATTCCACTGGGGAATGCAGTGCCGCGCCTGCCAAACTGGAAACTGCTCACCGCCTTCGAGGCCGCTGCGCGCCACCGCAGCTTTTCGCGCGCCGCGGCGGAGCTCAATGTCATGCAGCCCGCCGTCAGCCGGCGAGTGGCGGCGCTCGAACAGGAGCTTTCGGCGCGGCTTTTGATCCGCAGCCGACCGAACGCCACCCTGACGCCTGACGGCGAGGTCCTCTACCGCGCGCTTTCGGCGAGCCTGGTGCAGGTTCAAGGCGCGGTCGAGCAGATCACCGACCGCGACCCCGACCGCCGCGTCGTCGTCAATCTGACGATCGGCTTCGCGAGCTGCTTTCTGCTCAGGCGTCTCGGCGCCTTTCGACACGCGCATCCGGAGATCGAGCTGGAACTGGTCTCGCGCGATTTGAACGAGAGCTATAGCGAGGACGGCGCCCACGTCGTGATCGTCTTCGAACGCGAGGAGAAGGCGCCGGGCGCGCGCAAGCGGCTGGTCTTCGCGGAAGAAATGATCGCCGTCGCTTCTCCCGGCTATCTCGCGGCCGGGCGACCGTCGCTCGCGGATCTGGGCGCGCATCGGATCCTCAAGCTTGACGCCAGCAGTCATGCGGACGATTGGTCGAAGTTCCTGGACGGCAGCGGCTTTGCGCTTGGCCCGCGCCAACAGATCAGCCGGTTCAACAGTTTCATGGTCTATCTCCAGGCGGCGCTGAATGGCGACGGCGTCGCGATCGGCTGGCGGCGACTGCTCGACGACCACCTGGCGACCGGTCAACTGGAAATGGCGCTCGATCGGGTCGTCGCCGCCGATCGAGGGTACGTTTGCTGCCTGACACGGAGCGGCGCGCGCTCCGCCTCGGCTTGCGCGTTTCAGGAGTGGCTGGCGGGCGTAGACGCCTGAACACCCAGTGTGGGAACCGTCTTCACAACGCGCGCCCAGGCGCAAGTTTGGCCCGCCATGGTTCGGAGATCGCTGTCGGAGCGTCACGGTTTCAGAGTCTGAGCTTGGACTGATCGACCCCTTCCAAGCGCCTGCCATCGCTTTGCCTGTTGGTTCGAGATGGCGTTAAACTAGACGCGCCAACCCGTTGGAGAAACGCGATGCAGATCACCCCTTTGACCGGAGGCTTGGGCGCCGAGATCTTGGGCGCGGATATCCGCCGCGCCGAAGACTTCGACGCCATCCATGCCGCGTTCGCAGAGTACGGCGTGGTCGTCATCAGGGCGCAGGACGTGACCCCCGACGATCATCTCGCTTTCGCCCGACGCTTCGGGCCGATCAACGTCAACCGCTTCTTTCGCCCAGTCGATGGTTATCCGGAGATCGCGACGGTGCTTAAGGAAAAGGACCAAAAACAAGCGATTGGCGAAGGCTGGCACACCGATCATTCCTATGATCAGATTCCCGCCATGGGGTCGATCCTTCATGCGATCGAGGTGCCGCCATATGGCGGAGACACGCTCTTCGTGTCCATGGCGGCGGCCTACGCGGCCCTTTCACAACCCATGCGCCAGTTTCTTGACACCCTCACAGCGGTGCATTCGTCACGACACGCGTTTGGCGCGGCCACAATAGACAGCGAGGCGGCCAAAAGCGGGCGGTTCGCCAATGCAGAGGCCGCGACCCAGGACGCCCGCCATCCGATCGTGATCACCCATCCGCTGAGCCGGCACCGCGGGCTGTTTGTGAACCCGGTCTTTACAACCCATGTCGAGGGACTGACACCGTCGGAATCGACCGCGCTGCTGACGATGCTCTGGGACCACTGCCGACAACCGGAGTTTCAATGCCGGGTCCGCTGGCAGGCGGGCGACATCACCATGTGGGACAACCGGGCGACATGGCACAAGGCGATCAACGACTACCACGGCTTTCGCCGCCTGATGCATCGGGTCACGGTCGAAGGCGTTCCGCTGCAATAGCTCGCGGACGGCTCTCGACGACAGCCGCGCTTCCGACGGATCACCTGGTCAAGCCGCCGCCGCCTCCAAGCGACCGCGCTCCCTCAGAAGCAAGCGGCAAACGCTTGGCACAAAAACAAGTGTGAGAGGCGACGCGATGATCAACCCGCCGATCATGATCGTCGCCATCGGCTCGAACAAAACGCCGCCCGACACGGCCATTGGAATGAGCCCGAACACCGTTGTCAGCGAGGTGAGCATGATCGGCGTGAAGCGCTGCTTGGACGCCGAGACGATCGCGTCATCAAGCGTCTTCGCCTCGAGTTCAAGATCGATCTGATTGATCAACACGATCGCGTTGTTGATGATGATCCCCATCAACGACATGAGGCCGAGCACCGCAAAAAACGCCATCGGATGCCCCATTGCCAGCATCGTGTAGGGCGCGCCGACGAGGATGATCGGAACCGTCATGAACGTGATCAACGTCCGCCGCCAGGAATTGAACTGGAACATCAGCGCCAGCACCATCACCGTCAACGCCATCGGCAGGCTTGCGCCCAGCTGACTGTAGACGTCGACGCTGTCTTCAAGCTCCGCGCCGATATTGACCTCGTATTCGGGACCCAGACTGAGGGCGTCGAGCGTGGGTTGGATGAAGTCCAACGTTTCTTGCGCAGACAGCGTCTCGCTCTTGGCCGAGATGACGATCTGTCGGACCTGATTCATCCGCCGGATCTCGGAGTATTCGAGCTGCGGCCGGAAATTCACCACCTGGTCGATCGAAATCAGCTTGCCGTTGGCCGCGATCGACAGGTTGATGAAATCCTCAAGGCTGTCTCGGTACTGCTCCTCGGCGCGCAACACGATGGGGATCTGGTCGTCGCCTTCGCGATAGGTCGAGTACTGCGAGCCCGAAAAATAGGCCTGCATGACCTGCGAGATATCCTCGGACGTCACGCCGAACTCACGCGCCTTGTCCTGCGCCACGTCGACCACGATCTTGAGCTGCTTGTTCCCCCAATCGATCTCGTTTTTCACCCCACTCGGAAGCGAGGCGAACCGGGCCTTTACCTGATCCGCCGCCGCCAACAGAATATCGGCGTCCGGCCCCGTGATCTCGACGTCGACGACCCCGCCCTCGCCCCCGCCATTGGCCAGACGGGTCACGCGGAACTCTGCTTCTGGAAACTCCTTCAGCAAGACGCCCCGGGCGCGCGCGGCCAACTCTACCGCCGCGGGATAGTCTTTCGCCACGACAACGAAGAACGCGATCGTCGGGTCCGGGTCGTCGGGGTCCAAGGTCAGATAGAACCGTGGACCGCCATCGCCGACATAGATCGTGGTCCCGGCGACATTCGGGTTCTCCGCCGTGTCGCTCAGCCATTTCTGAACGCGAAGCGCGGTGCGCTCGGTTTCGGAAATCGCGGTGCCCTTGGGCATGCTCATGTAGATGAGCACTTCCTCCCGTTCGCCAAGCGGGAACATTTCAGGCTTTAGCTTCGAGAACTGCGTCGCGCTCAACCCGACGAGCGCGAAGGTCGCCAGCATGATCGGCGCCCCCCAAGGCAACAGTCGCCGAACAAGCCGACCATACGCAGCGACGATGCCCGACTCCGTCTGAGCGCCGCTCTGTTTTTTCGGCTTGAGAAGACGCGCCGCAAGGAACGGCAGGAAATAAAGCGCCGTTAGCCAGGAGCCCAGCAGCATGAGAGCGACGACAGCGCCCAACGAGAAGGCGTAGTCGCCTTCCGTTCCGTTCAACAACAGCATCGGCAAAAAGGCCGAGACGGTCGTGACCGAGGCGACGCCGAGGGGGATCAGAAACTGCCCCCCTGCGTCGAGCGCGGCCTGATGACCGGGCATGCCCTGGTTCACGCGCTTCTCGATATCCTCGACGACGACCAGCCCATTGTCGACGAGCAGACCGAGCGAGATGATCACGGCTGCAATCGAGACTTTTTCGATCTCGATCCCGAGCAAGGACATGCCAAGCAGCGCGAACATCACCGTGAAGGGGACGATGCAGGCGATCACGAATGCCGCTCGCATTCCTAGAAACGCCAGCATCACCAGCAGCACGACGACAAACGTCTGCCCAACGTTCGACAGCGCATTGTCGACCGCGGCTGTGATCGCAGTCTCCTGAAAGGTCGAGATGTTGAAGGACACGCCGATGGGTTGCTGCTGCTCCAGCTCGAGAATGCGCTGTTTGAGAACCCGGCCGAGCGACTGCACGTCGACGCCATCCGCCATCTCGATCGCAAGCACGAGCGCCGGCGCGCCATTGTAGAAGATCGGTTGATCCTTGGGATCGACATACCCGCGACGCACGGTCAGCAGATCTTCGAGTCGCACGAACCCCGCGAGCCCACTCACCTTGGTGAGCACGTTTCGGATCTCGTCGACGCTCTTCAAGTCGCCGTTCGCCTCGAGGACGATGTTCGCGCCCCCGGCGTCGATCTCGCCCGCCGGCAAGATCACATTCTGCGCCTGAAGATCCGCAAGTATCTGATCGAGCTGCACGCCGACCGACGCGAGCTTTCGGTTGTCGAGGTCGAGCCAGATCCGCTGGTCCTGAACGCCAGAGATCGCCACCTCGGTGACGCCCTCAATCTGATAGAGCTCGCGCTGCACGTCCTCAGCGATCGCTTCGAGCTCCAGAAGCTCAAAGCCGTCGCCGGTGATCGCGATCGTGGCGACGGCGACGTCCCCAAAGTCCGTGTTGACGAAAGGCCCTGCAGTCCCGTCCGGGAGCTCGGCGACCACGTCGTCCATCTTGTTTCGGAGGTCTTCCCAGGCTTTCTCGATCCCCGCCTCGGTCACATAGTCATAGAGATGCGCGTATACGATCGCCTGACCCGGCGTGATGACCGTTTCGATGTCTTCAACACCGCTGATCTCGCGAATGCCCTTCTCGATCGGATCGGCGATCAGGTTCTCGACGCGGGTCGGCTCCATCCCATCGAATGCAGCCTGAACAACCGCCGTGCGGATCGTGACCGTCGGATCTTCGCGTTTGGGGATCGACAGATACGTGATGAGACCGACCGACAGAACGGTGATCATCATGGCGACGGTGAAGTTCGGCTTCAGGAGGCCAAAGCGCGTGAGAAGATCCACGGTCGGTCTCCTAGTATCGAGGGTTTTCTATGAGCTTCACCCGCATCCCATCATGGAGGAACGTCACCCCCTTGGACGCGATCCTCTCACCGGGCTGCAAACCATCGATGACGAGCAATTGGTTGTCACGGATCCCGGCCATGGTGACCTCGCGCTGCGCCACGGTGCTCGTGTCGGGGTCAAAGACATAGACCGTCAGCTGCGAAGGCGTGCGCGGCCCGGCGTTCCGGTCGATCTCGCCGGTCGGGATCGCGGCGGTCATCGGGATCATGAACCCTTTCTCTGCGGGAAGACTGAACTCGAAGGCGACTTCAACCGCCATGCCCGCTCGGATCGACGGGTGCGTTTCTCGCAGACCAACGATGACAGGAAACGACGACACTGTGTCGGCCCGCTCTCCAAGCTCGCTCACGACCGCTTCGAGCACGATGCTCGGGTCGTCGGCGAGCCTGACAGCCGCAGGCGTGCCGACCACAAGCGAGTCGAGCGTTGCGAAGTTGACCGAGAACGCCACCTCGAACGCGTCGTCCTCGTACACCGTGACGATCTAGGCGCCGGCCGAAACCGGCGCGAAGGAATCGACCTCGACCGAGTTGATCACACCGTCGAACGGCTGGACCAGCACCGCATCCTCCAGCGCCTCCCGCGCCGACGCCAGGTCCTCGCGGGCTTGGTCGAGACGCGCCTCGCTGGTGCGCAGATCGGTGCGGGCATTGTCGCGGGTGACACGGGTGCCGGCGCCGCGGTCGAGCAACGTTTGGGCCCGCTCGAGATCTTCTTGCGCCTGGACGAGCGTGGCTTCCGCCTCGCGCACCGCCGCCTGTCGGTTCTCGATGTCGATCTGGAACTGCTCACTATCGAGCTTCGCCAGAACCTCGCCTGTGGTCACACGCTGGCCAACCTCAAGCTCGACTTCCTGCAGGCGACCACCGGTCTCAAAAGAGAGCGAGGTGATATCCGTCGGCTCGAGCACGCCAGGATATCGGCGGCGCGTCGTCTGTTCCGACGCCGCGACTTCCACGGTGATCAAGCCCCGAACTGGCGGCTCCGCGGAGACTTGGGCGTCTTGCGCCTCGCCACAGGCGGCGACGCTGAGGAGAACTGCGACCGCAAGCCAGACCCGTTTCATAGTGTCCCCCGATGCCAATCTGCCCAGTTTGCAGCGTGCGAAGCCAGACGCAACGAAATGATCATTCGTAGCGCTTTGCAACTTATCAAGTAGTTTTTTCGGAAATCGATCACTCTCAGACCGACCTTGAACTGATGAGTATTAGTTTTATCCAAGTTCTTGAAGTATTTGTAGATTTACTTTGAAATCACTTCCTGAGCCAGCTATCGAAACACGTATCGCACAGTCGCCTTCAGCTGAGAACGCGAGAATGTGATCGGGCGATGCGCGAAATTGCGACAACGCCATCGTTGTTTGGGGTCGAATGGAAAACTGGAACGAAATCAGGACAGCTTATCAGGTCGCAAGACTTGGAACCGTCAGCGCCGCAGCCGAAGTTCTGGGGTTTCATCGGGTGACCGTCATCCGGCATATCGACGTTCTTGAAGCTGTGCTGGGAGAGAAACTGTTTCTGCGCACGCCAAAGGGCTACACCCCAACGGAAGCTGGCTGGGAGCTGATGCGCGTCGCTCAAGCGACCGAAGACCAGTTCGGACAACTGGGCGCGCGTCTCAAGGCCCGAGCGCAACTGAAGTCGGGCGAGTTGGTCATCACCTCGGTCCCCGTCGTCGGACAGCTGCTCATGCCGGCGTTCGCCGCTTTCGGCGCGCAGTTTCCGGAAGTCACGCTCCGACACGTCGCGAGCTCGCGCACGCTTAAGCTCGAGCGCGGAGAGGCGCATGTCGCGGTGCGGATCGCGCCTGGGATCGAGGAACCGGACAACGTCATCCAACCCTTGACGCGCTTCACGCTGGGTCTTTACGCCAGCCCCGCCTATGTCGGCGAGATGGGTTTGCCCAAAAGCGCCAAGGATCTCAAACATCACCGGTTCGTGGCGCTGGACGACATGTTTCAGGCGAACTCGGCGAAGATCTATCTTGAGGCGCTCGCAGACGCCGCCCCAAAAGCGCGGGTCGTGTTTCGAACAACCAGTCTCGACAATCTCGACGAAGCCTTGTTCGCCGGTTTGGGGATCGGGTTTGCGCCGACGTTCAAGGCCGACCGGCTCGGTCTGACGCGCATTCTCCCCGATGTTTCGCGGGAAGGTCGTTTGAACCTCGTGACACATGTCGATCTGCACCGAACCGAGCGGGTGCAGCAGCTTTTGAGTTTCCTTAAAGATCACGTGCCGTCGGAACTCTAGGGAAGCAGCGCGCAGATCCTTCTCCCATGCAGATCTTTCACCCATACTGAAGCATCCTGTGGTTTTTCAAGGACCCAGCCCCATGGCCCCGATCGTCTCTGCCGGACGCCTTCGCAAGTCGCCGTTCTACGACTCGACAATCGCAGAGGGCGCCGAGTCGCTCCTTACGTACAATCGCATGCTGATCCCGCGCGGTTACGGCGATCGCGAGGCGGAGTACTGGCGGCTGATCAACGGCGTTTCAATGTGGGATGTCGCCGTTCAACGGCAGGTCCAGCTCAAAGGGCCGGACGCAGCTCGCCTAACGCAGATCCTGTGCCCGCGCGATCTGTCGAAGCAGGTTGTCGGTCAGGGAAAATACGTGGCGCTTTGCGATCACCAAGGCGTGCTGATCAATGATCCGATCGCTATGAAGATCGCGGAGGACTGCTACTGGCTGTCGATCGGCAACTCGGACATCTGGTTCTGGGCGCGCTGCGTTGCGGGTGAACGGGGCCTCGATGTCGAGGTCAGCGAACCGGATGTGTCGCCCCTCGCCGTCCAGGGGCCGAAAGCCGAAGACGTCGTCGCCTCGCTGTTTGGCGACTGGGTTCGCGATCTGAAATACTTCTGGTTTGCAGACGCAGTGCTCGAAGGCATCCCGCTCAAAGTCGTGCGGGCCGGCTGGTCCAAGCAAGGCGGGTTTGAACTGTTCCTGATGGACGGCTCCAAGGGCAACGACCTGTGGCGGCTTGTTAAGGAGGCCGGCCAGCCGTACGACATCGGTCCTGGATACCCAAACCCGTCCGAGCGGACCGAGAGCGGGTTGTTGAACTGGGGAACGGACACCGACGAGGCGACCAATCCCTTCGAAGTGCGCCTGGACCGCTTTGTCGATCTCGATGTTGAAGATGAGATCATCGGCGTCGAGGCTCTGCGGCGGATCAAGGCCGAGGGCCCCAAACGCCGACAGCTTGGCGTGACGCTGGACGGCGCCGAAGAAACCGAACAACAAGGGATCTGGCTCGAGATCGAGCAGAACGGCGCGGTGATCGGCCATCTGACCCACAAGGCCTGGTCGTATCGGCTCAAGCGGATGATCGGCTACGCAATGGTGTCGGCGGACGCGGAGGTCGGCGACGTGATCGAGGTTGTGACCGGCGATCGTCGCATTCCCGGGCGGCTCGCCGCGCTGCCATTCCTCTAGCTCGCCGCATCTCTAGGCGCGCCTCATGACGGCGCACGGTGTCTCGCTGGCTTTCCGCGAACCACCTCGAACCTCCTAAGCCGAATGATGATTTGATCTCTGGGCTCTGCCCCATTACGATACCAATTTGGGGGAACGACCACTGGGGGTGCGTCATGTTAAGATCCGGACTGACATTAGCGGCCTTCTTCACGCTTGCGCTGTCATCTACGAAGGCGAACGCGCTGTCGGTTTTTCAGGACTTTGACTTCGACCAAGATGCGCAGGTCATCACAGCGACCTTTACAGATCTGCCGATGAGCGGCGGCTCCAGCGGCGTCTTGACCATTGCAGAGCGTGGTCTGGACTCGATCTTCCCTGGCATCGATTTGAACGGCCCGGGCGAGACCTTCACCGTCTCAGTTGACGACCATGTCGTCGGGATCTTTGGCGAGTTCATGGTCGATGACCCGCTCACCAACCCCGTCGACGCCATGTCTTGCATGCTTCCGGTTTCAGCATTCGACTGCACTTTCTCGGTCGCGCTCGCGTTGGATGGGCTGTTCCTTCAGGACAAACTTCAAGACAACGAACTTGTTGTCGAGCTCGCGTTCTCGAACCGTGTCGACGCGTTTCCAGAGGACAACGATATTATCCGCATCCAACTCGACTACACGCCGGTTCCTCTTCCAGCGTCCGCCCTCTTGCTGCTGACCGGATTGGCGGGCCTTGTCGGAGCCGGACGTTATGTTCGGAAACGCGCTTAACCAGAAGCTCTGAGCGGCCGTGTCTCGTAGGTCATACAGGCTTTCGGTGGTTTATCGCCACGTGCGACCAAGCTAGGGGTGCGTCGCATCGACGTCCCGTTTCAATCATGCGAGAGACAACGTTGTACGAGGCGCTTGTCCACAGTTAAACGACCGCTCGGCCTTCTCGCCGAAAGGTCGCGAGTTCTGCTGTAGACATCGGGGGCGCGCTACAGGTCGCTGTCGCTGCCGCGCCCCTCATTGCCGTCATTGCCGCGACCTCCCTCGCCTTCAGATTCGCCGCCGGTGTCGCCATCTGACTCGCCGCCGGGATCGCCGCCCCTGTCAGCGTCAGTATCGCCGCCGCCGACGCCGGTCTGATCGAACGCATCGACCGCTCCGGCCGGCGTGCTCGGCGACTCGCCGTCGTAAAGAGAGTCCAGATCCGCTCTCATCAGAAAATGCGTTCCACGGATGCCCGCGACAGAGGTCGGCAGTTCGATCTGCATCGCGTTGGGGTCTTGCTTGGCGACTTCGCCAGACCGCCCCACCAACTCGCCTTCCGACAGCGACAAACGAATGCGGGAGCCGCCAGACCGATTGTAGGAAAACTGCTGCATCACCATGCGCGAGTTTGGTCCAAGCGCATAAGTGGACTTGTCCAAAAGCGTTAAGCCGACGGCGCTGTTGGCGCCGGTGAGAAGCACGTCGGAGCGCAGGACGTCATCGCCGACCCTGACGCTCGAACGGCTTCCGTTGCGCTCCACTTGAACATCGCCACGCGCCTCTTTGATCTGACCAATCCGCTGCTGAGCGGAGGCCGGCGTCACGGCCAACAAAAGGACAATTCCCAAAAAACCTAGAAAACGAATAATCATAACGGCACCCCAAACGACGCTCCCCCCGCCTCCAAGAATCCAGAAAACGCCGACTTTCGCAACTTTTCTGTAGTTAACCAAGGATTTAGGCTCTTATCGCCCGCGAGGCGGCGCAGATCTCATGCCAACCTTGGTCGACCACGGGTCGTGACGTCGAACGCTCGCGACGCGTTCTGCGGCGGCCGGACTTATGGATGCCCCATCACGGCGTCCAGGCCTTCGAACCCTGCGTCGACCATTTCGACGGTTTCAGGCGAGAGATAGTGGTCCACTCGGTCCGCGACATGCGCGACGAGCGCAGCGTCGCTCTGTTCCGCCGACCAATCCTCGCCATCCACATCGCTTTTCGCCGCGCGCCCGGAGAGCACGCGCCATTTCGCACACCATGTCAGCGACCACAGCCACATCGCCCGCCGCATTGGCAAAAGCCAACTTCTCGCATCATGCGCCCAGTCCCGGGACCCAATCGCGCCCAGCCACCAGTCGTGCGCGCAGGCGGCCTCCTCGACGCTCAAGACAGCGTGGCTTTGAACGTCCCAAGTCGTCGAGGTGTAGAGGGTCGCGTGAGCGATATCGAGTTGCGGGGCGCTGTACCGGCACTTCTCCAGATCGACAAGAACCGCCTTGCCGGCGCTGTCGATCAGGAAGTTGCCGGGATGGGCGTCAAACGAAATCAGGCGTTTGGACGGTCGTGCCTCCTGCAGCGCCAATGTTCGCAACATCTCTACGCCACGCTGGATGACGTCTTCAGTCTCTGGCGCGACCCCGGCCGCGGCGATGTACGCTGATTGCTCTTCGATCTCCTCCAGCAGGTCGCGTAGCGGGTCGGCTGGCGCAAGAAGCGGCGCATGATCCCCGGCGGCGGCGGGCGTGGGAAGCGCGTGGATCGCCGCCAGCGCGATCATGATCGCCTCAAGGTCCTCAGGCAGGCGAGCGGGCCGCCCAATGATCTCCTCAACAATCAGCGCGCCTCTGGGAAGATCCGCCTTGGGAGGAAGCAAATGCGCCAGCTTCGGCGCGTGGCCGCTGATCGAAGCCCGGGTGTAACAGGCGGATTGATAGGCCAGATTGTCGGCGGCTTCGAGCTGCATCTGACTCTGCTTTGGCACTCTTGCGATCCACCCGGTCCCGGGCAATCGATAATGCGCATGAGCAAGACCGGTGTCGGGCATCGGCTCGGGCGCGGCGGAGAGTCCGATCGCCTGAAGAGCGGATCGAAGCCCCTGGAGTTGATCCTCCGTTTCCGTTTGCGTTTGCGACGTCACGCTTGAGTTCCTTTTCGCTGTTCCGACGCGGCTCGCATCGACCGATCATCATTTCGGCGTCGGTCATGGTAAGGATCGCGCCGTAGAACCGGAGATCACATTTGACGCGCCCCACTGTGCACATCTTCGCAAAAGCGCCCGAGCCAGGCCGTGTCAAAACTCGGCTCGCTCGCACCGTCGGCGACCATAGAGCCTGTGAGATCTATCGTCGCCTCCTCAAACAAATCACCCGGCGGCTCGCGGCGGCGCCCGATTGGCTGACCGTACTCACCGTCACGCCAGATCCCAGCGCCCAGCAAGAGAAGCTTTGGCCGGAACCCATCGCGCGACAGCCCCAAGGCGACGGCGATCTTGGTGATCGCATGTATCGCGTGCTGGCCACTGCGACCCATGACGCTCCAGTTGTGATCGTCGGATCCGACATTCCTGACCTAGCCGCGTCTCATGTCAGCGCGGCGTTTTTGAGCTTGCAGGACAACCACCTCGTCTTCGGACCCGCCATCGATGGCGGCTTTTGGTTGGTCGGAGCCGCTTGTCCGCCGCCGCCGCCGATCTTCGAGAACGTTCGCTGGTCCAGCGCCTTTGCGCTCTCCGACACGTTAAAGAACGCCGTTGGCCTCAAGACCGTTGTGCTGGATGACCACCTCGAGGACCTCGATGACGCCGAAAGTCTTGCCCGACTGCGAGATCGGATCGATGACTAGCCGTAGAGCTTCGCCAGCGTCTTGGGTGAAACGCCCAAGAAATAGAGCGACAGGATTGTGAGATTGCGCAGAACGCGCAGGACATACCCGTCCCGCTGGTATCGCTCGGCGCTAGTGGTGACATGATGATCCAGCATCACAAAGCGCCGACGTCCGATGCGTCGGATCAGATCGACGTCCTCCATCAGCGGGATCGCACTGTATCCTCCAACAGCGTCATAGAGCTTTCGCGAGATAAGCAGACCCTGATCGCCATAAGGCAAGGCGAGCGTCTTCGTCCGCCAGGCCACGCCCCGCTCAATCACCCGCGCCGAGCTGGCGGCATCGTCGAACCGCAGCCGGAAAACCGCGGCTTGGTCGACATCCTCGCGTCGTATGCGGTCCTGGATCTTCTCAATCCAGCCCGGATCCGGGCGCGTGTCCGCATGGAGGAACAAGAGCCATGGCGCGGTCGCGGCCGCGGCGCCTGCGCTCAATTGCCGTCCACGACCCGCCGAACTCTGGACCACGCGCGCATCGTAAGACTGCGCAATCTTGGCGCTGCCGTCTTGCGAACCGCCATCGACGACAACGATTTCGCGGATCGTCTCTTGCAGCGGCGCCGACCGAATGCTCGTCAATGTCGTGGGCAAATGCGCCGCCGCATTCAGCACAGGTATGACGATCGACAACGACCCTTTTGTGCAGACCTGTTCGCTCGACATTCCGTGTCTTTCCGTTCAGCTACGACGCTTGGCGGTCGATCCATCCTGTTTCGAGCGATGCTGATGCGGAATGGGTCGTTGAAGCGACGGCGTACGCCCGACTGCTTTCATACGGATTTGGTGGGCGGTGAGAGACTCGAACTCCCGACATCCTCGGTGTAAACGAGGCGCTCTACCAACTGAGCTAACCGCCCTTTTGCGAGGCGACACACATATTGCTCAACGACATTATGCGCAAGCGCCGTTCTTGCAATCTCAACAATTGAATGCGGGGTTCTTGAATGCGGGGTTCTTGGCATCGTCGACGACGCGGCCGTCGATCAACCGGATGCGCCGGCCCATCCGATCCGCCATTTCGATATCATGGGTCACCGCGACAACCGTGCGCCCTTGGGCGGTTACAAGATCATAGAGGATCTCGAAAACCTGCTCGGACGAGTGCGTATCGAGGGAACCCGTCGGTTCGTCTGCGAGGACCAGCGGCGGATCGTTCGCCAAGGCGCGCGCGACCGCGACGCGCTGACGTTGCCCGCCAGAGAGTTGATCCGGCCGCTTTTGCATGTGATCGCGCAACCCCAACGAGGCGAGGATTTCCTCGGCCCTGGCGGTTTGCTCGTTCGGCGACAGTCGATGAAGTCGGCGCATCGGGATCATGATGTTCTCAAGCGCGGTGAACTCGGCGAGCAGAAAGTGAAACTGAAAGACAAAGCCGATCGTCTCCAACCGCGCGCGGGCGCGCTCCTCTTCACTGAGCTCATGCGTCGGCCGACCATTCAGCAAGACCTCCCCATGCGTCGGCATGTCCAACAGACCCAACAAGTAAAGCAGCGACGACTTGCCGGACCCAGACGGTCCGGTCACGGCGACAAGTTCACCCCGATCGACAGACAAGGACACGTCTTCGCACAGCGTCACCGGGACGGTTTCTTCGAGGACGCGCGTCAGGTCGCGCGCCTGAAGCAATGGGGGTCGCCCGGCATCGCTCATGTCGCGCCTCGAATGATCTCGACCGGGTTTTGCGCCGCCGCCTTGCGGGCCGGCAGATACCCGGCGACCGCCGCTGAGCTGAGCGCGAACATCGTCGCAATGGCGTAATGCAGCCAGGAATAGATCACCGGCAGATTGACCGGCTCCGTTGTCTGTCCGGGCAGTTCGAGCGTCACAGCGCCCAGCGCGACGGTTAGCCAAAACCCCAACACCCAGCCGATCACCGAGCCGACGCCGCCCATAAGAACGCCTTCGGTGAGAAAAATCCGACGGATGTCTTCTTGGGTGAAGCCCAGCGATTTTAGGATAGCGATGTCCCGCGATTTCTCATGCGTGATGATCGAAACGATGTTGTAGATCCCGAAGCCGGCGACGAGCAGGATCGCGCCGACCACGGTGTACATGATGATGTTGCGCACTTCGAACGCCTCAAAGATCGCCTCGTTCGCCTCCTGCCAGGACACGGCTTTGTAGCCCAGCATCTCCTCCGCCCGGGCAGCGACGGCGGGCGCAATATCGGGGTCATTCAGTCGGATCCGAATGTCGTTGACCGCATTTGGACGCCCAGACAGCACCTGCGCGCTTTTCAGCAGCATATAGACCTGGCGCTCATCCGTGCCGACGACGCCGGTTTCGAAAACACCGATGATCTTGAAGCGGCGGGAGATCGTTTCGGCGGCGGTGATCGTCACGCTGTCGCCGGGATCCGCGCCCAGTCGCTCGGCGAGGCTGCGCCCGACGATGACGCCAGAGGACTGTCCGCCAAGGTCTTCGAAACGCCCGACTGTCATATCCTCTTCAATCGGCGACACGCGCACGAGATCGCGCGGCTCCACCCCCAGAACCGAGACGCCGCGCTCTGCGCCGCCGAACCGCACAACCGCGGAAACGGACAGGTTCGCCGCAAGATCGCCAGGAGCCCAGGATCGCAAGCTGGCCGTCGCCGCTGTCGGGTTCAGGATGCCGCGTGGATCGTCTCTCGGGCGCAGCCCACGGAACTCCGTCGCTTCGAAAACGACCTCCGCGGGTTGCAGCTGTGCGGTCCGACGCTCGTCGGTGATCTGAACATGAGGCATGGTGTCGACCAGGCTGTCGATAAAGTCGACCTGTCCCCCCTCCATCAGAGCCGCCATGGCGATCGCAAAACCGACGCCCATCGCGACGCCGACAATCGACACGAGCGTTTGGCGTCCACGGCCCAGGATGTGCGTGAACGCGATCTCCAGCAGAAGCTTCACGGCTCAGCGCTCTCCGCTCTTTCGACCCGCACCCTTTGACCCTCTGAAAAGTCTTGAAGCACAGGCGAAACGATCCACTCGCCGACCTCTGGACCGTCCAGCAACTGCACGTGCTCAACGCCGCCTATTCCCAAGCGGACCGCGACGCGCCGCCCACGGGAGAGGCCGACGACGCCCCAAACGGCGCCGGGTATAACAAAGGCCGGGGGGATAAGCCGCGCGCCGGGGAGGGAGGTCGTTATGATGTTCACGTCGACCGTCATGCCTATGAAGAGAGGGGTCTCATCCGGTAGCGCGAGGCGGACGCGGTACGTCTTTAGCAGGGGATCGCCCTTGGGCGTGATGCTGTCGACCACGGCTTTCAGCGCGCGGTCCGGATACGCGTCCGCTTTCAAAAGCACGCGTTGGCCGACTGCGACGCGCGGAATGTCCTCTTCGTTGACATCGGCGATCACCTGACGGGGCGAGGATTGACCGACCCATGCCAGAGGTGCGCCGGGGTCGGCCACCTCGCCGACATCGCCATCGAGACGAAGAACCTGCCCAGCCAGGGGCGCGCGCGAAACGTAGTTCTCGAGCTGGCGTTTCTGCGCGGCGACCGCGGCTTGATACTCGGTGAGCTTCGCCAACGCCTCGTCATATGTCTTCTGAGTGCCGACGCGCCGCTGCAGAAGATCTTTGGCGCGACGCAGCTCGCGCGTCGCCAGATTTGTCCGCGCGACAAGCTCCGCCAGATGAGCCTCGGCCTCGGACGCATCCAGGCGAAACAGCACGTCATCTTTCGCGACCGCCTCGCCTTCGCAGTTGCAGGTCTCGATGATCCTTGCGCGCAGAAGCGGGCCCACCGCCGCCCAGTGCTTGGGTTCGACGACGCCTGTCGCGTAGACGATCTCGGCGGCCTCGCCTTCGATGACTTCGACGACCCGGACCATCGGTTTGGCGCCGCCAAGGAGCCAGAAAGCCAACAGAGCCACGGCGCCCAGCGCCGCGGCCAGCTGCCAGAGTTCGATCGTGACAGACCCAAGTCTCATCTGGCGCCTCGCAGTGGGCGCCTTGCGGTTCGCTCGGGCCCAGTCATTTCATCAGACCTCAAATGAAAAGGCGCGACCCGCAGGCCGCGCCCTGATCTCCATCAAAAGCCCGCGTCGGCCTTAATGCTGGGCCGGATGCGCGCCGCTTTCGCCTCCCGAAGAGGACGCCGGTGTGAGAGGCTCTTTCTCGGGATCCCAGTCGACCGGGCGAATGGTGCCCGCGAGCGCGACGTGGAGAACCTCGGTCACCGTTTCGACCGGAATGATCTCCAGGCCCTCTTTCACGTTATCCGGGATCTCTCGGAGATCCTTGACGTTTTCACGAGGGATCAGCACCCGCTTCACCCCGCCGCGCAAGGCCGCGAGAAGCTTCTCCTTCAAGCCGCCGATCGGCAGGACATTGCCCCTGAGCGTGACCTCGCCGGTCATGGCCACGTCGCGGCGCACCGGGATGCCGGTAAGCACCGAGACGATCGATGTAACCATCGCGATGCCGGCGGAAGGACCGTCCTTCGGCGTCGCGCCTTCCGGGACGTGCACGTGAATGTCCGTCGTCTCGAACACCGGAGGCTTCACGCCCAGCTGCGTGGCGTTGGCCCTGACATAGGACGCCGCCGCTTCGATCGACTCCTTCATCACGTCGCCGAGTTTGCCGGTCGTCTTCATCCGGCCCTTGCCCGGCAACTGCACCGCTTCGATGGACAGCAGGTCGCCGCCGACTTCCGTCCATGCGAGCCCCGTGACCGTGCCGATCGAGTCCGTGTCCTCGGCCAGCCCGTACTTGAAGCGCTTGACGCCCAGCATCTCGTCGAGATTGTCCGGCCCCACGACCACCTTGGTCACATCGCCCTTCACGATCTGCGTCACCGCTTTGCGGCAGAGGCGCGCGATCTCTCGTTCCAGATTTCGGACGCCTGCTTCGCGGGTGTAGGTTCGGATCATCTCGATCAGCGCCTCATCCGTCAGCTCGAACTCGGCCTCGGTCAGCCCGTGATCCTTCATCTGTTTCGGGATCAAATGCTGCTTGGAGATCTCGGACTTCTCGTCCTCCGTATAGCCGGACAGGCGTATGATCTCCATCCGATCCATCAGCGGCGCCGGCATATTGAGCGTGTTCGCGGTGGTGATGAACATGACGTTCGAAAGGTCGTAGTCGACCTCAAGATAATGGTCATTGAACGTGTTGTTCTGTTCCGGGTCGAGCACCTCCAACAGAGCAGACGCCGGATCGCCCCGGAAGTCATGGCCCATCTTGTCGATCTCATCGAGCAGGATCAGAGGATTGACCGTGCTCGCCTTCTTCAGCGATTGAACGATCTTTCCAGGCATCGAGCCGATATAGGTCCGGCGGTGCCCACGGATTTCCGCCTCGTCGCGCACGCCGCCGAGCGAGATGCGGATGAACTCGCGCCCCGTGGCCTTGGCGACCGACTTGCCGAGGGAGGTCTTACCCACCCCTGGCGGGCCGACCAGACACAGAATCGGGCCTTTCATCTTTTCCGCGCGTTGCTGCACCGCCAGGAACTCGACGATCCGCTCTTTGACCTTCTCCAGGCCGTAGTGATCGGCGTCGAGCACGCCTTCAGCCTCGCCCAGATCGGTCTTCAGCTCGGACTTTTCCGTCCACGGAATGCCCAGAAGCCATTCCATGTAATTCCGGACCACTGTCGCTTCCGCTGACATTGGGGCCATGTTCTTGAGCTTCTTGAGCTCCGCCTCGGCCTTGGCCTGCACCTCCTCGGGCAACTCAAGCTCAGCCATTTTGGCTTCGATTTCCGCGACGTCCTCGCGGCCCTCTTCGCCTTCGCCCAGCTCGCGCTGAATGGCCTTCATTTGCTCGTTCAGATAATACTCGCGCTGCGTGCGCTCCATCTGAGACTTCACACGGCGTTTGATCTTCTTCTCGACTTGCAGGACCGAGATCTCTCCCTGCATCAGCGCGTAGATGCGCTCGAGGCGATCGGCGACGTTCGGGGTCTCCAGCAGGCCCTGTTTGTCTTCGATCTTCACCGAGAGATGGCCTGCGATCGTATCCGCGAGTTTCGACGGGTTTTCGATCTGATTGACCGAGACCAGCGCCTCCTGCGGAACGGATTTGTTGAGTTTTATGTACTTCTCGAACTCTGCGACAGCTGTCCGCACGAGCGCTTCGACCGACGACTCGTCGCCGTCGACTTCATCGATCGTCTCAGCCTCAGCGAGGAAGTACTCGTCGGAGTCGATGAACTTGCTGATCCGCGCGCGACGGCCGCCTTCAACCAAGACCTTCACGGTGCCGTCCGGAAGCTTCAAAAGCTGAAGAACATTGCCGATCACGCCTGTCTTGTGGATGCCGTCCTCGGTCGGATCGTCCTCGCTGGCGTCATGCTGGGTCGCCAGCAGGATCTGGCGATCCTCCTGCATCACGACCTCCAGCGCCCGAACGGACTTGTCCCGACCAACAAACAGCGGAACAATCATGTGTGGGAACACGACGATGTCGCGCAACGGCAAGACGGGAAATGCGCCGCCGCCGCTCCGATCGACGAAGCTTTCGGCCCCGTCGGAACCACTGTCAGGATTTTGCTCGAAATCACTCATAAGGGATCTTCCTTCGTCGACAGCCGCCCGTGCCCTTTAGCCCCGGTAAGCTGTCACAGCTCAGTTACACGCGTAAAGTTGGAACTAGCGACCAGCGGTTTCAAGCGCGAGAATGGCGCGACGCGTCTTGTCGTTGAGGCCGTTGCCAAAACAAAACGCGCCTGCAATCGCAAGCGCGTTTAAATTCAATACGTTACGCCAAAGCGCTTAAGAGGCTTTCGCCCCCTCCTTCGCAGTCGCGCCTTCTTGATAGACAAAGACCGGCTTCTTCCGCCCTTCGATCACATCGTCGTCAACGACAACCTGCTTGATGTTCTCCAAACCCGGCAGATCGAACATCGCGTCAAGCAGCACATCTTCCAGAATCGAGCGCAAACCGCGAGCGCCTGTTTTCCGGGCGATCGCCTTGCGCGCGACGGCGTGGAGCGCGTCTTCGGTGAAGTTTAGCTCGACGCCCTCCATCTCGAACAACCGCTGATACTGTTTGATCAAGGCGTTCCGCGGTTCGGACAGAATCTGAACAAGCGCGTCCTCATCAAGGTCCTCAAGCGTCGCCACGACAGGGAGACGGCCGACGAATTCCGGGATTAGGCCGAACTTCAGCAGGTCCTCCGGCTCGAGTTCGCGGAGAAGCTCTCCCGTCCGGCGATCGTCATCTGACTTCACGTCGGCGCCAAACCCGATCGCAGACCCCTTGCCGCGCTGGGCGATGATCTTGTCCAGGCCGGCGAACGCGCCGCCGCAGATGAACAGGATGTTGGTCGTATCGACCTGCAAAAACTCCTGCTGCGGGTGCTTGCGGCCACCTTGGGGCGGCACCGAGGCGACAGTGCCTTCCATGATCTTGAGAAGCGCCTGCTGCACGCCCTCGCCAGACACGTCGCGGGTGATCGATGGGTTATCTGATTTGCGGCTAATTTTATCTACTTCGTCGATATAAACGATGCCGCGTTGCGCCCGTTCGACGTTGTAGTCCGCCGACTGGAGCAACTTTAGGATAATGTTCTCAACATCCTCGCCGACATAACCCGCCTCCGTCAGCGTGGTCGCGTCCGCCATTGTGAACGGAACGTCCAGGATCCGCGCCAATGTCTGAGCCAGCAACGTCTTGCCGCACCCGGTCGGGCCGATCAAAAGGATGTTCGACTTCGCCAGTTCGACGTCGCCGTTTCCTTGGGCGTGGTTCAAGCGCTTGTAGTGGTTGTGAACCGCGACCGACAGCACCCGCTTCGCCACAGCCTGCCCGATCACGTAATCGTCGAGAACCCGGCAGATCTCCAGCGGAGTGGGTACGCCATCCGAGGATTTGACCAAGCTGTTCTTGGCCTCTTCTCGGATGATGTCCATGCAAAGCTCGACGCATTCGTCGCAGATAAACACCGTCGGCCCTGCGATCAGCTTGCGAACCTCGTGCTGGCTCTTGCCGCAGAACGAACAGTAGAGCGTGTTCTTGGATTCGCCGCCGTTCGACTTAGTCATCTGCGTCTCCTGTCTCGGCCGTCGTTTGTCGGCTAGCACCGACGACCGATTGATTTTTTTCCGCGCCGTAGCCAAACCGCGCCTTGGCGCGACCAGGTCCGACAGTGTTCGCCGGCTTCTGCGAGAAAACAGTTAACGCCAGACGACTCCATACTGTTCAGATAGGAGCACGCGTTCGCCACCGCATTCAAGCTTCATCAGCCTGATGTGAGATTCAAAAGCCGGGCCGCAACCCATTTTCGGTCGCTAAAGCCCTTATAACCCGATGAAACTGTTGCTGTAGCGCCGCGCCGTCCAACACGGACCGGACAGCACGCGACGCCAACAGCTACGTTTCTTACTCGCTTTCGTCGGCCGCCGGCTCACGATGGGACACGATCTGGTCGATCAGGCCCCAGTCCTTCGCCTCTTCCGCCGTCATGAAGTGGTCGCGGTCCAGCGTGTTCTCGACTTCCTCGATCGTGCGGCCCGTATGCTTCACATAGATCTCGTTCAATCGATGCTTCAAAGCGATGATGTCTTTGGCGTGACGCTCGATATCAGACGCCTGCCCCTGGAAGCCGCCCGACGGCTGATGCACCATGATCCGGCTGTTGGGCAGCGAAAACCGCATGTCTGGCTGGCCAGCGGCCAATAGAAGCGACCCCATCGAGGCCGCCTGTCCGACGCAAACGGTCGACACCGGCGGGCGGATGTACCGCATCGTGTCATAGATCGACATCCCCGACGTCACCACGCCGCCAGGGCTGTTGATGTACATCGAGATCTCTTTTTTCGGGTTTTCCGCTTCAAGGAACAGAAGCTGCGCGACGATGATCGTCGCCATTTCGTCCTGGACAGGTCCCGCGACGAAGATAATCCGCTCCTTCAGCAGGCGAGAGAAAATGTCGTATCGAATGCTGCCGCGCGACGTCGTTTCTTCGACGGTCGGGATAATGAAGTTCGTGAAAGTGTCGACGGGGTCGCGCATTGCGCCTGCTCCTGCTGTGTGCGGGGTGGCCGCGAACCGTCGGGCCGCCCGCGTGTCGTTCTGAACGTCTTGGCGAGGTAGCCCTCTTGATGGGCCGCCGCAAGAGCAGGCACGCGAGCCGCGTGCCAAAGGTCAGGCGATTTTTATTCGTCGTCCTTATCAAGCTCTTCCAGAGCCGCCTTCAGATCGTCGGCCGAGACGTTTTTCTCGGTGACGGCGGCGAGCTCAAACACGTAGTCGATGACTTTGTCTTCGAACAACGGCGCCCGAACGCTCTGCATCGCCTGGGGCGTGTTCCGGATGTAGTCGAAGAACGCTTTTTCCTGACCGGGGTACTGACGCGCCTGCTGCATGATCGCGGTGTTGAGTTCGGCGTCGGTCACGTCGATTTCGTTGACCCGGCCAACATCCGCGAGCAACAGACCGAGTTTGACGCGGCGGACGGCAAGATCGTCGTGCTCTTGCGTGGGCTCGATCTCTTGGTGACTGTGGTCGCTCGGGTCGACATCAGGGTTCTCGTCATGCCAGAGCTGATGCGCGATCGCTTTCGCCTCGGGTTCAACCATTGTCGCCGGAAGGTCGAACGAGACCGCCTCGTTCAACTTGTCGAGCAACTCGCGCTTGGTGAGCGCCCGCGCCGCGCCGCGATATTCTTCCGACAAGCGGTCCGAGATCTGGGTCTTCAGGGCGTCGAGGTCCTCGGCGCCGTATTTCTTGGCCAGTTCATCGTCGATTTCGCTGGCTTTCGGGGCGCGCACTTCTTTCACGTTCACGTCAAAGACTGCGTCTTTTCCCGCTAGGTTCTCCGCGCCGTACTCGGCCGGGAACGTCACTTCGACGGCTTTTTCATCGCCAACCTTCAGCCCGACCAGCTGCTCCTCAAAGCCCGGGATGAACTGCCCGGATCCGAGCGTCAGAGGGAAGTCTTCAGCCGAGCCGCCTTCAAAGGCTTCGCCATCGACCTTGCCGACGAAGTCGATCACGACCTGATCCGCGTCCTCCGCAGCGCCCTCTTTCTCTTCAAAGCTGGTGGCGTCGGCCGCCAGTTTCTCGAGCGTCTCAGTGATCGCCGTCTCATCCGGCTCGACGACCAGCCGCTGCAATGAAATCGCCGCGAAATCGACTTCAGGGATCTCCGGCATCATTTCGTAGGAAAACTCGACGTCGAGATCGTCGCCTTCCTTGAAGTCCTCGTTGACGATTTTCACGTCCGGCTGCGCCGTCGGGCGATGGCCGCTCTCCTCGAAATGCGCGCGGAGGGCGTCATCCACAAGCTCTTGCATGACCTCGCCCATAACGCTTTTGCCGAACATCTTCTTCAGCAGCGTCAGCGGCGCCTTGCCCTTGCGGAAGCCCTTCATGGTGAAGTCTTTCCGCACGGTCTGGATCTTCTCGTCGATCTTGTTCTCAATCTCCACGGCGGGCGCTTTCGCCGCGTAAACCCGCTTGAGACCCTCGGCCGAGGTTTCGGTCACTTGCATTTTGCAGCTCGCACTTCTTTTCGCATTCGGTGGCGGAGCGCTCCGCCCACGGTCAATTTCGTTTCTGGCCCGAAGCCGCCGCAATCACGACGACACAGGCGCTCTCAAACAACTGCGCCGGAGATCAGCCATCTAACGACCTACGATACGGCGGCTGTGGTGCGGGCGGAGGGACTTGAACCCCCACGCCTTGCGGCACGAGAACCTAAATCTCGCGTGTCTACCAGTTTCACCACGCCCGCAACGCCGTCACGTCGCTCGACGCGCCGACCACGCCCTCCCTCTGGAAGAAGCAGCGTTCCCGGAATTGCGCGGTCGTATAACAACCGCTTTGCCAAGACGCGAGAGAAAATCGGCGTTCGGCTTTCAATCTTCGAGGGCGCGCGAGTCCGCAGCGGACATCGCCGCGGGCAAGGCGTCCGGCAGATCCTCGGCGATCAGCCCCAGGCCCACCGCTCGCGCCGCCTCCACGTGCAGCCAGGCTGCGGCGCACGCGGCGTCAAACGCCCGCCAACCTCGCGCTCCCAGGCCCGCGATGACGCCGGTGAGCACATCTCCCGCCCCCGCAGTCGCAATCTGCGGCGCTGCGCGCTCCCGAACCGCGGAGTGGACCGTCACCTCCCCCCACGGCGCTGCGATCACCGTATCCATCCCTTTCAACAACACCGTCGCGCCCGAGCGTTTCGACGCCTCCAAAACCATGTCCGCCTTCCCGTCGAGCAGGCCGGCCGGGCGCTGTTGCGTCAGCCGGTCGGCCAAGTCTGGGAACAGATGGCGAAATTCGCCGAAATGGGGGGTCAAGACGACGGTCGACCGTGAGCCGCGGATCGCGTCGGCGAGATGCTCAAGCGACGACCAGCAGGTCAGCGCGTCGGCGTCCAGAACAACCGTGGTTGGATGGGACCCCGCGAGGACGGCTTCGACGACCTCGCAAGTCCTTGACGGGTTGGCGCCGCGCCCTCTGCTCATGCCGGGCCCAAGGGCGAGAGACGTGACCCGCGGGTCTGAGAGAAGCGCCCCCCAGTCATCCAGTCCTGCGGTTTCGCGAAGCATCACGGACGTCAGATGAGCCGCACATTCCGGAACCGCTTCTTGCGGCGCCGCGACGGTCACAAGGCCCGCTCCGACGCGCAAGGCCGCATGCGCCGCCAAGCGTGCGGCGCCGCTCGCGCCGAGCCCCCCGCTCGCCACAACCGCGTGGCCGTAGTCGTATTTATGGGCGTCAGGCCTCTGTTTGGCCAAGGTCGGTTTAATCGAGGTCTGTTTGGTCAAGGGCTGGGCGAAAACAGAAGGGGTCGCCAATGTCACCGGCCGCGTCGAGTTCTCCAGCGCCGCATTGATCGCGCTTGGCGGAGCGCCGATCTGAGCGACGGTCAGATCGCCGGCGAGCAGAGCGCCATCGCCTAAGAAATGGCCGAGTTTCGGCGCGACAAAGGTGACGGTGCGCGTCGCCTGAAACGCCTCGCCTCTGACAATTCCGGTGTCCGAGCACACTCCAGAGGGGATGTCGACGCTCAAAACGGGCGGCGATCCGCGGCTGCGCAACAAACGGGCGATCGTCGCAGGCTCCCCTGTCAGAGCGCGCGTCAGACCAACGCCGAACAAAGCGTCAATCACCAGATCGGCGTTCGGAAGCGCCGAGCCGTCGGTTGCGGCGTCCGCCAGCGGCAAGGTCGGGTGATCCGCCGTCCAGGCGGCTGTCGCCTCCAAGACCTCTTGCGCTGGATCGCCGGCCGGCGGGATGTCCCAGAGGTCGACCCGGTATCCCCGCCCAGCGAGCAGACGCGCTGCGACAAAACCGTCCCCGCCGTTTTTCCCCGGCCCGCACAGAACCGCGACGCGCGCGCTGCGCGGGGTCTTTGCCCTGAGCATGTCCTGCGCGCATTGAGCGACGGAAGCGCCCGCGCGCGCCATCAGCGCCGCGCCGGAGACGCCGGCCTGAACCGCGCGAGCGTCGATCTCTCGCACCTCCGCCGCGATGAGCAGTCGCTGCTGGAGCCGCTCCGCCAGCACAGGATCATGGGGCGCTGTCATCAACCTTCTCCAACTCTATTAATGAGATTGCACAAAAAATATGCAACCGCTGAATTGTTAGGCGCGAAACAAACTCAAAAACACAATAACCCATTGTTATTGAAGAAAAAATATAAATGGCCCATTCTTTGCTGTTCAGCTGGAAACGTTAACGCGCACAGCTAGATTGCGCAGGGAGCCGCCAGAAAAATGAAAAAGATCGAGGCGATTATTAAGCCTTTCAAACTGGACGAAGTGAAGGAGGTTCTTCAGGAACTGGGGGTCCAAGGGTTGACCGTGCTGGAGGCGAAGGGTTTCGGCCGCCAGAAGGGGCTTACAGAGCTCTGCCGGGGGGCCGAGTACGTCGTCGACTTTCTCCCGAAGGGTTAGATTGAAGTCGTGCTCGAGGACGATCTGGTCGACGAGGTCGTCGGTGCGATCGTGAGCGCGGCCAAGACCGGAAAGATCGGCGACGGAAAGATCTTCGTGAGCGATGTGGCTCAGGCGATTCGTATTCGCACCGGTGAAGAAGGACGCGAGGCGCTGTGACGCTTTTCTGCGACGTCAGCGAGAGGGAGATGCGCTGAAGTGAGTTTGTTTAGTTGGTTATTTGGACGAAAGAAGCCGGAGGCGGCTCCGCCGAAGTCGGAGGAGGCCGCGCCGCCGCCGCAACCGGCGCCGCCAGCCCAGGCTGATCCGGAACCGGTTTCCACTCAGGCCCCCGAACCTAAGGCGGAACCCGCCGCGGATCCGGTGGTCGATACGGCTTCTGAGGGCCCTGCGGACGCTCCAGCGCCGGAGCCGAAGGTTCTCAAGCCCGCGCCGTTGATCCCCGAGCCCGCCGCTCCACCGCCGACGCCCGCCCCTGACGCGGCGCCGCCGGCGAGCGCTGAAAGCGGCGACGCGCCAGCGCCATTGAAGCCAGAGCCGCTTGAGACGGTTGCGGCGCGGCGGCCGGATCTGCCGATCGCGGCTGGGGGCGGAACGGCGACGACGCCGCCGCCGACCCCCGAAGCAGAGGCCGATGCCGAGCCAGACCCGACGCCGTCAGCGTCTGGCGACAAGCCGACCCTGGCCACCAAGACGCCCGCCGAAGTCGTTACTCCGACCCCGGCGCCCGTACCCGACAGCAGTCACACCGATCCAATTGAAAGGGAAAAGAGAATGTCAGACGCTAAGGCGATGCTCGACCTGATGAAGGAGAAGGAGGTCGCATATCTCGACCTGCGCTTCACCGACCCGCGCGGAAAGCTCCAGCACGTGACGGTCATGGAGCACGAGATCGACGAAGGTTTCCTTGAGAACGGCTTTATGTTCGACGGATCGTCGATCGCCGGATGGAAGTCGATCGACAAGTCGGACATGAAGCTCCTGCCGGACACGTCGTCGGTGTATATCGACCCGTTCTACGCGGAAACTACCATGGCGATCCATTGTTCGGTCGTCGAGCCGGACACCGGCGCCGCGTACGAACGCGACCCGCGTGGAACGGCCGAAAAGGCGGAGGCTTATCTGAAGTCGTCCGGCGTCGGCGACGTCGCCTACTTCGGTCCTGAGGCCGAGTTCTTCCTGTTCGACGATGTTCGCTTCTCGAACAAGATGAACAAGGTCGGCTACGAGGTCGACGCGGTCGACGCGGCATGGAATACCGACACCGAGTACGAGATGGGCAACATGGGCCATCGTCCGGGCGTCAAAGGCGGCTACTTCCCGGTCAACCCGACGGACGCGGCGCAGGACATGCGGTCTGAAATGCTGTCGACCATGAAGAAGATCGGCATGAAGGTCGACAAGCACCACCACGAAGTGGCGTCTTGTCAGCACGAGCTGGGCTTGATCTTCGACTCGTTGACCACTCAGGGCGACCAGCTGCAGAAGTACAAGTACATCATCCACAACGTGGCGGCCGCCTACGGCAAGTCGGCGACCTTCATGCCAAAGCCGATTGCTGGCGACAACGGCACCGGCATGCATGTCAACATGTCGATCTGGAAGGACGGCGCGCCGGCGTTTGCGGGCAATGGCTACGCCGATCTGTCGGACACGGCGCTCTACTTCATTGGCGGCCTGCTGAAGCACGCCAAGACGCTCAACGCCTTCACCAACCCGTCGACGAACTCCTACAAGCGCCTGATCCCCGGCTTTGAGGCGCCGGTTCTGCGCGCCTACTCGGCGCGCAACCGCTCGGGTTGCGTGCGTATTCCGTGGGCGGAGTCGCCGAAGGCCAAGCGCGTCGAGGCCCGGTTCCCGGATCCGTCGTCGAACCCATACCTGTGCTTCTCCGCCCTGCTGATGGCGGGCCTCGACGGCATCGAGAACAAGATCCATCCGGGCGAGCCGATGGAGAAAGATCTCTATGCGTTGCCGCCGGAAGAACTGGCCGAGATCCCGACCGTTTGCGGATCGCTGCGTGAAGCGCTCGATAGCATGGAAGCGGATCACGAGTTCCTGCTGAAAGGCGGCGTCTTCTCGAAGGACCAGCTGGAAGGCTATGCGGAACTCAAGTGGGAAGAGGTTTACGCCTTCGAACACACCCCGCACCCGGTCGAGTTCCAGATGTACTACTCCTGCTAAGCCGTCTGGCTTTCAGGGTGACCCTCAAGGCCGTCCCACCCGGGGCGGCCTTTTTTGGTCGCGGAAACGCGTCAGGCGCGCAGCTCGTTGATCCGGTCGACCGATCCGCTTAGCAGGGCCTCGCCGCCTTTATACTCGACCAGAGAACGCGGCTGCGCCAACAGAGCCTCGGCCAATGGCCCCAGCACATCTTTCGGCAGATCCTCAAGCGGCGTGATGTAGATCTTGATCCCGAAGACCACGGCTTTCGTCTGCGGCAGACGACGAAGCGTCTGCCTCTCGACCCGCAAGAAGAAGTCGGGGCGCGCGTCCCTCCCCGTCGCGCGATGCGGCGCGCCCGGCAGATGCAGCTCGTCATAGTCGTAAACAGACCAGTTCAGGCGCTGAAGCGGCCGATCCTCGTGGAGCGCCGAGAACACCCGGTTGATGCGCGGCGCAAGATCGACCTCGTAATCCGGGACGGGGGCATGGATCGGGGTCAGGGGCAGCCCGATCTTTTCGCGCAGGTCCCAGTGCGACGGAAAGCAGAGATTGGCGGCCGTCAGAACGTATTCCGACGCGCCGTCGCGCTCCTGCATGACGACCCAGTCCTCCTGGCAAAGCCGGCCGAGGGCGCCGATCGCGCCGGTCGCGATGATCGTCACGCCGTCGGGGCGACGGACGCCCTCGCCGATCCGAAGAAACCCGGTCGATGGATCCTTCGTAAGGTAATCGACGAGATGATCGCTCAATTCAGCGACCGCCGCCTCGGAACCCGGCGTCGCCAACGCGACTTGATCGGCGCGTTCGCCGTTCAAGCGATCGCGATAGGCCATCTGCGGCGCATAGGCCGCGTCGAGCTCGACCCAGGTCGCCGGGTCCAACGCCCACAGCCCAGGAGGTTTTCCCTTATGCGCATCGAGAAACGGGAGGTAGGGCGCCGGACTGACATACATCTCCCGCCGAAACTCCGGCGGCGTCTCGTTCTGCATCTTGTCAGCGCCCCTCATAGAACCGGCTGAACCTGAGAATGTTGAAACCGTCCAACGGCGCATAGAGTTTTCCGAACGCTGCGGAGAACGTCATCCAGTCTGCTCCGCTGCGCTGTTGCAAAGCGCCAAGCGACGTCTTGCCGTCGATCTGGGCCAGAAGTGGCGCAAGCTTCCGGTCGGCGCCGCGCTCAATCGTGAGACCGTCGACCGAGAACCGCAGCCGCCCACGGCTCGCGACGGACTGAGCGAGCGCTTTTGCGTCCGTCCGGTGCAGGACCGGAACAGCGCTTGGCGAAGCGGGCGCCGCGACGGATTTGGCGCGGGCCGCAGGCACGGCGTAGGCGATATGAACCTTCATGTTGCTGGCCAGTTTCTCCGCGAAGCCCGCGCGTGCGCCAACGTCGAGCTGTCCAATCCGTTTCAGAAGCTCTGGATCGCGCAGATACGTCTGTGGCTCGTAGCGCGCCGGCTCAAGGAACCCGGCCAAGCGCAGACCCGCCGTCTCGAACGCCTTCAGCAGCTCTGGCGCGGTGTAGGGCGCGTCACGACTATGCAGCAGCAGATCGTAGAGGCCGGCGTCGGTGTCCTTGTGGTCCCCGACAAGCGGGTTGCGGGAAAAGGCGTTGCTGGGCGGCAGCTCGTGGAGCAGCCTCTTGCCGACGTCGACTTGGGCTTCGGGCGCATCGTCGCTGCAGATCGCGTGCAGCATCGCCTGCGCCTCATAAACGCCCGCGCGGCCAAAGGGCGCGTAGACCATCACGCCCATTCCGCCCTCTGGCGCCAACGCCTCGGCAAGAGCGTCAAAGCCCGCCTGAGGCGTCGGCAGATGATGCAACACGCCGCAGCAATCGATGTAATCGAAGGGCCCCAACTCTGGGGCCGTCAGCAGATCTCCCGTGCGAAAATCAATGTTTTTCAGGCCCCGCGCGGCCGCTCTCGCCTCAGCGATCTCGCGGCTCGCGGTCGACATGTCGAGATACACGATCTCCGCCGGCGCGCCGCGGTCGTGCAGCAATTGCGCGAGCATGATCAGAGCGTCGCCGGTGCCGCCGCCGGCGACCAAGACGCGCATCGGCTGGGTCCAATCGCGCTTTCCGCTGAAAATGAAGTGATCGATCTCAACCGGATGGCTGGGCGAGCCCTCGATCAGGCGCGTCGCCTCCTCCGCCGGATCGCGCGCCGGGTAAGGGTAGGCCTCGTATTGTCGCTTTACAGGATCCATGAACCGCATCTGCGCGCTTGAGAGAAACCCGGTCAATCGTCGAAATGCGTCCAGCGCGTCGTTTTCCGGCGCCGCATTTGGACTAGACAGGCCTGTCTAGACGCGTGTTCCCTGTTCGGGACGCTTTTTTAGCTGAGTTCGAAGAGGCTCTGATGCATCCGACGGCTTTCTCGGTTTCCAACCGAAAGATCGATCCCACCCGGCGCCGCGGCGTCGCGTTGAAACCCGACGGGACGCCAGCGGACAACGATCGCGTCGAGATCGGCCCCACAGATCTGGCGTTTGACGAGTTCGCTGCGCTCGGCATCACGCCGCCGGACCTGCCAAGCCTCCGCGAGTACCGGCTTGAGCGGTTGCGCGGCGAGTTGCGCCGGCGGGATTACGCGGGCCTGCTGATGTTCGACCCGCTGAACATCCGCTACGCGACGGACAGCATGAACATGCAGCTGTGGACCGCGCACAACCCGGCGCGCGCCTGCTATGTCGCGACCGATGGTCCGGTCATTCTGTGGGACTTTCATGGCTGCGATCACCTCACCGCGCATCTGCCTTTGATTGACGAAGTCCGCCATGGCGCGGGCTTTTTCTACTTTCTGATGGGCGAACGCTGCGAAGAGGGCGCTGAACAATTCGCAAGGCAGATCGATCAACTGATGCGCGGTCACTCGGGATCGAACCGGCGCTTGGCTGTCGACAAGATGGAATGGGAAGGGATCGACGCGCTCCGGCATCTGGGTGTCGAGATCCGGTCAGGTCAACAGATCACAGAGCTCGCTCGTGTGATCAAAGACGCCAACGAGGTCAACGCGATGCGCTGCGCGATCGCCGCCTGCGAAGCAGCTTGTCATGAAATGCGGGCGCTGATGACCCGTCCCCGCCTCGACGCCGGGCTAACGGAAGTCGACATGTGGGCGATGCTCAACCACGGCAATCACATCCGTGGCGGCGAGTGGATCGAAACGCGGATCCTGGCGACTGGGCCTCGCACCAATCCGTGGATGCAGGAAGCCGGGCCACGCGTGATGAAGCCGGGCGAACTCATCGCGTTCGACACGGATATGGTCGGCCCCTATGGCTATTGCTGCGATATCTCGCGAACCTGGCTCGTCGGCGAAGAGGCGTACGGGATTGCGCCGACGCCCGAGCAGAGACGAATTTACAAGGTCGCGCACGAGCACATCATGACGAATATCGAGATGCTCAAGCCCGGCGTCTCGTTCCGCGATCTCACCTTCATGGGGCACATGCTGCCAGAGGAGTTCGTCGAACAACGCTATGGCGTGAAGTTCCATGGCATTGGGCTCTGCGACGAATACCCGGCGATCAAGTATCCCGAGGACTATGCCGACGGCGAGTTTCCCGAAGAGTACGGCTATCTCCAGCCGGGCATGACGTTGACGGCAGAGGTGTATATCGGCGCCGTCGGCGGCGAGGAAGGCATCAAACTCGAGGATCAGATCCTGATCACCGAAGACGGGGTCGAGAACCTCACATCCTTGCCGTTCGAGAGCAGCTTGCTGTCTTAACCGACAGATCCCGTCGCTTCATCTGAGGTCTGCCTGCCCGGGCTGCGCACTCGCGGTCCGGATTTTTTACCTATCTCATGGTAGACGGTTGACACATAATCCACAGCGCCCCAGATGATCGCTGTCAATAACCTACCTACTGATAGATACTGGAGCGATCACATGACCAACCTGACACTCGTCATCGGCGGTTCGAGCGGTATGGGCCTGGCGGCTGCGAGCCGGCGCGCGCGCGCCGGCGACGCAATCTGGATCACCGGCAGGAATGCGCAGAAACTTGCAGCGGCGCGGGACACCTTGCTTGCAGCCGGCGCGCCGGACGTCACGACAAGCATTGCCGATCTTTACGACCGGGGGGCCGTCGACCGGCTCTCGGCGGAGATCAAGGGAAGCGCCCGACCGATCGCGCGCCTTGTCAACGCCGCCGGAACGTTTGTGCCGAAACCATTTCTGGAGCATGCGCAGGCTGACTACGACAAGTATATGGAGCTGAACCGGGCCACCTTCTTCCTGACCCAGGCGGCGGCCAACAACATGGAGAAAAACGGCGGCGGCGCGATTGTGAACATTGGGTCGATGTGGGCCAAACAGGCGATCAAGGCGACGCCGTCTTCAGCCTATTCGATGGCCAAAGCGGGTTTGCATTCGCTGACCCAGCATCTGGCGATGGAGCTCGCCGACAAGGGCATTCGCGTGAACGCCGTCTCGCCAGCGGTCGTCGAAACGCCGATCTATGGCGGCTTCATCGAGCCGGATCAGATCCACGAGACGCTGAAAGGCTTCAACGGGTTTCACCCGGTCGGACGGATCGGACAGCCGGACGACGTCGCCTCGGCGATCGACCTGTTGCTGTCGGATCAAAGCGGCTGGGTGACCGGATCGGTTTGGGATGTCGACGGCGGGGTCATGGCCGGTCGCAACTGACGCCACGACGGGAAGCGGCGCTGACGCGGCGACACAGCCGCGTGAGGACGGTTGCGCGCCGACGCCGCTTCCCCCTTATCTGGCGGGAGAAACACACGGAGGGGCCCATGCTGACCGAACGCATCGATTTTCCCGGACATGCTGGAGACAAACTGGCCGCACGGCTCGATCTTCCCGACCGAGGCGCACGCGCCTACGCGCTGTTTGCACACTGCTTCACGTGCTCAAAGGACATCGCCGCGGCGCGCCGCATCTCCGAACAGCTCACCGCCAGCGGCATCGGGGTGCTTCGGTTTGACTTCACCGGCCTCGGCCATTCGAAAGGCGAGTTCGCCAACACGACCTTCAGTTCAAATGTCGAGGACTTGGTTCTTGCGGCGAACTGGCTGCGCGAGAACCGAGGCGCGCCACAGCTGCTGATCGGCCATTCATTGGGCGGCGCGGCGGTGTTGGCCGCATCGGTTCAGGTCGCTGACGCAAACGCTGTCGTCACCATTGGCGCACCCGCAGACCCGGAACACGTGCTGCACAACCTCGGTTCGGAAGTTGAAACGATCCGCGCCCAGGGCGAGGCGGAAGTGCAGCTGGCCGGACGACCCTTCAAGATCAAGAGGAGCTTTGTGGAAGACGTCGAGAGCTCAAAGCTCGAGGCGGCGATCGGCGGAATGAAGAAAGCTCTGCTGGTCCTTCACGCGCCCCTCGATGAGACGGTCGGCATCGAGAACGCAACGCAGATCTTCCTCGCCGCCCGACACCCCAAAAGTTTCGTCACGCTCGACAACGCCGACCATCTGATCACCAACGACCGCGACGCGATGTATGCGGCGGATGTGATCGCAGCCTGGGCCGCGCGCTATGTTGAAGCCGATGCGGAACATCATCCGGCCGCCGGCGTCGAGGAAGGATTTGTCCGCGTCGCCGAAGCGACGCCAAACGGGTTTCTTCAGGACGTTCATGTCGGCGGACATCATCTGCTCGCCGACGAACCCAAAAGCGTTGGGGGCACCGACCTGGGGCCGGGTCCCTACGATCTGGTCGCCGCCGGTCTGGGCGCTTGCACCTCGATGACCATTCGGATGTACGCGCGCCGCAAAGAGATCGCTCTCGAGCATGTCTCCGTGGATGTGCGGCACGAGAAGATCCACGCCCAGGACTGTGCGAACTGCGAAACCCAGGTCGGGAAGATCGATGTTTTTCAGCGCGAGATTAAACTGCTGGGCGATCTCACGGCGGAGCAACGCGCCAAGCTGATGGAGATCGCCGACAAATGCCCGGTGCACCGGACGTTGGAGAGTGAAGTCAAGATCGAGACGCGTGAAATCACCTGAAGCTCGTCGCGGTCCGTCGCCGGGGCGGCGCTCGGCTCGGCGCGTGTCTGGCCTTGCGGCGCTTATGTGCTGGCGAAGACTCGCATAAGACGACGTTTTCGCTCACTGTCTGGCGAAGGAAAGCAAAACTGGGGGTCGGGATGCCACGCAGGATCGACTGTTTCGCGACGCTGGCGCTTTGGCTGTGCCTGCTGGCGGGCTTTGCACAGACCGTGGGGCCCGCTCACGCGGACGACGCGACGCTTGAGCGCGTCGGCGCTCACTTCAACAGCATTCGCACGTTTGCCGCAGACTTTACGCAAAGCACCCCTGCTGGGGAGATCGGCCGAGGCGACGTCGTCCTCCAGCGCCCAGGCCGATTGCACATGCGCTATGAGAAGCCGGCGCCGATCCGAGTGATCGCCGACGGTTCACAGATCGCGGTGGCGAACGGCGTCGATCCAGTCGTCCCCCGCCCGCTGAGCGGCACGCCCATATCGCTTTTGCTGGCGGAAGACGTCGCGGCCGCGCTCAAAGCCAGCGGCGCGACGGCCGAGCGCGACGGCGACCGCATCCGGGTCAGCGTCAAACGTCGCGACGAGTCCGGCCCGATCCTCGTCACGTTGATCATGGACGCCGACCCTCTGCTTGTTCGGCAATATGTCGTGACCGACGCGCAGGGCGTGTCGAATGTGATCGCGGTGACGAATGTTCGGCAAAATCAAACCGTCGATCCGAGCCTGTTCGTGATCCCGGCTGAGTAGTCGCGTAGCGAAGGAGAGGTCCGTTGAAAAACGCCGAATGGCCGACCGCGGATCTGTGCGAAGAGATGACCGCCTGGCGGCGCGACTTCCATCAGAACCCAGAGCTTGGCTTTAAGGAGCTGCGCACATCCGAGCGCGTCGCCGAGCTGTTGGAGAGCTTCGGTCTCGAGGTTCACCGAGGCGTTGGAGAAACCGGGGTCGTCGGCGTCCTGCAGCGCGGCGATGGTTCGCGGGGCATTGGCCTGCGCGCGGACATGGATGCGCTTCCGATCCACGAGCTCAACGAATTCGAGCACCAATCGCAGTCCCGTGGCGTCATGCACGCCTGCGGACATGACGGCCACACGGCGATGTTGCTGGGCGCCGCCAAGCACCTGTCGGAGTTCGGGGCGTTCTCAGGACGCGTCGTGTTCGTTTTCCAACCTGCCGAAGAGCACGGCAAAGGTGGGCCTGCGATGATCGCGGACGGCCTCTTCGACCGGTTCCCGGTGGAGCAGGTCTACGGGATGCACAACATGCCTGGTCTCGCAGTCGGCGCGTTCGCGATGCGGACCGGGGCGACCATGGCGAGCGAAGCGCTCTTTGAAATTACGATCGAAGGCCGAGGCGGCCACGCGGCGATGCCCCATCACGGCGTCGACGCGATCACCGTCGGCGCGGAAGTCGTGACGGCGCTGCAGACAATCGTCTCGCGCAAACTGGATCCCGGTTTGAACGGCGTGGTGTCGGTGACGGACTTTCGTACCGACGGTCAACGCAACGTTTTGCCGGGCCGCGCGACGCTGACGGGCGACGCGCGAGCGCTGAGCGTCGAGGTCAATTCCGAGATCGAACGCAAGATGCGGCAGATCGTTGAGGGCGTCTGCATGGCGCATGGGGTGCGAGGCGCGGTGCGCTACGAAACCGAATTTGAGGTCTTGCTCAATGCGCCGGAACCGGTGCGGCTCGCCGCCGAGGCCGCGACCATGATCGCGGGGTCTGCGGGCGTGAACACAGATTACCCCCCGGTGATGGCTTCGGAAGACTTTGCACACATGGCGAAGGCGCGTCCTGGCTGCTTTGTATTCGCAGGCAACGGCGTGACCGGACCGCACGCGCGTCCGCTGCATTCCGCCGATTACGACTTCAACGACGACCTCCTGGCGCCAGGGTCCTCTTTCTGGGTGCGGCTGGTCGAGCAAACACTGTCGCGGGACGCGGCCTGATGTTCGAAGCCCGGCTCGACGCGCTCCGCATGAGGTTGAACGATGCGGATCTGGAGGTCGCGCTGATCACGGATGAGGACAACGTCTACTACCTCACCGGGTACTACGACTATCTGCACATGGAGTTTGGCAGACCGACGATCCTCGTCGTCCCGAAAGCAGGGGAGAGTCTGCTGATCACGCCGATGATCGACTTTGCGATGGCGCAAGCCTCCGCCCGGGTCGACCGGATCGCGCCCTGGAACGACGGCGCCGGGGAAGAGTGGCGAACGGAGTTGCCAGGCGCGCTGGCCGGCGCCAACCGCGTCGCGATCGAACGCGAAAAAATCCCACCATTGGTGCGCCGCTACGTCGATGCTTTGCTCGGACCACGCCAACCGCGCGACGTCGCCTCGCTTCTCGCGGAAATGCGAATGATCAAGAGCGCAGAAGAGCTGCAACTGGCGCGTCACGCCGGCGAGGTGGCCAATGCGATGATGGCGGCGGGTCGAGAGGCCATCGGCGACGGCGTTCCAGAGTTCGAGGTGGCCCTGGCGACGTCACAGGCTGCGGCGCGCAAGGCGGCCGAGCTGCTGACAACGCACTACGACGACACGCAGATGTCGCCGAACACGCAATTTCTGCAGATCATGGCTTCGGGAGATGAGATCCGAAAATCTCACCATCGGGCCTCGCCGCGCGTGATGCGCCATGGCGAACCGGTGTTTCTTTGCTTTTGCGGAATGACGAATTTTCACCGCTTCAAGCTCGGCTTCGATCGCACCTTCTGGATTGGCGAGATCGCCGATCCTCTCCAGGCCGAGGTTTATGACGTCGCCCGAGCAAGCCAGGCCGCCGCGCTGTCCGCGCTGCGTCCTGGCGTAACCGCTGAAAGCGTTCATCAAGCGTACGCGGAGGTCATCGAGGATGCAGGCTACGCCTATCCGTTCCGATGCGGGCGCGCGACAGGCTACAGCTATCTCGAGAAGCCTGAACTCGTGACCGGCGATACGACGATCCTGCAGCCGGGCATGGTGCTCGCCGTGGACGGCTCGGTCTCGACCGATACGTTTCGCGCGCAGGTCGGCGACAGCGTTATCCTCACGACGGATGGATACGACCTTATCACCGACCATCCGAATTCGCTGGACAGCGTTACTCTGTGACAGAGCCGGCCGACAGACGTGGGTCGGGATGCTCGTCCGCCCAATGGCGCGCAAGATCGTCTCGCCGACAGAACCAAACCTGATCACGCGCCATCATGTGGTCGAGGATTCGGTGCAGCGCGACGATGCGGCCTGGTCGTCCGATCAGACGCGCATGCAGGCCGACCGTGAGCATCTTGGGATGGTCCGCCCCCTCGGCGTAAAGCTGGTCGAAGCTGTCGCGGATGTAGGCGACGAACTCGTCTGCGATCTGGTATCCGCCCTCTGCGCGCCCAAACCGAGAATCGTTGGTGTCCAACGAGTATGGAACCATCAGAAGTCCCGGATAATCCGGCGACCAATACGGCAAGTCGTCGTTGTAGACGTCTGACGTGTAGAGAAAGTTCCCCGCTTCGACGACGAGATCCAGCGTGTTCAGCGACGGCAGACCAGCGTAGTACCCGACAGGCGCCCGCCCGGTCAGATCCCTGATCTGTTTGATCGACCTGGCGATCATGTCGCGCTCCTCGTCTTTTGAGAGCGTCGCATAGTCAATCCAGCGCCACCCGTGGGGATGCAGATCGAAACCGGCGTCAATCATCGCCTGAAGGGCGACAGGATTGTGTTCGCCCGCTCGGCCAACGAGATTGACCGTCGCCTTGAGCCCGCGATCCGCGAACGCCCGCAAGAGGCGCCAGTAACCGACGCGGGAGCCGTATTCGTAACTGTGTTCGATGTTCAGTTCGCGCCCGCCCACCCTGGGTTCGACATTCACGTCGGAGATGCGGGTTTCGGACTGGGCGTCGCCTTCGAAGATCGAGCGCTCCCCGCCTTCCTCGTAGTTGATGCAGAAGTTCACCGCGATCCGGGCGCCGCCGGGCCAGTTGGCCTGCGGCGGTTTATCCGCGTAGCCGATGTACTCGCGGCTCGGGGGCGCATTTGGGTCCGCCATTTCATTCCCTTCTGCGAAGAAACAGACGCTGCGGGCTAGATCACTTTCAGCCGCCGCAGCTCGTCGATCTCTGTGTCGGAGTACCCGATCTCGGCGAGCACTTCTCCGGTGTGCTCGCCAAGCTCTGGCGGCGGGCTTTTCACCTCAGGTCCGTCCTGAGACGACCGGAAGGCGGCGACCGCCGGGCGGAGCGCCCCGGACTTCGAGAATGGCGCGGCGTAAGCCCCGACAACAGATCGGCTTGCGACCTGTTCTCCTTGCAAGGCGTCGCGAAGCGTTTGCACGGCCGCCGCGGGCAGGCCGGCTTCAATCAACAATGTCTCCCACGCGTGGGCGGATCTGGTTTTGAAGACGTCCTCGAGGATCGGTTCATCAACCGAGCGGCGCGCTGCGATGTCCGGGATCCGCAGCCCTTGAACCTCGCGCGCGATGTCTTCCCGCCCCAACACCCGCCACAGAGCCGCGTATTGCGGCGGTGTAACGGCTCCGATCATCAGAACGCCATCCGCCGTTTCATAGCCGCCGTACCCGGCGTAAGGCACGCGCGCGTGCCGCGTGCGCCCCGGCGATCGGCCGGTCGTGTTCGTGTTGAGAACCCCCGACGTCATCAGCATCAAGGCGGCGTCGAGCATCGAGACGTCCAGATACTGCCCCTCGCCGGTTCGTTCGCGGCGCAGAAGCGCGGAGGAAATCGCAAACGCCGCCTGCGCGCCTGTGCCGAAGTCCAGAACCGGCGGGCCGACCAACACAGCCTCGTCGTCAGCTGCGCCCGTCTGCAGCATCATGCCCGAGTAGGCTTGGATCGTGTTGTCGAAGGCGGCGTGCTCGCGCTTGGGGCCGGTCTGTCCGAACCCGGTCATGGAGCAGTAGATGATATCCGGCTTGATCGCGCGGATGTCCTCGTAGCCCAATCCCAGCGCGTCGAGTTTTCCAGCGCGAAAATTCTCGACAATAACGTCCGCCGTCTTGGCGAGATCCTTGAAGATCGCCCGCCCCTGCTCGGATTTCAGGTTGAGCGTAATGGCGCGTTTGTTCGCCGCTTGCGACTGAAAGTGCGTTCCCATCAGCGCCGTGTTGAAATCGCCCACCGCGCCGATCTCCCGGTTCATGTCGACGGCGCCGGGGCCTTCGATCTTGATGACGTCAGCGCCCAGAACCGCGAGCTGATAGGTCGAAAAAGGGCCCGCCAGCACATGGGTCAGGTCGAGAACGCGGAGTCCCTCAAAGGCCTGCATGTTCACCGCTCCCTTTCTACCGCCAGCATGCAATCGTCCGGCCCTGTCTTCAAGAAATCAAGCCTCAGGCGGCGTCCGGGTTCCCGATTGCAAATCGGGGGAACAGCGATCAGAGACACGAGAACGCCTGTCTTTGAAGATCAGCGCCGCTATGATCGCGCAATCGCCCCCAATAGGATCCAGTCCCGCCATGGAAGACATCAATGCGGCGCCCGCCGCGCCCCGCGCTCTGGACGGTCTCCGGATCCTGGATCTCAGCCGAATTCTAGCGGGTCCATGGGCGTCACAGATACTCGCGGATCTCGGCGCTGAGGTGATCAAGGTCGAGCGTCCGGGCCGAGGCGACGATACGCGCAGTTGGGGACAGCCGGACGTCGAGGACAGCGACGGCGAGAACCGGGGATCCGCTTACTTCAACTCTGCGAACAGGGGGAAAGCGTCGGTCGCCATCGACATTGCAAGCCCGGCCGGTCAGGACGTCATGCGCCAGCTCGCCGCCAAATGCGACGTGGTGATCGAGAACTTCAAGAAAGGCGATCTCGACAGATACGGCCTCGACTACGGGCGACTGTGCGAGGTGAAGCCGGATCTCATCTACTGCTCGATCACCGGGTTTGGCCAGACCGGGCCTTACTCAGAACGCGCCGGCTATGACTTCTTGCTGCAGGCGATGGGCGGGTTGATGAGCATAACAGGTCAACCCGAAGGTCAGCCGGGCGCTGAGCCGATGAAGGTCGGCGTCGCGCTGACGGACGTGCTCACAGGGCTCTACGCGGTGATCGCGATCCTGGCCGCCTTGCGCCATCGCGACGCGACCGGCGAGGGCCAGTCGATCGACCTGGCGCTGATGGACGTGCAGGTCGCCGCTCTGGCCAATCAGGCGATGAACTACCTTGCGACCGGGCGGTCGCCGAGCCGGCTTGGCAACGCGCATCCCAACATCGTGCCGTATCAGGCTTTCGCCGCCAGCGACGGGCATCTGATCCTCGCCATCGGCAACGACCGCCAGTTCAAACGGTTCTGCGAGGTCGCTGGCCGACCCGAGTTGGCCGAAAACGCGCGTTTCAAGACAAACCCCGACAGAGTGCGAAACCGGGCGGAGCTGGTTCCGATCCTCGACGCCCTAATCGGCGGGCGGTCGGTGCGCGACTGGGTTGAGACCCTATCGGCTGCGAGCGTGCCGTGCGGACCGGTCAACACCGTTGAACAGGTCTTTGCGGACCCACAGGTGATCGCAAGAGGATTGCGAACCGAGCCCGTCACGTCGGACGGCGCACGGGTGCCCGGCGTCGGATCTCCGCTCGCCTTGTCGAAGACCCCGCCGTCCCCTCCGCGCGCCGCGCCGCTGCTTGGCGAGCACACTGAAAGCGTCTTGCGCGATGTTCTCGGCCTCGCCCCGGACGCCATCGCAGACTTTGCAAAACGCGGCGCTTTCGGCGCGGATCAAGAGAAAGACACGTGATGGAGAGCCCTCTTTCAACTGTATCGCCAGCTTTGCGCGAGGTTCACTTGGCGGCCTGGGCCGCCGTCGCAGCCCGCACCGACAAAATCACGGGCGAGCGAGCGACCATCCCGCCGGAAACGCCGGCGACACAGTTCGTCGAAGAGTCCCGGTATCAGGACGCATTCGGGGTGCTGAAGCATCTCGACACCGCACTTACGCTCGCCAAACAGGGACCGCTCGCCGGTCTGGCCGAGCTGTTCGAAGCCGTATTGCCTGAACTGCGGTGGTCGCAGAACCCCAGCTACACCGCGGAGAACTGCACGCCCGAGTTTCTCGACGGCTACGCCTATGCGTCGTTCTCCGGACCGGAAGGGCCAATCCTTCTCGAGCAGCCGCGCGGGGGCTTCTTGTTGATGGGTCCGGGGGTGGCCTATCCGGACCACGAGCATTTGGCGAGCGAAGTCTACCTGCCGCTGACAGGAAATGTGGAGTGGCGGCTGGATCAAGCCGAGCGGTTTCCCGTTCAAGCGGGAGAGCTTGTGCGCCACAGGTCGTTCCAACCACACGCCACCCGCGCCGGCGACATCCCGTTTTTGTCGTTCGTGGGGTGGCTCGAGCCCGGCGACCGAGCGTCGATCAGCTTTTCGCAAGCTCAGTGATCGCCGCCTTGGGCTGGAGCCCCTCGGCCGAGCCAATGTCGTGAAAGTCAGCAAGAGCGCGTGATCGCGCCGTCAGACGCCGGTGAAGGACTTGGCCTGAAAGAACTTGCCCAGAAAGAACTTGGCGAGCGCATTGGAACATGTCTGAGTGAGACCACGTTCGCGCGTGCGAACCATCCATTTCTGAAACGCGTGAGGGAACTCCCATGCAATATGCGGCGCCGCAGACCGTCGAAGCTGCGATTGACCTGCTGACATCCCACGAAGGCGCGCATGTGCTCGCCGGCGGCACCGACCTGCTCGTCCAGCTGCGGTCCGATCGCGTGGCCCCGGAGGTTATCGTCGACATCAAACGCATCGACGGGATGAAGTCGATCCGAGACGACAGCGGCGGGTTCCGGATTGGGGCGGCCGTTTCCGCGGCCGAGATCACCGAACACGCCGGCCTGGGGGCGGCTTGGCCAGGTCTGGTGGAGGCGGCCGGGCTCATCGGCTCGACCCAAGTTCAGGGGCGCGCAACGATTGTCGGCAATCTGTGCAATGCGTCGCCGGCCGCGGACACGACCCCCGCCTTGATCGCCGCCGGCGCTCGGATCGTGATCTCAGGCCCCACCGGCACGCGCGAAATCCCGGCGGAGGAGATGACGACCGGTCCTGGCCGCACCACGCTGGCGAAAGGCGAGCTGGTGGAAGCCGTCCGCCTGCCGACCAGAGCAGCGCGCTCGGGCGACGCTTATCTCCGCTTCATTCCCAGAACCGAGATGGACATCGCGGTCGTGGGCGCAGGCGTCAGCCTCTCGTTCGACGACGCCGGCATGTGCCAGGCCGCACGCGTCGCGCTGGGCGCCGTCGCCCCGAAAGCAGTGCTCGTCGCAGACGCCGCAGCGGCCCTGATCGGAACCGCAATCGACGACGCTGCGCTGGAGCAGCTCGCGCAAGCCTGCGCCGCAGCCTGCAATCCAATCGACGACAAGCGCGGCACCATCGAATTCCGCACGCAAGTCGCCGGCGTGTTGGCCAAACGCGCCGCGGTTGCGGCCAAGGAACGCGCGTTCGCGGCGCAGAAGTAAGGAAGTCCCATGTCTCAGATCCACGTTTCCACAACCGTCAACGGCGATGCGGTTGAGTTTCTGTGCGAGCCCGACGAAACGCTTCTCGACGCATTGCGCGACCGTCTCGGATTGACCGGAACCAAAGAGGGATGCGGCACCGGCGACTGCGGAGCCTGCAGCGTGACCGTCGACGGCCGTCTGGTGTGTTCTTGCCTGGTTTTAGGCGCCGAGGCGAACGGCGCCTCGGTCGATACGATCGAGGGGCTCGGACAAGGCGACGCGCTGCATCCGCTGCAGCGGAAATTCCTGGAACACGCCGCGCTGCAATGCGGGGTCTGCACACCGGGTTTTCTGGTGGCGGCGAAATCCCTGCTCGACCGCAATCCCGACCCAACCGAAACCGAGGTGCGTTACTGGTTGGCGGGCAACCTTTGCCGTTGCACAGGATATGACAAGATCGTGCGCGCCGTGATCGACGCCGCCGCCGACATGCGAAGTCAGGCGGCCCAATCGTAGACGTAGCCAGATAGCCAAGAACTCAGCGAGAAAGCTCATCCAGGAGGATCGACTATGGCCCTCGACGACAAACACGGCGTCCAGACGCGCGATTTCAAGATTGTCGGCACGCGCCCCGTAAGGCCGGATGGCTTGGAAAAAGTCACCGGAAAGGCTCGCTTTGGCGCCGACATGGCGCTGCCTGGGATGTTGATCGGCATGATCCTGCGCAGTCCGCACGCCCATGCGCACATCCGGAGCATCGACGCCTCGAAGGCTCTGGCGTTGCCTGGCGTGAAAGCGGTGGTGACCGCCACCGACTTCCAAGACCCGGGCGACGGTCTTCGCGACATCCTCGAGAACTGCATGGCCGGAGAGAAAGCGCTTTATGACGGGCACGCCGTCGCCGCGGTCGCCGCCATCAACCGGTCTGTTGCGAAACGCGCGCTCGCGCTGATCGACGTCGATTACGAGGCGCTGCCCCATGTCACCGACGTGGACGCGGCGATGCGGCCTGGCGCCCCCGCCCTGCACGAAGACGCCGCTGACGAGTCGGTGCCAGACGGATGGTCGAAGAACGTCGTGCGCCGCTACGAGTTCGGTCACGGCGATGTCGACGCCGGGTTCGCCGCCGCGGACGAGGTGGTGGAACGCAGTTTCCGCACTGAAGCCGCGCATCAGGGCTATATCGAGCCGCATGCCTGCGTCGCGTCCTTTGGCGGCGACGGCCAGGCCGATCTCTGGTGCTGCACGCAAGGCCAGTACATGGTCCGCGCGACCTGCGCCGGGATCATGGGCATCGAGGTCGCGCAGCTGCGTGTGACCGCCTCCGAGATCGGCGGCGGCTTTGGCGGCAAGACGACCGTCTTTATCGAGCCCGTGGCCCTGGCGCTTTCGCGTAAGGCCGGCAAGCCCGTGAAGATCGTCATGAGCCGCGAAGAGGTGTTCCGCGCCACTGGACCGACATCTTCCAGTTCGATCGATGTGAAGGTCGGCATGACCAAGGACGGGCGCATCACCGCAGGCTCGGCGGAGCTGCGGTATCAGGGCGGCGCATGGCCGGGCTCGCCGGTCGAGTTTGGCGCGATGAGCTCGTTCGCAGCCTACGACCTAGAGAACGTTAAGACGGTCGGCTGGGACGTTGTCACGAACCGTCCCAAACAGGCGGCCTACCGGGCGCCAGGGGCGCCGATGGCCGCGTTCGCTGTGGAAAGCTGCGTCGACGAGCTCTGCAAAACGCTGGGGCTTGATCCGCTTGACGTGCGTCTGAAGAACGCGTCGCGCGACGGGTCGAAAGCCTCTTATGGCCCGACCTTCGATAAAATCGGCCTGACGGCGACGCTGGCGACGGCGAAGACGCATCCGCATCTCTCCGCGCCGCTGGGCCCCAATCAGGGTCGCGGCGTCGCCTGCGGCTTCTGGTTCAATTTCGGCGGCGACACCTGCGTGTCGATGAACATCGGATCCGACGGCACGGTGAGCGTCATCGAGGGCAACCCGGACATCGGCGGCAGCCGCGCCGCCATGAGCCAGATGGCGGCCGAGGAACTGGGCATCCCTTTCGAGAAGGTCCGCACCGTCATCGCCGACACAAGCTCGCTGGGATACAATGAAGTCACCGACGGCAGCCGTGTGACTTTCGCCGTCGGCTTGGCGACCATCAAGGCGGCGCGCGACGCGATCGAGAAAATGTGCGCGCGCGCCGCGGCGCTCTGGGGCATCCCGGCGGAGGCAGTCGTCTGGGAGGACGGCTGCGCCAAGCCCGCCGGCCCGAATGCCGGCGAGCATGAGCCGATGACCTTGGCCGAGATCGCCGCAGTGGCCTCCGAAACCGGCGGACCGATCGCCGGGCATTACGAGGTCAACGCCGACGGCGCCGGCGTCAGCTTTGCGACCCATGTGTGCGATGTGGAAGTCGACCCCGAGACCGGCGCGACCAAGGTTCTGCGCTATACCGTATTTCAGGACGCAGGCAAGGCGGTCCACCCGGCTTATGTCGAAGGCCAATTCCAGGGCGGCGCGGTTCAGGGCATCGGCTGGGCGCTGAACGAGGAATACATCTATGGCGAGGACGGCCGACTGCAGAACCCGGGCTTCCTGGACTATCGCATCCCCGTCGCTTCGGACCTGCCGATGATCGACGCCGTCATTGTCGAAGTCCCGAACCCCGGCCACCCTTATGGCGTCCGCGGCGTCGGCGAGACGTCGATCGTCCCGCCCCTTGCGGCGGTCGCCAACGCCGTTTCCGCCGCCTGCGGCGTGCGGATGACCGAGCTGCCGATGTCGCCGCCGAAGTTGCTGAAGGCGATGTCACAGAAGACCGCGTAGCGGGTGGCGGACGACGGAGCGAGGACCATGCCCAAGGTCGGTATATGGGGATCGCTGCGCGACGCGACCGACGGCCTCGCAGAGGTCGAGGTCGACGCCGCAAACGTCCGCCAACTTCTGGACCGCCTGGCGGAGGCCTATCCGGGCCTCGCGCCTCAAATCGAGCGTGGCGTTTCCGTCTCGATCGACGGCAAGATCTATCGCAACGCCTGGTTGGCCCAACTCAAGCCCGATAGCGAGGTCTTTCTGCTCCCAAGGCTAAACGGCGGGTAGCGTTCGCGTCGTCGCGGCGCGCTGGACTGATATCTTGAGAATTCTGCGGCAAACCCAGAAATAACGGCGACTTATGGCACAAGGCTCACTTGTGCCGGTGTCTCCACTGTCCCACTTTAGATCTCGAAGTTGAGCGGTTGGTTCTCACTTCACAGGAGACACAAAGGGGAGTTTCGACATGAAATCTGCAGTTGCAGCGATCGCCGGCGCGGCGATTTTGCTTTCGGCCTGTGGCACGACAACGGGTGATCGGGGTCTTTCAGGCGCCGGCATCGGCGCCGGCGCGGGCGCGGTCGTCGGCGCGGTTACGGGTCTTTCGATTCTCGAAGGCGTGGCGCTCGGCGCGGTCGCTGGCGGCTTGGCGGGCGCGCTGACCGACGCAGACCTGATCAATCTCGGCGATCCGATCTGGGCGACGAATAACCGCTCTGCGAACAACGCAGCCGTCATCCGCGTCCAGGCGGGGCTTCAGGATCTGGGCTACAGCCCTGGGCCGATCGACGGTGTTCAAGGCTCTCAGACGACCTCGGCGATCAAAGCCTATCAGCGCGACAATGGTCTGCTGGTGGACGGCCGTGCCTCCTATGAGCTGGCGGAACACATCGACGGCAAACTGTCCTAGACAGACCGCTTCTGGCGCAGGGACCGGGTGGCCGGCGGGTCACTCGGCGGCGCAAGCCCGATGAATCGATGGCGTGACGCCATACGTCTGTCGATAACAGCGCGCGAAATGCGTGGGCGATCCGAAACCGCACGCCAAGGCGATCTCTGCGACTGAGAGATCTGTCTGCGACAGCAGGTTGCGCGCCTTGTGAAGCCGGACGTCTCGGTAGTACTTCTGCGGCGAGCAATTCAGGTAACGCCCGAAGAGCCGCTCCAACTGGCGCGGCGTAACGCCGGCGCGGCGCGCGATCTCGGCCGTCGGAACCGGGTCTTCGATCGTGTTGTCGATCTCCCGCAGCGCACGTTTCAGCGGCTCGCTTCGAAAGCCATGCCGGGCGCCGGGCGAAACCCTTTGTTCGGCGTGATCGCTTCGGACGCTGTTGTAGACCATCTGATCGGCGACGGACGTGGCGAGGTCGGCGCCATGCGTCTTTGCGATCAAGTGCAGCATGAGGTCCGCTGCTGCGGGCCCTCCGGACGCGCTTACGATCGGCGCGTCGGCGACAAAGACGCTGCGACGTAGAACCACGTCGGGAAACTCTTCGGTGAAGGCGTCGTGGAACTCCCAATGGCTCGCGCAGGCGTGTCCGTCCAGAACGCCCGCCCGCGCGAGCGCATACGCGCCGGAGCAAATCGCGCCGAGCTGAACGCCGTGGGCGTGATTTCTGCGCAAGTAATCCACGGCCTTGCGAGTGATCCGCTCTCTCACGCCAAGCCCAGATATCACAAAGAGCCGCTCGTCGCGCTGCAGCGGCTCGAGGCCCTGATCGACCAGGGTGACCGACCGGTTGGAGCATATCGCCCTGGCCCCATCTTCCGAAGCCAACCGCCAGCGATACAGCTCACGCTCTGCGACGAGATTGGCGATGCGCAACGGTTCGATCGCGCATGCGAAGGCAAGGTGCGTAAAGTCTTCGATCAGCAAGAAAACGAAGGTCTCGGGTTTCGACATGCCATATCCGCGGAGCCGCCACGTGCTCAGACACGCATGAATACATATTGTATGCAACAAAAATATGTGCTTTCACAGGCGGGACGTGAAGAGTGGCGGGCGAGAGCCATGACTGTGCGACCACGAAAATCCGAGCCGAACGTGAGTCCAAAGCAGGCTCTCTATCAGGCGCTGACAAGCTCGATCCTCACATTGGAGCGGGCGCCGGGCAGCGATATCGACGAGGCGCGCCTGGCGGCGGAATACGGCCTGTCGCGGACGCCCCTACGCGAGGTGCTGCGGCAGATGGCGGGCGAGGGATATCTCGAGCTGCGCGACAATCGCGGCGCTCAGGTCGCAGCCCTTTCACACAAGACCCTCCGCGACTTCTTTCTTGCTGCGCCGATGATCTACTCGGCGACGACGCGTTTGGCCGCGGAAGCGGCGACCCCCTCACAGGTCGGAACGCTCAAGGCCGCGCAACGGGCGTTCCGTCAGGCGATCGACGCAGGCGATATCGCAGGCCGCGTTCTGCAGAACCACCGCTTTCACGCGCTGATCGGCGAGATGGCGGACAACGTGTATCTGGCGCCGTCGCTTCGTCGCCTTCTGATCGACCACGGCCGGATCTCGGCGAACTTCTATCGACCCCGAACAGACCAAATGCGCGAGAATCTGGCGATCGCCGCCAATCAGCATGATGAAATCATCGCTTGTATCGAGGCGGGCGACGCCGAGAGAGCCGCGCAGATCGCCATCGATCACTGGGCCTTGTCGCGTGACATGATCGAGATTTTCGTCACGCCGCCGGGTCTCGACACGCAGCTTGGCGATCACAAGCAATCCAATCGGCAATCCGGAAGCCAACCAAGGGCGAAGGCATCATGAAATTCGAGGGAATCTACACGCCTGTCATCACGCCACATCATTCCGACGGCAGCGTCGACTGGGATGCGTTGGCGGCGCAGATCGACCATCTTGTCCAGTCCGGCGTGCATGGCGTCATCTCGGGCGGCTCGACCGGCGAGTACTATGCGCAAGCTCTCGAAGAGCGGATCGAGGTTGGACGCTTCACCAAGGAACGGTTGGCAGGACGGGCGCCGCTGATCTTTGGCGTCAGCGCCATCCGGCAACCGGATTCAGTCGAACTGGCGCTCGCGGGGAAAGCGCTCGGCGCCGACGCGTTGCTGATGGGATCGCCCCCTTACGCCGTCCCGACCGAGCGTGAGAACGCGCTCAACGCGTTGGCGGTCGACCGGGCCGCCGACCTTCCCATCATGCTCTACAACTATCCAGGACGCATGGGCGTCGACATGGGCGAGGAGTTTCTGGACCGCGTTGGGCGCTCGCGCAACTTCTGCGCGATCAAGGAAAGCTCGGGCGACATCAACCGAGTGCACATGCTGGCGCGGGACTATCCGCACATTCAGCTGTCTTGCGGGATGGACGATCAGGCGCTCGAGTTCTTCGCCTGGGGCGCGCGTTCGTGGGTCTGCGCCGGATCGAACTTCTTGCCCACCGAGCACATCGCGCTCTGGCGCGCCTGCGCGGTCGATGGCGACTTCGAACGCGGACGCCGGATCATGTCGGCGATGCTGCCCTTGATGCGCGTTCTCGAACAGGGCGGCAAGTTCATCCAATGCGTCAAATACGGGGTCGAGCTCGACGGACGTCGAGCCGGACCGCCGCGTCCGCCGCTGAAACCGCTGAACAAGAACGACAAGCGAGACCTCGAACAAGTGGTGCGCGTGCTCAAACGCGCTGTCGCCGCCATCGAGGCCGAACGCCAACCCACCGAGTTGAGGGCCGCCGAATGACCGAGCTGCTGACCGCCGAAGAGTATCGCGCCATCGCCGCGGAGCTGACACTGCCGACCAACGCGTTCATCGACGGCGCGTTCCGACCCGCAAGCTCCGGCGCCGCGTTCCCAACCGTGAACCCGGCCACGGGCGAGACCCTGGCGCGCGTCGCCTCCTGCGACGCCGAGGATGTCGACTTCGCCGTCGTCAAAGCCCGAGACGCGTTCGAGGACGGGCGCTGGTCAAAGCTGCACCCCTCGGAGCGCAAGGAGAAGCTGCGTCTTCTCGCCAAACTGCTCGAACGCAACGCCCGCGAGCTGGCGGTGATGGAGAGCCTCGATAGCGGCAAGCCAATCTACGACTGCGAGACCGTCGACATACCCGAGGCGATCCATTGTCTTAAGTGGCATGCGGAGGCGATCGACAAGATCTACGATCAGGTGTCGCCGGCCTCGGATGACCATATCTCCATGATCGTGCGAGAGCCGATCGGCGTCGTCGGCCTTGTCCTGCCCTGGAATTTTCCGCTGCTGATGCTCGCCTGGAAGATCGGCCCGGCGCTGGCCGCCGGTTGCTCCGTCATCGTCAAGCCCGCGGAAGAGACTTCGCTGACGGCGCTGCGGGTGGCCGAACTCGCTCATGAAGCGGGTATTCCACGCGGCGTCTTCAATGTCGTGCCGGGCATGGGACCTGAGGTCGGCGAACCGCTCGGCCGGCATATGGATGTCGACATGGTCTCCTTCACCGGGTCGACGGAAACCGGTCGGCGCTTTTTGCATTACGCAGCCGACTCGAACCTCAAAGAGATCGTTCTGGAGATGGGCGGCAAGAACCCGTGCGTGGTGATGGACGACGCCGAGAACCTCGATCGCGTCGCTGCTCATGTCGTCAACGGCGCGTTCTGGAACATGGGGGAGAACTGCTCGGCGACGTCGCGGCTGATCGTGCACGCCGATGTGAAGGACGCGCTGCTCGACCGCATTCTCGCTCATGCTCGGGAATGGCGTTTGGGCGATCCGCTCGACCCGGAGAACCGCATCGGCGCGCTCGTGTCGAAGTCGCATTTCGACAAGGTGTGCTCGTATCTGGGCCAGGTCTCGGGCGATGCGGTGCGCTTGGGAGGTCAGGCGCAGGGCGGCACGCATGTCGAACCCACGATCTACGAACTTCCCAGCAACGGTCATCAGTTGGCGCGCGAAGAGATTTTCGGCCCGGTCTTGTCAGTGATCACGGTAACCTCTTTTGATGAAGCGATCGCGGTCGCCAACGACACCGAGTACGGGCTGGCCGCCTCGATCTTCACTGCGAACGCAAAGCGCGCAATCCGCGGCGCCCGGGCGATCAAGGCGGGGACCGTGACGGTCAACTCCTATGGCGAGGGCGACATCACCACTCCCTTTGGCGGGTTCAAACAGTCGGGTTTCGGGGGGCGTGACAACAGCCTGCACGCTCACGACCAGTACACTCAGCTCAAGACGATCTGGCTGGATCTCGCCGACGATCTGGACGAGGCCGTCGATTGACGCGGGTGTCGCGGTTGCCGCGGGACCCCGGTCCTGCGGCGTGGAACGCCTTATTGCCTCCGCCGCAACCGGCGCGCGTGCTGGAGGAGAAGATCACGGCGGACTGGCTGGTGATCGGCGCAGGTTTCGCGGGTCTGGCCGCGGTCCGGCGACTGACGCAACTGCGTCCAGGCGATCGGATCGTATTGCTGGAGGCCTCGCGGATCGGCGACGGGCCGGCCGGACGCAACTCCGGCTTCATGATCGACTTGCCGCACAAGCTGACATCGGAAGACTATTCCGGAGAAGACGCCGCCAAAGATCAGGCCCAGACAGAACTGAACCGCGCCGCCATCGACTTTGCAGCACAGGCCGCTGACGAGTATGGCATGGATGCAGAGAGCTTCGACCGCTCGGGAAAGGTCAACGGCGCTGCAGCCGAGCGAGGCGTGAAGGCGAACGCGTCCTATGCGGCGCATCTTGCCGAGCTTGACGAACCGCATGAGCTTCTGGACCGCCAAGCGATGCGCGAGCTCACCGGTTCCGATTACTACCTTGGCGGATTGTTCACCCCCGGCGCCGCGATGATACAGCCCGCGAAATTCGTGCGGGCGATGGCGACGGGCCTCGCCGGCCAGGTCGACATCTTCGAGCAGTCGCCGGTGACGGAGACCCGCCGCGTCGATGGCGATTGGCGGGCGACGACGCCCCAAGGCTCGGTGACCGCGCCGCGGGTCATCCTGGCCGTCAACGGACATGCTGAGAGCTTTGGCTACTTCCGGCGCCGGCTCGTTCATATCCACCTCTACGCTTCGATGACCCGAGCGCTCGCTTCGGAGGAAGCAAGGGTGCTGGGCGGCGCGCCGCGTTGGGGCGTGACGCCCTCCGACCCGATGGGCTCGACGGTGCGGCGAATTTCCGGGACGGGCGGCGATCGCATCGTGATCCGTAACCGGGTGACCTACGATCCGACGCGCGAGATAGACGCGGCGCGTCTGGAGCGCATGGGCAAGACACATGACGCCAGCTTCAAGGCGCGGTTCCCGGCGCTGCCCGACGACATGATGGAGCACCGCTGGGGCGGTCGGCTGTGCCTAAGCCTCAATGATGCGCCCGCCTTCGGGGAAATCGAGGACGGCGTGTTCGCGGCCTGCTGCCAGAACGGGCTCGGAACGACGAAAGGGACGATCTCGGGCGTGCTTGCGGCCGAGCAGGCCGCGCGCGGCAACAATCCCCTTCTGGTCCGCATGCTGGAAGCGCCGGCGCCGCAGCGGTTGCCCCCAGAGCCCATCGCTGCGCTCGGCGCGATCGCGACGATGAAATGGAAGGAATGGCGCGCCGGGCGGGAGCGCTAGGCGACCGCTTCCACGAAGAACGCAGCGCCGTCCATATCGGCGGCCAGCAACGCCGGCGCGCCGGTCAGATCAAATCGACCCGTGACCGCCCCGCCCGCTTCGAGGATGCGCGCCTCCGCCCCGTCGAGGTCCTCCACGCCGAAATGCACGCCCCTGAACTCGTAAGGTCCGCGCAAGTCTTCCGGCGCTTCGATAACGCGCTGCATCTCCTCATCGGACCAAGCGAATACGGACCGGTAGAAGTCCTGGACAGCGCGCGGCTCTGAAACGTAGAGCGCATGGCGCACGCGGGCCCCTCGACCGATCGCGCCGGGTCCCATATCGCCATCGTAAACCGTGAAGCCCGCGCCCAGAGGGTCGCGGATCAGCGCGAAAGAGCCACTGTCGTCCAAACGCGTCGGCGCGACCTCGGTCTTGCCCCCACGGCGCGTCGCCGCATCAGCGGTCCGCGCGACGTCGGCGACCTGAATGTAACTCATCCAGAAGCTGGGCATCCCGATCTTGCGGAACTTCGCAGGCATCTCAAAGATCCCAGCCGCCGCGCCACTGTCGGTGGAAGCGATCGAATACCCCCCGTTCTCCGGCGAGAAGGACCAGCCCAGCACGGCGGCGTAAAAGGTTTGCGCCGACGAGGGATTGAACGCCGACAAGTCACACCATACGAAGCCTCCCGGCATCCCGTTCATCTCCTACTCCGGCGCTCCTTGCGGCAGGCTCAGCTGCGCCGTGCGGCCGCCGTCGATCGTGTAAATCTGCCCCGTGACAAAGCTTGCGTCGTCCGAGGCGAGCCACGCGATCAACGCCGCCACCTCTTCGGCCGCTCCGGTGCGCCGGATCGGATGGATCGCACCGATGCCGCGGCGGAACGCCGCCGGATCAGGCATCGTCGCGATGAAGTCTTCGTTGAGATCCGTGTCGATCCACCCCGGCGCGACCGCGTTGCATCGGATCCCGTCGGCGCCGTGATCCACGGCGACGGCGCGGGTCAAGCCGTGTAGGCCGGCCTTCGACGCGCAATAGGCCGGATGGCGCGGGTTGGAGCCCAAACCCTCGATCGACCCGACATTCACGATCGCCCCGCCTTGCGTCATGTGAGGGATGGCCGACTTCATGAGCAGAAACGGCGCGGTCAGATTGACGGCGAGCGTTCGGCTCCAGTCGCTGAGGGGCGTCTCAACCACCGTGGCCTCGCTCATGACGCCAGCATTGTTGACGAGGATGTCGATCCGCCCAGCGCGCTCCAGGACGGCGTCTACGACGCGCGCCGGCTCGTTGGGATCGGCAAGGTCCGCTGCGATCGTGTCATGCTTGTCCGCGAGGCCTCTTTGGACCGTGATGACCTTGGCGCCGTCAGAGGCCAGTCGCTGCGCGGTCGCCGCGCCGATGCCGCTCCTGCCGCCGGTGACCAGCGCGACTTTTCCTTCAAAACGGGTCATCCCACCGGCTTCCCGCCATTGACCTCAAGAAGGGCGCCGCAAACGTATCGCGCATCGTCCGAAGCCAGGAACGCGACGACATCGGCGATGTCTTCGGGCTGAGCGATGCGCCCGATCGGCACCGACGCGTCCAGCGACGCGATGGCGTCCGCGGGATCGAGGCCCCGGATGGCGAAGCCTGTCCGAAGCATCGGGGTGTCGACCTCATTCGGGCAGACGGCGTTTACGCGCACGCCGTCGCCCGCATGGTCCCGAGCCATGCACTGGGTCAGCGACGCCAGCGCCGCCTTGGTCATGCAGTAGACAGCGTGATTGGGGCCGGGGCGCACGCCCCAGCAGGAGGCGAGATTGACGATCGCGCCGCCGCCTGCGGCCGCGATCAGCGGGATCGCCGCCCGGCACAGACGGAACGGCGCCTCGACATTCACCGCGACGGACAGTCGGAAGTCGTCGTCGGATGTTTCGGTGACCGGTCCGCGACGCATCACGCCGGCGTTGTTCACCAGGATGTCCAATCCACCCATCGCCTCGATCGCGCGCTCGGGCAACGCGTCGACATAGCCTGGGTCGGTCAGATCTCCGGGAAAACTGAAATCGAGGCCCGAGGCTGGCGCGCCTTCCTGGTCCGCCGACGCGACCACGGCGCCATCGCGGCGCAGGCGCTGGACAATCGCTGCGCCGATACCGCCTGCGGCGCCGGTCACCAGCGCTCGTCTTCCTTCCAGCCGCATCAGAACCCCCTTCGGCGCCCGCCGGCTAATGATCCTGGTTCAGCGCGTCCATCGTCGGGATCTCGCGCTCGCGGCGGGCGATGTAGTCGAGCAGAGCTTCGTCTTTCGCCTCGTCGAGCTTCGGCTCCTCGTACTCGGAGAGCTGCTTGCGGGCGAGTGTGAGCGCGCGCTCTGTGATCTCGACGCCGCCCTCGGCCTGCCATTGCTCGATCGAGTTGTTGTCGAAGAGCTTGGGCATGAAGAACGCGCGCTCGAAGTTGGCCTGCGTGTGCTCATGACCCAGGTAATGCCCGCCCGGCCCGACATCGCGGACCGCCGCGAGCGCCTCGTCGAAATCGTCCCAGCGGACGCCTTCCGCCATGCGATGACCCATTGCGCATTGCTCCGCATCGACCATGAACTTGGCGACCGAACAATGCATGCCTGCTTCGTTCCAGCCCGCGGAATGCCAGATGTAGTTTGCGCCGGCATGCAGCACGGCCGACAGGGTCGCGGCGCTCTCATAGCCCGCCTGGGCGTCGAAGGTCTTGGCCCCTCCCAGCGTGTTCGAGGTCCGCCAGGGAACATCATAGAACCGCGCCATCTGCCCGATCATGAAGTTCATCAGACTGATCTCTGGCGTGCCCGCCATCGGCGCGCCGGACTGCATCGACACCGTCGCCAGATAGTGCCCATAGATCGCAGGCGCGCCTTTGCGGATCACCTGCGTGTACGCCAGCGCCGACAGCGCCTCGGCGTTGAGCTGCGCCACGGTCGGCGCCGTCGAAGCCGGCGTGTTGGCGCCGCCCAGCACGAACGGGGAGCAAAGCACTGGCTGATTGCGTCGGCAGAACGCGCGCATGGCGCCCAGCATCGTCTCATCCCAAACCAGCGGCGAGTTGCCGTTGCAGTTTCCCGTCACCACGGGATGCGTGTCCAGGAAGTCTTCGCCGAACAGGATCGCGCACATGTCGATGACGTCTTCGGCGTTCTTGGGGCTGGTCGTCATGCCCATGAACGTCTTGTCCGAGTACTTCATCGACGAATACGTGATGTGCAGATGGCGGTGGCTGATGGCGAGGTCCATCGGCTCCACGATGTGATGCGCCGAGGAATGCAGCGCCGGCGCCATATGCGCAAGCTTGTGGAACATCGACAGATCTTCGATCGTCGGCAGACGCCTGACGTCGTCGAGGTCCCGCAGATACGGCGCTCCGGTCATTGGGACGAAGATCGAGTTCGGCCCGCCCAGCGCGACGTTCTTCTCCGGATCCCGGGCGTGGTAAGTGAAGTCGGCGGGGATCGTCGCGATCAGCTCTCGCACAAGTCCGCGATCGAGGTGCACCCGCTCGCCCCGAACATCGGCGCCGGCCCGCTTCCAATCCTCAAGCGCGATATCGTCGCGGAAGATGACGCCGACATCCTCCAGGATCGCCATTGACGCGTCGTCGATCCGATGAACCTGGTCCTCGCCCATCGGCTCGCAAAGCGGAAGGTTGCGGCGCAGACCAGGGAGCATGTCGAACTTTGGGGCGGTTCGCAGAGCCCGCCGAGCCGACCGCCCACCGCGCCCGCGAGGTTTTGTCTCCACCGTCGCCAGATTATCCGTCATGCCGCGCCTCTGCCGTTTGAGTCACGCTATCCTAGCGGCGAGACGACGGCGGAGCTGACGCGAATCCGAAATGTGCCTGCGGAATGCGACGCCTTAGGCGAACTCCGGCGCCTTTGCGGGGACCTCAAGGCCCATCGCGGCGCGCAGCGGTCCAGGTTCATTGACGAGATCCGCCAACGTGTAGCGGTCCAGCACGCGCAGGAAGGCCTCCAAAGCCTCCGACATCACAGAGCGGAACTTACAGACTTCCGTCAGCGGACAGGTGTTGCCCTCGGCGGCGAGGCACTCCACCAGGCAGTAGCCCAGTTCCGTCGCTCGGATGATCTCGCCGACATTCAGGTCTTCCGGGGCGCGCGCCAATCTCACACCGCCCCGGCGCCCACGCAGGGTTTGAACAAACCCACCCGCCGCGAGCGCGTTTGCAATCTTTCCCAGATGCGCTTCGGACATGTTGCAGGCCCGCGCGATGTCCGACACCGGCGCAACGCGACCGTCGTTGACGGCGCAGTACATCAACAGCCGCATTGCGTGGTTGGATCGCAAGGTCATATGCATCGGTGGCGGGTCCCTAAACCGGAGATCGATGCTCGTGTTTACGGCGGCGTGCTCTGAAGTGTTTTGATCTGTGTCAGTTTGAAGTGATTACGCTGAAAACGAGGTCTCGTTCTCAAGATCTCTTCACCTGACGGCAGGCCTTTCCCTGATCGAGCTGATCCCTTACTTCTCCGGTCGATCCAGCCGCGAACAAACGGTTTTCTTCGATGCTCCGCCTCGACACGATACAGTTCAGAATGGACGGCCGGGTTCTCTTTGACGGCGCGTCGGCGACGATCCCAGACGGCCACCGCGTCGGCGTCGTCGGCCGAAACGGTACTGGAAAAACAACGCTGTTCCGGTTGATCCGCGGCGAGCTTTCATTGGACGGCGGCGAGATCGGCACTCCGAACGGAGCGCGTATCGGCGGCGTGGCCCAAGAAGCGCCGGCCTCGGATGACAGCTTGCTCGACACCGTGCTGGCGGCGGACACCGAACGCGCCGCCCTCTTGAGCGAAGCTGAAACGGCCAGGACCCCGGACCGCATCGCCGAGATTCAGGAGCGGCTCGCGGATATCGGCGCGCATTCGGCTGAGGCGCGGGCGTCCTCGATTCTCTCTGGCCTCGGCTTTAGCGCCCAGGACCAACGTCGCGCCTGCCACGAGTTCTCTGGCGGCTGGCGCATGCGCGTGGCGTTGGCCGCCGTGCTGTTTTCCGAGCCGGATCTGCTGTTGCTCGACGAACCGACCAACTATCTCGACCTGGAGGGAACGGTCTGGTTGGAGAGTTTCCTGGCGCGTTACCCGAGGACCGCGCTTGTCATCAGTCACGACCGGGGTCTGCTGAACCGCGCCGTCGGCTCGATCTTGCACCTGCGCGACGGCAAGCTCGACTATTACGCAGTTCCTTACGACAAGTTCGAAGCACAACGGCGGGCGCGGCTCGAAGGGCAATTGGCGCTGAAGAAAAAGCAGGATGCGCAGCGCGAGCATATCCAGAGCTTTGTCGATCGGTTTCGGTACAAAGCGAGCAAAGCCAAGCAGGCGCAGGCGCGCTTGAAAATGCTCGAAAGAATGCAGCCCATCGCCGCGATCTCAGAAAGCGCGGTGGCGGCGATCCGCTTTCCCGACCCTGAGGAATTGCCGCCGCCCCTTATCGCGGCGGAGGACGCGGCGGTCGGCTACGGCGACGCCACGATCCTGTCGCGACTCAGTTTCCGTATCGACCAGGACGACAGGATCGCGCTGCTCGGCGCCAACGGCCAAGGCAAGTCGACCTTGTCAAAGCTGATCGGCGCACGCCTGGACGCACAGTCGGGCGTGGTGACGCGTTCCGGAAAGCTTCGGGTCGGGTACTTCGCTCAACACCAGCTTGACGAGCTTGTCGCCGGAGAGACGCCAGTGCAGCACATCGCGCGGCAGCGCCCCGAGGAGCCGCCCGCCAAACTGCGCGCTCGGCTCGGGTCCTGGGGGTTGGGCGCGGACGTTGTCGAAAACCCTGTCGAACGGCTGTCGGGCGGGCAAAAGGCGCGGCTTTTGATGTGTTTGTCGACCCTCGACGCGCCGCATCTACTGATCCTCGACGAGCCGACCAACCATCTCGACATCGAAAGTCGCGAGAACCTCGCCCAGGCGCTCGCGGAATATCAAGGCGCCGTCATTCTGGTCAGCCATGACCCGGACCTGGTCGCGTCCGTGGCCGACCGGCTCTGGTTGGTCAAAGACGGCGGCGTGCAGAGTTTCGACGGGGATCTCGAGGACTACAAGAAACTGCTGCTGTCAGAGCGCGGCGGCGCAGCGCGCAAAGCGCACGCGACGCAAAACGCGGCGGCCAAGCCGGCAGGCCGACGGGCCGCGGCCGAAAAGCGCTCGCAGCTCGCGCCCATGCGCGCGGAAGTCGAGGCGTGCGAAACTCGGATCGCAAAGCTGGAAGACATGCGGGAAAAGGTGGAGACGCTGCTTGCGGATCCCGCTCTCTATGATGATCAGTCAGGACGCCTGGAGGAACTCAACCGAAAGCACGGCGAGATCCTGGCTGGACTGAACAAGGCCGAAACCCTTTGGGAGGCCGCAGCCGCCAAGCTTGAGGAAGCCGAGGCGGCGCTGGCGGGCTAGTCCGCTCGTCCCAGACCGTTGAACCACTCGATCGCCGACCCAACCGCTGCGGTGATCGCTTCCGGGTTTTCAAGCGCCGGCTTGAGACCGAGGTCGAACAGCGCCACGCTGGCGGCGCCGACCACCACCCAGCGCATTGCGGCTCTCAACGCCAAACCGGAGTTGACGCGAACCGAGATCGGAACGTCCTCGCTTTGAATCGGAGCAGGAACCAGCGCGCCCTCCCGTCCGGCGATCATGTCGCTGCTGACATAGGCCGTGGCGGCGATGTTGAGCGTGTAGTTTCCGGACTTCTTTGGGGTGACGCGCCAGCGCCAAAGCCCTGCGCCTTCCCTGGCGGTATGGTCACGCAACGGGTTCTGATCGAGGAACGCGGCCAGCCTCTCGTGATCAATGGTTTGCATCTCCGGCGAAAGCGGGCGGATATCAAACGCATCGTCCGGATCACGCAGCGACACCGACATAAGCCCGGTCATCATCAAGTCGTGCGTGCTCAGATCGTTCAAAGATCCCCCAGCCAGCACTTCAGCGGCGCTTCGGGCCGCGTCGCGCGTGAGCGCCACGCTGACGATCCGCGGATCCGCGACGCGCATTCGCGTTGGCGCGTCCGTGTGCAGTTTGCCAGGCGAAACCTCCGCCGCCGATCGCCGCACCGCCTGTTGGTCGGGCGACTCGGTCGAGCGTTTGTATCTTGCAAAACCGCCCGCGGAGCGAGGCGCCGACCCCCTCTTGGGAGCCAAACCTGGGCGACCCCAGGTTGCGTTCGGACCGTCATGATCCAGAAGCTTGCGCCGGCGAAGCTCGAGCATCTCCGGCAAACTCAGCGGCGGCGGCGCTGTCGCCGGCTCGGGCGTGATCGCTTCGAAATCAGCGATGGCGATGTCGTCGTCCTCGAGGTCGCCAGCGTCGATCTTCGCCAGCACCGCCGGCGCGATGCGCCAGGAGCGCGCGCCTTGCGAGGCTGACAGGACGGCGACGTCGGAGCCGGCGCGTTGGGTCGCGCGGGCCCAGGCTTCCAGCGTTCCGTCGAACCCGCGTTCGAGAGCCAGAGCGAGACGAAGCGAAAAGGCTTCGGGCGACAGATCGTGGACCGGCGCGGCGAGCACGGCGATAGAGCGGTCTCCGGCTTCCCAATGCGCGCGCAGATCGTCCACGGAAAGAGATCCGTGCGGAAAGGACCCCGTGAGGATCACCAGTTGGCGACTGGCCCCGGTCGTCTTCAGCGCCGCGCGCAGCGTCGCGCCAGTCAGATGTTGCTCCGACGCGATCGAGACGACCAGGTCGCCGTCCGCGCCTTTCGAGACGTCGCCGTGCAAGATCACCAGCGCAAAGTCGTCGTACTCCAACTCGGCGCAGTACCGTTGAAGCGCGCGCGCCGCCTCAAATTCGGTCGAAGCGTCCGTGACCTCGAGTTTCGCATCAGGGGCGACCGAAGCCAACGCGTCCGCAAGACGAGCCCAGGCGGCCCGGTCGCCAAGGTCGCCACCCGCAGGGGCGACTGTCAGTATCGCGCCGATGTCGCTGTGTGCCATGGATGGTCCCTCAAGGGGCCTCGCTTCGACGGAAAAACTCACAGGGGTCTACTTATCAATCCGACCGCTATAGTCGGTCAGCAATGCTCGAAAAAAGACGCGAGACAGGTTCTGAAACCCGTCCCAGTCGCCGGCGGCTTGCTTTGGCGCGGAGAGACGCCCGTGCGCCATCCAACCCGAATTGGTCGTCCGGCCTTTGCAAAACACCGCGAAAAGCTCAAAGCCGGTGGATTGCGGCTCGTTCACCGGTTCATTCGCCTCGAGGTCGCAGGCGACAAGAGGGTCGGACGGGAGTTCGCCATTGAAGATCAAAACCAGTTTGTGCGGATTGCGCGGCGACAGCGATTGCGGCTCCACAGCCCGAAACCGGATGTCCGTTGGAAGATCGTTGGGCATCCGAAGACTGTCGGCGATCGCTTCTGGCGTGGCCCCAGGCCATGGCGCTCCGTAGACCTCGGTGGCGATCCCGCCGCCCGCCGCCATCGCGCGCACCATGGCGTTGTCGAACGCCACGCTGCGATCGACTTTAGAGATCACCCATGGCTGCTCGTCGCAGCCTGCAACCAGGAACCCCAACGCCGTGAAGCTCATTACGGCGAACCATCGTTTGAACGACATCTCGCATCCCTTTCTCTGAGTCGCGTCGTCTAGCAGAGGTTCTCGGCGCTGTCCCACGCCAGCGGCGGCATGCGCGAAGATTACGCAGCGACGTGGAGGAACGGATACGGTTCCGAAGCGCCATGCAAAGACAGCGCTCCCTCTTTCTTTTGAAACCTCGAGACAGCCTCCGGGACGCCGGGCGCGTTCGCAAGATCGCTAGCGATGTGAACGCCATGCGGCTGCCCGGCATGGCTCAGCGCCATGGCGAGCGTCGCGCCCTGCCCGACAAAATCTATGCCTGCGTCGCTGCGGGTGGCGACGGTGCGGCCTGCGGCGACGCCAAAACTCAGGCTCGTCAGCCCGCCGGCCTGCTGCGCGCCCGCGGCGTTCAAGATGTTGATCACTTCCGCGCGCAGCTCCAGGGCGGCGGCGACCGCGTCAAGCGGGTCCAGGAACACGAGTGTCAGCGCATCGCCCAAACGTCGGACAATCCCGCCGTTCCGGCGCCGAGCCACGATTTTCGCGACGCTCGCCGCGGCGGCGAGAGCGCGGATCGGCCTCTCATCGCCGAGCTGCGCCGCGACAGCGGCTTGGCCGGCTGGCGCAACATGCAAAAAGACCAACCGCCCGCTCCGAACGGCTTGCGCCGGGCCGTCGCTGGGAAACATGTCTCGATACGCTTGCAGCACTGAAATCTCAGCCGCGGTCAAAGCGTCCGCGCGCCATTCCCGCCGCTCAAGACGCATCAGTCTCGGCTCGGTTGAGTGGTTTTCGAACACAATCGATCCGTCGGGCGACGGCGCTCCGACCGCGACGGCGTCGCCGGACGCGGCGAGCATCGGAAAGGCCCCGCCTTGATGATCAAAGACGGCCTCCGCGCCGAGATCTTCCTCGCCGGGCCGCGCGATCGGCGGGTCCGCGCGCAGGCGGAAACCGCCGGTCGAGGCGGTGAACGGGAATACTCTTCGCTCGCCTGGCGCCAACAGTTGTTGGATCACGACATGCGGCGCCGTCATCGGGCCGGAACCGCAGAAAAAGCCGCGGTCGAGCGCCCTGACGCTCGGGGAGGCCGTGAAAACCGATTCGACGTTTAAGGCCAGATCGCAACCGAACTCGACCGCGTCGACCGCGCAGCTGGCCCGCTCCGGCAACTCGGCCAACGACGGCGCGTCCGCGCAGGGCCGGCGACAGCGCGGGCAGATCACGATGAAGCGGCGCTGCAGCAATCCAGCTTCGGTCGCCGCCAAACAGGCCTCGGCGGTCTCACGCTCAGGCAGCTCCAAGACGCGCGACAAGCGACGAACGCGGATTTCGCTCAACTCGCTGTCTGGCGCTTCCGCCAACATGCTCGCGAGTGCGGGCGCCGCGCCGTTGCTATAATCGGACTTCGCCATGTCGGACGCGCGACCATCGATCTGACGATCCGCCTCGCGCGGACGCACGGGCGCCCGCGTCGAAAACGGCGTCGGCCGAGCCCCAGCAAGAAAGGCGTCGACGTCCTCCGCTCTCTCCTGCAGAAGATTTGCGAGCTTGCGCAGATGCCCCGACGCCAACAGCGTCTTACCCACCAGCCCGTCTGGCTCCGCCGAAATGGCGAACTGGACCTGAGCGCCGCCCACGGGCGTCCGCTTCAGAACGAGAGTGCCTGAAAGTGTTTTGAGCGGTCCCTTGTGAAACAGCCGCTCAAATCGCCACCACTGCCCTGCGACCCACTCGAAGGGACGTTCCTCCCAGACTTGGGATCGTCCCGAGTCGACGCTGTGGCCCAAAAGACGCGGATCTTCGGGCTCCCGATCCACGGAAAGCGCGTATCTCGGCAGTCCAAGAGCTTCGTTCAGTCGATTCGTGTCAGCTAGCAGCGGCCAAAGCGCCGCCGGGGATTGGCTGAGATCGAACTCCCGCGTCTCGGTGAGGGGCGCGTCGGCCATCGGTTCAGATCCAAAATTCCTAAGGTATTCGCTCAAATAGTGGGTCTGCTGCTTGCGACCTCTACAGATAGTGGTAAACCAAAGGAGTCGCGGCATAAAGAGGTCATCTGCCGATGCAGAGCGTAAAGTCGGTGGAAATTGAAAATCGCTCGACAGGCGGCGCTGCTTCAAACCCTCTGTTGCGAGCGACGCAATCCCCGCCAGTCATGGCGGCGCGGTCCTGGATCGAGGGCAGGACATTCCCTGCGGAGCGCCCTCTCCTCAACATGTCTCAAGCCGCGCCAGCTGACCCGCCGCCGCAGGTTCTGCGCGATCGGATGGCCGCCGCGATCAGTGAAGACGCCACGCATCTCTATGGCCCGGTTCTGGGGTCGGTCGAGCTGAGAGCGGAAATCGCCGCGCGATGGTCGCGGACCTACTCGGACGGCGCCGTCCAGGCGACGATCGCGTCGGACGAGGTCGCCGTCACGTCCGGCTGCAATCAAGCCTTCTGCGCGGCGATTGAAACCGTCGCGGAGCCGGGCGATGCGGTGCTGGTGCCCACGCCCTGGTACTTCAATCACGCGATGTGGTTGCGAATGGTGGGCGTCGAGGCCGTCCCGATCCCCTGCGACATGGGGCACGGCGCCAAACCCAGCCTTGCAACCGCGGCGGAGGCGATCACGCCTCGCACGAAAGCGATTGTCTTGGTGACGCCGAACAATCCAACCGGCGCCGAATATTCGCCCGACTTGATCGACGGGTTTTTCGAGCTCGCCCAGGATCACGGGCTCGCGCTCATCATCGATGAGACGTATCGCGACTTCCTCAGCCGAGACGGCGCGCCGCATCGGTTGTTCGCCCGATCCGACTGGCGCGACACGCTGATCCATCTCTACAGCTTTTCGAAGGTCTTCCGGCTCACCGGTCACCGCATCGGCGCGATGATCGCGTCGTCCGATCGCCTGGCGGAGGCCGAGAAATTCCTCGACACCGTAACAATCTGTCCGACGCAACTCGGGCAGGTCGCCGCCCTCGAGGGGCTCAGGAAACTGGGCGACTGGGTCGCGGACGAGCGCCAAGAGGTTCTCGCCCGCGGCGAGCGTCTTCGCGACGCCGCGCAAGCGCTGCCGGAGGGGTGGCGGGTTCTCTCGAGCGGCGCTTACTTCGCCTATCTGCATCACCCTTTCGACGCGGGCTCCGAAGACGTGGCCAAAGCACTTGTGGATCAGCAGAGCCTCCTGTGCCTGCCGGGCTCGATGTTCGCCCCCCCGCCCTCGGAGAAGATCGACAACGGCATCGCTCAATGGGCGAAACAGACCTTAAGGCTCGCCTTCGCCAATTGCGATGCGGCGGGGATCGACGAAGCGATGCGCCGGCTCGCCGCCTTCAGGATGGACGCATGACACACCGCCAGCCGACTTTTTTCGAGTTCTTCGCCGGCGGCGGCATGGCGCGGATCGGCCTGGAGGGCGCCGGGTTCGCATGCCGCTTCGCCAACGACCTGGACCCGGCGAAGTGCAAAGCCTACCGCGAGAATTTTGGGGACGCGGACCTGACGGAAGGCGACGTCGCAGATCTCACAAGCGCCGACCTGCCGGGCGCGGCCGACGTCGTATGGGCCTCCTTTCCATGTCAGGATCTTTCGCTCGCCGGGGCGCGCGCCGGAATGAATGGACCCAGATCTGGCGTCTTCTGGCCGTTCTGGCGTTTGATCGAAGCGCTGGACGCCGAAGGACGCGGCCCGAAAGCGATCGTGATCGAGAACGTGCTGGGCCTCGCCACCTCGCGCAAAGGCGTGGACCTTATGGCGATCCTGGCGGCGCTGGCGGCCAGCGGCCGGAGCTTCTCGGCCCTTGCGATCGACGCGTCGCGTTTTCTACCGCAGTCGCGCCCGCGCCTGTTCATCGTCGCCTGGACCCCGGACGTCGCGCCGCCCGATTGCTTGCGCGTCGGCGAGCCGGCCTCCGATTGGACAACGACCGGCCTGAGCCGAACCCTTTCAGCGCTCCCCGCAAGCGTCGCGGCCGCGCACGTCCCGCTCGCGCCATCGCCTCCGGAGGCCGTCGCGCCGGCGCTCAGCCACCTGCTGGAAAGCGATCCTTCCGACGTCGCTTGGCGGTCCGAGGCCGAGGTCGCAGGGCTGCTCGCGATGATGAACGAGCGGCATCGCGAGCAGATTGAGGAGGCGCGGCGTCAGGCTGCGACGACGGGCGAACTGGTCGCCGGATGTCTTTACAAACGCATGCGGTCGGATGGCCAAGGCGGCATGGCGCAACGGGCGGAAGTGCGCTTCGACATCGCGGGCTGCCTGAGAACCCCTGCCGGCGGGTCGTCAAGACAGACCCTCCTTTTGGCGATGCCCAACGGGCGTCTCCGCGCGCGATTGTTGTCCGCAAGAGAGGCGGCGCGGCTCATGGGCCTGCCGGACGACTACCGTCTGCCAAAACGCTATAACGACGCCTATCGTTTGTCTGGCGATGGGATCGCAACGCCCGTCGTTCGGTTCATCGCCGACGAGATCTTGCTGCCGCTTCTCAGCGGATCGAGATCCGCGGAACAAATGCGAGCCTCGAAAAAGGCGGCATGACGCCTCATCGCAGACTTCCCTCGGCTGCTCACTGAGGTTAACAGATCGCAAGCTGCTTGCGCAGCGCGCGAAAACTGCAATGTGAGAGCCGATCCCAAAGTGAACACGCTTGAGAGCTACATCTTCAGGCAGCTGCTTGGCCCATTTGGGTTTTTCACGCTCGTTTTCACAGGCGTGATCTGGCTCACGCAATCGCTGCGCGTCGTCGACACTGTGGTGAACAACGGCCAGGGCGCGCGGGTTTTTCTCGAGTTCACGGGCCTGCTGTTGCCGCTGGTCATGTCGATCGTTCTCCAGTTGGCGGCCCTCGCCGCAACGCTTTACGCCGTTCACCGGCTGCTCAGCGAAAGCGAGCTCGTAGCCGCATTCGCCAGTGGCGTGAGCAAGCTGCGCGCGGTGCGTCCGATTGCGATATTCGGCGCTCTGGTGGCGGCGGCGTTGGCGTTCAACACAATCTATCTGATGCCCACCGCAGCCCAGACGATGAAAGACCGGGTGGCGGAAGTCCGAGGCGACGTCGCCGCCGGCCTCATTCGAGACGGCCGCTTCCTACATCCGGCGAAAGGCCTCACCGTCTACATTCGCGAGATTGCGAGCGACGGCAGAATGCTGGGCATCATGGTTCAGGACGCGCGGGAGGGAAACAGCTCCGTCACCTACACCGCGAAGCAAGGGTTTCTCACGACAGCCAGCGGCACGCCGACTCTGGCGATGTTTGACGGCGTAGCGCAGCGATTTGAAGAAGGCAGACGTCTCTCGCTGCTGAGGTTTGAGACGTTCACCTACGATCTCGCGGAGTTCGTGAATCAAGAGAACAATCGCAACCGAAAACCCTCGGAGAGATACTTCTGGGAACTGGTGAACCCAGATCCGGAGCTCGTCGTTTCCGAGCGTCGCCGCGGCAAGTGGATCGCGGAAGGCCACGAGCAGCTCAGCTCGCCTCTCTACGCGTTGGCGTTGCCCTTGGTGGCCGCCGCCGCACTGTTCAGCGCCCGGTTTTCACGGCGTGGGTTTGGCGGCCGCATCGCAGTGGGGCTGCTTCTTGGCGCAGGCTTGAGGGTGCTTGGCATCGTCGCCAAAAGCGTGACGACGTCGGCCCCCTTCCTTTGGCCGGTGATGTATCTCGTGCCGATCGGCGGCATTGCCGTCGCATTGTACGTTCTTTCGAGAAATCGCCTCCCTAGCCCTTTGCTCCGCCGTCCGGCGACGTCTCCAGCTCGTTAAAAGAAAACGTCTCATGACTTTTGGTCCGACGCTCTCCCTTTATATCGCACGCCGTTTTTTCGGAGCCGTGATCGGCATCTTCTGCGTCGTTCTCTTCCTGGCCGGAATGTTCGACGCCATTGAGCTGATCAGGCGCGTCGGCGCGAATGAGGAGGTTCCGCTCGACGTGCTGTTCGGCATGGCGATGCTCCGAGCCCCCTCGATCGCGTTGAAGGCGGCGCCGTTCGTCATGTTGCTCGCAGCGATGTGGACCTATGCCAGGCTTGCGCGCGGCAGCGAACTCGTCGTGGCGCGGGCTGGGGGCGTCTCGGCCTGGGGCGTCGCCATTCCGTCACTTGTGACGGCGGCTCTGATCGGCGCCTTCGCGACCGGCGTTTACAGCCCGATCGCCGCGGCGTTGTTGGACCGCTTCGACAGGCTGGAGGCGCAGATCTTCAAGTCCAACGCCAGCCTTCTGTCGATTTCCGACGAGGGGCTCTGGCTGCGTCAGGGAGGAGCCCGAGGCCAGCAGTCGGTCATCCACGCCCAAGCCAGCAACGCCGATGGGACCAGACTGGGCAATGTGACGATTTTCCTGCTTCGGCAAGATGATGAGCTGTTGGGCCGAATCGACGCTGCGAACGCGGTGCTGCAGCCGCCTTTCTGGCGGTTGGAGGAGGCGATCATCCACGAGATCAACGGTGAGGATCCGGAGGCGCCGCCGACGCGAACGGCGCATGACGTCTATGATTTGGCGACCGACCTCACCAGCGAGCAGATCGTCGAGAGTTTCGCCGCGCCAGAGACGATCCCGGTCTGGAGACTGCCGACGTTTATCAGGAACCTCGAAGAGGCGGGCTTTTCCGCCCGACGACACATCCTGCATTTTCACGCGGCGCTCGCCGCCCCGCTGCTTTTCGCCTCGATGACGCTTCTTGGCGGCGCTTTTTCGATGCGACACGCCCGTCTCGGCGGTCTTGGCGAGATGGCGCTGTTTGCAGCGTTAACCGGGTTCTTGGTTTATTTTGTGTTCGATATTGCGCATGCGCTGGCCGGAAGCGGGGTGATCCCGCCACACCCAGCGGCTTGGGGACCCCCAATGGCCGCTTTCATGTTAGCGGCGGGCTTGCTGTTACACTTCGAGGATGGGTAGAAAGGAAGAGAGCAGGGAAAGCCGGGGGCGGCGAAATGAGGCGCAACGAACGCCGCGAGGAGCGTATGGGAGCAATGGTCCAATTGCGATGTACGGCCGCATTGGCGTTCGCAGCCGTCGTTTGCGCGTTCTCCTTGGCGTTTCCTGCCGCGTCATTGGCCGAACCGGCCGGCGCTCAGGTGTTCACCCAAACAAACAGCGACCTGATCCGCCGCTCGCTCAACATCAACGAGGGCGAAGAGGAAACACCCGCCGTTCTGGAAGCCGACGAGATCTTTTACGATTCCGCGGCCGAAAAGGTCATCGCAAGCGGCGATGTGAAGATCTTCTACGCCGGTCGCGTCTTGGAAGCGAACAAGGTCATTTATGATTCCAAGGCCGATGAAGTCACGGCGATGGGAAATGTCCGACTGATCAACACCGACGGCTCGGTGCTGACGGCGGACAACGCGACCTTCGACACGGAACTGAGGAACGGCCTGATCAAGGGCGCCAAAGCGGTGCTCGCCGATGGTCAAGCCAGGATGGCCGCGGTGGAAGGTCGGCGCGTAGATGGGCGCTTCACGGCGCTCTCGAAGGTCGTCTACAGCCCCTGTGAGGTTTGCGAGGAAAACCCCAATCCTCTTTGGCAGATCCGCGCGCGCAAGATCGTTCAAGACGAAGAAGCCAAAGACATCATCTACGAGGACGCGACGTTCGAAGTGCTCGGGATGCCAGTCGGCTGGCTTCCGTATTTCCGCCACGCCGACCCAAGCGTGAAGCGTCGGACCGGTTTCCTGACGCCGAGTTTCCTTTCGAACAACAATCTCGGATACGTCGTCAAGGTCCCCTACTACCTCGAGATCGCGCCCAATCAAGACATCACCATCATCCCTTGGATCGTGACAGACGATCGACCGGTGCTGGAGAGTGAGTACCGGCTCAAGCTGAACTCGGGCGACTTGCGCGTCGCCGGCGGGGCGACATGGAGTGAAGATGATCTTGAGCGGGGCTTCCGCGGCTACTTCGACGGCGAGGGCGATTTCGCGATCGGCGACACTTTTGTCGGCGACGACTTCTTTGTCGGCTTTGACGCGAATCTGGCGTCGGATGACACGTTTTTGCGCCGGTACGACATCAGCGGCACGGACCGTCTTGAGACGCGGCTCTATGTGGAGAGCTTCAATCGCGATGGAATGACGTCGCTTGAAGCGATCAGATACCAGAGCTTCCGTGATGACGAGCCGGCCGGAACAATTCCTTTGATCCTTCCCCATCTGGAAGTCGAACGCTTCTTCGACGTGGACGCCGTGCCGGGGCGTTTCAATTTTACGACGGACTCGCTCTATCTGCGCCGCACCGACGACGGTCAGGATGTCGCGCGGCTCAGCAGCGAACTTGGATGGAGCGACTATCGCGCCACCAGCGCAGGAATAACCTTCGACAGCTTTGCGACCTTTCGAGGCGACCTGTATCGCACGTTTGACGGGGAGCAGGACGACAAGTGGGAAGCACGCGCGCTGCCGTCGGCCGGCTTTACCATCGGCTATCCTCTCGGGCGCGCCACCGAGAACGCCAGCCACATTGTCGAACCTCTCGCATCGGTTATCGTCGCCCCTTATGGCGGAAACCCCCAAGAGATTCCGAACGAGGACTCGTTGAATACCGAGCTGGACGAGCTCAGCATCTTTGAAGGAAACAGGTTTCCAGGCATTGATCGCTGGGAAGACGGACCGCGGGCGACAGTTGGGGCGAAGTACACCCGCCGTCCCAATAACGGCGGGGCCGAATTCGACGTCGCATTCGGTCAATCGTACCGGCTGAGGGATTCGACGGTTTTCTCCGAAGGCTCCGGCTTGGAGGACACCACGTCAGATTTTGTCGGCTCGTGGCGCCTTGAGAACCCGGAACTGTTCTACATCGGCCACCGCTTCCGGGTGACCAATGAAGCTGATCTGGAGCGGAACGAAGTCTACGCCAACGCGACGCTTTTCAATCGGCTGAGCCTTGGCGGCTCTTATGTGTATCTGGAGGAAGATCCGGAAGAAGGCGCCGACGACGATCGGTCAGAGGGCAATGTAAACGGGTCTTTTCGGATCACGGATTACTGGAGACTGACCGGAAATGCGCGCCGTGATTTCGAGGAATCACGGTTTGTCACCACAGGGGCGGGTCTGATCTACGCCGACGAGTGCTGCGAGATCGGGTTCACGGTGAGGCGACGCTTCAACGATGTTGAGGACGCGCCTCCGACGACCACCTTTGGGTTTGTCGTCAAGCTGAGAGGTTTGGGCACCAGCGAATAAGCCGATCGCCCCACCGTCCTGGAACCAATACTTGGAAGCGCCGTTGCGGGTTTACCGGGCTTCGCCCTGATACCTCCACAATTTGACGACAGTTGCGTATCACGCCAAAAATGAAAAACGCTGCGAAACAAACGCACTGCGTGCACAGGCCCTAGTGAGGATCATCGATATGCCGCGCTTCATCGCTCTCATCGCTCTGAATGCGATGTTTATGAGCCTTGTCCTCTCGCCCGCAACTCTTCCATCGCATGCCAACGCGCAGGATCTGTTCGCGGTGGTCACGAAAGTCAACGATGCAGCGATCACAGGTTACGATGTCCAGCAACGGTCGCGATTGGTCGCCATCGAAAACCCGAACTTCAACGCGGATCAGCGGATCACAGCGGCGCTTCAGAGCTTGATCGAAGACGAATTGAAGCTTCAGGAAGCTCAACGACGGGGCCTTGAGGAGACTCAGGAGCAGGTTGACCAGAGCCTTTCGTCGATTGCGCTGCGGATCGGAAAGACCGCTGACGCGCTGCTGTCTGATCTGTCAAATGCGGGTGTCGGGCCCGAAACCTATCGCAAGCGTCTGAAGGCGGAAACGGCGTGGAACCGTCTGCTGCGCTCAAGATACCGGGAGCGTGCGACGCCGACGGACGCAGAAATCGACGCCGCCATGTCCGATGCGCAACAGCAGACCTCCGAAGTGCGATATGATGTCCGGCAGATCGTCGTGGATCTGCGCGCACGCGCGCCGCGCGCGGAAGTTCAAGCCGCCGTCGCAAAAGCGACGGAAGTGCGCAAGCAGATGACCAGCTGCGATGTCCTCGAAGACTTGGGCAAGCAGCATTCTCGTTTGTCTGGAAGAGTGGGCGAACTCACCCCTGCGCAAATGCCGCGCCCCGTGCGGGAGGCGGTGGTCAACCTGCCGATCGGCGGCGTGACAGAACCCCTTCGTTCGCAAGACGGTCTTCATCTGATAATGGTTTGCGCCAAAGGTTCTCAGGAGTCGTCGGCGCGGCGTGGTCAGATATACGAGCGCCTTTTGAACGAGAAAATCCAAGGGTACTCAGAGAACTATCTGGACGATCTTCGCCGAGAAGCGGTGATCGAGTCCCGGTCTTAACTGCTCGGCGTCGCGATGCCGGGCTTGTCCTCCGACACGCGCCCTCTTGCGCTGACGATGGGCGATCCAGCGGGGATCTCCGCCGAGATCACCGTCGCCGCGTGGCGCGCGCTCCGCACTGCGAAAGACCTCTCTTGGTTCATCAGCATCGACGATCCAAGAAGACTGAAAGCGCTTGGGGTTCCGGTAATTGAAATTGAAGATGCGCGCGAAGCGTCTCTCGCCGACTTCCAAAAGGCGATCCCGGTTCTTGCGGAGCTTTTGCCCTCGACGCCGACGGCCGCGAAGCCGGTCGCCGAACACGCCCAATCGGTTCTCAACAGTATTGATCGAGCGGTCGCGTTGGCCTTGACCGGAGAGGTGAGCGCCGTCGTCACCAACCCGATCAACAAGAAGGCGTTGTACGACGGCGTCGACTTCCCCTTCGGCGGCCATACCGAATATCTGGCTCATATCGGGGGCGCATCGCGCTCGGTGATGATGCTGGTGGGCGTAGGGTTGCGGGTCGTTCCAACCACCATCCACGTCCCGTTGTCGCGCGTTATGGAGGAGCTCACGCCGACGCTGTTGCAGGAAACACTAGAAATCACGCATGCGGCGCTGCGGCGCGACTTTGGCGTCGCGGATCCGCGGATTGCGGTGTCGGGTCTCAACCCTCACGCGGGCGAAAAAGGATCGATCGGGCGGGAAGAGATCGAAATGATCACGCCGGTGCTGGACAGAATGCGATCCCAAGGGATGCATCTTCTAGGACCCTCGCCAGCCGACACGCTGTTCCACGAGGCTGCGCGGGAACGCTATGACGCCGCGGTTTGCATGTTCCACGACCAGGCGCTGCTCCCAGTCAAGACGCTGGCGTTCGACGCAGGCGTGAACGCCACTCTGGGCCTGCCCTTCATCAGAACGTCGCCCGATCACGGCGTCGCCTACGACATTGCGGGCAGGGGCGTTGCGCGCGCCGACAGCCTGCTGGCGGCGATCCGGCTCGCCGGAGAAATGGCGGCGCGGCGCGCGGCTTTCGACGCGGCGCGATCGCCACAAACACGATGAGCGACACCCCCCCAGAGCGTGCAGTCGCGGACGATGATCTTCCGCCGCTTCGAGAGGTGATCGCGACGCATGATCTCGCTGCGCGCAAGTCGCTCGGTCAAAACTTCTTACTGGACTTGAACCTAACGCGCCGGATCGCCAGAGCCGCGAAGGTCGCCGGTCCTGTCGTGGAAATCGGTCCTGGGCCCGGCGGATTGACCCGCGCCTTGCTTATGGAAGGCGCGCAACAGGTCGTTGCGATCGAGCGCGATGAGAGGTGCTTGCCAGCGCTTGAAGACATCGGCGCGCGCTGGCCGGGACGCCTTAAGATCATCTCTGGCGACGCGCTGGAGATCGATCCGCGTCCGCACTTGGCGGCGGGCTCGGCGCCTCAAGTCGTGGCGAACCTTCCTTACAACGTTGGCACGGAACTGCTGGTGCGCTGGCTGGTCCAGAGCGGGGACGCATGGCCAAGTTGGTGGTCAAGTCTCACGCTGATGTTCCAACGTGAGGTGGCTGAGCGGGTCGTTGCGCAACCGAGATCCAAAGCGTACGGGCGGCTGTCCGTGCTGGCGCAATGGCGTTGCGAGACCAAGATACTCTTCGATGTGTCGCCGAAAGCGTTCACACCGCCGCCTAAGGTCACATCTTCGATCTTACAGATAACGCCCCGAGCAGAACCACTCTGGCCGGCACAGCTGGCGAACCTGGAAAAAGTGACCGCCGCGGCGTTCTCGCAAAGACGAAAAATGCTGCGCGCCAGCCTCCGCCAACTGGTTGCGCAGAGCGAGCGTTTGTTGGAGGTCGCGAATGTGCCCGAGACGCTTCGCGCCGACGCCGCGAACATTGAGCAGTTTTGCGCGATCGCCCGCGCGCTGCCCCAGTTCTCAGACGCCGGCAAAGCCAAGCCGCCTCCCCCAGAGACGCGGCGCTAGCTAGACAGCGGCCGAGCGCTCGGAGGGGTTCGCCCATTCTTCCGCGGGCGCGTCGTCATCCCGATGGGTGTCGATAACCGCCAACCCTTCTGGCGCTTCGCTGACGGCTTGCGGCGCCTCCTCCGCCGAAGCGGCGGCGTTCGGCTCAGCTTCCGCGTCATCCCGGTTTCGGGCGCGGCCGCGGGAACGCCGAGGTCGACGTCGACCTTCCTCCCCGTCCCCTTCGCTTTCATCGCGACGACGGCCGTGACCATGCGAGAGGTTGTCGGGTTGCGCCGCGCCCTCGGCATCCTCGTCGCCCTCGAATACCGGCATCCCCTCGCCGCCGCTATTGCGTTCTGCGCGTTGCGCTTCGCGCTGAGCGGCCTCGGCCTCTTCTTCCTCTCGCCTCTGCTGGGCTGCGGTCAGGATCCGCACATAGTGCTCAGCATGTTGCAGCAGATTCTCGGCCATGACCCGGTCGCCGGACATCGTCTTGTCGCGCGCCAGAGCCTGGTATTTGTCGATAATCTGTTGCGGCGTGCCTCGGACTTTGCCTTCCGGCCCGGAACTCTCATAAACGCGGTTCAGCGCCGCGCCGGAAGACTTCCGGTTGCCTTTGCCACGAGGTCGGTTGTTCTTTTGCGGTGATCTCATGCTGCTCTGTCTGCGTGCTGCTCAATCTGATTGCGGACCTACGTAAATCGAATATCGGCCAACATGTGGTCGGCCATGGTCAGCAATTCAGCGCTATCGCTTCGTCTGTATGAACCAAATGAAGGTTATTGTGACGCTCTTTGCGTCTCTCGCCCGGCTCCGCCCCTCTGACGGTTTCAAGCGCCGCGCCAAAAACTCTCTTGACGCCCAATGACCGTAGCGCGGGCAGCCGACGTCGCCAAGGAAAATAAAGCCTTACACAGAAGTTTTAACACTATCTTGAGGCGGCGCGGCCCGAACAACACGCGGCGCACCCCCAAGGTCATTAAGCACCGACGCCTCCAATCCCTCTGCTGCGATCAGGTCGGCGACGGCGCGGGCCTGTCCAAAACCGACCTCGAAAAACGCGACGCCCTTACTTGTAAGAGCCGCCGAGATCCGAGGCGCCAGGCGATGATAGACGGCGAGGCCGTCGTCCGGCGCATCCGTTGGACGCGCAGGCGTCAACGCGCATTTGGGCTCCCAAAGACGGACCTCGGGCTCCAGGCCGGCGAACTCCGCCTCAGAGATGTAGGGTGGGTTGCACATGATCACATCGAAGCGACCGTCGATCCCTTCAAGCCAGTCGCCCGCTCGAAGTCTCAACCGTTCCGCAAGTCCAAACTGCGCGGCGTTGGCTTGGGCGACGGCGAGGGCGGCTTCGCTGCGATCGACGCCAAGCCCGGTGGCCAGAGGTCTCTCAGCCAGGACGCTCAACACCAGACAACCGGAGCCGACGCCGAGATCAAGTACCTGCGCTGCGGCGTCGTCGGGCACGGATTGCAAGACGGCGTCGACCAGGATCTCGCTTTCAGGGCGCGGGTCGAGCACGTCGCCGGTCACCAGAAAGTCTCGCCCGTAGAACGCGCGCCGCCCGATGATGTGCGACACGGGTTGCCGCTTTGCGCGCGCGTCGACGGCTTGCGCGAACCGTTTCGCGCCCGGCTCTCCCAACAGGGCGTCCGGCTCCGCCGCCAGGGTCGCCGCGCTGATATCAGCAGCCCAGCGCAACAGGACCGTCGCGTCGCGCCGCGGTTCAGGAACGCCGGCTTCCGCAAGCACAGACGCCGCCTCTCGCAAAGCGGTCGACCGCGGCGTCAGCGGGGTCACGCCGCCTCCATTTCCGCAAGTTTCGCTGCTTGATCCGCAGCCGCAAGCGCATCGATCAACTCGTCAACATCGCCCTGCATCACCTGATCGAGCTTGTAGAGCGTCAGGTTGATCCGGTGGTCGCTGACGCGCCCCTGGGGAAAGTTGTAAGTGCGAATCCGCTCGGAACGATCGCCGGAGCCGACCTGCCCCTTGCGCTCCGCCGAACGCTCCGCATCCGCCGCCTGACGTTTCTGGTCGAACAGTCGCGCCCGGAGCACCTGCATCGCTTTCGCGCGGTTTGCGTGCTGAGACTTCTCCGACGACGTCACGACAATGCCGGTCGGCAAATGGGTGATCCGAACCGCAGAGTCGGTCGTGTTGACGTGCTGCCCACCTGCGCCGGACGCCCGCATCGTATCGATGCGAATATCCTCATTGCGGATCTCGATGTCGATCTCTTCCGCCTCAGGTAAAACCGCGACGGTGGCGGCCGAGGTGTGGATGCGGCCGCCCGATTCCGTGGCCGGAACACGCTGCACGCGATGAACGCCGGATTCGAACTTCAGCCGGGCGAACACGCCGTCGCCTTTGACCTGCGCGACGATCTCTTTAAAGCCGCCGACTTCGCCAGGGCTTTCCTCCATCACCTCGATGCGCCATCCCCTCTCGGCGGCGTAGCGCGAATACATGCCGAACAGATCGCCGGCGAACAGCGCAGCTTCATCCCCGCCGGTGCCAGCGCGGATCTCCAAGATCGCAGACTTGTCGTCCGCCGCGTCTCGCGGCAGCAACGCCAGGCGCATTTCCTGTTCAGCCTCCGGCAAGCGCGCGCGCAGCGACCCAAGCTCTTCCTGGGCGAACTCCTTCATTTCGGGATCCGAGAGCATCGCCTCGGCTTCCTCGATATCTGCGGTCAGCTGACGAAACGCGCGAGCTTGCGCGACCACGGCCTCCAGAGCCGAGTATTCTTTCGAAAGCGCGACATACTCGTCCGCTTCAGCGCCCGCGGCCATCTTGGCTTCCAAGAACTCAAAACGCTGCAGGATCTGGTCGATCTTTTCCTGTGGGATCATGCCCTTCATGTCCGATTGCAAAGCGAAAACGTCAAGGGTTTGGCGCCTATCGCTGGTCGTGCTAGCCTGAAAGACATGCGACGCGTGTCAGTCATAACCCTTCTTGCGGGCGCCTTTTTGGCGACTTCCGCCATGGCGACGGATCAGCAGCAAGCGGAGGCGCCGCGTCTGGATGGATGGCAGGGCGAGCGTCCTAAGGTCGATTGCCAATGCCGTCGACCTGGCGGCGCCAAAGCCGAACTCGGCGAACGGATTTGCGTTCAGCGCGGCGACCGCATGGTGACGATGCAGTGCGAACTGGCGCTGAACAACACAATCTGGAAAGAGATCGCAGACGACTGCGAACCGCTGAGCTAGCGAACGCGATCTGCTCTTTCATCAAGCGCCTCAATCCAGCGACCTACCCGGTCTTGGTTCACACCCAGATCAGAGTAGCCGTAGATGGACCGCGAGTAGATCGCGAGCGACGCGCGCGTTCCAGCGTCGCCAACGCCCAGTTCGAGCGCCGTCACCGAGATCACGTCTGGAAATCCAAAAAGCGCCGAGCGTTGGACATAGGCCCGCGACAGCGCATCGCGTTCAGCCGATGGGATCGCTTCAACACGATCGTCGGCCAAGGCGATCTCGTCGAAATGACCAAGTAACGCTTCGGCGCTGATCGCGTAGACCGGGGTGTCCTGCGTCCGCACGTCCTCCCTCCCTGCTTCTTTGGGCAGGGCAAGCGCCCAGTTCGGGCTTCCGGGCGGCTCTACGGCGAGCGGATCAGCGGTGTAATCCAAGAACGGACCCGAAGAACAGGCCGCGAGCATCATCAGCGCCAACAGTGTCCCGATCAGCCGCGTCATTCGGCGGCCGCTTTCGCCGACGCTTTCTCGGCGTCGATCTCAGCCTGACGTTTTTCCGCCGCGTCTTCGATCAGGCCAACGAGGTGGTCGACCATGTTCTCATTCGCCATCTTGTGATCCTGAACGCCCGAAACGTAGACCATGCCCGACCCGGCGCCGCCGCCTGTGAATCCGAAATCGGTCTCTCGCGCCTCGCCCGGGCCGTTGACGACGCAGCCGATGATCGAAAGCGTGAGGGGCGTCGAGATATGGGCGAGCCGCTCTTCAAGCACGCCGACCGTTTTGATCACGTCAAACCCCTGCCGCGCACAGGATGGGCAGGAGATGATAGTGACGCCCTTGTGCCGCAGATTGAGCGACTTGAGGATGTCGAAGCCGACCTTCACTTCCTCGACCGGATCCGCCGAAAGCGACACGCGCAGCGTATCGCCGATCCCCGACCACAGGAGGTTGCCGAGCCCGATAGCGCTCTTGATCGTTCCCGCCCGCAGTCCGCCAGCCTCGGTCACGCCCAGATGCAATGGATAATCGCAGGCGTCGGCCAAAGCGTGGTAAGCGGCGGCTGTCAGAAACACGTCTGACGCCTTCACCGAGATCTTGAACTCGAAAAAATCATTATCCTCGAGGATCTTGGCGTGCTCCAGCGCGCTTTCGACCATCGCCTCCGGGCAGGGTTCGGCGTATTTCTCCAGCAGGTGCTTCTCGAGGCTGCCGGCGTTGACGCCGATCCGCATCGCGCACCCATGGTCTTTCGCAGCCTGCACGACCTCGCGAACACGCGCCGCATCGCCAATGTTGCCAGGGTTGATCCTCAAGCACGCCGCGCCGGATCTGGCGGCTTCGATCGCTCTTTTGTAGTGGAAGTGGATGTCCGCAACGATGGGAACGTCGACCGCGCGCACGATGTCCTTCAACGCAGCGGTTGAGGCCTCATCCGGGCAGGAGACCCGAACAATGTCGGCGCCGGCCTCGGCGCAGGCCTGGACCTGCCGGATCGTGGCATCCGCGTCATGCGTCAGCGTATTCGTCATCGTCTGCACGGATATCGGCGCGCCGCCGCCGACCTCGACATCACCAACGCGTATGCGTCGGCTCTGGCGACGGTCTATATCGCGCCAGGGACGAATGCTCATCATCGACCTCTTTCACCCAATGGCGTTCCAGAACACCCAGCTTCAGCACGTTCGTCGGATGGTTTAGCGCAGACCAAAGCGACGTCACGTCGAAACTATCCTACCCGTCTCCAACACCCAAGCGAAGAGCCCGGGTCGTGTCAACTTTGGTAGACAGTTACTGCTGAACGTTCTCAGGTGTCTGCACCACGGGCTCCGCCGTCCGAACCGGCTCAGCATCGGCGCCCTGCCGAACTTTTTCGGTGATTTGCGGGAGATATGGAAACTCGGCTTCGATCTGCGACGGTTCGAACTCGAGCGTTAGAACCCGCCCACGGCCGCCGACAGGGCCAAAGGCCTTTCCATCCAACAGCAGCACCGTCCCGCCCGCGTTCCCGGTTCTCAGCACGAGCGGACCCGTGTTGTGCGGCAATGCGATCATCTCGCCATCGGCGATGTTCCCGATGAAAACCGTCACCCCCAGCGTATCGACGACACGGACCCAGATGTCCCCGTCCGCGTGCAGCGCCAGCTTGGGTCCACGCCAGTCGCGCGCCGGCGCGACCGGATTCACGGCGGCCTCAGACCCTTGCGGCGGCAAGACGACGGCCGCATTCTCAACGCCCTGCTGAGCCGCGCCGGCGCCGGCGGAGGGGCTGACAACCTGGTCCTGCCCGGCGACGCCCGCACTCTCCAATTCGAGGGGCGGTGCGTTCAACGAACCCAAGTCTACCGCTGTCGCCGCCGGATCCACTCCCGCGCGTCGAACCGCGGGATCCACGGGATCGTCATCTCCGGCGACGGACCGGAAAGCGCCGACATCTTGAGGCGACAAGTCGGCTATTGGTCCATCGATGCCGCGACCCGATTTCGGCGCACTGTAGACTTGCGTCAAAACGCCGCCATCACCGTAGGCTTCAGCCGAAGGCCTGGCGACGTCCGCCACACGCGCAACGCCGTCTCTGCGATCGATGACGGTCAGCTCGGCAACCTGATCCTCGGGCGATTGCAACCCAATCCTCTGGATATCCTCCAACAGGCTCCAGGCGCCCCAAGCCAGACCGCTCACAACGGCCAGAGCCGCGCCAGCCGTAAGCGCTGGCGCGATCTTCGACCAGAAAGGCTCTGCCGGCGGTTGGTAGACCGGTGTCGGCGGAGGCGGCGCGAAGTCGTCGATGACATGACGCTTCTTGGGAGCCGGCCGCGGCAGCGCCGGCTTGGGCGCCGGGAGATCCTCGGACGGCAACACGAATGGCTTCGGCGCCTCGGCCAGAGGCTCGCTCTGCTCTGCGGCGGCGGCCTCGCGCGCCGCCTGGGCTTCGGCGCGCGCCGCGGCCTGTTCCGCGGCGAGTTTCGCCCGCGCCTCCGTCAGTTCGTCGAAGAACTTTTCAACAGCATATTCAGTAGGATACGGGAACTCGGGCTTCAGATACTGGACATAAGCCCGAATCGAATTCTTCAGGAAGACGTCCTTTGGCAAGCGCGTCGGGTCGATCATTTCGATCCCGTCGATCACTCGCTTTTTGATGTTCAGCTCTTCCGCGACGGCATCGATGTTAAAATCGCCGCGCGTCAGACGCGCCCCGCGCAACAATTCGCCAACGGAAGCTTCATCGAGAAACGCCTGTTCATCAGCGTCGATCGTCTCGAAAAACGCGTCTCTCGCCGGCAGAATCGGCGCCGCGTCGTCCTTTTGAGCTTTGCCCGCATCGACCATCGTCGATCCTTCCGTCGCGACCGACCGCCCGTCTTTGAAAACGCCCCCGGTCGCAGGCGGCGCTCCTGTTTTTTGGCGCAGTTTCGACAAGTGTCGCAGCGCCCTAATAGATATCTCGTTTTCCGCGTCGCAGCGCAATGTCAAAGACCCGATCTTGTGATCTCGGATTTCCACCGAATGCCCATTGCGACCCAGAGGTCACGACCACTCTTGAGGCAAACGGCGTGCCGCTCAGCGCATAGCAGCTTTGCAGATACCCTTTGACTGGCCGAACAGTGATCCAAACAGCGCTGCATTGCGAAAACATAGAACAGTCGCTGTCGGCAACCTTCCGGCGGCGTTAAGCATGAAATGATCAGGCCTTATTGGAGCCGGTTGATGGTTGTACTCGGCAGTCTCGCAGGAGCGCTTGCTCTGTTCGCAGCAATGTGGCCGATCAGCGTTGCGCGCAAAGACGCAAGCATGGTCGACCTTCTCTGGGCGCCAAGCTACCTGCTCATCCTGGGCGGGGTGTGGTTGTTTGCAGGCCAACCGACCGACGAGCGCATGTTGGTCATCCTCGCGCTGGCGGCCGCATGGACGCTCCGGCTCGCCGTTCACATGACAGGGCGCAAACTGCGCGAAAGCCATGAAGATCCACGATATACCGCACTGCGGAACAATCGCGATCCGGGCTTCTGGTGGAAAAGTTTCTTCATCGTCTTCTGCCTTCAGGCGGCGGTGCAGTGGGTGTTGACCCTGCCAGCGCAGATGGTGGTCCTGTCGGAGCCGAAACCACTGGAGGTTTGGGAGTGGGCGTTCGTGGCGATCGCCGCCGCCGGCTTTTTGATTGAGGCCGTGGCAGATTCCCAGCTGGAGAAGTTCCGTCGGACCAATCCGCGTGATGCGCTCTGCCAAGACGGTCTTTGGGCGTGGTCGCGTCATCCGAACTACTTTGGCGAGTTGATCTTCTGGTGGGCTGTCTGGGCGCTTGCAGCGCCGGCGGCAGGTCTCTGGACGGTCATCGCGCCCCTGCTCCTGACCTTCCTGATCCGGTATGTGTCGGGAGTGCCGATCCTGGAAAAGCATCTCGCGAACGTAAAGCGTGGCTACGACGGTTATCGAACGCGCACACCGGCCTTCTTCCCCCGTCGCCCTTCAAGCGATGATCAGCGCGCTATCGCGGCGCGCCGATCTTAAAGGATGAGCTGAGGCGTTGGTCTGCCGCTAGTAGATGTACCGGATCTGGCTGCGCCAATAGTTCTCCAGCCGCCGCATGGACTGCTGAAGCAGCTCGAGGTCGTCGAGCGACGCGATGTCGCCCGACACCATTTCCGTCAGGTGACGGGTGTGCAGCTCGGCCACGACGCGGCGCACCTCCTGTCCCTTCTCGGTCAAGCGAATGCGCACCGAACGTCGATCGGTCGCCGAGCGCTCCTGATGGATGAACCCGCCCTCGACAAGCTTTTTGAGGTTGTAAGAGACATTCGAGCCCTGATAGTGCCCGCGCGTTTTCAGCTCGCCGGCAGTCAGCTCCTCATCGGCGATGTTGAAAACCAAAAGCGCCTGAACGCTATTGATGTCGCCGCGTCCAAGACGCTCGAATTCGTCCTTGATCAGGTCAAGCTGCAGACGGTGCAACCGCTCCACGAGACCCAGCGCGCCCAGATAGCTGGCATGCGCGCTCTCAAGCGAAAAGTCCTCATCACCGTCAACCAGGTTGGTTTCCGCCAACGCCGTAGCGGCATATTGCGAATGCGCCAACATCGTCATTTGTGCTTTCCCCGAAATATTCCACTCTCAGTTGAATTAGGGATAAGCGATCAGAGTTGACATTCGGTTGACGCCGCAAAAACGCAGCGCCAGCAGGTCTAAAGCTCCCCTTTCAAGAGCTTGATGACGCCTGAAAAGTCGAGATCAGAGCCGCCTGCAGCATCCATCAACGCATAGATTTGCGTGGCATGCGCACCGAGCGGCGTCGCCGCCCGAGGATCAAGCACGGCAGACAACCACAAACACCGAAACAAAGGGAAAAAAACAGCGGGGGAGCC